>Ga0209075_1001790_pt1 | contig 19834 bp, 18 predicted proteins | sample Stecom2011_FD_187523 | JGI IMG/M metagenome (GOLD analysis project Ga0209075, IMG submission 187523) | Agricultural soil microbial communities from Utah to study Nitrogen management - Steer compost 2011 (SPAdes) (version 2) | ecosystem: Environmental > Terrestrial > Soil > Agricultural land...
ACCGCCCAACTGCGCCAACTTGCCGGGGACACCATCAATAAAATTACCCGTGTCCGAAAGGTTCACAACGAACTGGAAGTCGGCCCTATTGTGCCGGTATCAACGCGCAGCTATGACACCTGGCTGACTACAAAAATAAAATCAAAAATGATATTAAATTCCGCCATACCCGCCGGACGCGTCAAAGTAATCACTGAAAACAAAAGCGTTTTTCTTATGGGTATGCTGTCTCGACATGAAGCGGACAATGCGACTGAGGCGGCACGAACCACTCGTGGTGTGAGAAAGGTCGTCAGGGTCTTTGAATATATTGATTGAGCTCCTGACATCACACAAAACGATCACGCAATAGCATTTCTTCAATGCCATGCTAGTATTCATTGCACTGTCATTACTCTCAGGACTCCGCCATGCTTTCAACAATCATCACACTAGTCATTATTGCCTTATTGGTTTTTTACGTTGTCGGCATCTATAACAAGCTGGTGACCTTAAAAAATCGTTATCAAAACGCGTTTTCCCAAATCGAAGTGCAGCTCAAACGTCGCTACGATCTCATTCCTAATCTGGTTGAAACAGCCAAAGCCTATATCAAACATGAGCGTGAAACCCTGGAAGCAGTCATCACTGCTCGCAACCAGGCGATGGCTGGTTTGAAAACCGCCGCGGCGGATCCTGGTAGTGCTTTGGCCATGCAACAATTGGGCGGGGCAGAAAACATGCTCTCCAATGCGCTGGGCCGTCTCAATGTTGTAATGGAAGCTTATCCCGATCTAAAAGCCTCACAAAATATGATGCAGGTTTCTGAAGAACTCACCAGCACCGAAAATAAAGTGGCGTTTTCTCGTCAGGCATTTAACGACGCGGTCACTATGTACAACACCTACAAACAAAACTTTCCGCCTGTTTTATTTGCGGGAATGTTTGGCCATAAAGAAGATGCAAGCCTGCTTGAATTTGCCGATTCGGCGGAAATTCAAGCAGCACCCAAGGTCGCCTTTTAATTGCGAAGAAAGACCTGAAGATGCTTAAAAACCAGAATTATTTAATCTGTCAGCCGTCACTCTTCGCAGGATCCTGTGCATGAACTTTTTTGAGCAGCAAGATCTTGCGCAACGCAACACTAAACGTTTGGTGTTGTTATTTTTTGCCGCTGTAGTGTCACTCATTTTGCTCGCAACTTTTTTATTAAGCGCAGTCCTCGGTTACCTTCAACAAGGTAGTGCGGCTTATTTGTCCGAACCGCAAGGCGGGTTTTGGCACAACATACTTCACACACTCAGCTGGGAAATGTTGGGGGTTGTATGTGTCATTGTAGCGATGGTGGTGTTATTGGGCAGCGCCTACAAGATGATTCAATTGCGTAGTGGCGGTAAAGCTGTTGCTGAGGCAATGGGAGGAAGATTAATCAGTATTCACGCGGCAGATGCTGACGAGAAAAAAGTTCTCAATGTCGTAGAGGAAATGGCAATCGCATCAGGTACACCGGTGCCGCCGGTTTATATTCTTGAGGACGATGCAATTAATGCATTTGCTGCAGGGCATAATCCTCAAGATGCGGTAATCGGAATCACCCGCGGTTGTATCCGACTGCTTACGCGTGATGAATTACAGGGTGTTATTGCCCATGAGTTCAGCCATATTTTTCATGGCGACATGCGTTTGAATATACGTCTGGTTGCGTTACTGCATGGTATTTTGCTGCTCGGACTCATTGGCTATTACCTGTTGCGCAGCGCCGGTTATCGCAGCGTGTCTCGCTCTAACCGCAACAATTCACCCGCTGCCTTAATGGGTATCGGTGTTGCGTTGATTGTCATCGGCTATAGCGGAACATTTTTTGGAAATTTAATTAAGGCCGCCGTCAGCCGACAACGGGAGTTCTTAGCTGACGCCTCCGCCGTACAATTCACTCGCAACCCTGAAGGAATTTCGGGGGCGTTAAAAAAAATCGGCGGCTACGCCAGCGGATCTAAAATGGATTCCGCACACGCCGCCGAGTTTAGCCACATGTATTTTAGCCAAGGCGTCAGCACGGCGTTTAACGCATTGATGGCCACCCATCCTCCACTGAATGAGCGGATTAAACGCGTTCAACCCAACTGGGATGGAAAATTTCCGCAGATCGAGGTGACGCTAGCCGATGCGGTGCGTTCTGCCACGCAACAAACAGCGGAGCCAACAACTACACAGCTTCATGCTGGCGAACCGGCAGGACTTTCGGCAACAGCCGGTGCGATCGATTCATCAGTTAATAGTATCGGTCAACCGACGGCAGCGCATCTCGCTTATGCGCAAGCGACACTAAACACACTTAGCACGGCATTACGCGAAGCCGCACGCGATCCTTTTTCTGCTCGCGCACTTATTTACGGGTTGCTTCTGGATCGGAAAAAAAACATTCGCGACCAGCAATGGCAATTTGTAAGCAAACATTTGAATGCTAATGAAGCCACCGCCGTGCAAAGGCTCATGAAGCAAACCATGGAGCTGAATGAAAATCTGCGCCTACCCTTGCTTGAACTTACCCTTCCAGCATTAAAACAACTATCGCCGGAACAATATTCAAATTTCAAAAGCGTTCTCGATGCACTCATTCATGCCGACAATAAAGTTAATTTGATGGAATGGACGCTACGGCGGATTGTTATTCATCATATTGAAGGGCACCCCACGCCAACATTAAAGCAACCACAGCAACTTCGAGAACTGCGTGACGAATGCCAATTACTGCTCTCTTTTCTGGCTTATGCTGGCGGTCAAAATGAGCCTGCACTAAAAGCGGCTTTCGAACGCGCGACATCCTATCTTCGCCTTTCTACATTGACACTTTTGCCCAAAAGCATGATCAAAATCAGCGCTTTGGATGATGCGCTCAATAAGCTTCACAATGTAAAAGCGCTGCAAAAACCACAGCTGTTGAAAGCGATGAGCCAGTGCATCATGCATGACGATAAAGTGACCATAACAGAGGCCGAGCTATTTCGAGCCGTAGCCGATAGCCTGGATTGCCCGATCCCGCCATTCTTGCCCAGCTAACTTGCTCAACGTTCATATTTGCACCTTCTCTCCGACTCCCCTATAACTAACCGCCTGCTAGCGGTTATAATGCTGTCGTTTTCGACTCACACTTTTTCAATCATCAACCATTGAGGTACACACTTTGCAACTGGATCAAGCAACTCCGGAACAATTGCGCCAGTGGGAAAGCCAACTGGCCGCTGACTACCAAGCCATTCTTCAGAAAAAACTCAATCTGGATCTGACTCGCGGCAAACCTTCTGCAGAGCAACTCGCTCTTTCGGATGCGCTCGACGGTATTCTCAATGGAAATTATCTTGCTGCCGATGGCACAGATACGCGTAACTACGGCGGACTTGATGGCCTGCCCGAAGCCAAGCAATTGGGTGCAAATATCATGGGAGTCGATGCCAGCAACGTATTGGTTGGTGGCAACAGCAGTTTGACTCTGATGTTTCAGGTAATGCTCGCGGCTCACCAATTCGGTTTAAAAGATGCAGCCAGCGCATGGAAAAATGAAGGAAAGGTGAAATTCCTTTGTCCCGTTCCCGGTTATGATCGCCATTACACCGTGTGCGAGCAGCTCGGTATCGAAATGGTCAACGTGCCTATGACATCAACCGGTCCCGATATGGATGCGGTTGAAGCTTTGATCAAAGCGGATAAAAGCATTAAAGGGATGTGGTGTGTACCCAAATATTCTAATCCTACCGGCGTAGTTTATTGCGATGAAACAGTTGAGCGGATTGCCCAGTTGGGGAAAATCAGCAGCGATAACTTCCGTATTTTTTGGGATAACGCCTATTCCGTTCACGACCTGATAAGCAACCCACCGCAGCTAGCCAGCATTCTGGAGGCTACTCGCCGCCATAACACAGAAGATTCAGTCATTCAGTTCGCGTCCACGTCAAAAATAACCCATGCGGGTGCCGGTGTCGCTTTTGTCGCGGCGAGCGCAACAAACTTAGCTGGCTTCAAGCGCTTTTTGACTACCTGCACTATCGGGCCGGATAAAGTTAATCAAATCCGTCACACCCGCTTTTTACCTGATGCCGCGGCATTAATGAGCCATATGCAGAAGCATGCAGCATTATTAACCCCCCGGTTTGAGGCTGTGTTAAGTGCGCTTTCCGCCGCATTTGATGGTACCGACTTGGGTGCATGGGAAAAGCCGGTCGGCGGCTATTTTGTATCCTTCGATACACGCAAAAACTGCGCTAAAGAAACCGTTCGCCTGGCGGCGGAAGCCGGGGTCAAATTGACTCCCGCGGGCGCCACCTACCCCTACGGTAAAGACCCTGATGATCGCAATATTCGCATCGCGCCATCGGTCCCGACCGTTCCTGAGGTTGTAGCGGCTATGCAGGTATTCGTTGTTTGTGTGAAATTAGCTTCTGTCAGGCAGCAAATTAACCAGCTGCCATAATTCTGGTTCTGTTTTAAAGTCTCGAAACCCTAAAGCCGCTGGCAAGATTTGCCAGCGGCTTTTTTTCGTTCTGATGTTATTGGGAAGATAGATCGATAACTCAATCGTCTAAAAACCGCGCGCTTGCGTGGAAAATCTTCCATCCCCGTCTCTGGTCGTACTTATACTTGGGTAGCGTTCCATTCTATCTTGCAGCTGTTATCCACTCGAGTATCGCAATCTGGATAGGAGGTTGAGCCATGAGTGTTGCAGAAAACCTTAAAAAGTACCTGGAGGCCAAAGAGATTTCTTTCTCTCTTTTAACGCACGAATACAGTGAAGGCTCGCTCAACACCGCTAACGCGGCTCATATCGACAAAGCCTGGCTGGCAAAGGGCGTATTAGTGCGTGATGAAGACTTTCATTACATCCTTTGTGTCCTTCCCTCACACAAAAAAATATTACGCCATACTCTTAATCAAATATTTGATCGGCATATGACGCTGGTTGAGGAGGATGAGCTGAGCGAGATCTTTAGTGATTGCGCCCCGGGTGCCATTCCTGCATTAGGCGAAGCCTATGGGCTTGATGTCATTTGGGATGATGAACTTATGACGCTATCAAAAGTTTTTCTGGAGGCGGGAGATCATCGTCATCTCATCTGTTTGAAGCAGGACCAGTTTTTGAAATTAATGCAGGATAAACTCCACGAGCGGTTTAGCATCGAAAGAAGTCGGCTGAAACGCAGCTCTCGTCAGCGAATTGCTGCTTAGGGGTTATATAGCAATAGCAATCATCAAATATGGGGCTTGACACCCCATCGATGGCATAAAAAAACCGCCGCTAATTACTTAGCGACGGCTTTTATGGCTGGTCAACTTTTAACCAACAAAGTGTAAAAGCTGATTAAGTACCCGATTTAGGTATCAGTACTACACTCGGCGCACCGGCTTCACGCGCGGTGTCAGCGACCAATACGTAAGAGTTTGTATTAGCTTTGATGTCAGCAGAGATAATAACAGCTGCTTTAGGCAATTCAGCACGCATACGTTCGATATTTGAACGAACCGCCACCTCATCAACGCGACGGTTATCCATCCAGATTTGATTATCAGCTGAAATGCGCACCAGAATATTCTGCGGAGCATCCGGCGGCGGCGGGGTATCATTTTTCTCGGGAATATTAACATCAATGCCGATTTCTTTGACAAACGAAGCCGTTACGATGAAGAAAATTAACATGATAAAGACCACATCCAGCATGGGGGTCAAATCAATCTCACTTGCCTCATCGGGACTACGGCCTTTTTTTCTTCGACTCACCGCACTTACTCCTCTATATCTATGTTATCTGGTTATGTCTGATTCTGCTAAAACGCCAATACTAACAGTTTTCTCCGTTCATTGACTAATGCTTTATTCGCATCGATAAGCGAAAAAGACTGGTCAAATTTTATACGCCCCCCCTTCCATCCACAAGGAGGACAACAGAGCCTATGGTTACTGACTCAGACTCGGTCGATCACTGAAACAGATCCAGCTGGTAGAAAGCCTTATCTTCACGCAAATCCACAAATCGCACCCCCACACCGATCAACCTGACAGGACGTTTACCCCGTGCGAAAGCTTGCTCACATAAAGCTGCGAAATCATCCGAATTGATCACGCTCCCGCTCCGCTCTGCGGTGGTTATGGAGAAATTCGCAAATTTGATTTTGACGAATATTTTCACCACGCGATACTCATCATCCAGCTTTTTTAAGCGATCAATCAAAGTCCGCAGTAGTTCCGGAAGCTGATTTTGGCAATTCATCAGATCTGGTAAATCCTGAGAATAAGTCTGCTCTACACTTAATGATTTTCGTCGTCGACCTGGAGTTACCGGCCGCTCATCTTTGCCTCGACAAAGATCAAATAAACGCTGACCAAATTGACCATAGTGCTGACTTAACTCATAGATCGAATATCGCTGTAAATCTTTACACGTTTTTACACCCTGCTCCTCCAAACGCTCAGCCGTGGCTTTACCCACGCCGTGAATTTTACGCACCGACAATTGTGCAACAAATGTTTCAATGCGCTGAGGAGTTACAACAAATACTCCGTCAGGTTTATTCCAGTCACTTGCCACCTTCGCCAGGAACTTATTAGGTGCGACACCTGCCGACACAGTAATACCTAGCTCGGTTTTTATTTTCCGGCGTATTTCTTCTGCAATCAGCGTCGCACTTCCGCGGCAATAATCGGAATTGGTAACGTCTAAAAATGCTTCATCCAATGAAAGTGGTTCCACCAATTCGGTGTACTCATAAAAAATCTGACGCATGCGTGCAGAAGTTGCCCGGTAGACTTCCATTCGGTGCGGCAAAATAATTAAATCAGGACATAAACGTTTGGCGGTCGCCGAAGCCATGGCTGAACGTATCCCAAAACGCCGAGCCTCATAATTACACGTGGAAATTACGCCACGCTTATCAGCGTCTCCACCCACCGCTATCGGGCGATGCCGCAATGACGGGTCATCTCGTATTTCTAACGCAGCAAAAAAGCAGTCAGCATCACAATGAATGATCTTTCTCAACAGTCCTTACTCGCAGGCAACTCGCCTGACAAAAAATTACATTATCCTGCAGAATGCTGGTTAGATAAACAGTCTTTTCCGATGTATACAAAAGTAGATTCACGCAGACATTCAATATCCAATGGCGCAAGCTCACAGCGCCATTTAACACAAATGAGCTGGATTATTTCGAGGCGAGGAGTTTGGGAAGACAGAGTAGAAGTGATAAGTGGTTCATTAAATATCTATCATCATCACGTATTATTTGGATACAACCATGTCGGCGCTAACGCAACAGTGCGGTGATCCATTAGCACTGACAAAAATAAGATTCTGATTTTTTACTAGAGTTCAACATGCACCTCACACGACAAAGGCATCTTTCAACCACGATAAGAAGTCTTTGTACTCCACGATTTACCAAAGCGTTAACGAATCAACATGCATATAGATCACCTGTTTCAATAGAGCTGACTCGATGGCCATTGCTCCGCTCATAGGGTCGTTAGTGTAAAAAAATAACTTCGCATCTAAAACTAAATGAGGATCAAAAAGGTATGCATCAGGGGAAGCTTCATAGCCATCCGATGGATATTGAAATTGAGTTGTTCTTGCCGGAAACAGAAAGTTTTATTGTCAGCTAGAGCAAAAGCGAGGGTTTAGGAACAAAAAACAGAAAAAAAAGCCATTTTTTCTTTCAAAAGAACGCAAAAAACTTGAATTTTTTCCACAAAGTTTTAACTTATGCGTGTTGGAAGTTTTACTCCATTAATCGACTCTTTTCGAAAACAATAAGGGAAACACACCATGGCTGCACGTAAATCAAAAGCGGTTGATGCTGTTGCAAATTTAGAACAGCAACTAGCTCAATTGAAAGCCCAGTTGGCAAAAGCGCGTGTCGCTCAAGCTGCTGATCTCCAAAAAGGTATCGTGGCTTTAAATAAAGATGCGACCAAGGCATCCAACCAGCTCAAAGCAGCTAAAACCAAATTGGCTGCTGCTGCCAAAAAGAAAACCCCTGCTGCTGCAAAACAAGTCGCTGCTGCAAAAGCTGAGGTTGCAAAACTGAAGAAAGCTGCTGATGCTGCAAAACTGGTTGTTGCCAATGCAAAGAAAGAAGCTGCTTCAGTTAAAGCTGCTAACAAATTGGCAGCGGCTCATGACAAAGCTGTTGCCAAAGCAGAAGCTGTTGTTGCCAAGCGTCAAAAAGCCGCTGCTAAAAAAGTCGCCGTTAAAGAAAAACTGGCTGCCAAAAAAGCTGCTGCCAGAGCCAAATTAGCGGCTAAGAAAGCTGCTGCTAAAGCAAAACTGGCCGCTAAAAAAGCTGCAGCCAAAAAGAAAGCTGCAGAGAAAAAAGCCGCTGTCCGGGCTAAGTTAGCTGCTAAGAAAGCCAGCGCACGTGCTAAAGCAGCTGCCAAGAAGCCTGCTGCCAAAAAAGCTGCCCCAAAAGCAAAAACCGCTAAGTCTGCTACTGCATCAAAAGCTACTGCTAAAAAACCTGCCGCGAAAGCTAAAGCAGCTAAAAAAGCAGTAACAAAAGCTCCGTCAGCCAGTACTCCTGCTAAGCGTGGTCGTAAGCCAAAAGCTGTCGCGCCGGCTGCATCAGCTTAATTCTCGTTATAGCTGTTGAGAAAGTAAAAAGGCGCTCCCCGGAGCGCCTTTTTACTTTCTGTTTAACAATATTTCCTCGCTTTTCAGCGCGGTATTCACCTCGCTAATACAGAGCATCTAATCACTATGCTCTCTGGCGATTGCCTCGTGCCATTTCTCTAAAGACATATGCATAGATGAGTAAGTATTTGTCCTCATCATCATCCGCAAACTCAATTCCATAGGTTGCGGGCAAATTCTGATTTTCTTCCTGGGTGCTACGCTCCAGCCGGGAACGGATGATTGCGCTAATCGTTAACTCACGCGTAATGTTTTCGATATTAAGAGAAGCCTTAAGCTCAATCTTGTCTCCAATCTCAACAATAGCCTCATCAAGTCCGATTCTCGCACCGGACGTACTGATATCAGCTATAGTACCGCCAGTAGATGGCTGATCCACTGCACTGATATTGGTGGTACACACAGGTAAATTAACGGTAACTCGAGTTGCCCCCCGAATACCCTTAAAGCTCACCTGATCAGGGTAGCTTACATAAAGGATTGGGTATGGATCATTAACTTGTGACTCTGCAACACATACAAAAACACCTATCCCATTATCCACCATCATCCGCACGACTATCTTTTGACCCGGCCTGAAGCGAGCAATTTTTTTAGCCATGATCGGGGCTGATAACAAGATACTTCGACCAGGAATGCAGCCAATCAGGCGGCTGGAAAAACGTTCCGCCTGGCCATTGTTATTGTTAGTTTGCAGCTGTAATGGATAACCACTGCTCAGTTTAAATTCTTCGAATTTCATAGGTCATCAACCATTAATACCCTTTAGATAATGCTGTTTCGCGAACCACAGTTTAGCAGACTATTTTTATCGCTTATCATGAGCGCCGGCGGTTTTATTAATTGCGTGCGAAATTATTTGATGGGCAAATGTTGGTAAAACTTCGGGGATTCGCTTGACACTGCGATGAGCAACCTGCAATGCAAGCGATCACAATATTATGACTCACAGGCGAGATAGCGTTTTTCGCAACTAATAACCCGGTATTATTTGGCTGCGATGCGTTTCAGCCGTTCTCGCAGCTTTTTGAATGGCAATGTTTTTCATACCCCTTTGCGATGATCGTATTAGTCTGTAAATTGGTAGACTGTTGTCGTGGCACTGCTAATAATGCTTATCTGCTATTATGATAAAGGTGCTCCACATCAGGCGTCCTTATAATTCGATTGCTATTATTTGCTTGATTTAACCCAAAACACTTATAAAAAGAGAAATGTAAAGATATGCCTCAAAAACTCACATTAGGATACTTACTTCCATTTTTATTTCTTCTATGTTCCTCAGCTTACGCTAATGCTCTGCTTAACGGATTAGCGGTTCACGAAGAGCTGGGCAATGAACAATTTATCGGTGCTCTTTATTCTGAGACCTTAAGTGATAATGCAGATGCATTAACCAACGGTTCTTCTGCCATACGAATGGAGTTGAAGATCGTCGCTCCTACCGGCCTAACAACACGTCGATTCCGTCGCATGTGGATTGAAGGCATGGCGATAAACAATCCCAGTCAACAATTGACTGCCCAAGCAGACAACATGGTGAAGTTTGACGGGATGTTCAAAGGACATCTTGAAATGAATGATCATGTCATTTTTTCTCAGACTCCAGGCGAAGGCGTCAATATTTCAGTCAACGGGGTATTACTTGGGAATATAGATGATGATCAATTTTTCCCAATGTTACTGCGAACCTGGATAGGAAGAGTTCCTTTGTCATCTACCTATCGTGAAAACTTATTACAAATCGGCAAGGTCGATCCCTCATTACAAAGCAGATATAACGCGATTAATCCATCTGTATCACGAGTGGCAGCGATCAAATCCTGGCTTCAACCCGCAGAACCAGAACCTGAACCGGTGCAGGTGGCAACGCCCGAGCCCAAACCAGTTGTCCCAGCACCTAAAGTACCCGCCGCCGTGGTGGCTGCAAAAATAGATCTGCCGGCACTTCGACAAGCCTCGTCAGCATCAAGTGCTCCCGCTGCTGAAACCGCACCAAAAGCCGTTGCCGCTGTTTCGAAACCGGAGCCAGCCAAGCCAGCACCTGTACAGCCGGCTAAAATCGAGGAAGAACCCGAACCGGTTCTCACTGCACAGTCACTCCTTGCGCGACAGTTTTATGTATCTGATCTGCTCAAACAAATTCGCTCTAATGTGACCTATCCGCGACGTGCAGTAGCTCGAGGGCATGAAGGAGGGATGAGGATCGCTGTCACTATTGACAGAAAAGGAGAAATTTTAACTATGTCCTGGCTCGAGAAATCAGAACATGACACTTTGAACAAAGAGGCATGGGAATCCATTCAACGCGCGGCACCATTTCCAGTTATACCCGATGCCATCTCGGATACTAGTTTTGAATTTTCTGCCCCGGTTACTTTTGCTCTACCGAAATAGTTTTTACTGCTGATTTTACAGCGATAAAAAAGGCCATTTACTGGCCTTTTTTATTAGAAAGAAATATTACGATATCGGTCTAACAAGACCAGTTATTCAACATACTAGCCCGTCAGTGATCAACACCAGATTCGAGATTTTTTAGCTCTAATAAAACATTGCGCAATTCACTCAACCCTTTTTGTGAAAACAAAAAGGGTGGGTTGTTCGCCATGTATTCATGTTCTTCAATTTCCATGCAGCGCTCTCGAATTGTGTTGAGTGCAGCATCATGGCGCAACGGCACCGCTGCAAACACCTGCCAGTCATTTTCGGTCGCCTGCCCCGTCAAGACCATCTCCAACAAAGTAATAACGTTGTGTCGCTCTATGCGGTAGCGCGGTGTTCGCACCCACATCAGTGTTCCCAAAACCAACAAAAATATTACGATTGTCAGTATCAGGGTAACCAACATGTTAATGCTCTCGGGTTGCGCGGAAGCTGACGTCTGGATAGCGCTCTTGTGTTAAAGACAGGTTGACACGTGTAGGAGCCAAATATGTTAGGTGTCCACCTCCATCAATTGCCAGGTTTTCAGCGCACTTGCGTTTAAACTCTTCCATTTTTTTGCTGTCCGTGCAATCTACCCATCGAGCTGTAGTGACATTAACGGGTTCGTATATCGCTTCTACTTTATATTCATCCTTCAAACGATAAGCAACGACTTCAAATTGCAATACACCCACAGCTCCAACAACTATGTCGTTATTATTTGTAGGGAAAAATACCTGCGTGGAGCCCTCTTCAGATAACTGCTGCAGGCCTTTTTGCAGCTGTTTGGTTTTAAGTGGATCTTTTAATCTTATCCGCCGGAAGAGCTCCGGTGCGAAATGCGGAATGCCGGTGAACTTGAGATCTTCACCGGCAGTAAAAGTGTCGCCAATTTGAATTGTGCCGTGGTTATGCAAGCCGATAATATCACCTGCAATTGCCTCTTCTACTGCGCTTCGGTCACCGGCCATAAACGTCACAGCGTCGGCTATTTTTATATCTTTGCCCAGGCGTACATGCCGCATTTTCATTCCTTGCTCATAGATTCCGGAACACACTCGCATAAATGCAATTCGATCGCGGTGTTTGGGATCCATATTGGCTTGGATTTTAAAAATAAAGCCACTGAATTTTTCTTCGTTTGCTTCAACCAGACGCTCTTTCGCTGCGCGGCTTCGTGGCGTCGGAGCCCATTCAACAAACCCGTCAAGCATCTCTCGCACACCAAAGTTTCCGAGAGCGGTACCGAAAAATACCGGTGTCATGCGCCCGGCCAGATATTCATTAATATCAAATTGATGAGTCGCGCCGCGAACGAACTCAATCTCTTCACGAATTTCGTCACCATAGCTTCCTAATAATTGAATCGCTTCATCGCTATCCAATCCCTTGATTTGAATATCGTCGGGAATAGTGTGGCCTTTACCTTGTTGATAAACATGAATGGTATCGGTATAAAAATTATAAACGCCAACGAAATCCCGGCCGGATCCGAGTGGCCAGTTAATCGGCGCTGCGTTAATTTTCAATACGCTTTCAATTTCATCCAGCAGCTCTACACCACTGCGACTTTCTCGATCCATTTTATTGATGAACGATAGGATTGGTGTGTCTCTGAGCCGACAAACTTCCATCAGTTTTATGGTGCGATCCTCTACACCTTTAGCGCCATCAATCATCATCAACACAGAGTCAACAGCGGTAAGCGTACGATAGGTATCTTCCGAAAAATCTTCGTGGCCGGGTGTGTCCAGCAGGTTTACCACGCGGCCTTTATAGGGGAATTGCATGACTGAGGAGCTCACCGAAATTCCCCGCTCCTGCTCCATGGTCATCCAGTCTGAGCGTGCGTGCGGGCCGCGCTTGCCTTTTACTGAACCAGCTAACTGAATAGCGTTGCCCCACAGCAAAAGTTTTTCGGTAATTGTTGTTTTACCGGCATCCGGGTGGGAAATAATTGCGAATGTGCGCCGCTTGGCCAGTTCGGTTTTTAGGTTGCTCATAAAAAATTTCACATTGAAGAAAAGTAAAAAAAGGGCGCAATTATAGCGCACATCACGCACCAGCGCGTGGGACTTAATCGGCGAAGCGAATAGGCTTAAGCTGATCCGGTGTTGCGTACATAATATGTCGCTGCAGCCAGCACCAGGCCCATATGCCGATAATAATATTCGCTGCAGCAATGGCCACAAAAAGGCCTGTTATTGACCACAACCATTGGCCAATAAAGGCCAAAGGCAGAAAAACATACAGCACCCGTCCCGCAGAAAGCACCATCGCGGGCCAAGGTCGCCCCAAACCATTGAACGCGGCGTTGACGGACATCACTACACCATAAGCACCATAGCTAAACGGCACGATTGCCAGATACAAGGCTGCGACATTAAGGACTTCGGCGTGATCACCAAAGAGTCCGAGAATAACATCACCAAAAAGCCATAGAGTCACCGCTAATAACACGCCGAACGCAAGACAAAACAGGGTAAGCACTTTCAGAGCTTCTTTTAAACGCTCGTACTTGCCAGCGCCCAGGTTCTGGCCAAAGAAGGGGCCAATGACGCCAGAGAGAGCAAAAAACATAATCAACGCAAGAGGTTCTATGCGCATAGCAACACCGAGGCCTGCTACTGCATCAGTGCCATATCCCGCCACCATCATTACCACAACGGCACTTGCCAAAGGTACGATGACGTTAGCAACCATTGCTGGCACCCCAACATAAATAATCGCCACCCAGGATTTACGAATGATCTGCCAGTGAACGAAAGGATTGACCAGCATTCCGACCCGGTAATGGAGGATATACAGCGCAATCACCAACATCAGGACCCGCGTAACCAATGTTGCCAGAGCAGCCCCTTCCAGCCCCAGCGAGGGAAATCCGAACCAGCCAAAAATAAATATTGGATCCAGAAGCGCATTCAATACCGCTGTGCCGCTCATCAGATACCCTTGAACGCTACTCATACCCATCGCACGTAGCGCGGCCAGGCTGACCATCGGAACCATCAAACAAGGCGCACTAAAGAGCCATATGGACATATAACCGCGAATTAGGGGAATCACGTCTGGCGTGGCTCCCAACAGCAGAAATAAAGGTTCAAGGACAAGCCAGCCCAATACACATGCGCTAACTGAGATAAGCAATGTCAGGCTCATAGCGTCTGTTGCAAGACGTCGGGCAGTGTCGGCATCGCCTTCACCCAAGGCACGCGCAATAGCTGAGGAAGTCCCGGCGCCAAGGCCGATGCTCAGGCTGGTAAGAATCATGACAACAGGGAAAGTGAAGCTGAGCGCCGCAAGCGGCGCACGCCCCAAATGGGCGATGAACAAGGTATCAACCACATTTAGCGACATAGTCGCCATCAACCCCCAGACCATCGGGATTGCCATAACTTTTAATTGGTGCGAGACACGCCCTTCGATCAAGGTTGCCTGTAGCAAATGCGTCATAGGGGAGGAACAACCTCTGATAGTGACGGCAAAAAACAGCGGCAGAGTATACACCACCAGGATGTATGATCCGCGAACTGACAATGATGCTATAACGATTGGGGAGAGCAGCAAGATATCATGCTCAGCTTTTCGTTATAATCCAACTAACCTTTTCAAATTCAAAGCTGCCAGGAACGCCGAGCTACCATGAATGAATACCAGCCCTTAGCCTTGGCAGCGCCAGCATTGCATCTTCGCCGCCTGGTGATGATTCGCTGGCTGGTAATCATCTGTCTCTGCATCACGCTTGTGCTAATCACAAGGGTCAGTGATACAGCACCCCCTTATATTGCGCTTGGCATTATGCTGATTTTTCTGAGTATTAACTGGCTCACCTTATTGCGTCTTAAACACGAACTTCCGATTACTGAAATAGAATTTTTCATTCAATTATTGATCGACGTATTGTGCTTAAGTGCCCTTTTCTATTTTAGTGGCGGCGCCGATAATCCATTTATCTCCTATTTTCTCGTTCCTGTATGTATTTCCGCAGCAACCCTACCCTGGCGTTACACCTGGATAATCACGCTGATAGGTATCGGCAGCTATACATTATTGGTGTTTTATCACGTTAGCTTCCCTCTGCTCTCACCCATACAGGGACAAGTTCATCACGATGAGATGAGCTTCCATATTTTTGGAATGTGGCTTAATTTTTTTATCAGTGCGGTATTGATTACTTACTTTGTCGTAAAAATGGCTGAAGATTTACGCCGACAGGACGATCAGTTAAATCGAAGGCGCGAAGATGATTTACGCAACGAACAATTAATGGCCGTCGCCACACTAGCCGCTGGTACCGCGCATGAGCTGGGTACTCCACTGTCGACAATAAAAGTCCTTTTGTCCGAGCTGTGTGTTGAGCATGCGAAGGAGCCTCGGCTGCTAAGTGATTTGCACTTGCTTTCAGATCAAGTGGAGCAATGCGCACAGACATTGAAGCAATTAGTCGGGAAAGCGGAATATGGCAAAGATGGCGTGCTTCCATCCCAAGCCGTACAAGTGTTTTGCGATAGCATTATTGAACGTTGGCAAATCATGCGTCCGGAAGCCGATGCAACCATTCAAATCTATCCTGAGTCGCCGAAGGTTTTGTGTAGGTTTCATCCAACAATAACCCAATCTATTATTAACCTATTGAACAATGCAGCCGATGCAAACCCCAATGACATAACGATTAATATTCGCTGGAGTCGGGAAGAACTTCATTGGCAAATTGAAGATAATGGGCCAGGGATTCCCATGGAAATTGCTAATCAATTGGGCAAACCTTTTGTAACAACGAAAGGAAAGGGTTTGGGGTTGGGACTATTTTTAACACATGCGAGCATCAACCGGTATGGCGGAGAAGTCCGACTATACAATCGGCACCCGCGTGGAACTCTCACCGAACTGCGGCTGCCGTTGCAAAGCAACACCGAGTCTGTCGATCTATGAATAAAACTAATGATGCATTTCTTTTAGTCGACGATGACGCTGTACTATGTCATGTCCTTGAGCGCGCGTTGAGTCGGCGGGGCCATCAAGTTGATAGCGCACAATCTATCGCTCAAACGATTGAGCTACTTAAAAAAAATAATTTTACCAAGGCGGTGGTCGATCTAAAACTTGCAAAAGAATCGGGGCTTACTCTGATTCGTGAATTGAAACAGCGTCAGCCCGATATTGAGATAGTAATGCTGACCGGCTATTCGAGCATTCCTACAGCAGTTGAGGCTATCAAGTTAGGAGCATTGAATTATTTATGTAAACCCGCAGATGCAGATGACATTCTCGCGGCATTCGATCTGCAACTGGAAAAACAATTAGAAATTCCGGCGAACCCACCATCTGTGGATCGCCTGGAATGGGAACATATTCAAAAAATATTGCAGGAAAATAAGGGGAATATCTCAGCGACTGCAAGAAGTCTGGGAATGCATCGCCGTACTCTGCAACGCAAGCTACAAAAGCGTCCAGTGAAACAGTAGTTATCTATAACTACAATTGACAAGCCATCAACAATGCGTCTTCGTTACCGTTAACGGTGGGATAATAATTTTTACGCATTCCAACTTCAAAAAAGCCTTCTTTAGCATAGAGTTCAATTGCTTTTTTATTGGACACACGAACTTCTAAAAACAACATATCTGCATGGGGTTTTACGTAGCTAACCGCATATTGTAAAAGGCAGCTACCGATTCCTTTACGTTGGAATTTTGGTGCAACAGAAATATTCAATAGCTCTGCATCACCGCCGCCATGAGTGACTACTACATAGCCCACTAAATCCCCCCGATGTTCAGCCAACCAACACTTTTGACGCCCACTCACGCAACTTTCAAAACTTGATTGGCGCCAGGGATGAGAATGGGCATTGCGTTCAAGCTGCATAACCTCAGGGATATCAGCGGCGATCAGTAGCCGAAACCTCAGATCGAGGCCAGATTCAGTAGTAACATTAGTCGATAAATTGTCAGGCATAGTTATTTGTTGCTTGTTTGCCATGGTTGCAGTGCTCGCCATAAATCTCGCTTTAATATAGGTTGCTGTAAAAGCTCGACAAGACTCGGGGTCACCATTGCGCGGTTCGTGGAATTTGTTAACGCTATTTCCTTCCACAAAATATCGTCATATTTCAGATCAGGAGATAGAAAATACTGCGTGGCATTTCTTCCCATTAATAGAAGTTGCCTGGCGGGACGCCGCTCCAGCTCTACTTCCAACCAAACCTGTAAGGCGCTACGAGCATCATCTTCAGTTCTGGCAACAAGCACGTTATCCACTAATGGCCAACGCAGTATCTCTTCATTACTTAATGGTGCCTGAAGTGCAAAAACTGCACGTAATATATTGTTCAACAAAGCTTCCGTCGGAAAAGCAAGTTGAGTATTCCGTGAGTCGATAACAAGAACATCATCCACTGGGCGCCAGATACTTAAGACAAATGCCGGAATCTGTTCTGTCGCGAGAGACTGTCGGGCAGAAGGTAAAGAAGGAAGTGGTAACGGATGTTTGGAGCCCAATGTTGGTTGCGTTAAAGTGCGCAGTACATCCGCCATTAAGGGCGCTACCCCAGCGCCGCCCTGACTTTGAGAGATAGCAGGTTTGTCTGAATCTATAGATACTCCTGCGGCCTCAGTGGACGCCATATGCTGCACTTCAGCAGCAATGGCAGGAAGATCACAAACAACAGCGGCAGGCGCTAGCGCGAGACGCCATCGGGGCATATAGTTTTCTACCCCCAAAGCCGATAGGTATATCTGACGCTGATATTCATTCATTGGAATAGATAACCACTAAATGCCACCAAACTGCGGATGAGATTTTGTAGTACGAGATTCCAGGATATTTAACGCATGTAAATATGCCTTAGCAGACGCGGTAACGATATCTGTGTCCGCGCCTACCCCGTTTACAATTACCCCATCTCGCTCGAGCCGTACAGTAACTTCACCTTGGGAGTCCGTACCCTGAGTAATGGCATTAACGGAATAAAGCTGTAAATTAGTGCGGCTTTTAACAAGCACCTCAATCGCTTTGAAAGTGGCATCCACAGGACCGCTGCCGACCGCTTCTGTTGATTGAGGCGTACCGGCGATACTCAAAGTTAATTTGGCAAAAGGGCTATTACCAGTTTTAGAGATCACCTCCATGTCACATAATTGATATTTTTCTGTGATTGCATAATTATCGCTAGCGAGTGCCTGCAAGTCTTCATCGAAAATTTCGTGTTTTTTATCCGCAAGCTTTTTGAAGCGCGCAAAAGCTGTATTAAATGCTTCTACATCAGGAAAGTTAATTCCTAAAGCTTCATACCGAGCTCTTACTGCTGCTCGACCGGAGTGTTTACCAAGAACTAATTTATTGGTATTCCAACCTACATCCTCAGCACGCATAATTTCATAAGTCGCTCGATGCTTCAGAATACCATCTTGATGAATTCCGGATTCGTGGGCAAAAGCGTTCGCGCCTACGATGGCTTTGTTAGGTTGTACCGGAAAGCCAGTAATGCTTGAGACGAGACGCGAGGTTGGAACAATATGCGTTGCATCAATTTTTGTTTCTACGGGCATCAAATCCTGACGAGTCTTCACAGCCATAGTGATTTCCTCCAGAGCCGCATTTCCCGCTCTTTCACCCAGGCCATTAATCGTACATTCGATTTGTCGTGCTCCATGCATAACTGCGGATAACGAGTTGGCGACAGCCAAACCAAGATCATTGTGACAGTGAGTCGAAAAGACAGCTTTATCAGAATTTGGAATAGTCTCAATGAGACGACGAAACATCATGCCGTATTCACCTGGCTCAGCGTAACCCACAGTGTCTGGCAAATTAATTGTACGTGCGCCCGCATCAATAACAGACTCTATCATGCGACACATAAACTCGAATTCTGAGCGGCTGGCGTCCTCCAAAGAAAACTCAACATCATCAGTATATTGTCGGGCTAACTTAACTGCGGCGATCGCCTGATCCAAAACCTGCGCGGGTTCCATTTGTAGCTTGTATTTCATATGGATGGGCGATGTTGCTATAAACGTGTGAATACGTCCAGAATTAGCAGGCTTGATGGCTGCGGCTGCACGCTCAATGTCTCCTTTGATCGCTCTTGCCAAACTACATACAGTTGATTCTTTTATCGCTTTCGCCACCGCATGCACCGCTTCGAAATCGCCGGGACTCGCGACTGCAAAGCCAGCCTCGATAACGTCTACACGCATTTTCTCAAGCATCTTCGCAATACGAACTTTTTCATCACGCGTCATCGAAGCCCCGGGACTTTGTTCACCATCACGTAGCGTCGTATCGAAAATAATTAGTTGGTTTTTTGCGCACATGGGAGTACTCGCTGTGAAAATGTTGTTAAAAAATCAAAAAAGATTATAGCTTTATTCGTCAGTATGAACATCGGTATCTATTTTCAATTAGATCATCAAAAGACATCTATAAATATTATTCTGACTTATTGGTTCCGACAGAGAATCTCAGGACAGGATTGATAAAGCTGAAGGTTATCAGAAGGGCGTTGGGCAATACCGGTGTGCAAGCCCCCTTTCCATCAGCCCTCGCCCCGATGCAATTAATCCTACGCCACAAACGCCGGACATAAAAAAACCCTGGCCAATGATGACCAGGGTTTCGGGATTAAGAGCTTGACGATGACCTACTCTCACATGGGGAGACCCCACACTACCATCGGCGCTAAGTCGTTTCACTTCTGAGTTCGGTATGGGATCAGGTGGTTCCAACTCGCTATGATCGTCAAGCAA
>Ga0209075_1001792_pt1 | contig 19827 bp, 22 predicted proteins | sample Stecom2011_FD_187523 | JGI IMG/M metagenome (GOLD analysis project Ga0209075, IMG submission 187523) | Agricultural soil microbial communities from Utah to study Nitrogen management - Steer compost 2011 (SPAdes) (version 2) | ecosystem: Environmental > Terrestrial > Soil > Agricultural land...
CCAAAAACAAATAGAATAACTCCTAATATTAATGTACCCTTAGCTTTCACTTTTCTCCTCCAAATTAATAAATTAGTTCATGACAATGCATAAATTATACCACATTTAATATTTGAATTAAAGATAGTGTTTTGAATAATTACAATATTATAAAATAAAAAAAGATTGATACGTTGTATCAATCTCAGTATATTGGCTTAACTAAAATTAAACACGGATTCCACTCATCCCACAATGTAGGAAAAACTTCTAATTCATAAAACCCTAATGAGCGGTAAAATAAATTAGTTTGGTCATATGATTCATACTTTCCATATTGAACAGTTTTTACTTGTATTAATTTATATCCTTTTTCTTTTGCAAATTTTTCAAAGATTGTATATAAATTTGTGCCTATACCTTTTCTGTGGTACTGCTTAAGAATTCCCATACAATATATTTCAGCTGTAACAGTACTAGTTTCTTTTAATGCAATAAAGCCTACTGGTTCTTCATTAACGTAGGCTGCAAAAAAAGGCATTGTACTACTTTCATTTATATAGTTTTCTATATATTCTGGTATTCCAAACCACTCTGGTAAATCTTCTAATATTTTCCTAGATATTTTCATTTTTATATTTTTATCATTTATTTCTTTTACCATATACCTCACCTATTATTATTATAGCTTATATCTACTTAATAACTAAATAATTATTGATTTTATAATTATAATGGTTTTAATCCCCTTGATTTTCGCCATTCATTTATCATCTCTTTTATTTCTTCGTTTGAGTTTTTTTCTGCAATTTTCCATTCATCCGGGAATTTTTCTCGAATAAACTTTGCCATAGCTATTTGAGAATTTTGTTTTGGATTTAATAATCCAATCATGTGAATAGAACGGATTGTATCCTTACTTAACTTATCTTTTTCATCAGATGTTAACATATCATATTTTTTTTATTATTACATCCCCTTTTAACTCTGCTTTTTTTATTTCATTATATACATTATCTACAAATATAGTTTTAGTAACCTCTATTGGTTTTGAAGATATGTATACATCTTTTACATGACTTTTTGTTATAATATTGTCCTTATTATTACAAACATAAATACAACCAGAGACTCCATTATAAAATTCATATAGTTGATTAGGAAAATTTTCAGTATACTCTATTATTCCTTCATTATTTATATGAAAAGTTGCATACTTATAAGGTCTATTCCAAATATAAAATAAAGCTAATGTTTTATGTTTTGTATAATAGACTACATTTGATTTTACTGTGTTAAGAGTATCGAAATTTGGTTTTAGTTCTTTTAATCCCATTATAGATGAACCATGATAAAATTCCATATTTTACCTCATTATTTCTTTGATTTCTTAGTAATACCATTATAACGATAAGTTTGAATGAATTTTTTTCTTGGAAAATATTATTCACTAAAATATAAATCATCAAGTACAATATAATTTTCTAAAACACTTATATATTCAATCCATTTAATTATTTCAAAACTTCTATCTTTAATTGGATATCTGAGAGTACTACCTGCTAAATGAAAAGGATAAATTTTATTTAATGTAAGAACACCAAGTAGTTTTGATAAACTTTTTCCATCCATCAATTTTTTATTCACTTTTATATGGACTTATAACACCATCTATATCAGAAAAAAATTTCATTGTCTAACTCATAAAATTCTTTTATAATTAGTCATATACATACTAGATCTTTGTATAGCTATTTATAACTAATATTTTAACACAATTATTATTGATAGAAAAGATAAATAAGAAGAATTAATAAATTGAAAAATTTTATTGTGATAAATAAAAGTTAAAAATATACAAACAAAAAGCTCTAGTTTTAGCATATAAATGGATACGCAACACTAATACAAAATAAAAAGACTCATTTTACTTTCACAATTATTGATTTCTCCTTTTATTTGATAATACTCAATATAATTTATCTAATCCTCTTACAACAATATCTATTACAAACTACTGGGTTCATAGTCCATTATTATTCTATAATTGTTCATCTAAGAACATACTACAATTTATTACTTAGTTTATAGCATTTTATCCATTTATTAACAATTCGTAGTTTGTTTTATTTAATTACACGTTATACCTTCAATATCTATATAAGTTCATTTACTTTATTTATAAGTTCTTTCATTTGATATATTCTAATAAATGCTAACTATCATGCGTAATTCAAAATATTAAATTAATAATTATAAAGTTAAAAAACAATCATTAGTCTAAATATAGATGGTTACTTATTTTATAAAACTGGCAAATAGAAGTATTTTATTTCAGCAAAATAAAAAAGGATTGATAACTATGTATCAAACCTATGCATTCAATATGTGTTAGGGCGACTATTTTGATACAAGTTCGTACCCCTACTTTGATTTTTCGTACCCCATACTATTTAACATTGAAAGGAAAAAGCAATTTTACAAACTCTAAAAATTGGAATTTATCACTCTATAGATTATTAGTCATACCCAAAAAAACTTAAGGTTCAACAAAAGTAATAATAAATTTTTTCAATCACCGTGAATCATAAATTATCATCACTATTATCAGTTACATTCGGAACCTCAACATGGTATCGAATGCTTTGGGGTTTCCATTGTATAAAACTATAAGAATTATCTAAATTAGGAAGTTTTGTTTCTAGTTCTTCAATTGATTTATAATTAGAATAAAATATTATTTTTTTACCATTAACATCATCTATTAGAAAAAATACATGTCTTACTTGAGGGTACTGTTTTAATTTGTTACGAAATTCCCGTATATGAAAAGGTGTTAAGTGAATCAATTTTGTACCTTTATAAACTACGTCAGGTAATATTGATGTGTTTTGAATAACAAATCCAAACTCGATATCTTTAGCAATCTTTATTGTTTCACTCATAAAATGATTAATATATTCTTGATATTTTGATATATGCTTATCAAATGATTCAATTAAGTTTTTCGTATAATTATCTAAACTTATATCTGTTTCAAAAGAAGTATGATACGAAACTTCGGTCACATTATCTTTAGTTTGCATAGATTCAATTTTTGATCTAAATTCTCTATCTTTTTGAGCTTCTTCTTCTTTTAATAAACTACTTCCTTTTTTTCGAGTTGAAGAATCAAATTGATAATGTTCTAGTAAAATAAATTTTGATGATGTTTCAATTACCATATCAGGACTATCGAAGGAATAAAATTTTAACTTATTATCTTGTAAAAATGATTCGATCCATATACGATCAGATTCTGTATAATATTTGATACCATCTGAATTTTTTAAAAAATGTATGAATAATTCCATTTCTTTCATAGCGATAATTTCCTCATTTAATTAATATATAATGTTTTGATAATCTGACTCATAACCTTAAAAACAACGTAAATATTACACATAAGTGTATATCAATTCTTTTCAACCACATAATATTAGAAAAAATATATTAATATTTCTTAGCTTCTTTATTTGTGTTTATTAAATATAATCATTCACTGTTTAATAAAAACCAATCCATATACCATTATTTCATCAAGAGGATTAATTGGCAATAAATCACCTTCTTGTTTTCCTATATACTTTCTATCTAAATCTTTGTTTTTTAGCTTAAGTCCTAATCTATTGCAAAAACTAATGAAATATTCAAGTGAGTAGGTAATTTTATTATTATCTTTTAAATATTTAAATGTATCTGTCTTTTCATCAAAGAACCAATCAATTATACAAAGTTTCCCGTTCTTTTTTAATGTTCTTGATACTTCATTTAATAATAAATCAAACTTATCAAAGTTACTAGGAACATACCCACAATAACAATCAATTGTTTCATCTTTTAATGGTAATTCCTTTTCTAAATCAATATCAAATATTTTTACTTTGTTTCTAGTCTTGTTTGCAACAGAATGAGCATTTATTAAAAATTCACTGGCATCTGTAATAACAAAGGTCGAATTTTCACAAAGGTTATCTATAACTGGACCAAAATAACCTGATGGGCCACTTGCTAAATCAATAATAATTCCATCAGTTTCTAATACTTCCTTGTATAATTCTTGCATAACTCTATTGTCTTTAAATCTAATTTTTGCGAAATTATACATTCTACCCATTGGATACTTAGAATTACCAAAAAATTGATCCAAACGCTTCGACCATTCAGGTCTTTCTCAGGTTATAAAAGAATAAATGTTTCCAGTTTTTTTATATTTATTTGTATTTAGAATTTTTGTTATATACATATAGGTCAACATAGATTATAAAATATATTTATTCATTTATTTTGTATAACTTTAATTTCTATATCGCCACGGCAATAATAATTTTCAAAAGTTTTTATGTCAAAAACCCAAGAATTCCCTGAATTTGTATCAGTAATATATAAGTTATCTTGAGTCATGTTTATTTTATTATATTTAATTTGATTAATAGTAAATTCTACTCTTATATTACCTAATCTACATTCCTCTTCCAAACCTTTTAAAAATTGAAACCAATAGTTATATATTCTTATGTTCATTTTATTAACTCCTTTTAACATATTAAAATTAATAGTTTTAGGCATTTCATTAGCTCTACAAATTAGAATTTATCATTCAATTTATCATATCATAAATTAATGTAAATTTAAGGATTATATAAGTAAATAATTTCGAACATATATCATTTATTCATATATATATCTTTCTTTTGCGTTATTATTAACCTTTTGTGTTTTTATTGACCTTTCGAGTTTTTACTATGCTTTCGTGTTTTTATTGAGTGTAATAATAAGAAAGTCAACAAACCAATTACATTAAATAGTTCATAGACTCATGTTTTGCAAAGAAAAAAGGGATATTCTCCCTATTTTCGTATTCTATAAGGTCGATACTATTGTATCAACGCTGTTGTGCTAATATGGCGGAGGAAAGGGGATTTGAACCCCTGCATCATTTCTGATCTACTCGCTTTCCAAGCGAGCCCCTTCAGCCTCTTGGGTATTCCTCCAAACGTATATATTATACCAAAAATGATGTTAAATTTCAATAATCTTAATCAAAAGACTAAGAAGAAATATCTTCCTCTTAGTCTTTAAATTTTACTTTAATATTACCAGATGTGGCACTAACATCAATAAGATTTTCTTTGTTGCTGTTAAATGTTTGACTCTTAACTTTCATACCATCATAATAGATAGTTCCTGATGTTACATTTAGTTCAGTTCGATAATCTTCCTTCACACCATTTACAAGTATATCAATATTTCCGGATGTGGCTCTAGTATAAATGTTTGAAGAATTTATATTATTAAGAATAATATTTCCGCTTGTTGCAGTAACTCTAATCTTTTCTGTTTTGATATTATCAACATTTATCCTACCTGAAACTGCTTTAATAAATGTTTCATTACTAACATTTGTAGATTTAAGTTTAATGTTACCTGATGTTATTCCAATATTTAGATCAGTCTTAACTTCTAGATTAGCTAAATTGATATTTCCACTAGTTGCATTTACACTTAGTTTTTCAAATTCAAATTCATCTAAATATATATTCCCACTTGTAAGTGTTATAAATACATCGTTAAAGTTTTCCTTTGGTAAATAAATTTTAATATTTGATACTTTTCTAGTCTTAAATTTAAAGTTGAAGAATCTCCATTCTTGAATAACCTTTGCTTTTATTTTTAATGTATCATTTTCAATTTTAATTTCAACTTTATCTCTTTCTGATTCATAATACTCTATTTTTAAATTTTCATCTTCGCTTTTTTCAAAATATATATTATGACTAATTAAATTAATATCCATATTTGAGAATTCACTATCATCAACGAACTCTTTGTATTCATAATTAACATCAGTTGTTACTACTTTTTCTAATGCCATGAAATCTCCTTTTGTCATAACTATTCCTATTACTATTAAAATAAACCCTACAATTAATATAAAACCTAATACTTTCTTAAACACTTCTACTCATCTCCTTATTTGTTCTTTTCTTAATTAAACCACTAAATAGTTTAATTATAGAATTTAAAATAATAACTGATAATTTGTATAAATAATATGCAAGTAATCCAAGTAATCCAGTCGCAGTTAAGCCAATTCCTAACAATAAAATAATTAGTCCTGGATCACCACCAGTGATTATTAAATCCGCAACTGATACAACTGTCCCAGCTAATGCTGTTAGTGAACCTATTGAAAGTGAAATGAATGTCATAAACAATGCAAATGCAATACCAAAGAAAGTAAAGAATAAGCCAATACCTAATGGAATTAAAACAGGAGATGTACAAATACCTAGAATTATAATTACATTTTTAAATGAATTTGTATTTTTTGTTTTGCTTCTTTCAATAACTAAGTCAGCCTTTATATTTTTAATAATTGTATCAATACTACCTAGTTTCTCAATTGCTTCTTCTTCAGTATAGCCTTCATCACAATAATCACTTATTAACTCTTCATAATATTCAATAATACGATCTCTTTCTTCATTATTGAAGTTTTTTAATCTTCTATCTATTTCTCTTATAAATTCACGCTTCTTCATAGAATTTCTCCTTTACAAATCTAAATAATTTATCAATGTGTTCCCACTCATCTAAAAAATCTTTTAAATAATTTATTCCAGCTTTTGTTATTTTATAATATTTTCTAAGTCTACCATTATATTCCTTCTTATAGGAGGTAAGATACTTTGCAGTCTCTAATCTTCTTAAGATAGGATACAATGTCGACTCAGACATTTCTACTATATCTTTTGTATCTTGTATTAGCTTATATCCATAACTATCTTCTTCTATCAAAGCCGCAAGGATACAAACATCAAGAAAACCTTTTTTAAGTTGAGTTTTCATTTCTACCTCCTTATGCCTTATATTATACAATACATAGTATTATGTGTCAACTATTATTATGTTATTTTTTTCAAATTATATTTATTTTGAATTTGGAAAAAATTATTATAGGAGGAATTAATATGAAAAATAAAATAAAACCACATGAATTATATAATTATATAAAAAATAATTCTGATTTTAAAAATATAAATATCTTTGATAATAAATTTGATTACTTAAATTATGAATTAAGTAATATTAAATATAATCAAGATTTATATTTTGATGTAAACAATAAGATATTAAAATAACCCATTTTAATCATTCTTCATATAATGTAGTGTAAAGGAGAGGATACTATTCATACTTTGTATCGAATGACTAACCATAGTTTAAAAGACTATGGTCCAAAACCATTCAAAGTTAATATTAGAAAAATAACTTTAGATAATCCAAATTACAGAACAGTATTATGGACTGGTAATCATATGCAACTAACACTTATGCATATAAACGAAGGCGAAGATATAGGTTTGGAAATGCATCCAGATGTTGATCAATTTATTCGTATTGAAAGCGGCCAAGGCGAAATTACTATGGGCGATATGGAAGATATGGTTGATTTTAAGGAAAATGTAAAAGAAAATGATATTATTATGATACCAGCTGGTAAGTGGCATAATTTAGTTAATACTGGTAGAACACCATTGAAACTCTATTCTATATATGCACCAGCTAATCACCCTCATGGTGCAATTCATAAAACAAAGTTTGAAGCAGAAGAAAGTGAAAGATACCTATATTAAAAAAGTTCCCAACAAAATATTGGGAACTTTTTTTATCATCTTCTTAATATTATATTATTTGTTTACGCGTCTTTCAAGGTAGTTAAGTAAGGCATTTAATAATATTCCAACAATCGATGCAACTGCAAGTGCAGGGAAGTAAATTACATTTCCATCTACTTTATATAGAGGGAATCCTCCAGATGGAAGTGCATAGTGTCCCCCAATTCCAATTACAAACACTGTTGCAATAACCGCTAAGTTTTTAGCATTAAATAAGTCTACCTTCTTATCAACCATAATTGCAATTCCTTGAGTTGCGATAACTCCGAATAGGTAGATGCTCGCACCATTAATTACTGCACCTGGGATAAAGTCAGTAAATGTTGAAAGTGGTGTAAATGATATTAAAATTGCAAGAATTGCAGCAACTCCAAATACATATGATGAGAAGTTACGTGTGATTGCTGAAGCAGAGATATTTTCTCCATAGTTAGTTCCAGCAGGGCCACCTAAGAATGTTGCAACGATATCACCAACACCGTCACCTTTTAAGTTTTCACCTAAAAGTTCTTTAATTTCATATTCTTTTTCGCTACCTAATTCTTTTGCAAGGTTGTTAACATATAAATCTAATTGATATACATGCGCAGTTGATTCAGGAATAGTTACTAAAGCAACTGGAACAATTGCGAGTAATGCAGCTGGGATTGCAGCTGTATTCATATTAGGGAAGGTTGAGAACACAGTCCAAGTTAATAATTTGAATCCACCTTCTTGCCCTTCAGTTGTTAATTCAAATGGATTACCACCAGTTATAAGTGTTAATATTATGTGCACTGCTAAACCAATCAACATTCCAATAAGAATTGGGATTTGACTCTTGAAGCCTTTTTTAAGTAATACAGTTAATAATATAATTGATAGTAATGTAGTTAGTCCTACTACAATTGGTAGCCAATCTAACATACCTGTTGTCTCATTAACATTGAATACTCCACCCATCGCACTACCAGCAAGTGAGAATCCGATAATTGCTGCAATTGGTCCAGTAACAGTTGGCGGTAGAACTCTATCAACCTTTTCTTGACCAAACTTATTAACAATAAATCCGGCTAAAATTGACACTAGACCGGATAACATTATAGCAATTTGTATCGGTCCCATTAGTGTCTTATCAATTAATACAGCATCATTAAATGCTGCTTGACCCATAAATGAGGAACCAACAATAGCAACTGCAGGTATATATGAAAAACTTGATCCATAGTATAAAGGTATCTTACCTTTAGTGATCAGTAAAAACACTAGCGTAGCCACGCCACTAGCGAAAATAGCTGTTGGAATATTAAACTTCATCAGAATCGCAGCCAAAACAGTAGCTGGTAACATTACCAAGAACTGTTGGATTGCAAATACAATGGTTTTACCAACACTTGGCTTTTGATCTGGAAGATAGCCAACAACACCATTTCTTTGACTCATAAACAAATCTCCTTTTTGTTTTTATTTTTGTGTAAGTATTCAAAAAAAAAAACACAAACGTGTTTTTTTTTGATTCCGCCAGTATAGTATAATCCGCCATACTGCAAACCTCTTGTTCTTTACGGATCTTACACTATCGAATAGTATACCACCAAAAAAAACATAATGCAAGAAAAATTACTATTATTTTTAAAAGTTAACGTTTTCTTAATTTCTACTTCGTAGTATATTATTCGCTATATTTCGCTGTTTTATGTAATTAATTAATGAATTTGAAAAAATTAATTCTAAATTTTTAAGTTCTTTAATAGTACTTACACCTAAAATAGTCATGATTGTTTTAACATCTTCAATAAATTCATTAAATTTATTTATTGCATCTTCGTAATTATTGTTTACAACTAACTCTAAAAAGTACTTACTCATTCCTACAGATCTAGCACCAAGCGCTAATGCTTTAACTACATCATATGGATTTCTAATCCCACCACTTGCTAGGATCTCAACATCGCTAACTGTATTTGCTTCAAGTAAACTTTCTACTGTAGATAAACCATATTCATTTAAATATTCAAACTGTCTAAACCTTCTAGCATTTTCAATTTTGATAAAGTTAGTTCCCCCACTGCCACTAACATCAATTGTTTTTACACCTAAAGATTTTAGTTTTTCTATAGTAGACTTACTCATTCCAAATCCAACTTCTTTTACAATCACTGGAATCTTTATTCCTTGTACGATATCCTTTATATTTTGTTCTAACTTACTAAAGTCTCTATCACCTTCAGGCATAACCATTTCTTGAGGAATATTAAGATGGATTTGTAAAAGGTTGGGACATAGAACATCAATAATTTTATTAACTTGATCTAATGTTTTATCAGCACCAACATTTGCAAATACAATTCCATTTGGATTATGTTTTCTTATTACTTTAAATGAATCAACATTTCTATCATCATTTAAAAGAACTGATAAAGATCCAGTTGCAATTGGAATTGAAAAATGATTTGCTAGTTTAGCTAGTTTTTCATTTATTGCTTCTGCTTTCTTTGTTCCACCAGTCATTGCATTAATATAGATAGGTAAGTCAAGTTTAAGATTTGCAAAAGAAGTTTTTAAATCAAGTTTAGAAAAACTTGCCCCATGTAATGCATTATGAACAAATCTGATATTATCAAAATCATTTTGTCCTTCTTTTTGTATTAATGCTAATTTTAGATGTTCATCTTTTCGTTCCATCTAATCACTTCCTCAAAATATATTATATCCTAATTTTTGGACATCTTTTTTTGCGTTTTCTAAATCTTTTTGGGATTCAAAAAAACATAATATGCAATCCCCACCACCAGCACCTGAAAACTTTATTACTCCGTTATTTTCCAAAACTACTTTTTCTATTTCAAACATTTCATTAGTAAATAACTTAACATTTGTTAGTTTTTCTAAATCTTTTAAATTATTATTTAATTTACTTATTAAATCTAAATTTTTGCCCTTCAATAGTTTTTTGACTAATCTATCACTATTATTATAAAACTTTATAAACTCATCTGTAAACTGAAATTTCAAAACTCTTTCTACAAGTTCATAAGAATTAGCTTCTATACCAGTATGAACAAGTAAGTAATCTAAATCAAGATTGATTTCTTTTATTACTAAATTGTCCCATCTTTTATTTAATATTTCTATAATTTTTAATTTTTTAAATTGATCTATAATATCAAGATTAAATCTTTGATATAAAATTTTCTTCCCAAAGCTAATACAAGCAAGATCACCAAATGAAGTATTTTTAGAAATCTCTATTTGCACTAACACTGCTGCTTTATATAATACAAGACTAGAATAAGGCAATTTATAGTAAATAAATAGAGCCTTTAATAAAGTAACAATAATTGCTGCACTAGAACCAAAACCATATTTTTTGTTTTTTTCACTATCAAGTTCTGACTTTATTTCTATTTTAAATTTATCTTCTTTAATTCCTAATTCAGCTAAGTACTTATTAAACCAAGTAATAGTTTTAATTACATAAAGATTATTTTGATTGTAAAAATCTAACTTTTCAAATCCAGATTGATACTTATGACTATATATATAGTAATCATCTGCTCTTTCTAATCTAATACCTACATATTTTTCAACTGGAAAAAGAATTGATAATCCACCTGCTACAACTGCATATTCACCAGCAATGTAAATTTTTCCCTTGGAAAAAGCTATAACTTCTCTACTCATCAATAATCATTGCTCCTCTACCTGGTCTACTAACAAATAGATTATTAAAACCATTTTGTTTTAAGACTTTAATCACTTCATTATAATGACTTTCCAAGCTCAAAATTTTAACATTACTTCCAGCATCCATTGTAGGATAAGCATATATATTTTGACTTCTTAACTCTTCAGTTAATTCTATAACTTTAATCGAGTCTTGATTCATATATAAAATTGGTGGCATACTAGAAAGCATTGTTCCATGAAGTAGTAAGAAACTTTTAAGTGTTAGATTTCCGATTTTCTCTATATCACCTTGGCTTAGTGAATTTATTAGTTCATCAAAATCTTTATTGCTTTCACTTACAAAATAATCAAAGCTTGGTGAAGTTAAGACAGATCTTTTCATTGCTTCTCTACTTGAAACTAATTTTTTATTACTATCTACAACAACACTTATCATAACAAAATCTTTAACTTTACTATTAACTTGATATACTTCACCATTTTTATCCCATGCAACAAAAGCACCTAATAAACTTCTACATGCACTACCTGATCCTAATCTAGTAATTTGAGCTAATTTTTGTAGGTCATAATTTGTTTTATAAAAAGTATTTGCTGCTTTACTTAATGCTGCAAAGCCAGAAGCCGAAGATGCTAAACCAGCAGCTGTTGGAACAAAATTCCTACTTACTACTTTTGTTTTATTTACTTCTTCAATGGATGCAAAGTTTAATAAAAACTCATAAACTTTATCTCTTTCAACTCCATCCACTTCTTTTCCATTTAATGCAAAGGAAAAGTTATCTGCATAACTTAATGTAGTAATAGTATATAAATTATCAAGAGAAAGGGAAAGTGATGAATTATAAGGAATTACCTTATCTTCATCTTGCTTTCCCCAATATTTAATCAAAGCAATATTAACAGGAGCCTTTGCTGTTACATGCATTTACATCACTCCTCATTGAGGTATAATACCCACGCTTTTTCTTTTGTTTGTTTTTCCCATACTTCTTTTATATTTTTTGCTGTAGCTTCATCTTTAGCTAAAGCAATAACACAACCACCTCTACCACCGCCAGTTAATTTAGAGCCAAGTGCACCATTTAGAAGTGCTAACTCAACCATTTTATCAATCATCGGTGTCGATACATTAAGCTCTTTTAATTTCTTTTGGGCTTTGTTTAAAGTAGAACCGACTAATTCTAAATTTCCTTGGAGAATAGCTTCATAGCAAGTTTCTACTTCTCTACCAATATCTGTAATTAAAGGCATTTTGTTTTCTTCATCTACTAACCGTCTAACTGCACTCACAGCTTCTTTTGTATTTCCTGGTGCTCCTGATTGACCTACAACTAAGTAGCCATCCATTTTTGCATTAAAAGCTACTGGTGTATGTCCTTTTTGAAATAATAATGCATTATCATTCGATGTTGTAAGTGCATCAATCCCACTAGGATTACCATGAGCAATTCTTTCTGCAAACTGAGTCCATTCAAATCTAGTTTTACTTGGTAATTTTTTATCCATGAATGAAAATACCGCTTCAACAATACTTGAGGCTACTGCAGCACTTGAACCCATACCCGCAGAAATAGGAACACTACTATTTATATCAAATAATAAGTTTGGTAGTTTTAAATTAGTAGTTAACTCTTTTATTAGGCTAGTAATAGATTCTATTTCCATTGGCGCATCTTTCAATGCACCAGTATATACTCTAGATTTAATATATGGCTCTTCATTTTCAGAAACTTTAGTTTCTACTTTTGTTTCAAAGAAGGGAATAGCAATTGCTCTAGTTCCATATACAACTGCATGTTCACCAATTAATATAATTTTTCCATGTGCTCTTCCAATTCCAATTTTCATATTACACCAATCCTGCTAATAAATCTATTAATAATGGAGCTGCATATAATGCCATAAATTGAACTCCATAATTTACACCCATTTTATTTAATGATCCACTTAATAAGCCTATCATTAATACACCAAATATATTCACTAAACCAGCATCGCGATATGCTAGTAGTAAAATGAATCCAATAAATAATCCTAATACAGACTCATGAGGAACATACTTTAAAATAACCGCTGTTATTTTTCTTGCAAATTTTACAATCACGAAATAAGTTATTAATAAAGCAACTGCCGCACCAATTACTACTGCCATAGTAAATTCAAAACCACTTAATAAATGATGTATGTTATTATCAAGTGTGAATACTGGATCAGCATTGAATAATGCAGCACCAGGACCTATAGCAACTGGTGAAAGAGGTGATCCAAGCGCAAATAGTGGAATAATAATTCCTGATAAATAAGTTGCTTGAATGATAGCACTCATTGTAGAGATTGAAGTTGTTGCTTTGTTCACTGGGTCTTTGGTCTTATTGGAAAAGAGATTTCCAAATAGAATAGTAAGACCAACAGGGCTTAGAACAACTAAAAAGTTTACTATTAGTGCACCGAGAGATGCTTTTCGTCTTTCTTCTTTAGATAGGATTTTAAATGGATTTAATGACTTAGTTTCTGTATCTTCTTTTGGAATAACTATATGATTATAATCATTTATTTTTTGTTCATCTAGATTCTTTTTATTTAGTAAGCCAAATAATGAAAACAATAATGGACCTACTGTAATTCCTAAGAAGAAACTTACAGTTATATTTACACCTTTATCAACTATCTCTAATCCCCAATATAAATGTCTTAAACTTTGAAACATTATCGCAAGAGGGATAATTGATAAGATTGATAAAATTTTATTTTTACTTATAAGTGATAAGAAAATTGCTCCAGCAATAAATAAATATGGTGCAACAGGTTTAATAATTTCAGATAATGGTACAAGCAAGTTTGCAAGTACTAATGAGATAGGAACAGAAATTATTACCCCTATTACAGCTGATGCTGCGATCTTCTTAATTATTAATGCTGATCTTCCTTCATTTTTCAAGAAGATAGAATGCTCTATCATTGGGCTACTCATAACCCCACCTGGAAGCCCAACTAAAGCAGTTGGCATCGAATTTGTAATATTAAGTGTTACAATTGACGCAATAAAGAATGTCAAGACAATAATCGGAGGAACTCCAGTTAATACAACAGCTAATGAAATTGGTAGTAATACACTTGTTTCATCTGTACCAGGAATAAACCCAATAAAACTAAATATTACTACAGCTGCAAGTGCAGCAACTACCATCCATAATATCATTGATAACTCCATATTATTCTTCCTCCTCTGTTATTACCCTTTTAGGTTTAAAAATAATAACTGTAATAATGAAGCCAAGCACAGCTCCACCAAGGCCAAAGAATAAATCCATTGGCAAATCAGTTGAATCTATATCCGGAGATAAAAAGTATAGTGTAAGAGTTGTAAATGAAATAATTAAGATTGAGAAAATTAACTCTTTTACACTAACTACATCTCCCCATAATTTAATCAATGTTTTCTTCATATATACAATCTCCTTATGTATTATGTTTTTTATTATACAACATTTTTTGAAAAAACGCCTTGAAAATGAGTATAAAAAACCATTCAAAATTATTATCCCAAAGCTTATATATTCTATCTAAGAATTTGGTAATTTATATTATAGCGTTTTTAATCCTTACTTGCATCCAATATTACTTTGTACTATAATAAAAAGTAATTACAGGGAGGTTACTTATGATTAACTTTAATCCACACTACAACCCATACCCAGCAACTAGAAATTTACTTTACGCTAAAAATGGTGTTGTTGCAACATCACAACCACTAGCAGCCCAGGCTGGTCTAGATATTTTAAAACAAGGAGGTAATGCAGTAGATGCTGCTATTGCAACTGCAGCTTGTCTTACGGTTGTAGAACCAACGGCAAATGGAATAGGTGGAGATGCCTTTGCTATTGTTTATATCAATGGGCAACTACACGGTCTAAATGCAAGTGGAACTTGTCCTGCTAGTTTATCAATTGATACATTAAAAGAAAAAGGAATCACAGAAATTCCTAAATATGGCTTTATTCCAGTATTAGTTCCAGGAGCACCAGCTGCATGGATAGAACTTTCAAAAAGGTTTGGAAAACTGCCACTTTCTGATGTATTAAAACCAGCAATTAACTATGCAAGATATGGCTTTCCAGTTTCTCCAGGAATAGCAAAAAGCTGGAATAGAGCATTTGAAATCTTTAAAAAAGAATTAATTAGTGAAGAATTTAGTAGTTGGTTTAGAACCTTTACAAAAAACTCTAAAACCCCTGAAGCAGGTGAGGTCTTCTTTTTAAAAGATCATGCTAATACATTAGAAAAAATTGAAACATTTTATACAGGTGAACTAGCAGATAGAATTGATGAGTATTCAAGAAAATATAATGGCTATATTAGAAAAAGCGACTTAGAAAACTATAAGCCTCTTTGGGTTGATCCAATTTCAGTAAATTACAAAGGCTATGACATATGGGAAATTCCGCCTAATGGACAAGGTTTTATAACACTACAAGCATTAAAAATATTAGAAGGATTTAAGTTTAATTCCATGGATAATGCAGAAGAATTACACCTACAAATTGAAGCTTTAAAACTTGCATTTGCAGATGGCATAAATTATATTGCTGATCCTAATTATATGAAATTAAATGTTAATGACTTGCTAGATAATAAGTATATTTCTTCAAGAAGGAAACTAATTAAAGATACTGCATCTATTTTCACACATGGTAAACCAAAAGGAAGTGAGACAGTATACCTTGCAACAGCAGATAGTGAAGGTAATATGGTCTCTTTTATCCAGAGTAATTATATGGGCTTCGGTTCAGGACTGGTTGTGCCAGAAACCGGAATTGCCTTACAAAATCGCGGGCACAACTTCTCACTTGATCCAACTAAACCAAATGCATTAGGTCCTAATAAACGCTCATATCATACAATCATTCCAGGTTTTCTTACAAAAGGAAATATACCAATCGGACCATTTGGGGTAATGGGTGGATTTATGCAACCACAAGCTCACTTACAAGTAATTTTAAATACAATTGATTATCAGTTAAATCCACAAGCAACTCTAGATAAACCTAGATGGCAGTGGCTTGAAAAAGATAAGATTATTGTAGAACCAAATTTTGATTTGAAATTAATTGAAGCGTTAAAATTAAAAGGACACAAAATTGAAATAGATAATAACATAGCAAAGTTTGGCAGGGGGCAAATTATCTGGCAAAACCCTGAAACAAAAGTTTACGTTGCAGGAACAGACTCAAGAACTGATAGCCAAATTGCTATATATTAAAAAAATAGTTGCATAAATGTGCAACTATTTTTTATTTTCAAAATTTTGTTTATGATAACTTTTTAAAATTTCACTAAATTCATCAACCGGACCAATTACTTCAACATCACTAATCACTTCTTGAATTGGAATTGGTTTAACTCTTGCTGGTGGAGCTCCAAACTCAGTAAGCCATGTAGTTAGTTGCTTTGAAGATGCTGCATAAATAATTCTTCCAAGACCTGCCCAACCATGAGCTGCAGCACACATTGGACAGTGCTCTCCTGAAGTATAGACTGTAGCTTTCTTTCTCTCTTCAGGAGTAAGGTTTTTTGCAGCCCATCTCGCAATCTCGAATTCAGGATGTCTAGTAGCATCAATACTTACTGTTTCGTTATGGCCTTCAAATAAGATTTCTCCTGACTCAGAGACAAGTACAGAACCAAAAGGTTCTTCACCTTTATTTAAAGCTAATTTTGCTAACTCAACAGCTCTCTTTAAAAATTTATAGTCTTTTTCTGTAAGCATCTTTATTAGTTTGTCCTTTTAATTATTTATAACGCATGCATATCTCTTTTACAAGTGGATACTTTGTTGATTCATATAATTCCTTATTAAACTTCTTTATTTCAACCATTTCAAGAAGTTGTGTTGCTGCAAGCTTTTGCTTATGCATAAAATTATATTTTGACTTTTGAATTTTTTGATTAATTAGTTTTGCTTCATCCAAATTATTATCATTAACCGCTAAAATTAATTTAATATATTGGAGATTAGGAAATGTATGAATAAATCTTGCCTTATGTTTTTCGAGTACTTCTTTTGTTTTTTCAGTATCTCCAATAAACATATAAGCAAACACTAAGTTAATAACACACAAATTACTATTTCTCATTATATGGGCTTTATATATTTGGTTATTTAAATATTTGATTAGCCCATCTGTATCTGATTTATCATAATACATAGTAATTTTTTTCGATATTTTAATCCATTCTAAACTCATCCCAAGAACAACACCAACAACAGTAACAAAAATTAAAATTAGGGGTACTAATACTTTTCCGTTTACTGCAGGTAATACTATTAAAAATGCAAGTAAAGCTATAACAAATATTGATACAATTGTACTTCTTTTCATTTTAATCTCCTAATTCCTTTTTTATAATTATACTATATCTTAAATAAAGATGAAAACCAAATACTAATTTAAATTACTTAATGTCTTTTCTACATCAACATATATACGCCAATTTTTACGATCAGGATTCCAATCATAAATCACTCCATAGATTTCGATTTTAATTTCAGCACCAAAACCAACTTCATAATCTATTAAGTTATCTTTAAATTCAAACATATTATTTTTGAAGTACAAAGCACTCTTTAGGAAATTACCATCATTTTTAGGCTCTACTATATTTTCAGTTAATGCATAGTATTCACGGTCATACTGTAAATACCCTTTAACCTTTAAGAAGGATTGTAAATAACCATTTTCTAAGTTGTATCTAAAGTTTTCACGTTTTAAAGCTAAAATCTCACTTAGCTCTACTTCTTTAACTTGTATCTCATCAATTACAATTTCACCATCAACTCTTATTATATCAGATTCAGGATTTTCAACTTCAAGTGAAGGAATATATTGATGAACTTTATAATATGCTGTGATTTCATAAACTTGGCCAGGGGCTGTATAATTATGAATTTTATCACCGTGTAGTTTAATGAAGTTTTTTCCATCAGTTAAATAGACTAATTTTGTTTCATTAGCTACATCCATATAAACAGTACCTTTTACTTTAATTGGATAGATACTTGTTACAGTACCTTTACTATCTAAGGTTAAATCATTCATCATTTTAAAAATTAAATCAAAATTATTATATAGATATTCTTCTTGGTAATGATTGCCTAAATCGTATAAGTAATTTTCATAACAAGGATACCATTCATTTGGATCCCACGTACTAGTTGGAGAATTGATTGATTCTTTTCTAATTAGTGTATTGTTTTGGGTTGTTGAAAAGTCATCAACAGCCCAACCATCGATTGGTTTTTCGCCAATCACTCCAATAACATCAATTACTTCGTTATCTTTAAGTAGTGCTATCGCATCATCACCATTAAAGTAACACACCTCACTTGCTAAGTGACCTTTTTCACTAATAGCTTTAACTGAGTATGGTGCGTATACAATATAAACTTGGTTTGCTCTTAATTCACCAGATAAAGGCTCTGTAAATGCAGGATTCAAACTTCCATCTTTATAAACAGCAAGTGCATAGTTTGATAAATCAACAATAGTATCAAATGGATTATATATTTCTATATATTTTGAATCTTTGTATTCGCCTACTCCTTCAAAGTATTCAGAAATAAATAAATCTACTACTCTTTCCTTTTCTTCATTATCATTATTTTCATCATCTTCATACTCTACAGGCTCATAATTATCTAGAGTGTGTGACTTTAAATCTGAATAATCTTCTAACCCTAATACTTGCCATTCATCAGGATTCCAATTTGAATTTGGACTATATACATTACTTTTTCTAATTATTGTATTATCTTTTGTAGCTTCACTAATTGAACCTATATCCCATCCATCACTAACAGGATTATTTAAGTCTCCTACAACATCTATTATTTCTTCACCTTTAAGTAATGCTATTACATCATTACCGTTAAACTCAATTACACGATTGCTGAAATTACCATTTTCTTTAATTGTTGCATTAGCTCTTGGATTATAAACTATGATAATTTCTCCATCTTTAAGTTCACCACTTAATTGAAAAGTATATTGTGCTGGTTGTTTTGAATTATTAAATAATGCTAATGAGTAATTACTTAAATCAACTATCTTTCCGGTTCCATTAAAAATTTCAATATACTTATTATAACTTTTACCTTCTGAATATTCACTTATAAATAATTCAGTTGCATTATTAAGTTCATTCTCTTCATCTTCATCTTCATTTTGATCTTGATTTTCTTCATCATTTTCGTCTTCATCTTCATCAAAATCTTCTTCGTCATCTTCTGCATCTTCGCTATCTTCAGGACTAATTACTGTAAACTCTAATGTCTTTTCCAATTCTAAATACTTAATAGTAATCTTAAACTTACCAACATTATTTAAATCAACTTCAGTTAAATCTAACATTTCACTTGTTACTTCAACTTCTTCATCATTAGATGCTATTATTCTAA
>Ga0209075_1001793_pt1 | contig 19803 bp, 22 predicted proteins | sample Stecom2011_FD_187523 | JGI IMG/M metagenome (GOLD analysis project Ga0209075, IMG submission 187523) | Agricultural soil microbial communities from Utah to study Nitrogen management - Steer compost 2011 (SPAdes) (version 2) | ecosystem: Environmental > Terrestrial > Soil > Agricultural land...
ACCGGACCAGACCACGGGCATCTTCCAAGGTGGTGTCCAACACCAACCCCACCCACTCCCCCAGAGTCCGGCACCCATCCCCGGTGTGGACCTGACGCCGGTCCAACTCCTCGAGCAGTTCGAGCTGCACCGCGGCGAGACGGGACCGTTCCTCCTCAGCCGAAACCAGCAGCCGTTGCAGATCGTCAGTCGATGTCCTCTCCCACCCCATAACACCAACATACGACCCCGGTGTGACAGATTTGCGGGTAGCCGAGGTCTCATGGCTCGCCTCGCCCGCGCCGCTCCCTGCCTCTCCCCCGGGGAGAAGTCGGAACTCAGCCCAGGAAGATGGTGACCGCGAGACCGAGCACCAACAGGTTCCCCGCAACCCCGAGCCAACGCCTCGCCCGTTCGGAGAGTCGGGACCCCAGGGTGAAGCCGCCGAAGGCGAGGAGCCACTGCCACGAGAGTGAGGCAACCGCTGCCCCGGCGATGAAGGCGATCCCCTCGACAGGTGTCATCCCGGTCGCGAGACCGAGACCCATGACCACGGCTGCGAAGTAGAGCACGGTCATCGGGTTCACCAGCGTCAGACCGAGGAAGGCGGCGTAGGTACGGCCGGCACCCCGCTCGGCCGCAGCGACCTCCACCACCCCGTCCTGGCTGATGGCGCGGCGGATTCCGAGCAACGCCATCACCACCAGGACGACACCTCCGACATATCGGAATCCCGGCCCGATGTCACCAATGGCGGCAGCCGCACCGGCACCGCCGATCACCGCCACCACTGCGTAGATGAGATCGGCCGTCGCGGCTCCGGCACCTGCAGCCAGACCCTTGCGCAGGCCGTTCCGCAGCCCGGTCTCGATGATGAGGATGCCGATCGCCCCGACGGGCACGGCAACGCCGTAGCCCGCGACGATGCCGGAGAGGAACGGTCTCATGACGCGTAGTCAAGAACGCGTCGTCGACAGGGGTGGCGGAATTTCAGCTTCGGTGAAACTCTCGGTCAGGCCTCGGCCATGACCTTTTCCATGACCTCGTCGTCGATGTCGTAGTTGGCGTGGACCGCCTGGACATCGTCGAGGTCGTCGAGCGCGTCGATCAGCCGGAGGAGCTTTCGGGCGTCGGCCTCGGCGACCGGGACCCAGGTCGACGGCCGCTGGGTGATGTCCGCGGACACCACTTCGATCCCGGCCTCCTCGAGAGCGACCCGCACGGCGCCGAGGTCGGAAGGCGCGGTGACGATCTCGAAGGTGCCGTCCTCGTTGTCGATCACGTCCTCGGCACCGGCGTCCAACGCCGTGAGGAGGATGTCGTCCTCCGACCCTGATGCGACCACGAGCCCCTTCTGGGAGAACAGGTATCCGACGGACCCGGGCTCACCGAGGTTCCCGTTGTTGCGGGTGAACGTGGCACGGACCTCGGACGCGGCGCGGTTGCGATTGTCGGTCAGGATCTGGACGTAGAGCGCCACCCCGCCGGGGCCGTACCCCTCGTACCAGATCTCCTCGTAGGTGGCGCCCTCCACCTCGCCGGTCCCGCGCTTGATCGCCCGCTCGATGTTGTCGTTGGGCATCGACGCGGCCTTGGCCTTGTAGACGGCGGTCGCCAGTGTCGGGTTGAACTCGGGGTTGCCGCCGCCCTCACGTGCCGCGATCTCGATCGCCTTGGCCAACTTCCCGAACAGCTTGCCGCGGGCGGCGTCCTGCCGACCCTTGCGGTGCTTGATGTTGGCCCATTTGGAATGTCCAGCCATGCTTCAACTCGCCTCGGATGAATGGGTTCCGGCGCCCGCGTCCTGCGCTGCGCCCCTATCAGGATATTCGGGTCGGAGGCCTTCCCATCCGAAGCACCGCTCAGCCCTCACCGAGAGCCGCCATCCCGAGGGCGACTTCATAGGCCCGGACGTAGTGACCGGCCACCTGATACCAATCGAATCGACGCGACCGCGATCGCGCCCTGTCCCCCATATCCGCACTCCCGGTCGGATCGGCGAGCAGGTCGTTGACGGCTGCCGCCAGGCCCGGAGCGTCACCGGGGGGCACGAAGCGAGCGGTGTCGCCAGCGACGTCGCGAAACGCGGGAATGTCGGATGCCACCACCGCACAACCGGCGGCCATCGCCTCGGCGACCACGATCCCGAAGCTCTCACCCCTGGTGTTGGGCGCCACGAACACCGTGGTCGTCGCCAGGACGCGGCGCTTCTCCTCGTCGCCCACCCGTCCCAGGAACGTGACACCGGGAAGGTCGATGCCGCGGTCGGCTCCCATCACCATGAGCTCGGCGTCCGGGTTGGCGGCGTGGATCATCGGCCACGCCTCGAGGAGCACGTCGAGACCCTTGCGGGGATCGTCCCTGCCGAGAAAGGCGATCCTCGCCGGCACCCGTGCGACCGTCGGAGCGTACGACTCGACGTCGATGGCGTTGGGGACGATCTCAACAGGGCCCCAAGCCTCGGGGATGGCTGCGGCAGCGGTGGGGCTCACCGCGGTCACGACCATGCGTCGCATCCGGCCACGCAACGGGAGTGCCCGGTAGAGACCCGGGACCCACGATGGCGGGTCGGCGTGGAACGTGGCCACCGTCGGGAGACCGGTCCACAGACCCGCCCATCCCACCAGCGGCATGAGCGGCTCGTGGACGTGCACGACATCGACATCATCGAGCTCCCGGCGGACCCGACCCCACACCGCAGGGTCGAGGCTGATCAGCGCGGTGGAGTCGTTGGCCTCGAACCGCCAGGTCCGACCCACGGCTACCGAGCCTTCCGGGACCGGGCCGTCGCGGTTCCCCGCCCCGACCACGACTGCCTCGTGCCCGACGCCTCGAAGCCGTTCGGCCAGCTCGAGCACCAGCTGCTGCACCCCTCCCGGAGCCGAAAGGTCGTACGGGCAGACGAGACCGACTCTCATCGATCTGAAGGCCAGTTGGGAACCACGAGATGCCACTGATGCGGGGCGCGACGGATCAGATCCTCCATCTCCTGGGCCAGGGCCTCGGTCATCTGCCTCACCTGCTCGGTGCGGGACAGACCCTCGGGCACGGGGATCGCCGGGCGCACCACGACGCGATGCCCGGAGCCATTGAAGTAGCAGGCGACCGGGAACAGAGGAGCTCCCATCTTGATCGCCAGGGTGGCCGGGCCCGGTGGCAGGGTCGTCACCTCGCCGAAGAAAGTCACCTGGACACCACGGCCCCGCAGGTCCCGATCGGACAGCAGCGCCACGGCCTTGTTGGCCCTCAGCGCGGCCTCGAGACGGCGCATCACCTCGGCGCGGCCCGTGGCGAGGACGATCTCGATCCCGAACGCCGCCCGCATCCGGGTGAACCAGTCGGTGATCCTCTTGTTGGGGAGGTTCTCGGCCACCGCCACCACCGGCACACCCTCGGAGCCTGCCACGGGAGCGGCCGCCTCCCAGTTCCCCATGTGAGGAAGGGCGTAGATCATCCCCTTGCCGGCGTCACGGGCCTGGAGGATCAACTCGAGACCCTCGACTTCGGTGTTGGCCAGCATCATCGGGACCCGCCGCTTCCGGGCCCAGAGGGCCTCCGCCCAATAGCGGCCGTAGGACATCAGCACCAGACGCCCGGCCCGGCGGGCCTGGGACCGATCGACCAGGACCCTCATCATGTGCCGGGTGGCCATGCGCCGCCGGCCGCCGTCGAAGATGTACCAGACGAACCCTGCCGCCTTGCCGAGAGCCCGGGCCACCGGCCCCGGGAGCAGGCCGACGAGCCCGACGCCGGCGCGCAAGCCCAGATAGGCGAGGGTCTGCTTCACGGGATGGAACGGTAGGACCGCCAGAACCGGGAGACCGCGGTGAACCAAACCAGCACCACGAACACCCAAAGCATCGGCTCCACCTGCCCGAGGATGAGACCGACGCAGAAGAGGATGATCCGCTCGGCCCGGCCCATCAGCCCGCCCCGCCCGTCCAGGCCCTCGGCCTCGGCCCGCGCCCTCATGTAGGGGACGAGAAGGGCGCCGCCCAGCCCCAGGACGATCAGCAGGAGCACCCGGGGCTGCCCCGCGCTCGCCACGGCCAGGGCCGAGAACGATGCGATCTCACCGAGACGGTCGAAAGCGGCGTCGAGGAACGCCCCCCGGTCGGAGGTGGAGTTGCTGGCGCGGGCCACCGCGCCGTCGAGACCGTCGAGGATGGAGCCGGCCAGCACGATGGCCCCGCCGATCGCCAGACGGTCCATCGCGATGAACACCGCGCCGCAGATGACGACCACCAGGCCGAGCACCGTCATGGCCGTGGCTGTCATCCCGATTCGGGAGAGGCTCCGGCCTATCGGCTCCAGGAACCGGGTCACCCGAGGCCGGACCCGCATGTCGATCACGTCGTGAAAGTAGCACCCGGCCTGTTCCACGACCATCTTCCACCGTTAGGATCGCGGCAGTTCAACGAGGAGGTTCCGTGGTCCCCGAGAAAGTCCGCAATGTCGTGTTGGTGGGTCACGGAGGCAGCGGGAAGACCACCCTCGCCGAGGCGATGCTGTTCGCCGCGGGGGCGACCACCCGCATGGGCTCCGTCGACAACGGCACCAGTGTGCTCGACCATGAGCCGGAGGAAGTCGCCCGCAACATCTCGTTGAGCCTGGCCACAGCCACCGTGGAATGGCTGGACCACCGCATCAACATCATCGACAGCCCCGGATCCCCCGACTTCGTCGGTGACGCCCGCGCCGCCATCCGCGCCGCCGACATGGCCCTCTTCTGCGTCTCCGCCGTCGACGGCGTCGAGGTGCACACCGAACAGCTCTGGCGGGTCGCCGAGGAAGAGGGCATCCCGCGCGCCATCGTCATCACCAAGCTCGACCGGGAGCGCGCCGACTACAGCAAGACCATCGAGGAGCTGCGCACCGCCTTCGGCAAGGCGATCGCCCCGATCCAGGTGCCGATCGGCCAGGAAGGGTCGGTCAGGGGCATAGTCCGCGTCGCCACCCAGAGGGCGTACGAGTACCAGTCCGGCAACCCGAAGGGCAGCCAGGTCGATCTCCCGGACGACGTGGCCCCGCTGGTCGAAGAGGCCCACACCGGGCTGATCGAGACCGTCGTCGAGACCGACGACGCAATGATGGAGGCCTACTTCGAGGGCAAGGAGCCGACCCGCGATCAGATCGTGGCCACGATCCACGCCGGGATCGTCTCCGGCGAGGTGCACCCGGTGCTGGTCACCTCCGCCACGCGGCTCATCGGGATCGACACGCTCCTCGAGTTCATCGTCGACTACGGCCCGAACCCGACCGAACGGGCGATGCCCAGGCTGGCATCGGGATCCGCACCCGAGCCCGGTGCCGGTGGCCCCGTCCTCGCCTACGTCTTCAAGACCACTTCCGACCCGTTCGTCGGCCGGATCAGCATGTTCCGGGTCTTCTCGGGCGAGATCAAGGCCGACCAGGAACTGGAGAACGCCCGCACCGGGGCCAAGGTCCGGCTCCACAACCTCTTCAAGATCCACGGCAAGGAGAACCGGGACGTACCGGGCCTCCCCATCGGTGGCATCGGCGCGGTCGCCAAGATCGAGGACCTGCGGGCCGGGGACACCCTGCGCTCGCCGGGCCTCGACACGGTGATCGAGCCCGTCGCCTACCCGAGACCCGTGACCGAGATCGCCATCACCCCGCGGTCCCATCAGGACGAGGACAAGCTGTCGATGGCCCTCTCCCGCATCACCGAGGAGGACCCGACGATCCGGGTGGAGAGGCGCCCGGAGACCGGTGAGACCATCCTCGCCGGGCTGGGCGACAGCCACGTCGAGGTCACCCTGGAGCGGATCCATCGCATGTTCGGGGTGGAGATCGACCACGAGCTGCCCAAGGTCCCCTACCGGGAGACGATCACCGCCAGCGCCGAGGCCGAGGGCAAGCACAAGAAGCAGACCGGTGGCCGCGGCCAGTTCGGCGTCGCCTTCGTCCGCTTCTCGCCCCGGCCCCGCGGCTCGGGCTACGAGTTCATCGACTCGATCAAGGGGGGCTCCATCCCCCGCCAGTTCATCCCCGCGGTCGACAAGGGCATCCAGGAGGCCCTGGGCCGGGGCATCCTCGCCGGGTACCCCGTGATCGACATCGCGGCCGAGGTGTACGACGGCAAGTACCACTCGGTCGACTCGGACGAGATGTCCTTCCGCATGGCGGGCATCCAGGCCTTCAGGGCCGCCGCCGAGAAGCTCAAGCCCGTCCTCCTCGAGCCGGTGATGAAGGTCACGGTGACGGTGCCCGAGGAGGTGCTCGGCGACGTCATGGGCGACATCAATGCCCGTCGGGGCCGGGTGCTCGGCATGGAAGGCGAGGGCAACTCCAGGGTGGTCACGGCCGAGGTGCCGATGGCCGAGATGCGGCAATACGCTGCCGAGCTGCGATCATTGACGTCAGGTCGCGGTACCTTCGAGATGGAGTTCGACCATTACGCCGAGGTCCCCCACGCCGAAGCGCAGCAGGTGATCGCGGCGGCCCGCGCCGACCAGGAATAGGAAGGATTTCATGCCCGACGCCGTACTCCGATACGGAGACAAGGAACTGACCCTGCCCGTGCACACCGGCACCCATGGGGACGCCGCAATCGACATCTCCAAGCTACGTGCCGAGCTCGGCCTGGTGACCCTGGACAGTGGTCTGGGGAACACTGCCGAAGGCGAAGGCTCGATCAGCTTCATCGACGGCGAGGCAGGTCTTCTCAGCTACCGCGGGTACCCGATCGAGCAGCTCGCCGAGCACGCATCGTTCCTCGAGGTCGCCTATCTGCTCCAGTACGGGGAGCTTCCGACCCCGACGGAGCTGGAGGCATACGAGGAGTCGGTTCGCCGCCACACCCTGATCCGGGAGGACATGAAGCACCTCTTCGAGGCCTTCCCGCACAACGCACACCCGATGCAGATCCTCGCATCGGCGGTGTCGGCGCTGGCGACCTACTACCCCGACGCCCTGAATCCCCTCGACGAGGAGGCAGTCGACATCAGCGCCCGGCGTCTCATCGCCAAGACGCCGACGATGGTCGCCTGGTCGTACAAGTACCGGGTCTCCCAGCCGTACATCTACCCGGACAACACCCACGACTACGCGTCGAACTTCCTCAAGATGATGTTCTCGGTCCCGGCCGAGGAGTACACCCCCGATCCGGTGGTTGCCAAGGCCCTCAACCTCCTGCTGGTGCTGCACGCCGATCACGGCCAGAACTGCTCGTCGTCGGCGGTCCGGCTCGTCGGCTCGAGCCACTCCAACATCTTCAGCTCGGTGGCCGCCGGCATCCACGCCCTGGCCGGCCCGCTGCACGGCGGGGCCAACCAGGCAGTCCTGGAGATGCTCGAGGACCTGCACCAGAACGGCACCTCGGTGGAGACGGCCGTGAAGCGGGCCAAGGACAAGAACGACCCGTTCCGGCTCATGGGCTTCGGGCACCGGGTGTACAAGAACTTCGACCCCCGGGCTCGCATCCTCAAGAAGCAGGCCGACGAAGTCCTCGACGCCCTCGGCATCGACGATCCGCTGCTCGACCTGGCCCGGGAGCTGGAGGAGGTCGCCCTCAACGACGACTACTTCGTCGAGAGGAAGCTCTACCCCAACGTCGACTTCTACTCGGGGATCATCTACCGGGCGATCGGCTTCCCGGCCGACATGTTCACGGTGCTCTTCGCGATCGGGCGTCTGCCCGGGTGGATCTCACAGTTCCGCGAGCTCCTCGCCGACCCGGCGACCCGGATCTTCCGGCCCCGTCAGCTGTACGTGGGCCCGGCCACCCGGGACTACGTGCCGCTCGACCAGAGGTAGACACCCCGGGCCCTTGGGGCACACCCCCACCTCGCGGGGACGACGTCAAACGGGGGCGACGGGCTCCACGTAGGGGTCGCCCTTGACCGAGCCATCGACACCGTCGACCAGGACGAGTGCCCTGGTGTCGGGCGGTTCGGTGGCCGAGTAGACCACCACCGACCAATGTGGACGCGCCCGGACCCCGCTGAAGCGGATCACGGCCGATGCGTGGCCCACCGGGAAGTCGACCGCTCCCCCGGCGATGCGGAGTGCGCGGTGCTCGTCAACGGCGAGTGGCCACGACGACGCGAACAGCCACACGGCGAGCAGGGCGAACCCGATCCCGACCAGCCAGCCACGGGGCAGCGTCGGCACCGAGAGCACGGCGAAGACCACCATGATCCACGCCGAAGCGCGGCGTCTCTCCGGCGGGGGGAACCGGTAAGGCCCTTCGACGTTGGCGTCGAGCTCCTCTTCGATGTCGAGCTTCTCTGCCAGCTCGGGATCGATGTGGATCCCGTCCCGGCCGACCCTGCGCTCTTCGCTCATTCCGGCTCCGCTGCCAGTTCGACGACCCGATCCACCGCTTCGGCCAATGGCACTCCTCTCGTGTCCCGGTCCTCACCGTAGAGCCGCAGGCCGACCGTCCCGTCCTCCACGTCCTTGTCGCCCACGACCACGATCACCGGGTGCTTCTGGGTGATGGCCCGGCGGATCTTGTCCCCCACCGTCTCGGACGACCGGTCGACCTCGACGCGCAGCCCGGCCCCAGTGAAGGCGGCACCGACGCTCACGGCGTACTCGATGTGACGGTCCGCGACCGGCGCCACCGTGACCTGGACCGGAGCCAGCCAGGCCGGGAAGGCCCCGGCGTAGTGCTCGACGAGGATCCCGATGAACCGCTCGATGGAGCCGGCCTTGGCGCAGTGGACCATGTACGGCCTCTGTGCGACGTTCCCCGGCGACACGTACTCGAGCCCGAACAACTCGGGGTTGTTGAAGTCGAGCTGCACCGTGCCCATCTGCCAGCGACGGCCGATGGCGTCCTTGACGTGGATGTCGATCTTGGGGCCATAGAAGGCGCCCTCTCCGGGCGAGACCACGTAGTCGACCCCCTCGGCATCGAGCGCTTCGGCCAGGAGATGTTCGGCGATCTCCCACTGTCTCGCCTCGCCGACCGACTTCTCGGGACGGGTGCTGAGCTCGGCAGAGATCATCGAGCGGTCGAACCCGAAGGCGGCCTGCCACTCCAGGACGAACCGGAGCTGGTGCCGGAGCTCGTCACCCAGCTGGTCCTCGGTGCAGAAGGTGTGCGAGTCGTCCTGGGTGAACCCGCGGGCACGGAGCAGACCGTGGACCACGCCCGACTTCTCGTAGCGGTAGACGGTCCCCAGCTCGGAGAACCGGAGCGGCAGGTCGCGGTACGACCGGGTCCGGCTCTGGTAGATGAGGATGTGACCCGGGCAGTTCATGGGCTTGACCTGGTACTCGACGTCGTTGTCCATGACCATGCGCGGGTACATGTTCTCGGCGTAGTAGTCGAGGTGCCCCGACGTGCGCCAGAGGTCCGCCTTCATCAGATGCGGGGTGAAGACGAACTCGAACCCGTACTTCTCGTGCATGGCCCGGCTGCGGTCCTCGACCAGCTTGCGCAGCATCCCGCCCTTCGGGTGCCACACCGCCAGCCCCGAACCGACCGGGCTCGGGAAGCTGAACAGGTCGAGCTCGGGCCCCAGCCGCCGGTGATCCCGCTTCTCGGCCTCCTCGAGCCGATTCAGGTACTCGTCGAGCTCGGCCCTCGATGGCCACGCTGTGCCGTAGATCCGCTGCAGTTGGTCACGGTTCTCGTCACCACGCCAGTACGCACCGGAGCTTCGGAGCAGCTTGACGGCCGGGATGCGCCCGGTGGACGGGAGATGGGGGCCGCGACAGAGGTCGATGAAGCCGTTGTTCTTGTAGGCGGTGACGATCTCGTCACCGGACACCTCCGACGGGTCCACCGACTCGATGATCTCCACCTTGTACTTGTGGTCGGCGAAGACCTCGAGTGCCTCGTCCCGGCCGAGCACGACCCGCTGGAAGGGCTGGTCCTCCTCGATGATCCGGTGCATCCGCTCTTCGATGCGCTCCAGGTCCTCCGGCGAGAAGGGGGTGTCGACACCGAAGTCGTAGTAGAAGCCGTCCTCGATCGGCGGGCCGATGGCGAAAGTCGACCCGGGGAACTCGGCGAGGACGGCCTGGGCGAGGACGTGAGCCGAGGAGTGACGCAGGATGTGCAGGCCCTCGGGGTCCTTCAGGGTGATGACCGCGAAATCCCCACCCTCGGTCAAGGGGCGGTCGAGATCGAGCAATTGCCCGTTGAGCTTGACCGCAACGGCCGCTTCGGCGAGCCGCGGGCCGATGGATTTCGCCACTTCGAGGCCGGTCACACCGTCCGGATGCTCGACCTCGGAACCGTCTGGATATCTGAGTAGTACCGCCAATGTCTCACTCGCTAGCCTGTCGCCGCAGAGTAGTGACGGCGTCTCCGGTAGCCGCATCGATAAAAGAGGGGTCAGTGAATGGATGCTCTTCAACTCGTTGAGTCGCTGCATCCCGATGCCAGGATCAGAGAACTGGCGGCGGGAGCGAATCGCGTGTTCCGCGTGGCAGCGCCGGATGGCTCCACGTCGATAGTCAAGGTCTATCCCGTGGCTTCACGCGAGCGACGCGAGCGGCGTGCTCTCGAGGCACTGGCCGGGGTGGATGGTCTCCCGCGCATCCTCGGCAACGGGTTGGACGGCGATCAGGCGTGGCTGCACATGACCGACGCCGGCAGCTGGAACCTCGCCTCCCTTCCCCGCAACGACGACGCCCTGGAGGCAGCTGGACGGATCCTCAAGGGTCTGCACACTGCTGATGCCTCCATCACCAACCTGCAGGTGGGCATCGACGCCGACTACGTCCAGAGCCACTTCCGCTCCACCCTGGAGCGGCTGGAGCGCTACCGCCGCCGCTTCGAGATGGACCGCGGGGTCCTGGAGCGCGCCATGGAGATCGAGCCACCGCTGGCCACCGACCCGGTGCCGATCCACACCCGGCCCACGCCGAACAAGTTCGTGGTCAACGAGGCCGGTCAGGTCTCGCTGGTCGACTGGGAGTGGGCCACCCTCGGCCCGCCCGAGCACGACCTCACCCTGGCTGTGTGGCAGTTCGCCATGAAGTTCGGTGAGGACGCGGCCGCGGTCTTCCGCCGCGGGTACGGCGCGGAGTTGCCGGAGAGCCGGTACCGCTCGTGGGTCGCCTACCACTCCGCGGTGATGATGCTGGACGCCGCCGAGGTGCGGGAGGGTCGTCTCGGCGACCTCTCCTACCTGGTCGACGAGCTCACCGGCGCCGTCATGGGCGCCTAGGAAATACCGGGTTTTCCACAGGTCCGTGCTTAGCCTTCTCCTTGCCTTTGGCATGAAGGAGGACGGACATGCTCGAAGCGATAGTCGTTGCCACGGCAACCACCGGTTTGTTCGCCTTGGCCAAGGGGTTCAGGGGACATGAGCGGTTGTCGGAACCCGGGGTCATGGTCTTGCACCGGGAGGATCGGGAGGACGATCTTCCCTGCCCGTGGTGCTACGCACCCACGACCGAGGACGATCCCCGCTGCAGCGGGTGCGGGCGTCTCTTCGGCTGAGGGGCCGGTAGCCCCCCTGCAACCCTTATCGTTGTGGGCATGAGCAGGGTAGGGCTCGTGCTCGGCGGTGGGGGGATCACCGGCGCGTCCTTCGAGATGGCCACATTGATGGCCCTGGAGCTGGCCACGGGGTGGTCTGCCAACGACGCCGAGGTGATAGTGGGCACCTCGTCCGGGTCCTTCGTGGCGTCTCTGGTCCGAAGCGACGCCCTCGAGCTCGACTCCATAGTCGGCCCCCAGGACGACCGGGCCGACGTCACCGAGAGGATCCGGCGTCACGTCTTCTCCAAGGGACCCGGTCCCGGTCTGGGCACGTGGGTTCGCCACGGTGTCCTGCCGGGTGTCCGTCGTCCGGGTCTGAACCTCTTCATGGGTGCACCGGCTCCGTACCACGCCGGTGGGCTGGCCGAATGGGTGGTCTCCCAAGTGGGCCCCAACGCGGCCGACGCCTGGCCGATCCGGCCCACGGCGATCGTCGCCCACGACATCACCGCAGGGGTCCGGGTGGCATTCGGGACTGACAACGCGCCCGATGTCGCCCTTGCCGATGCGGTGGCGGCCTCCTCGGCCATCCCGCTCCTCTTCCGCCCCTACCGGATCGGGGACGGGCTCTACGTCGACGGCGGGGTCTCCTCGGGCACTCACGCCGACCTGGTGCTCGGCTCGCCGGACCCCCTCGACCTGGTGCTGGTGGTCGCTCCCCTCGCCGCCTCCGAGATTCGGAAGCGGGCCCGGTTCCACGAGCGCATGTTCGACCGGGTGGGTAACAGGTCCCTCTCCGAGGAGATCTCCCTGATCAAGGATGCCTGGCCGGACTGCGAGGTCGTGACCCTCTATCCGGCACCCTCGGTGCAGAGTGTGGCCCGCCCCAATCCGATGGACCCGGATCGGTCCGTGCCTACCTTCATGCGCACTCTGATCTCGATGAAACGGACCCTCTCCCAGCCGGAGATCTGGGAGCCGCTGTCACATCATCTCCGACCGGCGTCAACGAGGCGACGGGCGGCTTCGGGCTGACCTCAGCCACCACACCAGCGCCCCGTAGACGAGTGTCACCGACCCCCAGAGGATCGCTCCCGCGGGGAGGGAGACTGCAAGGGCGGCACAACCTGCCAGACCGACCAGCTGCAGCCATCGGGGCCACCGTCGGTCGGTCTCCGGCTGTCGCAGCGCGGAGAGGTTGGCCAGGAAGTAGTAGAAGAGCACAGCAAACGCGCTGAACCCGATGGCCTGAGTGAGGTCGGTGGAGATGACCACACCCACGACGATGACCGCCGCCACCACCTCTGCCTTGTGGGGAGTCCTGTGCACTCGATGGACGTGCCCGAGCGGCGCCGGGAGGTGGCCATCACGGGCCATGGCGAAGATCGTCCGGCTCACACCCGCCAGCAGAGAGAGCAGGACGCCCAGTGCGGCCACGGTGGCCCCGACCCTCACGACAGGGACGACCCATTCCCCTGCGGATTCCGCCGCGGTGGCGAGAGGAGCGGAGGAGTCGGCCAGCGCCTCGGGGCCAACCGCGGCAAGTGCACCGGCGGCCACTGCCAGATAGACGACGAGCGTGATGCCCAGGGCCATCGGTATCGCCCTCGGGATCACCCCTTCCGGGTCCACGACCTCTTCACCCAGGGTGGCGATGCGGGCATAGCCGGCGAAGGCGAAGAAGAGCAGCCCGGCCGAGCGAAGGACTCCATCGAAGGTCGTCGGGGCCGCCAGGTTCCCGACATCCGCACCCTCGGCACTCAGAGACAGGATCACGACGAGCACCAGCACCGATACCACCACGGCCACGATGACACGGGTCATGCCGGCGGTCTTCTCGACACCCCGGTAGTTCACGGCGGCCATGAAGATCACCGCGACCACCGCCGCGAGCCGCGGGTATTCGGGCAGGGCGTAGTGGCCCACCGTGAGCGCCATGGCGCCGAGGCTGGCGATCTTGCCCACGACGAATCCCCAGCCGGCAAGGTATCCCCAGAACGGGCCGATCATCCTCCCGGCGTAGACATAGGTGCCACCTGCCTCCGGGAAACGCGCCGCCAGTTGGGCCGAGGAGGTGGCATTGGCGAAGGCGACGACTGCAGCGAGGACGAGGCCCCAGAGGAGACCGGCACCTGCCACCCGGGCCGCCGGGCCGAACACGGCAAACACGCCGGCACCGATCATGGCTCCGAGACCGAGGACCACTGCGTCGAGGAGACCGAGCTTCCTGGCGAGGCGGGAACCGCCTCTGTCTTGGTCACTCGGCATGTGGTGGGCGGTACTGGACTTGAACCAGTGACCTCTCGCGTGTGAGGCGAGCGCTCTAGCCGGGCTGAGCTAACCGCCCTTCACCGGGGAGGATACCGCAACCGGGGCCCGAACCCCACCTGGCACAATGACCCCGTGGAGAGGCCCCCGCTGGATCTGGCCGAGTTCGAAGCCGTCGTCGATCGGACCCTGGAGGGGTTGCCTGATTGGGTCCTGGAGAGGATCGACAACCTCATCGTGGTGGTCGAAGAGGAGCCGGCTCCGGAGGACGGAGATCTCCTCGGGGTCTACGACGGGGTATCGCTCCACGACCGCCTCGACTACTTCGGGGTGATGCCCGACAGAATCGTCATCTACAGGGGCCCGCATCTGCGTCTCGGTTTGACACCCGAAGAGACGCGCGAGGAGATCCGCAAGACGGTGTTACACGAACTGGCCCATCACCTCGGCATCGACGACGATCGACTGACCGAGCTGGGCTGGGACTAGCGGCGACGGGTCTCTTTGATGCCGGCCTTGCGGAGCACCGCCGCGGGGACGCCGACCTGGCGCCACGCCGTGTATGAGATGCCCTTTCGCTCCGAATAGCCCTTGGCATACTGGATGAATCCCTCCTCGAGGGTCTCGAGGTTCTCTGAGTCGCCCATCCGGGCGAGCTGGGATTCGAGATCGAGTTTCGCCTGGGTGAGCGTCACCGACTCCAGGGGATCCGACGCGGACTCGATCTGGTCCTTGATCCTCGCCAGCCGCGCCTCCAGCGACTCCTTTGTCACCGGGCGGCCCGGGCGCCTCGACTTCAGGGCGGACAAATACGCCTTGATAGCCCGCGCCTGACGGCGACCTTCGGCCAGCGCTTCCTTGTGCTCTTTCGACATTGCCATTTGCTCAACCTCCGCTGCGATATTGATAGGGAACCAGGGAGATTGTCAATACCGAAATTGGATGGGATCGAAACCAACACCAACGAGACGATTCGGCCGCGGAAGGGTTCCAAACGAGAGAAACCCCTGCGGTTGGCAGGGGCTTCTCGTGGGTGGGCCCTACTGGACTTGAACCAGTGACCTCTTGCGTGTCGGGCAAGCGCTCTAGCCGGACTGAGCTAAGGGCCCCCTGAGAGGCGACGACCGGAATCGAACCGGTGTAACGGGTTTTGCAGACCCGCGCCTAACCACTCGGCCACGTCGCCAGTGGCGGTCCGACCACCGACCGTCTCAGAGCGGAAGACGGGATTCGAACCCGCGACCTCAACCTTGGCAAGGTTGCGCTCTAGCCAACTGAGCTACTTCCGCCGGTGAGCCGACATTCTACCGTTGTCGCGGCGCCAGCCAAAAGGCTACGTGCCGGTCGATCCGAAGCCCGACTCGCCCCGGATCGTGTCCCCCAGCTCGCCCGTCTCCACCCAGTCCACGACGGGCACCGGGACCACCATGAGCTGGGCGATCCGGTCACCGGTCTCGAAGCGGACCGTCTCGTGCCCGTGATTGACCAGGATCACCTTGATCTCACCCCGGTAGCCCGAGTCGATGAGACCCGGCCCGTTGACCACGCCTATGCCCGACCGGAGCGCGTGGCCACTCCGCGGCACCACCAGGCCGGCGTATCCCTCGGGTATGGCCACCGCGAGCCCGGTGGGCACGGCCTGTCTCTCCCCCGGCTCAAGGGTAACCGAAACGGTGGTGGTGAGGTCGACCGCCGCATCCCCCGGATGAGCCGGTGAGGGATCGGGTACTTGTGGTCGAAGTCGCTTGTACCTAACTTCCATGACGGGTGGGGCTGTGACTGTAAGCGAGTCCGAACTGAACACGGTGACAAGACCCCGAAAACCCAGATTCTCCACGATGGAGGTGCTCGGATTCTCCGAGACACCCGCCACCATCTACGAAGCGCGCCAGATCTGGGTGGAGACCGAGGTTGCGCCCACCCGGGAGCAGCAGAAGCCGGACTTCTTCACTTCCTGGCTCCCCTCCGATTTCGGGACGGTCCTGCTGGGCCGACGAATCCGGTGGGGCGTCGTGATCACCAGCATCCTCCTCGTCGCACTGGTCGTCACCACCGCGCTGTGGGTGTACCGGAGACCGGCCGTGGAGGCGGCCCGCGCCCGGGACCAGGTGGCCGAGTCGGTCACCACTCTGGCACCGGAGCTGGAGAGGCTCCGCACGGTGAACGCCACCCTCGACGCCGAGGAGATCAACGGTGGCGCGGCCACCGAGGTCAGCCTGGCGGTCGACGCCGGGGTGCGTCGTCTCTTCGAGGCCGTCGGCCAGCTCAAGGAAGAGGACTCCGATGCCAGGACCCGGCTCATCGCGGTCACCGGCCAGATCGCCGAGTCCGCCCGCCGCTTCAGCGACGCCGTCGCCGTGCGTTCCGCGGTCCTCCCCGCTCTGGTCCCGCCGGCACTCCCGGTGGGCGCCGATGTCGATCTGGAAGAGGCCACCGCCACGTTCGCCGAGTGGCAGGCGAGGTATGAGTCGCTGCGCGAGGCCTTGCCCGAGGCGACGTTCCGGGAGGTGAGCGAGGCGATGGCGGCGCTCTCGGCCAACCTCACCGGACATCAGCGTCTCTATCTGGACTCCCTGGCCGACGGTGACGAGGCCACCGCATCCGGAGTGGTCAGCCGCATCGCCAGCGATCTGGAGGAGATCCGCGACCTCCTGGTGGGATCCCTCACCGCCACCAAGGAGCAGGTGGAGACAGGCGTGGCGGAGGCAGAGGAGGCGCTCGAAAGGGCGCTGTCGCTACTCGGCTGACTCGAGCTCGGCCATGGCCCGCTCGAAGTCCGCTGCGTCCCGGAACTCCTGGTACACGGACGCGAACCGCAGGTAGGCCACCTCGTCGAGTCGCTTGAGGTGCTCGAGGACGATCTTGCCGATCTCCTCGGAGGTGACCTGGGCGGTGCCCAGTGCGCCCACGGCCTCTTCCACCTGGGCGACCACGGCTTCCACGTCGGACCCCGACATGGTGCGATCGGCGAGCGCCGCCGAGATGCCCGAGGCGAGCTTGGTGCTGGAGAACGGCTCGATCACACCACTGCGCTTGAGCACCATGATGCGGGGCTCGAGACGCTCGTAGCTGGTGAACCGATTGCCACACGCCTCACACTCGCGTCGCCGACGGATGGCCCGGCCACCTTCCACCGGCCGGCTGTCGATGACGCGCGTCTCGGGTGCGTCGCAAACGGGACAGAGCATCGCGCCAGGGTAACCCCTGGCGGTCATCCCCGGGGAATGAGCAGGACCTGACCGGGGCGCAGGGAGCTGTTGGCCATCCCCGTGGTGCGCATGATGGCGTCGATCGTGACCCGGACGTCGCCACCCGGCGCGGTGTGCTCGGCGGCGATCGCCCACAGGGTGTCACCGGACCGCACCACGTGCTCGACCGGCGGCACCGGCGGCGTCCCGGCGTCGGCCCCCGCCCCTCCGATCAGGAGGAAGGCGGCGACTACGGCCACGAGAAGCAGTGACAGCCGGACGGACAGCTGGTTGGTTCTGGCCATTGTCTTCTCCTTCCTCCCGATCGGGCCCGCTGGGCTTCTGCCTGCGCGTCCTTGGCGAACGCTTGTTCGGTACTCTATCGAACACATGTTCTGTGTCAAGAACAAATCGAACAGATGTTTGGAGGCGGGGTCTCCCCACCCTAGACTCGTACATGAGTTCGACAGGAGGAGTCGATGGAACTGACCGAGAGACAGCGCCAGGTGCTGGAATACATCCGGGAGAAGGTGGCCGAACGCGGCTACCCGCCCTCGGTGCGCGAGATCGGCGAGGCCGTGGGGCTCAGCTCCCCCAGCTCCGTCCACTCCCACCTGAACTCGCTGGTGGAGGCGGGCTACATCAAGAGGGACCCGTCCAAGCCGAGGGCAATCATGATCGTCGACGGCGAAGACACCGCCGTCCCGGCCCGTTCGTCCCGCACCCGCGACATCCCGGTGCTGGGACGCATCGCAGCCGGCACCCCGATCCTCGCCGCCGAGCATGTGGAGGACGTGCTGACGCTCCCCGTCGATCTGGTCGGTGATGGCCCGGTCTTCCTGCTCGAGGTCAAGGGCGACTCGATGATCGACGCCGGGATCCATGAGGGCGACCTCGTGGCGATCCACAAGCAGGCGGACGCCCGCGATGGCGAGATAGTCGCCGCCCTGGTCGATGGCGAGGAGGCGACCGTCAAGCGGCTGCGACGCAAGGACGGGAAGGTGATCCTGGAATCGGAGAACCCGGCCTACCTGCCGATGGTGTTCACCGAGGGTGTCGAGCTGATCGGCAAGGTCGTCAGCGTCATCCGACGCTACCCCTGAACGAGTACTCGGCCGGTCCGCGGAGCCACGCCACGCCGTCACGGATGGTCACGGTCGCCGTCCCACCGGGCACGGTGACCGGGACCGGCCGTCCCTCTCGCCCTGCGGCGACCACCGCGGCGGCCATGCCCGTCCCGCACGCCATCGTCTCGCCGACCCCTCGTTCCAGCACTCTCATGGTGAGGCCCTCCGGGTCCACCCTGACGAACTCGACATTGATCCCGTCGGCGTATTCGGTCTGGATGGCGGTGCCGATCCCGGCCACGTCCACCGTCTCGGGGTCGTCGACGAAGACGACGGCGTGGGGGTTGCCCACGTCGACGAGGGTCAGGTCCCTGCCTGCATGGCTCGCCTGCCCGGTCACATGGGCAGGCCCCAACTCGACCTCGACGTCTCCCCGCCCGACCAACACGTGGCGCGGCCCCACCGCAGTCTCCACCACGAACTCGGATGAGTCGACCCACCCCCGGTCGAACGCGTACCGGGCGACGCACCGCAGGCCGTTGCCGCACATCTCGGCGACACTCCCGTCGGCGTTCCGGTAGTCCATCACCACACGGTCGCCGGGAGTGACGATGAGGACGCCGTCGGCACCCACCCCGAAGCGCCGATCACAGAGGCGTGCGACGTCCTCGGCCGTGAGCTGGACAGGCCCATCGATGACGACGAAGTCGTTCCCCAGGCCCTGCATCTTGGTGAAGTCGAGACTCACAACGCCTCCAGGATCCGGTCGGCCGTCGACCCCTCGCTCCAGGGTATCCAGCGCACCCTGGGATCGCGACGGAACCAGGTCCGTTGACGCCGCGCCAGTTGCCGGGTGGCGCGGAGTGCCTCGTCGTAGGCCTCCGTCTCGGTGATCCTCCCCTCCAGGTGATCCCCCACCTGCTTGTAGTTGACCGCACTGCGGGCGGTCCGGCCCATCCGCGGCCACAGAGATCGGACCTCCTCCACCAGGCCCTTCTCCCACATCCCGTCGAGGCGACGCTGGATCCGGCTGTCGAGCTCGTCCCCCGGGTCGATCCCGAAGCCCCTGAACTCGTAGCGAGCCTCATAGTTGCGCAGCATCCCGGCCTCGGCCGACGACGCACGGGCCGACGGGGTCTCACCGGTCAACTCGTGGATCTCCAGCGCCCTCACCATCCGACGGTGATTTGCCAGGTCGACGTGACTGGCGGCCTCGGGGTCGGCGGCGAGGAGACGTTCCCGCAGCTCCTCGACGGTGTGAGCCTCCAGCGCGGCGCGGACCTCCGGCTCGGTCGGGGCGAACGACATGGGATCGACCAGGGCGCGGAAGTGGAGACCCGACCCACCCGTGATGACCAGGGGGACGGTCGTCGACTCGATGATGGCGCGCCCGGTCCCGGCGAACTGCGCGACGCTGAACTCCTCCGACGGGTCGACGAGGTCGATCATGTGGTGGACCACGCCCTGGCGCTCCTCTGGAGTCGGCTTGGCGGTGCCGATGTCCATCCCCCGATAGACCTGCATCGAGTCGACGGAGACGATCTCGGCGCCGATGGCGAGGGCGACCTCGATGGCGGTTCGGGTCTTCCCGGAGGCCGTGGGGCCCAGGATGGCGACGATCAGACCGGGCTCCCCACGAGATGATGCTGGGCGGCAGACTCGATTCGGACGTTCAGGAAGGAGCCGGCCGGGATGTCGCCGGGGACGTGGACGACCTTTCCGGTCCGCGTCCGCATGGTCGCCATGCCGGGTCGTTTGGATGAGCCCTCGCCGAGGACGTCCACGACCGAGCCGACCATCTCCTGATTTCGCTCCAGCGAGATCCGGTTCTGCGTCTCGGCGAGACGGGCGAACCGCTCCTGGATGACCTCGTCCGGCACGAACTGGTGGG
>Ga0209075_1001794_pt1 | contig 19796 bp, 20 predicted proteins | sample Stecom2011_FD_187523 | JGI IMG/M metagenome (GOLD analysis project Ga0209075, IMG submission 187523) | Agricultural soil microbial communities from Utah to study Nitrogen management - Steer compost 2011 (SPAdes) (version 2) | ecosystem: Environmental > Terrestrial > Soil > Agricultural land...
AACTCTTCCTCTTCTTGAGCGTATAGCCCAAAGGATACTGCAAATGCTACTATTAATAACAGATACTTTTTCATAGTTTTTTGTTTTATTTATCTCAAATCATCTATCCTTTAGGCTCCTTTTTTACCCACTAGGACTTAAAAATGTAAACATATACCATTGTTCAATCTTTCTAAATGATATATGTCAGACCCATGAATAAAGATTAACATTTTCTGTTTTTTGAAAATTAATTAATCATCTATGCTCGAAGGGTCTATGGGAAATTGAAAATAAGCTTTCTTAAAACGTTCTGCGTTTAACCAAAATAGCATTAGTCTATTAGGAGTAAATGGATAATAAGTGTTAAATTGAGTAGCAAAATATATTAACAACAAACGTCTGTACCTGGCGTGTGGTATTATATTTTGAGTAAATAGAAAAATGGATCGTTATATTGATAATGCTTTAAATAATACATTAAAAATCAAGATAATTTTGGAGAATAAGCGTGTGTATTTAAGCAAAAGTTCAACCTTCGTAAAACTCGTTACGATTGGTACGCTTGTACTACTTGTGTTGGCTTCATTAACTCTAATGACAATTAATTCTAGCTACGGAGTAATTGGCGGTACAATATTGAATGTTTTGATTATAGGAACGGTTATCTATTTTTATGCAAATGCCTTGGAGAAAATAATGCTTGAGAAAGACAATTTGATATTAAAGAAAAAAGTGGGGAAAATAACAATCTCCAAAATCGATATCATAAGCGTAAACAAACTAGAATATTCAAACTTGACGATGACCTGTGGGAGTAAAGGTTTTTTTGGTTTTATAGGAAGTACGATGGACGATTCTGTGAGCTTAGTAAAAGACAGAAAGAACATGCTACGGATAGTAACCAAGGATAAGAAGTATATAGTTAGCGCAGAAAAACGTGGCGAGTTGATAAACGAGATAAAAGTGCTTTTACAAGATTAAAAATACAATCCGAGACCTTATTTTCCGTGCAAACCAGACACTCGAAATGCCTTAGGAGTATCCATTTAATTTAGAGGTTATGGCAGGAAAAACAGTATTGGACAGTTCTATAGAGTTTTTTAAAAAAGCAATCAGTAAAATAGTCTTGCATTGTCGTTTTTCCTTATACGTTAAATGGATTGTCAATACTATGCGCTGGCTCGGTAAACCACTGGGGGCCTTCTTTTGTCATATAAATATGATCTTCCAAACGTATACCAAATGCACCTGGTACCACAATCATTGGCTCAATACTAAAGGTCATTCCTGGTTGTAACTTAATATTATTTCCTTTCAATATATAAGGATGCTCATGGATTTCAAGACCAATCCCATGACCAGTTCGATGCGGTAATCCTGGTAAATTGTAATCTGGTCCTAATCCGTCTTTTTCTAATTGCACACGAACTTGATCATCAATATGTCCACAAGACTGACCTAGTTGAGCAGCGTCAAAAGCAGCCAGCTGAGCGGTTTTCTCGTTGGTCCAAATCTTTCTTTCCTTATCGGTCGCATCTCCATAGATATAAGTTCTGGTGATATCTGACAGGTACCCTTTGTATTTACAGCCTGTATCTATTAAAACCATATCGTTTTCCTCCAATGGTTTGGGAGATTTTACACCGTGTGGAAAACTAGAATCTAGTCCAAATAAAACAATACAAAAGTAAGAACCACTTTCGATTCCTAGTTTTTGATGCGCTTTATGGATGAAGTTTTCTACTTCGGCAGTAGTAATGCCTGGTTTTAAAATTCTTGCAGCAGCTTGATGCACTTGCATTGTGAGGTCCATCGGGTATTGGATGTGCGCAATTTCGGCATCAGTTTTAAGCATTCTGATGTCTCTGATCAACACTTCGGCACTGCTGACTTTAAATTTTTCATGTTCCTGAAAACGAGAAACCATGGTAAACGAAGTGGAATCGTCGATAGCGATACGCGTACCGTCCGCCACTACTTCTGCAATTTTATCTACGGGTGATTCGTGTTCTGCCCACGGAATGAGTGCTCCGTCCATGCCGATAAAATCATTAAAAGTGCCGATTTCAAATTCTGGGACTATATATCGAAGGCTTCCATCAGCAAATAGAAGAGCACCAACCATTCGTTCGGAAGGACTCCACTGTGTATTGGTAAAGTAATATAAATTGGTTCCAGCATTGATATATAACACGTCCAATCCTTTTTCTTTCAAGGCTTTACAAGCTTTGTCAAGTCTGTTTTGAAATTCTTTCTTTTCAATTGGCGCGGGCTTGACACTTGGAGCACTCAATTTAAAAAGTTCTTCTTCGGCCGTACTGCCACCAATACCGTAGGATCTGTTGCTATTCATTCTAGATGTTATTTTGACAATTAAAACTGAAGTTTTAAACTTAATGAAATTTTGTTGGAAAGCTTCTAAATATTCCAATAAAACGCTGTTGCCTTTCCCTTTAAATTATTTATTGAAGTGCCCACTCATTTAGAAATTAAGGACTCTACAATAATCTTATTCTACCAATCTTGAAGAAAAAGAATTAAATAGAAAGCTAGTTTAAAATATGTTTGCTAGCTTTTACCATTCTTATTCACTTAAAGAAAAAGATAAACTGCATTCGTGCACTCAAACAAAGAAATATTGGAAAGGAAAACCTTTATAAAATTAAGTTCAGGACTAAGTGTGGCACTTATGGCACCAAGTGTTTTCGGAAAAGAATTATGGTCTATGGTTAATAAAGAAGAAGTGGAGAATTTAGTGATTGGTTCTGGCTATGGTGGTGCTGTAGCTGCTTTGCGACTTACCCAGGCTGGTAAGAAAGTGCAGATGCTAGAAATGGGTTTGGATTGGGAAAAGGAGGATGCGAAACACAAACCTTTCTCCAATTTAATCACGCCAAAAAACAATTCTACTTGGCTTAAAAAATCTACGCAAGCTCCGATGATGAACATCGCCCATTTCAACAAGAAGTTTACGGGTGTTCTTGCTCGGATGGACTTTAAGCATATTAAAGTGTATGCCGGACGTGGAGTCGGCGGTGGATCCTTGGTAAATGGAGGTATGGCAGTGCAACCTAAAAAGACATATTTCAAAGAAATATTTCCGGAATTGGATGTGGAAGCGTTTTGGAAAACATATTTTCCTCTAGCTCAAAAAGAATTAGAAGTAAATGAAATTTCGGAGGACTATTTCAATCAGACCCCCTATTATAAGTTTGCTAGGGTAGGAGAGAGTGAGGCGCATAAAGCAGGCTTTGAAACAGTTCGAGTGCCGAATGTGTATTCGTTTGATTATATGCAGAAAGAAGAAATAGGAGAGGTGCCCAAATCTGCGTTGGCAAAAGAAGTGATTTATGGGAATAACCATGGAAAACAAAGCTTGGAGAAAACCTATTTGAAAAAGGCCTTGCAAACGGGTTTGCTTACCATTCAAGATCTACATCAAGTAACTTATTTTGAGCAAACCGAAAACGGTTATAATGTCCACGTAAACGTCCTTGATACACAAGGTGATGTAGTAGATAAGAAAATAATAACTTGTAAAAAGCTCTTTCTAAATGCTGGAAGTCTTGGTACCACAAAACTCTTGTTAGCTTCCAAACACAAAGGAAATATGACGAATTTCGATTCTTCTTTAGGTGGCTATTGGGGAAACAATGGAAATATTATGACCGGTAGAAATATGGTGAATACTCTTTTTAATAGAGTAGAAAATGAAAGCACGGAATCCAACCACAGCACTGGTACTGGAGTAAAACAATCTACCATTCCGGTTTCGGGTATAGACAACTGGGAGGATAAAAAACATGCATTCTTCGCAGAAATATCTCCTTTGCCTATGGGGATGGAGGTTTACACCGCCTTATACTTGGTCATAAATAAAGTGCCGAATCCTGGGTATATTTATTATGATACAGCTATAGACGACATTAAAATTCATTGGAAAAAAGAGAGCTTTCAACATACGGTGAAAAATGCTAAGTATTTCATTAAGAAGATGAATAAAGCTAATGGAGGTACCCCTTCTGGTTTGTTGTGGAAAGGAGGTTATGGTCCGGATATTTGTTATCATCCGCTAGGTGGCGCTGTATTGGGCAAAACAACCGATCTTTTTGGACGAGTAAAAGGCTATAAGAATCTATATGTAACCGATGGTGCTTTAGTCCCTGCTAGTATAGGAGTAAATCCTTTTCTAACGATTACCGCCATTGCAGAATATTGTATGGAAGAAATTCTTAAAAATGATTTTTAAGAAACATAAGCTAAGCTGAAAATAAACCTGCTAAGCAGTAGGTTTAAGACTTATATTTGTCGCTAGCCAAAATAAAATCAACCAATGAAAGAAGGGAAAATCAGAGAAACTTACGGATTCGTTCTAAAGGATTTACAATCGTTTATTACTATCTCGTATCTTATAATTGTAGGAATTGGCATGCTTTTTAATTTTAAAAAGTATGCGGAGTTTGGGATTAATATTTTTGATTACTCCGATGTCTTCGACTTTCTAATCGCCCCTTTCTCCGACATTAAAATTGTGTTATTTTCCACACTAACGATTATATTCGTATTCCTCCTATTTAAGTTAGATGCTATTTGGAAGAGAAGATTTCCGAAGTTTTATTCAAAGATGATTCTTGGATGGGATAAAAAAAGTTGGTTTAACATGTATAAATATGTGTCTTTCGCAGTATTATTTGTTTTATACTTAAATTTCTCAGCCACTTTTTACGGAAAAATCACGGCAAAACAGATTAAAAAACAATCACCAATCACGTTGAAATATGCAGACAATCAAACTATAAAGGGAATATGGATTGGGAAGACAAAGGACATGGTGTTCTTGTTGCAAAACAAAAAAGTAGTAGCCATTCCAATACAATCCTTTGTGAAAGAATATGAAGTGAAGTAAGGCAAAAACATGTTTGTATGATCTTTATTTTAACTACCCATTTTTAAGTTAAAAATAAATCTGTAAAACGCTATGAAACCATTATTACTGTTTATATCTATTGTTTTAACTTCGTTTTCCGTTCACGGACAAACCACAAAGAAGGTGTTGTTTTTAGGAAACAGTTACACCGCTGCTAATAATCTTCCTTTAATGGTAAGTGATATGGCAACTAGTACTGGAGATTTACTGCTATATAGTTCTTATACACCAGGAGGGTACCGTTTTCTAAATCACGCTTCCGATCCAACAAGCTTGGATAAAATAAATTCAGACAATTGGGATTATGTTGTATTGCAAGGTCAAAGCCAAGAAACCGCATTTAGTCAACAACAATTGGAGTCAGAGGTATATCCATACGCAGTATCATTAAGCACCGCCATAAGAGAAAATAATGCATGCTCTCAACCCTTATTCTATATGACATGGGGACGTAAGGAAGGAGATGAAATTAATTGCCAATATGCTCCTTGGATGTGTACTTACGAGGGAATGGACGATGCGATTAAAGACACTTATCTGTTTATGGCCGAAAGCAATGATGCAGAACTTGCAGCTGCAGGGGCAGTTTGGCGATATATAAGAGAGAATCACCCAAATATAGAACTGTACTCTAGCGATGGCTCCCATCCTTCGCTAGCAGGATCTTACTCGGCAGCTACTACATTTTATACAATGATTTATAAAAAAGATCCGACTCTTATCTCTTGGGATTCTAATTTAACTGCAAATGAAGCCAGTCTGATAAGGGATGCGACCAAAACTATAGTTTATGACGCTATTTCTACTTGGGATTTTACCGAAAATCCTATGGCAGATTTCACAAAGGATATCCAGAATCAAGTGGTGAGTTTCACGAATGAAAGTAGTGACTATGACCACCTGCTGTGGGAGTTTGGAGATTCAAATACCTCTGTCGAAAGCAATCCAATCCACACTTACGAGGAAAGTGGTATATATACGGTATCTCTTACCACTACTAAATGTGGAAAAACAGACACTAAAACCAAAACGCTTGACATTACTATTCTAAGCACAGAAGATTTTAGTGTAGAATCCATTAAAATATATCCGAACCCGAGTTCTAAACATTTAAATCTAAACCTCGGTAAAACCTATAAGGAGATAACTATAAGCATCTCCAACCTTTTAGGGAAAACCGTGCTACGCACTTCCAGGACCAATGCCGATACATTAATCCTAGAAGTTTCCTCTTTGGCTAAAGGAACTTATATATTGAAGCTAGAAGCAGACGGTGATACTAAGATGAAAAGGATTGTGAGGCAGTAGAACATACTTGCAGTTCTTGAGAAATATTCTAAATCTTCTTTTTAAAATTATGTGTATTTTTGAGTATGAGAAAAATCTTAATTGGAGTTGTTATTGCCGTAATTGTTATGTTTTCCTTTAATTACTTTCAGGATAAAGAGGAGAATCGTACGGTATTAAAGGAGAGTTCGAGCTTGATACAGGAGCAGTTAAAAAACGTAAGCAAGCTAGTGGTAACCGAAGGACATTACAGTAAGGTGTTTACCTATAAAAACTCTAGAGCCTTGTTTGCAAATCTATATAATGTAGAGAAAAAGGCCTTGGTTATTGTAAATGCCGACGTCACTATAGCTTATGATTTAAGCAAGCTAGAGTATGTAGTAGATGAAGAAAAGAAAGAGCTACTCATCACTTATATTCCTGAGAAAGAAATAAATATATATCCTGATTTTGAATATTACGACGTGCAAGCCGATTTTCTAAATCCATTTGAAGCTAAAGATTATAATACTATAAATGAAGACGTTAGAAAAAGATTGATGGAACAGGTGGAAGCATCCAATTTAATATCCAATGCAGAAAACAGGTTGCTAAGTGAACTGTCAAAATTTTATATTCTAACCAACTCTTTGGGTTGGACTTTAAAATATAATCAAGAAGTTATTCAAGAAGTCGATCAGTTCGAACAATTGCCACTCTTTAAGAATTGATATGATTTTGGATTATTTAATACGCTATATTTAGAATAAACTTCATCTCAATTGTCTATGAAAATTACAGCCAATACAACACAAAAAACGCTATAACTATGTTCAAAAAAACTACGCTACTATTATTACTTTTTACACTATCTACCAGCTTACTTGCTCAGATAAAGGTCGATGATTTTGAGGATGCAAAAGAACACTTTGATTACTTTTTTAGTGAAGGCTCTACCCTCGATGAAGATGGAAATGCATATATAGACATGGGAACTTTCTCCGATGGAAGATTTTCTGTTCTAATGACCGATGTAGACTTACAAATGGAAGAACGAGGAGAGGAACCTGGTTGTGCCGATATTTGTCCACCTAGCGTATTTATTACTTTTAATTGTAGAGAATCGAAGTGTCTAAAAGATCCTTTAATTTCAGACACCCTCTTTGAAGCCAGTAGTTTAGTGTTCTTTGACACCAGTAGGGGGAAAAAAGCGTATGAATATCTCCGAGCTCTTCAAGACTTTTTACGGAAAACAATTAATTAAAATTATATCAAAACAATCAAGATAAGATTGGTACCCTTTAACTCCTTAACAGTCAAATAAACATGGAAGCAGCAATACAAGTTTTAATCTATATCCATGCTGCATTTGGTGGTATTGCGCTGCTTACAGGATTAGTAGCAGTAATCGCTAGAAAGGGTAAAACAATTCATAAGCGATTTGGCCTGGTGTTTTACTATACCATGATTTTATCGGGGGTAAGCGCTATGCTTATTGCTGTATTGCCCAATCACGAAAGCCCTTTCTTATTTGCAGTTGGAATTTTTAGCTTGTATTTCGTTGTAACTGGATATAGAGCCTTGCGGTTTAAAAGAAAAGCACCTGATTTAAAAATCGATAAGGCGATTGCGTTGTTCATGCTACTTACAGGTGTATTAATGATTGTTTTACCGGTTGTATTTACAGGAAGCATAAATATAATCCTAGTCGTTTTTGCTATTGTAGGAATAATCTTCTCTATTAAAGATTTACGATTATTTAAGGAGCCTAAGCGATTGCGAAGCGTATGGCTGAAAATGCATTTAGGGAAAATGTTGGGTGGCTATATTGCAGCATCTACAGCATTCGTAGTAGTAAATCAGTTTTTTCCGAGTATTTATGCTTGGTTTATTCCTGGAATTATCGGTGGGTTTGTTATCGCATATTGGATTAAAAAGCTGAAAAGGAAAGTGGTCGTTTAACTATATTTGTATGTGTAAAAGCTAATAAAAACGAATTAAAAAAATGAAAATACGATATAAAAAGAGTTTTATGAATTGGTGGTTGGTATTAGTGTTGTTTGATTTTATTTTTACTTTTCTACTCTTTTTTATCTGGGACAGTAAAAGCAGCATTAAGTATTTTTGTTTGTTTCAGTTTTTAATTTTCTCTGGTCTTATTCTTCATGCATTTTTCTATCAGTATCTCACTATGGAAAACGGCCATTTACAGATGAATGATCCTCGTTATAGAACAAAAATAAACCTGGCGAATGTAAAGCAGATTAAGAAGATGGAAGGAGAGCTCATAATAAAAGCAGAAAAGAAAGATTTGAGTGTTAATACGTTTCTAATCGAACCAGACTCCCTTTCGGATTTACTGGTAGAACTAGAAAAACTAGAGGTGGAATGGACTTAGAAACGGTTTATTTAAAACGCCCATAGATTTTAAACTATGTGCGCTTTGCGATGTTTAATAGACTAGAGAACCATTGAAAAGAGAGAATTAGTTTTCCGAAGAATAATACTCTAGTGTAAACAGAAATCCATCACTGCCGGTATTTTGATCAATAACTAAGTTGTTGGAGTTTATGTAGTACATTCCAAATTTAGAGTTTTCCACATATAAAAAATCCGTTTCCTCTTCCGTTGTTGTGTAGTATTCGTAGTTTCCTGAAACAAATCCACTGATGATAACAGTTGTGTCCTCTTCAAGGGAATTATCCACGATTAAAATTTGCCTTTCCGCATCAAAAGTCCATATAATCTGTCCTGGTTCAAAATTGGTATCGATTCCTAAAAACCCACCAGAAATATTGCTCATAGTCCATGACCCATTTAAATTCACGTTTAGTGAGTCATCGTCACTATTACAACTAGTCATAATTAACATCAAACATAAAAGTATTGATCGCATATTATTTGGGTTATAAATTATCAAGTTACGAAATTTCGTTCTTTATAAGTTGCTGCAAATCTTATTATTGATGCAATCTTTTATTTTTTTGACGAATGTTCTGTCTATTATAAAATCTGAGGAGAGTTTTAAAATGACGTAAACGAAAGATATTTTACAACGACGCCAACCACAATAGCCAGAGTAAAACTCAACAGCGTTCCCATCAGAATATATTCCGTTAGCTTTCGGTCTTTAGCTTCTTTTAAATCGCCGAAGCGGAAGATGGATTTAGCGGCTATTAAAAATCCAATCGGTTCCCAATACCCTGCTATTATCAGTAGGAAGATGAGCAAACGCTCTAGAATACCAATATATCTCCCAGCATCTTTCAGCGAGTCATTTTCCAAGCCTACCAAATCGTCCGACCATTTCTTCAGTACTACTTGAATGAGTATTCCCGAAACAGAAGTTAGGAATAGGATAGCGGTTGCATATATCCAGAAAATAGGTGTCTCAAAAAGAGCAATGTTTTGCCAATCTGGACGAAACCAGAAATAGTATAAGTTCAATAAAGATAGGATATGTAAACTTTGATCTATCCAAAACCATTGAACTTTGGTAGTTTCTTTTTGCGCGTAAACTTTAAGTGTATCAATGGCGAAGTGAACAAGTAGAACTGCTATTGCTAAAGACCAATTACCAACAAATAGATAGACCAACACCCCGTGTAACAATACATGAAGGTATAGCTTAGGGGATTTTATCTTTGAGGTTTCTTTTTCTTTTACCCAAGAGGTTGGTTGCAGTAAAAAGTCGCCTAGGAGATGTGCTAAAATGAGTTTTACCATGACCATCATAAGCTGCTATATTGTTTTAGTTTATTTCGAAACATGGTTTCTATTTCTAGAATAGCATCTACTCGTGCGCGTTGCCATCGATTGCTTACCGAGCTTTGTGCAATTCCTAGGAGCTTTCCTATCTCGTCTTGGGTTATCTCTGGAGTATCCATTGCGATTTGCATGATTTCGGCAGAGGACACGGTCCAATGATCCATGATAAATCCACCGAGTTTAAGATACAAGTTTATTTCTGTATCAAAATCAGACCATGGACTTTTAACAGCTAGATTTACTTTATCTTTTTTCAATTCTTCAAACATTTCTCCCGAATAGATAAATGCCAGGCCATTGCTTTCCGACACTTTTTCGGCTTGATAGGAGATTTCTCCTAGACCTATTGCCATTCGCGCATCCACTTCTGCTTTTTTGAGCATGGTTTTAATGGCAATAGCTTTGCGTAGGACCTCTTTAGGATTATTGATTTGCAGCTGAAAAGAATCGCCCCAAACCAACTCCCAGTCCTTTGGCGTTTCTCCCCATTGCGATAAAATACCTTTCAATGGCTTTATCCAAACCTCTTGACTGCTCATTTTGCGGGAAGCTATAATATCGCCTTTTAGTACTGCTATCATTCTTTATGGTTTTTATATAAGTAAGAAATTATAGCTAATATAGTCTATATTTTGGAATATAGTCCATAAAGGCTATAATTATCTAAATAGCTGTTTTTGTATATATACTAGAAAGTAGCAAGGACTGTTTTAATATAGCGAATTGTATAAAAAATTTGTGCCATAAAATTTCCGTATCTTTAAGTCAATAAATAAAATTTTTTATGAGTAGAGCATTTGTAGATGAAGATAGGCATGAGGAGCCAAAGTTTGTTCCCCCACGCGCTCCTTTGCCAGAAGGCGTAACGAATTATGTAACCAAAAATGGCTTACAAGAACTAGAGGAGGAGTTAAAAGAATGGGAGCAGAAGCTGGAGTTATTAGCCCAAAAAGACAAAGATGAGCGGGAAAAAAGAATAGAATCTAATTTTATAAGTGACAGCATGTCGCTTCTAAGAGAACGTATTGTTTCGGCAGTAGTTGTTCCCGTAGAAAACCAACCAAAAGATGAAATACGTTTTGCAGCGAAAGTGACTTTAAAAATTGGCAAAGCAGCAAAGCAAACCTTACAAATAGTGGGAGTAGATGAAGCAGATGTAAAAAAGAAGAAAATAACTTTTACCTCTCCTTTAGCAAGAGCCATAATGGGGAAAAAAGTAGGCGAGTCTGCCACCTTAATTTTAGGAGGAGAGTCTCGCCCGATAAAAATTTTGGAGATTAAGTATTAATCCTCTATAACTACCTCTGTTGCCTGATACACTCCCGCATCTGGATTTTGAGAGGGTCTAGAGACACCATCTAAATCCTTAGGAACTTCTTGTACATAAGCACCATTTCCTATCCCTTTCGCTGCAGAGTCTAAAATGTCTATATGGAAATTAAGATTTTCTGTGTTGTGAAATTTTGGGTCGGTATTTAGAACAGTGTTTATGTATAGGTTGGTATCCTCAAAGTTATATTCTGGTATATCCACCAATCTATTGTACGGGTCTTCCAAGCGGATTAAGCTATGGTCCATAGTGAAGTTAAATTCAGCTTGGCTGTTATTTTCCAAAACCAACTCTTGTAGGTTACTACCATAAATTATAGAGTTTTTAAACTCTGCCTTTTCTAAATCCGCTAGCATTACTTCTGTATTGCTAATAGCCATTTGATTGCTCAGCAATACGGTGGGTAGATTTCGATGTCCGCGACGCCAATAATTAACAAAAGTGCTGTGTGTAAACTCATATCGTCCACCTAAGGTACCAGCAAAAGCAGACTGTCCGCTATTGGCAACGAGTACGTTCACTCCAGTGATATGTCCAGTTCTTGCTAGAATTCCCACATTGCTATTGTCAACTATCTTCACGTTTTCTAATCGTAGGGTTTCGCCACCATCGTTGCCTTCCACTAATAGACCTACGGTAGCATTTTTTACTGTAGTATGTTTTAAAATATTATTTGTACTCCCATTGGTAAACCATAGCGCGCCCCATTGTCCGGGGATACTTGCAAAATCGGGTTCCAGCCTATCTCCTTGAAAAATAATTTCTCTTTCCAAGGTTGTAGCGTCACTGCTAGGTTCTCCGTTGGCGTGCACACTTGCTTGGTTGGCTACTATTATGCCGCTATTGCGATGGAAGTGCAGTCTGGCACCTGGATCTATTTCTAGAGTCCGTCCTGCGGGAACAGCCGCATAGCCATAAATCACGTAAGGAAGTTGTGCTGTAAGGTGCAAGTGTTGGTCTTTCAAGAAAAACCCTTCTATTTCTACTGGCTCGCCATCTTCGTCAACTCCTAAGTTTAAGGATTCTGTAGTGCCATCTGAGAAGCGCTCCGGATATAGGAAAACGGCATCTTTTACGAGGGTTACGAGCTCCACTTGTTGTTGTCTATCACTTCCGTCAAATAGGATTTGGTCGGTATATAAATAGGCATCCTCTTGTGATAGGTTCTCAATATCTAAGGTGGTCTCTATAAATACAAACAGGCTATCTTTTGCTAATAAGGTAACATCTGTAAAACTTTTTCCTGGTGCACCATCTACATTCAATCGGTAGTTAGAGTTTTCTCCATTTCCTAGTCGGATAGAGGGAATATGGAGGTCTTTTTTACTTCTATTATATACTTTTAGGGTATAGGTGCTGGAGCCTATATTGGTGAAAATAGTGTCTAGGTACACGGTATCTTTAGAGAACTCTAAATTGCCACTGCTTACTTGCGTTTCAAAATCGGTGCGACAAGAGTTGAATAGAACAAGTGCTAGAATGGTAAGTCCAACAGGGAGATACTTGAATAGTTTGTTTTTGATACGCAGCATAATAATGTTTATTTCTCTGTTATTCTAATCTTAAATAGTTTATTCCAATTCTTACCGGTAACATAGATAATATCTTTTTCTCCGCGGTAAGCAATCCCATTAAGCACGTCTAGTTGTGGGTGGTTTCTTACTTCTTTTATGAGCGGGCTTAAATCTATAACTCCTTCTAGCTTTCCAGTTTTAGGATTTATAATACTTATTGCATTACGGGTGTACACGTTGGCAAATATCCTTCCTTCTATCCACTCCAACTCATTAATTTCTCGTACTCGTCCCGTATTGGTATATACTTGCACGTAATCCATTTCTTGCATATTGTTTGGATCTAGACGCCAAATTTTTTCGGTACCGTCACTTTTATAAAAATATTCATTGTCGTGGCAAATACCCCAACCTTCTTTGCTGTTTTGATAGTAAAAGGTGTCTATTTTCTCCATCGTATCTATGTCATAGATAAACCCAACGTTTTCACGCCAAGTCAATTGGTATACTTTATCGTTAAAGATAGTAAGTCCTTCGCCAAAATATTTATTTTCTAAATCAATTTTCTTTAAAACTTCTCCAGTGGTTAGATCTACTTTTCGCAGGCTGGATTTACCATACTGTCCTGTGCTTTCATAGAGAATATCGTCTTTATAGAACTCCAGTCCTTGTGTGAATGCTTGGATATCGTGCGGATATTCCTCCAAAATTTCATAGGTATACACTTTTGGTGCTTTATCGGCTAGCAACACGATAGAGTTTTGGATGGTATAGTTTTTCTTTCCGCTATAAATTTCTGCGCGTACTACATGTTGTCCTAACTTCTCGTTGGTTGTAGGAATTTCATGGCTGCCATTTGCTTGTGAGGAAGAGAAGGTTTTTTGGAAGGTATGATAGACCACAGAATCTATCTCATGGTTTTTTATGCTTTCTACGCGAACCGAAAGTGGGGTTCCGGAATGCAATCTATCGGAATTCTGACGGATTTCTAAACTAAATAGGGAGTTTGCACTTTCTTCTTTTTTATTACAGCTAGCTAAATTTAATATTATTATGCTGATAACTAGTACTCTAAGTAATTTCATGGCGGATTATTAATTAATAGCGCAAGGTAAGGAAATAAAATAGATTTAGAATATGTTTGGCTTTACAAAAAGTTTTATATATTTGCACCGTGGCAAGTCCCACACAACCAGCTCCTGTCGAATCCCCCAGGGTGGGAACGCAGCAAGGGTAGATGGTCGTAGCGGTGTGATGTGGGGAGCTTGCCACTTTTTTTATGCTTGATTTTAAAATCAAGCATATTTTATTACGCAGCATTTTACTGCGTATCTTTCTTCTTATAATTGATTTAATCCCATCATGTCACAAGTCGTATTTATTACTGGAGGATCCTCAGGAATAGGGAAAGCTATCGGGGAACTATTACACGAAAGAGGCTACAAGGTTTATGGAACAAGTAGAGACCGTTCGCAATATCCAAACTCTATATTTCCATTGATAGACATGGATGTATTAGATACTACTAGTATTAGCGATGCAGTTTCTGAATTAATCCAAAAAGCTGGGAAAATCGATATTTTGATAAACAATGCTGGAATTGGAATTACTGGCCCGATGGAAGAAATTCCTATAGAGGAAACGCATCATGCCATGCGGGTTAACTTTTATGGTCCTATACAAGTGATCAACGCTATTTTACCATCTATGAGAAAGCAGAGAGGTGGACGTGTTTTAAACATCACTTCTATTGCGGGATATATGGGATTGCCTTATAGAGGAATTTATTCGGCATCCAAAGGAGCATTGGCAATAGTTACGGAAACCTATCGTATGGAGCTTAAAGCTTTTGGGGTTGAGATGTGTACCATTGCACCAGGCGACTTTGCTACCAATATAGCGGCTGGCAGATATCATGCACCCATACTCGACAATTCACCATATAAGAAAATTTATGCAGAGAGTTTAAAAACGATGGATGCACATGTGGATGATGGAAGTGATCCGAAACAAATGGCAGAAGCGGTATATAAAATTTTGCAAAAAAGAAAGCTGAAAGTGCATTACAAAGTAGGCGACTCTTTACAAAAACTTTCTACTATTCTTAAGGGTATTCTGCCGGATACGATTTACGAAAAAATGCTACGCAGGCATTATAAAATATAAATGCAAATACCATTCTGGGAAATCAAAAAAAGAATTCGATTATAAAAGCGGTTTTTAGTTCGTAACTTCTGTATTTTTGCCTGTGTTAAATTCATGTTTAGGCTAAAACTTTTATTTTATGAAATTCTTTATCGATACAGCTAATTTAGATCAAATTAGAGAAGCGCAAGACTTAGGTATTCTTGACGGAGTTACCACCAATCCATCCTTAATGGCAAAAGAAGGCATTACAGGAAGCAACAATATTTTAAAACATTATGTAGACATCTGCGAAATTGTCGATGGAGACGTTTCCGCAGAGGTTATTGCTACAGATTACGAAGGGATCATCCGTGAAGGAGAGCAGTTGGCAGAATTGCACGATCAAATTGTAGTAAAAGTACCAATGATTCGCGAAGGTATTAAAGCGATTAAGTATTTCTCCGATAAGGGAATTAGAACCAATTGTACCTTGATTTTTTCTGCAGGACAAGCACTTTTAGCAGCTAAAGCTGGGGCAACTTATGTTTCTCCATTTATTGGCAGACTAGATGATATCTCTACCGACGGTTTAGGATTGATTGCGGAGATTCGTCATATTTATGATAATTATAATTTCGACACGCAAATCTTAGCGGCATCTATACGCCACACCATGCATATTATGGATTGTGCTAAAATTGGAGCAGATGTTATGACTGGACCATTGTCTTCTATAGATGGGTTGTTTAGACATCCTTTGACCGATAGCGGTTTGGAACAATTTTTAGCGGACTATAAGAAAGCTAATAAATAAGCCAATGACTCTTAACTTTGTGTAAGTTAGAGATTTATTTATAATTTAAAAGCTCTTGCGTTTCTGGCGCAAGAGCTTTTATGTACTCCAGTGTAAAATACTATACTTTAGTGAATGCCACTTTAAATAGCAACGGGTTAGTTTAGGTATTCTAACAGCTCATTCTCTATAGTTCGATGGTAAATATTGGAGTGTCCGTTTCGTATCACTCCGTTTTTATCTAATATAAGCACTTTGTAGTAGGAGGTAAGAACTAGCTCTTTCTCTGCTTTCTCTGGATTAAAAAGTTGGAACTCGCTTTCTTCATCATACCCAAGTTTTTTAATTTCTGAGCGCCAATTCTTAAAGTGGTCATCGGTATTTATTCCAATAAACTGGTATTCAGGGAACTTAGCATGCAGTTCGCTTACTCGTGTGTGTATGTTTTTTTGATGTTTTATATTCTTGCTGGACCAAAAATATAAAACAGAAGGCTGTTGGATAACACTCAATAAACTCACTTCGGTGTTGTTCGCTGTAAGCAGTTCAATATTAGGCGCTTTGCTTCCAGGCTTTAGTTGTATGGTATAGGTGCTTAAATCCTGTAAGCTGCTTTTGCTTATAGGGCAAGAGCTCAATCTATTGTGTAGGTCTAGAAACTCTTTCTCTTCGGCGGTATCCTTAGCATAGAGCAAAAAACTACGTGTACTAGAGTATAAAAGATAGTTTTTGATGTCTTTGTTGTCTACAATGGAGTCAATAAGACTTAATTTGTACTTATTAAGCTCAAAATCACTTCTATTAAACTCTTCTTTTCGGTTAAATGAATCTAGAACTCTATTATCCAAATAGGTATGTAGCAATCTATAATAAGGATAATAAACCTCCATGGTGTCTTTCTGGAAATTGAGTTGTTTTCTATGGTTATAAAAATCTTCTGGAATCTCTTCCGCCTCAAAACCTTCCGAAAGATGTGCTTGGATGTATCGTTCTCTATTTAGAAACTCATCTTGCTCAATTACACCTTCTGCGATTCTAAGAAATCGCTTTGTTGTGTTAGGGTTGTCTTTTATAAAGGTATTCAATAAGTTATTGCTTTCTTTTCTTCGAGATTTAAGCGCTTCGTTAAATTTTTCTGGAGTATAATTGTGAAGCTCTGACCAGAAATAATTGTCGTTTTTTAATCGATGGTTTAGCTTCGCCAACAGGTTGTTTTCTGCCGCATGATCGTTGGAGTAGTACAGAGAAGCCTCAAAGTCCAAGGTGTTTGCTAGAAATAATAAACTATCGCCTTGTGCTATATAAAAAGGAAAAGACTCGTCGTGCTCAAAACTATAGATACCTTCTGTTACTGGACTATTAAATTTGTATTGAAAGAAATTGTCGTTATCCAACGTTACGGTATCTAAAAGGGTGCGATTGTGTTTTAACACTACATATTCCCACCTAGGATTGTCTATTTTACCCACAAGCCAAGTATCTTTATCCGATGCTTTGTCCGGTTGACAAGCAATAAGGCTAAAAGCGATTAATACCAATAAATAGGAGGGGAGTTTACACATAATCTCTAGTTCTATATTGAACAACAAAAATACAGATGTATAGCACAAGAGCTGTTAATTATTGGTTAAATAGGTTTTACTTTCCTCGTTCACTTTATTTCTACGTTCTAAATAACTAATTTTGCACAAAATTAGAGAGTAAGCTTATGTTATCAGTTTCCAATTTATCGGTTCAATTTGGGAAGCGCGTTTTGTTTGACGACGTTTCCACGCAGTTTATCAATGGTAACTGCTATGGTGTTATCGGTGCCAATGGTGCAGGTAAATCTACCTTTTTAAAGATTCTTTCTGGACAGATGGAACCTACTTCTGGTAGGGTGTTCCTTGAACCAGGAAAGCGCATGTCGGTTTTAGAACAAAACCACAACGCGTATGATGAGTACACTGCTTTGGAAACCGTATTGCGCGGCAACAAAGAATTACATAAAATCAAATCAGAAATCGATGCGCTCTATGCGGATTATACCGACGAGAATGCAGAGAGAATAGGAGAATTACAGGTGCGTTTTGAAGAGCTTAATGGTTGGAATGCGGAATCGGATGCGGCTACTTTACTTTCAAACTTAGGAATAGACGCTGCTAATCATTATAGCTTAATGGGCGATTTGGATGGTACGTTAAAAGTTCGAGTGCTTTTGGCACAAGCGCTTTTTGGAAACCCAGATGTGCTGATTATGGATGAGCCAACGAACGATCTGGATTACGAAACCATTACCTGGTTAGAAAACTTTTTAGCACATTATGATAACTGCGTGATTGTAGTTTCGCACGACCGTCACTTCTTGGATTCGGTGTGTACGCACATTTCGGATATCGATTTTGGAAAAATAAACCATTACTCTGGAAACTACACGTTTTGGTATGAAAGCAGTCAGTTGGCAGCAAGACAACGCTCACAACAAAACAAAAAAGCAGAAGAGAAAAAGAAGGAGTTGGAAGATTTCATCGCTAGATTTAGTGCTAACGTAGCTAAATCTAAACAAGCTACTTCTCGTAAAAAAATGATAGAAAAGCTAGATATTGAGGATATCCGTCCTTCTAGTCGTCGTTATCCTGCCATCATCTTTGAACAGGAGCGCGAAGCTGGAGACCAAATATTGAATGTAGAGAATCTTGCAGCCTCCATAGAAGGGGAAGTCTTATTTAAAGACGTATCTATAAACTTATCTAAAGGAGATAAAGTAATAGTGTACTCCAAAGACTCCCGTGCAGCTTCTTTATTCTATCAGATCTTAAACGACGAAGCCAAAGCGGATGCAGGGACGTTTGAGTGGGGAATAACCACAAGTCAGAGTTATTTGCCTTTAGACAACCAAAAGTATTTTGAAGAAAAATTATCTTTAGTAGATTGGTTAAGGCAATATGCAAAAACTTTAGAAGAGCGTGAAGAGGTTCATATTCGTGGTTTCCTAGGAAAGATGCTGTTTAGTGGAGAAGAGGCTTTAAAGACATGCGATGTGCTTTCTGGAGGAGAGAAAGTTCGTTGTATGTTGAGCAGAATGATGCTGTTACGTGCAAACGTACTTATGCTAGATGAACCTACCAACCACTTGGATTTAGAGTCAATTACTGCTTTTAATAATGCCCTTTTAAAGTTTAAAGGAACCATACTATTGACCACGCACGATCACGAGTTTGCAAGAACCGTAGGAACTCGTGTTATTGAATTAACGCCTAATGGTGCTATTGATAGATACATGACTTTCGATGAATACATGGACGATCCAAAAATAAAGGAATTACGAGAAAAGATGTATATGGTAAAGTAGATTACTCTTCTTCCCTTACTTCTTCCAAGTATTCATTTATTATTTTCCTAGCTATTTCAAGTTCGTCTTGTCTTATAAAAAGGCGGACTTGATTAGGAACACCTATAGCAAAACCACTGCGTAAAGCGCTCGACATATCGTCTTTTTCTATGGGTGTGATACCTATTTCATTTAAACGTACGCTTAAACCTTGCGCAATCATTCTCGATCCAGTAAAGATAAGTACGCTTTGTTTAGATTCTTCTTTCATAATCAAATTGTTTTTAGGTGCATAGCAATAAGCTACTAACACAATTTACAAAAACAAGGTTGATAAATATAGCTATAGTTAGTATTATTTTAATGCAGAAACCCCTAGTACCAAGTTATTATAACATAGTTTGTATATCTTAGATGGTCTGCGTACTTTTTATTCCTTTTGTTGTATATTGAACAGTAAATTGATTATGGTTTAATTCTCTTTAAAGTATATGAGATTATCTTTATTATTATTTATCGGGTTCTTCTGTATCCCTTGTGCGCTATATGCACAAGAGTTTGAGCGAAAAAAGGATTCTACCGATAGGGAGATAAAAAAGAAATACGAAGAGATTAAAGAAAGTCCGAATGAGCGAAAGCTTTCTAAGTTCTTGAAACGGGTATTGATTAAAGATCCCAATAGAAAAAGTGTTACCAAAGAGATAGAAGTCGGTCCGACATTTAAACACGCCCAAGGAAAAATAATACGAAATATAGAAATAGTTACTTTGGATCCTTTT
>Ga0209075_1001795_pt1 | contig 19794 bp, 19 predicted proteins | sample Stecom2011_FD_187523 | JGI IMG/M metagenome (GOLD analysis project Ga0209075, IMG submission 187523) | Agricultural soil microbial communities from Utah to study Nitrogen management - Steer compost 2011 (SPAdes) (version 2) | ecosystem: Environmental > Terrestrial > Soil > Agricultural land...
CTCCATTTTTTTCTAATGTGGTTCCTCTTTCTGTAGAAACAACTAAATCAGCGTCTGCTTCAACAATTGGTTCGCCTTCCAGATCTACTCGCTGGAATTTATATCCATGGTTTTCTGGTGCTGGGCACAATTCTATAGTGACTTTTTCTCCGGTATGTAATCCAATACCAATTAGCTTTACAGCACTCTTTAATGTTCTTTTATATTCAATCATAGCTTAATAATAAACCGATTTACGGTGAGCCTATTTAAGTTTTTCTTCGATTTCTTGTAAACGTTTCAATATTTGTGGTAATCTTCTGAACCCTACATGAGATTTCTTAAAATCTTCAAATGGAATTCCTGGAGAACCCATCAAAATAGTATCTGGTCTTTTTACACTTCCTGGAATACCTGATTGTGCAACGATTTGAGTACGGTCGGCAATTTTAATGTGACCACTTATTCCAACTTGTCCACCAATCAGTACGTTTTCACCAATTTTTGTTGAACCAGCAACTCCTGCTTGTGCAGCCATTGCTGAATTAATACCTATTTCTACGTTATGTGCAACTTGAACTAAATTGTCAATCTTTACTCCACGTCGTAATATTGTAGACCCTAAAGTAGCCCTGTCAATTGTAGCGTTTGCTCCAATATCAACGAAGTCTTCCAAGATTACATTACCTATTTGAGGAACTTTCTGAAATTCTCCTTTTTCGTTCGGTGCAAATCCAAATCCGTCTGATCCAATGACTGCTCCGGCATGGATAAGACAAGATTTACCTATCACACAATCATGATAAACAGAAACATTGGGATGAATTGTAGTGTCGTCTCCAACTCTAACATTGTCTCCAATATATGTGTTTGGATATATTTTTACATTTTTACCAATAACAACGTTTTCACCAATGTACGCATTGGCACCTATATAAACTTCTTCTCCAACGGTTGCTGATTCAGAAATAAATGCATTCTTCTCAATCTTTGGTGTCTTTTGATGCATTTGATCATAAACCTCCAATAATTTCGCGAAACAACTGTAAGGATCTTCTACTTTTATCAATGTCAAAGTAGATGGCAGTGGTTTAGAAGGTTCAAAAGTTTTACTTACAATAGCGATTGACGCATTTGTACTGTAAATATGAGATTCATATTTTGTATTTGCTAAAAAAGTTAGGGTGTTGGGCTGCCCTTCTTCTATCTTAGAAAGTCCCGAAACCTTAACTTGTTCATTTCCTTGAACCTCTCCTTCTAAGATACCCGCAATTTGTTCTGCTGAAAATTCCATTCTTCAAAAATATAAAAAGAGTTTATTCAAACCCCTTTGTTTAGCTTTATTTATTCACAAATCTACCTTTATAATTAAAGAATACATCAATATCACATCCAAATGTTGTATTTGGAGTCTGAATTAACTCTGTTCTAAAGGTTTGAAAGTTAAATTCCTGTTTTGTTTACCCTTAGAAATAAAGAAGTATGGAAATGGGTCGGACCTGAAGTTTTATGATTTAACTTACGTTGTGTGAAGGATAACATAAAAAATATTTTTCTACAGGTTCTGAAAGTGCATGGATATTCAAGTTATCTGCTGCTTGACTCACATCCTTAACACTTCCGTCTTTCATTAATAAGTTTATATTTTCCTTTTCTTCATTGTAAGCATTGTTCCTGAGTTTGGCTGTATGAACAAAATAATTTGCTTCATTTTGATTGATGTCGAAATGAGACTTAACTAAATCCAATTCATACTGTATGCGCTTCTTTGAAAAAGGTTCCGTAGAAATTTCAATTTTAAATAACTTTCTGTTAACTAATTGTTTTGAAAGTAAGGAAAGCACTTTGTCGTCATTAAACTGCCAGACTTTAACAGCGCCCATAATGTCGAAATCATCTAATAGTGCAAATTGATCCAATAATGTTTCGTCTTTTTCAAAATCAGAAAGTTCTATGTCTCTTTCTAAAAATAATTTAAAAGGTGGACTTGCAAAGAGCTCATTGCCAGATTGGACAAGTGTTTTTGCACGACGAAGTATATACGTTAGCATTACTTCTGAAGAAACTACTGTTTTGTGCATATAGACTTGCCAATACATCAAGCGACGTGCGACAAGGAATTTTTCTATTGAATACACACCCTTTTGTTCAACGACCAAATGGTTATCAACTACATCGAGCATCGCAATTATACGATCACTTCCAATTACACCTTCAGAAACACCAGTATAGAAACTATCTCTATTGAGATAATCCATACGGTCCATGTCCAATTGGCTTGAAACAAGTTGATGTAAGAAGGGTTTTGAATAGTTGTCTTCGAAAATGGAAATAGCCATATCTAACTTCCCCTCAAACTCTATAGACAAGCGCTTCATAAATAGCCAAGAAATTTCTTCATGGCTTACACTTTTTACGATATCTCTTTCCAATGTATGGCTAAATGGACCGTGGCCGATATCATGGAGTAGAATCGCAATTAAAACAGCTGTTTCCTCTTCTTCAGTAATCTCTACCCCTTTATAACGCAACGCATGAATAGCCTTTGTCATAAGATGAGTTGCACCGAGTGCATGATGAAAACGGGTGTGCAGAGCCCCTGGATAAACCAAGTGGGACATCCCTAATTGCTTAATCCTTCTTAATCGTTGATAAAAAGGATGTTCTATTAAATCGAAAATTATATCCTTTGGTAGGGAAATAAAACCGTACACTGGGTCGTTAATAATTTTCTTCTTGTTATTTATGTTGAGGTTTGGACGCAAATCTTTACTTTTATAATATCATGTAAATTTAAAAATATTCAGACAATGCAAGTGAAAATTCTTTGGGCAGATGACGAAATAGACTTATTAAAGCCACATATTTTATTCTTAAACCAGAAAGGCTATGAGGTAGAGGCCGTTCATAGTGGAGGTGAAGCAATCGAAAAATGTGAAGCTACTGCTTATGATATTGTCTTTTTAGATGAAAATATGCCTGGAATTTCAGGATTAGATGCATTAACCAGAATCAAAGAGCTTCGGCCTATGGTTCCTGTTGTAATGATTACCAAAAGTGAAGAAGAGAGTATAATGGAAGAGGCGATTGGTGGTAAAATCGCTGATTATCTTATTAAGCCCGTTAATCCCAACCAAATTTTGTTGAGCTTAAAGAAAATTCTTGACCAAACTAAACTTGTTTCTGATAAACTGAACACTAATTACCAAAGAGAATTCCGCCAAATCGGTATGGATCTGGGCGACCGGTTATCTGCTGAAGAATGGAAAAGCATGTATAAAAAACTGGTGAATTGGGACCTTGAGTTTTCAAAGATGGAGGACCAAGGAATGCAAGAAATTTTTGAAATGCAGTTGAAAGAGGCGAATTCATCGTTTTCTAAATTTATTGAAGAAAATTACCTGGATTGGATAAATGGCGTGGAGGAAGCGCCTCACATGTTACATACTCTTTTTAAAGAACGTGTTGCCCCAAATTTAAAAGAGCCCGTTTACTTATTTGTAATTGATAATTTACGATACGATCAATATCAAGTCCTTCGGCCTGTATTGAGTAAGTACTTCTCTTTCGAACAGGAGGATGTTGTGTTCTCAATTTTACCAACTGCTACACAATATGCAAGGAATGCTTTTTTTGCAGGATTAATGCCAAGTGAAATTCAAAAGAAATATCCAAAGCTTTGGGTAGGAGAAGATGAGGAGGGAAGTAAGAACAATCACGAAGAAGAACTATTGCAAAAACAATTGGATCGCTTAGGGATAAAAGTAAAGCTAGGCTACCGAAAAATAACAAACCTTGAGGCGGGTAAAAAATTATATGAGAACTTTAATCAATTAAAAAACAATGACCTAAATGTGATTGTTTATAATTTCGTAGATATGCTTTCTCATGCACGTACTGATATGAAAGTGATTAAAGAATTAGCAGATGATGAAGCTGCTTATCGTTCAATTACAGCAAGTTGGTTTGAACATTCGCCGCTACAGGATATTATGAAAGAAGTGGCGAAAACTGGAGCTAAAGTGATTCTTACGACCGATCATGGAACAGTAAAAGTAAATAACCCGATTAAAGTTGTCGGACCAAGAGAAACCAATACCAATTTGAGATACAAAATTGGGAAAAACCTGAGCTATAAAGAGAAAGAGGTTTTTGAGGTCAAGAATCCAGATGAGGCATACTTACCAAAGGACAATATATCTGATGTGTACGTTTTTAGTAGAAATAACGATTTCTTTGTTTACCCTAACAATTACAATCATTTTGCTAAATACTATACTGATACTTTTCAGCATGGAGGAATCTCATTAGAAGAGATTTTAATTCCTTATGTTGAAATGAGAGGGAAAAAATAAGACCAATGGCAAAAGCCGAGTTTCAAAAAAGAGTATATTCGTAGCTCTTATAAAATAGTGTAGACAATAGAATGAAATTTTATGCACATACCGAAGAGGATCTAATTAAGATTAGTATGGATTTTCTTAATTATTTTGATGATCATCAAGTTTTTGCTTTCAAAGGAGAAATGGGTACGGGTAAAACCACTTTTATTTCTTATCTTGCTAAAGCAATGGGGATTGTTGATGCAGTAAGTTCACCAACCTATGGTTACGTTAATGAATATGAAAGCTCCTTTTATGGAACCGTTTATCATTTCGATTTATACAGAATTGAAAGTGAAGAAGAGGCCTACGATATAGGAATTGAAGAGTATATTTATGGTGATAATATCGTATTTATAGAATGGGCAGAAAATATTGAGAACCTTTTACCCGAAGATTGCGTATGGGTTAACATTACAAAAGATGATCAAGATGGTCGCGAGATTGAAGTAAGTATATGAAGACAGATCCAGAGATTATAAAAAGCCTGATGAAGGAAGGACGTTTGCTTCCTCAAGAGGAAATGTTGGAGATTGCACGTAAAAAAGGAAGTTTGAAAATCGGGATCCCTCGAGAATATTCTTTTCAAGAAAGACGTGTCGCTTTAGTTCCTGAAGCAGTTTCTCTACTTGTGGCAAATGGTCACGAAATTAAAATAGAAACAAAAGCAGGAGAGAATGCAAACTTTTCAGACCGTGCTTATTCTGAAGCTGGTGCAGAAATCGTTTATGATAGAAATGCAATTTTCCAATGCGATATTGTATTCAAAGTTTCTCCTCCAATTGAAGAAGAGGTAGAAATGATGAGAATGGGCTTGACATTGATTTCAGCTCTTCAAATAAGTATGCAGCCTAAGCAGATTTTGCAGAAAATGATGCAAAAGAAAATCACTGCTATAGCATGGGATTACATGCGCGACGAAGAAGGACATTTTCCTGTTGTTAGGGCAATGGGAGAAATCGCCGGAAACACTTCCATCTTAATTGCAGCCGAGTTACTCAACGCCTTTAAAAATGGTAAAGGAGTGATGCTCGGAGGTATTGCGGGAGTTCAACCAACTGAAGTTGTGATTTTAGGGGCAGGAACAGTAGGGGAGTTCGCTACACGATCTGCACTAGGGTTAGGTTGTTCTGTTAAAATGTTTGATAATTCTTTAGGTAAGTTAAGGAGATTGCAGACTGCTGTAGGAAGTCGAATTTATACGTCAATCATTCAACCCAAGGTATTGAGTAAAGCTTTAATGAGAGCAGATGTTGTGATTGGCGCTGTGCGTTCTCCTTTTGGGAAAACACCGTGTATTGTTTCGGAAGAAATGGTGAGCAATATGAAAACTGGTGCAATCATTATTGATGTAAGTATTGACCAAGGAGGTTGCTTTGAAACTTCAGAATTGACCAATCACGAATCTCCGACTTTTGATAAGTATGGCGTTACACATTATTGCGTGCCCAACATAGCTTCGCGTGTTTCCAGAACTGCTTCTTTTGCAATATCCAATATTTTCGCTCCTGTTTTAATAAAAATGGGTGAAAAAGGGGGGGATAAAGAATTGATTAAAAGAGACCATGGTTTTAGAAGTGGAGTCTATATGTATAAAGGAACCTTAACAAGTGAAGTCTTAGGAAAGATATTCGACTTGAATTATAAAGAAATAGAGCTTTTATTGATGGGAATGTAAGTTTCCTCCTATTTTTGCATTTAAACATATAAAGTTATGCAAGGAATTTGGAAAAGGTTTAGATACTATTTAATTGGTTTTCTAATTGGGACAATCTTTGTCAGTATACTGTTTAAAGACCGTGGATGTTCTTGGACACCTACAAACAGAGTGAAGAACTCGATTCAGGATAAAATAATTGTTTTTCCAGAAGACCAAATTGATGCTTTAAATGCAATAGGTTTAAATAAAGACAATATCTATAAATTTCTGGTTAAAGGTAAGGTTGACTTTTCAAACAGTTTGAAGAAACAAGACTTCTTTCCGAAAGTTTACATAATTGAAGAGAATGACTCTATTGATAGACGCTTACAATTCTCTCTATATGAAGACAGTTATATTTCAATTGTACATGTGTTAGATAAGGATGAAGCACCTCAACGCTATAATCATTTAGAAGGATATGGTGAAATGGCACGTTTACCTAAAGATTCAGCTTTGGTGTTTATTGATAAATCTAATTACACACAATGTAAAGCACGTGGCTTGGCTTCTAAAGACAATCAAGACATTATTAACGCGATGAAGACTACTGGAAGGGTTAACTTCTCTAAAAGTGATTTGATGTTAATGAAAGCTACTCAACAAATTGAATTTATGCAAAATGATACGCTGCTCGTAGATGCAAAAACAATTTGGTTTGAATCCCGAATCACCTTTAAAGATTTTAATTGGGATTATAAGCTAGAGTGTGAATAGGGATAGATTTTTTATCTACTCCTTTTTCATTTTTGGGTTCTTCACACCAGCATTCACTTTCACATCAATATGATTTTCTTCTGGAGTGATCGGACATGAATAACGGTAAGAATAAACACAGTAAGGATTGTAGGCTTTATTAAAGTCAACAATTACATTCTTGTCTTTTGCCGACATTTCTATGTCTAAATATCGACCACCACCATAAGTTAATTCAGGTGCATTGGCATCCTTAAATGGAACAAATACATAGTTTTTATACTTCGAACCTTTCAAACCGATATTTTTATAAACAGCCAACTGAAACTCAACTCCATTGTGATTAAAATGGAGGTAACCCAATCTGCGGTATTTTGGAGTTCTGTTTGTTGTAGTTGGCATTTTAAAAGACTTCCCTTGATCTGTTTTGAATTGAGCAGTTAATACCCAATTCGAATCTATTGGAAAATGATTGAGTTCTTCTATCGCTTTTCGTTCTTCTAAATTTATTATTGAATCCGTATGCAATAGTGTGTTTTCGAATCTTTCTCTTTCGTTTTGAATAGATGCAGAGTAATCGCTTTGAGAAAATACAATACATAAGGGGATGGAAAGTAATGCAGCTAATAATATTGCTTTCATATGTGAGTGTTTTTATGTTTTTAGATACTTAGTCGCTAATGCATGTTAAGTATTTCTACCTCCAAATATTGTACTTCCTATTCTTACCATGTTGCTTCCTTCTTCAATCGCAATCTCATAATCTCCACTCATTCCCATGGAAACCACAGAAAAGCTGTCATTGAATTTGAAAAAATGACTTTTAAAAATTTGGAAGTAATTGTTAAGTGTTCGGAATTCGTCTTGAATTTGTTCTTTATTGTCAGTAAATGTGGCCATTCCCATGACTCCTCGAACATTTATATTTTCTAAAAGAGCAAACTCTTGGTCTTCCAACATTTCCTTTGCTTCATCGAAGTTGAACCCAGATTTACTGTCTTCTTGAGCAATATGAAATTGAATCAGTACATCAATAATACGATTCGTGTTTTTTGCTCTTTTATTGATTTCTTGAAGAAGTTTATAACTATCTACTCCATGAATCATAGTTACAAAAGGAGCAATGTATTTCACCTTATTGGTTTGTAAATTACCAATCATGTGCCATTCTATGTCCTTAGGAAGAGCTTCGTATTTATCAGTGAGTTCCTGCACTCGATTCTCCCCAAATACACGATGTCCTGTTTCATAAGCCTCTAAAATTGCTTCGTTAGGCTTCGTTTTAGAAACTGCCACAAGTTGAACATCTGAAGGAAGATTAGCTTTTACTTTTGATAAATTCTCTGAAATCATTCGTCTATTTTATAAATTGTTAAACCACTGCGCATTTTAGGTTCTATCCATGTCGACTTTGGTGGCATAATCGCATTTTCGTCTGCAACAGCTTTAAGTTGCTCCATTGTTACTGGGTAGAGTAGAAACCCTACTTCATTAACACCTTTGTTTACTGAATGTTCAATTGCCGTGATTCCATCTTCACCGCTTTGAAATGAAATATTCTCATCTGTTGTTAAATCATGAATTCCTAAAACCGGAGATAGGATATAACGGGTCAATATCTCAGCATCTATACTGCTTACGGCATCCAGTTTACTGTGCTTTTCTACTTTAAGTCTTAATCTGTACCAGCTTGCGTTAACATACATATGAATGTCATGCAATTGCTCAGGTTGCATTGGTTTTTCTAACTCTTTTACTTCAAAGTGATTTCCGATTTTAGATATTAATTCTTCTATTGAGTTTCCATTTAGCGATTTACATAAACGATTAAACGGCATAATATTTAATCGTTCTTCATCGATAAAAAAGCTTAAAAACGAATTGTAATTCTTGTTTGAATCGTACTCTCCTCGCTCTTGAATTTTATCATGTAAACGAACAGAAGATGCTGATCTGTGATGTCCGTCAGCAATATAGCAAGTTTCTATATTCTCGTATGCTTGTTGAATTTCTAATGTTTCTTGTTCATTAGCAATCCACAATTCATGGGTTGTTTCATCCGTAGTGGTGAATTCATATTCAGGTCTTTTTGCTACAATTTTTGAAAGTACTTCATCCAATGCTTCACTTTTCTTGTGACTCAATAACACAGGCTCAGCGTTATAACCAACAATGTCAAGGTAGTTTGTAAACATTTCTTCACGAGAAGCTAAAGTAGCCTCATGCTTCTTGATCTTATTGTCTTTGTATTCTTGAACGTTCGCGCCACCAATCACTCCTAAATAAGAGTGGTTCGGTGTAGATTGTCTGTAGATATACAGCGCCTCTTTATCATCTTGTTTTAGTATTCCACGTTCATAGAATTCTGCATATTTATCATTGACCTTTAAAAAGCGTTCAACAGAATTTGGTGTTGTACGTGTCTCATCACATTCAAAGTATTCTGGATGAATGATATGAATGAATGAATAAGGATTAGAGGCCAATTTTGCTTCTAAAATAGAATCTTTATATGTTGCCACTGCACGAGAAGCTACCAAGTGAGCTTTACTTCGAACTGGTCTTATTGCTTTAAAAGCTTTAATTTTTGTCATATTTTGCACATTACATGTATAGCAAGGTGAGCTGCTTAGGCAAAGATATAAATTTGTTTGAAATGTTGCCGTAATATTCAGCTTACTCAACTGTTTGCTTATGTTCCACCTAAGTATAAGCATTCTTTTTTAATGCAGATTGCTTGAAAATCTTATTTAAGCTGTAACTTTGCAGCATGAAGACAAAAACGCTAAAGAAAAACAAGGTGAATGTTGTCACTTTAGGGTGTTCAAAGAATATTTATGATTCAGAGGTGCTTATGGCACAATTGAAAGCAAATAAATTCGATGTAGAACACGAAGCAAAGCAAGACGATTCTGAGATTGTGATAATTAACACATGTGGGTTTATTGATAACGCAAAGCAAGAATCAATAGATACAATTTTGCGTTATGCACAAGCAAAGAAAGATGGTCAAGTAGATAAAGTTTACGTTACTGGATGTTTGTCTCAGCGTTACAAAGATGATTTAGAAAAGGAGATTCCAGAAGTAGATGCTTATTTCGGAACACGTGAATTACCACGTTTACTGAAAACATTAAAAGCAGATTATATGCATGAGTTGGTAGGAGAACGCTTGTTAACGACTCCTTCACACTTTGCTTATTTTAAAATTGCTGAAGGTTGTGACCGACCATGTTCATTCTGTGCTATTCCTATTATGCGTGGTGCTCACCGTTCCACTCCAATTGAGGATTTGGTGAAGCAAGCCCAAAGTTTAGCTGCAAAAGGAGTGAAAGAGTTAATGTTGATTGCACAAGACTTAACATATTACGGATTAGATTTATATAAAAAACGTGCATTAGCTGAGCTTATTGATCGTTTAGCAGATGTTGAAGGAATCGAATGGATAAGATTGCATTATGCTTTCCCTACTGGTTTCCCAATGGATGTATTAGATGTAATGAAAAATAGAAGTAATGTTTGTAATTACCTCGATATGCCATTGCAGCATGGTTCAACACGTATGTTGAAAGCAATGAGAAGAGGAACAACTCGTGAAAAAACAGAACAATTAATCGCTGATATCCGCGATAGAGTTCCGGAAATAGCGATCAGAACTACTTTAATTGCTGGTTATCCTGGTGAAACAGAAGAGGATTTTCAAGAAATGTACGATTTTGTAGAACAGTCTAAGTTTGAGCGTTTGGGAATATTCACTTATTCTCATGAGGAAAACACACATGCTCATAAATTTGAGGATGATGTTTCAGCAGCTTTAAAGCGTGAACGTGCAGATGCAATAATGGATTTACAATCAGGAATTAGTTATGATTTGAACCAACGTCATATTGGACAAGTAAGAAAAGTATTGTTTGATAGGGCAGAAGGGGATTACTTTATTGGTAGGACAGAGTTTGACTCTCCAGAAGTAGATAACGAAGTATTGATAAAAGCAGCCGATAACTACGTGCGCATTGGTGATTTTGCACCAATTTTAATTACATCTGCAGATCATTATGATTTGTATGGTAAATTAGCTGAATAGTTTTTTTATAGAATTTATAGTTATAAAAAAAATGGACTACCTGTTAGTCCATTTTTTTATTCCTTTATCTACGTAGACAGAAACGATATCTGTAACATAAGGTTTGTTGTTTATATAAAAGCGATCCACTATAGACTTGGCAACTATTTTCCAATCAATGGAATTGTTTTTGTCGTCAGAGCTTTTGAGAAGAGTTTCAGTCATCTTTTCGTATAAAAAATCTAAAGAAAGACTGATCAAATACTTTTTTAATTCAAATTCACCAGAAAAATCCTGGTTGATTTTTTCTTCAAGTTTATCTTCAAAAAAACTAAATAGATGTTTGGGAGATAAATATGATTTTATATTCTCTTCAATATTTATTCTAGAAATAGCAATTTCTCTAATAAGTCGATCTTCCTCTAAGAGCAGGTCTTTATAGTTGTTGATGTCATTCATTGTTTTCTAGTCATTATGTGGGTGAAAAAATTAAGAAAGAAACGAAGTGTTGGCCTATTGAATATTCTCATTACAAGGATTGCGAGCAGTGGAACTGCTCCAATAATAAGAAACCCTAATGCATAAGACTCCAAAAGTTCTCCAACGTAGATTGCTAAAGCAAAACCAAAGAAGGAAAGGCTCATTTTGATTAGAATCAGTGTAAGTAGGCCGTATGTAGCTCTTGTGGAAACTTCTGCAGCTTTTTTTACACCACGAATTTTAACAAGTTCAAAATATGAGTTAGCTAATTTCTTAACTTCTTCAATTCCTTCTTTAGTTGTGTTATTTTCCTTCATAATTTTCCGTAGTTATAAATAGAATAAAAGTTTTATGATTTTAAATGTGCTTTCTTTAAAAGTTCATCACCTTTATCTATAATAGCATCTTTGGCGTCTCCAATCGCATCTTTGGCATTTCCAATTGCGTTTTTCGTCGCGTCTTTTGCATCTCCATATTTATCTGCAATCATTCCACGAGTTTCTTTACCACTTTGTGGAGCTAATAACAATGCTACTCCTGCTCCAACTACTGCACCTGCTAATGCAGCTACGATTATTTTTCCTGTGTCTTCCATAATATTTGTTTTTTATTGATTTATACTAAAGGTAGTAGAATGTTAACGCTATTCATAGTTGAAAATCATAAAAAATACTAATTCTGAATAGGTTGTGAGAATATAAATGTAATTAACACCTTATATTTAACTTATTTACTGGGTTTAAAGAAAACACCATCTTTATAACTTATTAGGTTGACATCCATCATCCAATTTAATATTCCAATTAGGTGTTGTCGTTGTATCCCTTTTATTTCATTCACAAATTGATCTAAGCTTTGTGGTTCTTGATGAAGTAGAGTTTCTATGATGTTTTGAAGTTCTTGTGAACTATAGTTAGATTTATCTTCGGCTAAGCAAACGTCGCATTTACCGCAAGCTTTACCTTCTTGACCAAAATATTTCAAAAGTAAAATTGAGCGACAAATTGGTTGTTGAACAAAATCCAACATGCTTTCTAATTTTTTAAACGCAACTTCCTTCCTTGTTTTGTAAACCTTTTGATCAATTCGCATATACTCATCAGGTAAGCGTTCATGTAATAAGGTTACTTGAGGCAATTCTGATTGCCAAGATATATCTGCTAAACCTTGTTTCTCAATATATTTAAGTTCTTTATGGACTTGAGCTTTTGACTTCTTTAACTGTTGGGCTATTCTGTTTTCATTTACTTCATAATAATTGGAGAAAACACCGGGGTTACTCCGTGACAAAAATGAAATCAAAGGATCATATTGCTCATTCTTCAATTGAAAATTATAGAGTGTTTTATTGCTTACAATAAATTTTATTTTTGTGGGATGAAAGACGGCCTCATTAAAAGAGATGGAGCCATTAAGCTCTAATATCTTTAATGCATTGTAAGTTGGGAGTGGCTCGAAATCATATTTTTTAACCAACTCTTTGATGTCAAGTCCATAACTTTCATTTGCTCCTGATCCAATTGCGATGCTAAAATGATTACATAAAGCACGGTAAATGGTTTTGATAAAATCAATGGGAGGAAACTGTTGCTCTATGCGTTGTCGCATTTTAATTAAATCAACTTGACTATAAAATGCCATGTTTCTCGATGCTTTACCATCTCTACCTGAACGACCTGCTTCTTGAAAGTAAGCCTCTAAGTTGTTGGGGATTTCATAATGCAATACAAAACGAACATCGGGTTTGTCTATTCCCATTCCAAAGGCGTTAGTAGCAACAACGATTCGTATTTCATTGTTGAGCCAAGCTTTTAATTTCTTTTCTCGTTCTTCTCCGAGCATTCCTCCATGATATACTCCAGCTGAAAGATTATGAGCAATTAATAGTTTTGTTATTTCCTTCGTTTCTCGGCGTGTTTGACAATAAACTATTCCAGTAGAACCGCTGAATCTTTTACATGCTTTTAGTATTGCGTTTCGTTTGTTTTCTACAGCATAAACTTCATATGAAATATTGTCTCTTTCAAAATCACTTTCAAAGTAGTTAGTGTTTTTCATTTGAAGTTGCTCGATAATATCTTCTCGAACATCCTTTGTTGCTGTAGCCGTAACGGCAATCATAGGAACATCAGGATGTATTTCTCTTAATTTGTAAATTTCTAAATAGGGAGGACGAAAATCATGGCCCCATTGAGAAATACAATGTGCTTCATCTATAGCAATTAGTGATATTTGCATTTGCTTAAATCGAGATATGAATATGTCCGTTTTTAAGCGTTCAGGTGATACATAAAGAAAGTCTAATCCACCAAACTTAGCGTTGTCAAGGATAATATCGATTTCTCTTCTTGACATTCCAGAAGTAATTGCTGCTGCATTTAATCCTTTAGATTTGAGGTTTTGAACCTGATCCTGCATCAAAGCTATCAATGGAGAGACCACTAAACAAACACCTTCTCTTGCTATTCCAGGAACTTGAAAACATATAGATTTTCCACCTCCAGTTGGCAATAAGGCAAATGTGTCGCGTCCATTTATTGCACTTTGAACAATGTCTTCTTGCTGCTTACGAAAGCTATCAAATCCCCAATATTTTTTTAATATTTCAACAGCTGTCAATGGCGAATATGTTTAAACAACAAAAGTAGTTAAAAATATAGTAAATATGATAGACGGTTGATGAGTCTGTTGAAAAATCAGTATATTTGGGAGAATATCAAAAAAAATATGGAAACATCAAAATATACGATTAAAACTAAACGAATTAAAGAAAGTAAAATCAACGAGGTTGATTGGGATAACATTCCTTTTGGAAGGGTTTTTTCTGATCACATGTTGGTGATGGATTATAAGGACGGGAAATGGGGAGAGCCTGAAATTATCCCATTTGGAGATATGGCTATTCACCCTGCAACTTCTGCTATCCATTACGGACAGTCTGTTTTCGAGGGTATGAAAGGGTACAGAACAGTGAGTGGAGAACCAGTTGTTTTCCGACCAGAGATGAATGCGCAACGTTTTAGAAAATCAGCAGAACGTATGTGTATGGCTGATATTTCTGAAGAACTGTTTATGTTTTGTTTAGAAGAATTGTTGAAGTTTGATGATGAATGGATTCCAAAGAAACAAACTAATTCTTTATATATCCGTCCTTTTATGTTTGCAACAGATGGATATACTGGAATTAAACCTTCAGAAACTTACCGGTTTATGATTTTTACTTGTCCCGTAGGTTCTTATTATACAGAAGCCATTAATGTGAAAATTGAAGAAAAGTATTCACGTGCTGCAGAAGGTGGAGTAGGAGCGGCTAAAGCAGCAGGGAACTATGCGGCATCTTTGTATCCTGCAAAAATAGAGCAGGACAGAGGATTCCATCAATTAATTTGGACGGATGCTAAAACACATGAATATATTGAAGAAGCAGGAACAATGAATGTTTTGTTTGTAATTGAGGGCAAATTAATTACACCCGCTGAATCAGATACTATTTTAGCAGGTATTTCAAAACGAAGTGTTATTGAGTTAGCGCAAGATTGGGGAATGCCAGTAGAAGAAAGAAAGGTGTCTGTTAAAGAAGTTATTCAAGCTTTAGAAGATGGGACGATGACAGAAGCATTCGGAGCAGGAACAGCTGCAACGATAGCGCCAATTAAAATGATTGGTTTTAGAGGGAAAGAGTATTTCCTACCAGGTGAAGAAAAACGTACATTCTCTAAAAAAGTGTTGAGCGAATTAGACGACATTAAATATGGTAGAATGGTAGATAGGTTTAATTGGGTGAAGAAATTCTAAACAGATTTTATAATTATATTAAAAACGACTTAATTTTATTAAGTCGTTTTTTTTTTGTGCTTAAAAATATAGAATAAACTTAAATGGGATCAGTCTCAAAATTTGGGGGGAGTTGGTTCCTTTCTCAATTGATTTTATAAGAATTTAGCCGAGAAATTTATTTTTTTTTAGAATCTAAGTGTACTTATTCTACTAATTCCAGAGGAGCGACATGTAATAACCAAGGACTGAGTCCTTGGTGTAAACCCAGTGCGTGAAAAGCAATCTCAAAAATAAAACGACCTAATTGCATGCAATTAGGTCGTTTTATTTTTGAGATTGTGTATATGATAATCGTTTAACGGATGGACTCACGTCCATCCCTACTACATGTCATCCCGCTGGGATTATATGCTTATAAATGATATGATTTGTAACTTGAATGCCTAATCCCCAATAATTAGTCTTGATCCCTTAAATGTACGTTCGAACATGTTAAATACGATCGATACTTATTAAACAATAAATATATTAAGAAGAATGAATTTTATCTTGATTGAATAATCAAGAGTTGTTTTAATTGCAATCAAAGGTTTTACAGTTGATTTAATGCAAGATTAAAATAAGTGAAAAATATTTTTTTTAAGTGTGGAATTTAAATGGTTATTAAAAAGTAGACTTGTTGATACCTATAAAAAACGCGAGAGAGAATGAACAGGCGTCCTTTCTCTCTCGCTAATCAACCTAACCTAACCACCTAAATCACTATAAAGGTAACTAATGTTTAGTGTTAAACAAGCGTTTTAAATAAAAAAAATGTTAAAAAACACTTCTATAAATGTAACCAATTGGATTAGAGGGAGATCTGTTTTTTAAATATGATTTATTTTTTTTAAATATTTCTTTATACTTCTTTCGGTAAGAGATAATTTCGAGTAAGTGGTCCTTCGTTCATGAGTAAATCGATAATCGATAGGTTGGGATAAAACGGATATTTATCTGAGAATACTTGAATATATGATCGTTGGGGAATATTAAAAGTTTTTTTATCTAATGAAATTCTAAAATCCTCTGGACTTTTAGGAACAATATATTCTTTAGTGAATGAAATGCTTATTTCTAAATCCAACCAAATTAATAATTGATAAAGAATATTTAAATTAAAAACATAAAGTAAACTTTCTTCTTGATAAATAAGTGATTTTAACTCGGGACCGTAATAAAAAAAGTAAGGCGCATGCTTGTAGCTACTTTGCAGTGCTTTCCAATGGTCTTTACGCCAATCCGTATCGTTAGTGATGCGAATGTTTTTCACAGGAGTCTTACTGCCATCAGGTCGCATAACGGGAACGCTCAAGTACATTGGACCATTACTTTCTAATATCTGAGTCCGATTTCTCCACGTTTGCTTCTTGTAGTGCTCATATAAATCAATTTCAATTGCATTGTGTTTCGCAATGGATTGAAAATAAGGAATACTTCCAAAGTAATTTGTAGAGAAAATCATTATTTAATTCCTGTAAATAATCGGTCCCAACGAACACCTCCATTTGGATCTTTAGAATACCAAACCATTGAAGCCCTACCTACAATATGGTCTTCAGGAACAAATCCCCATACCCTAGAATCTGCTGAATTATAACGGTTATCTCCCATCATCCAATAATAGTTCATTTCAAAGGTGTATTCAGTAGCTTCTTTTCCATCGATGAAGTACTTCCCGTCCTTCTCCTCAAACGTATGTAGTTCATACGCTGTAATTACCCTTTCGTACCATGATACATTGTGCGGAGTTAATTCAATTGTAACTCCTTTTTTAGGAATCCAAAAAGATTCAAAGTTTGAAACAGTATTGTTATGATCAAATGATTTTGGGTAATAATTTAAGTTATTTACCTTCTCTCCGGCAGACATAGATGAAACATCTTTTCTGGTTGGGTTAACCAATGTAAATTGAGCATCAGGATAACTCTTTTTAAGAGCAGCCATTTCAGATGCTGTTAAATTCATTATTCCATTATAATAATCACGATCTATTTCTAACCCATATTTTGTCTTCATGACTCTTGGTGAAGGCAGTGTTATATTCGAAACTTGGTATTGAAGGTTCTGAAATTCAAAAATCGGAGCTTTATTTCCATTCACATAAACTTGTGAGTCTTCGATTCTCAGAGAGTCTCCAGGGATTCCAATACATCGTTTAATGTAATTTTCTCTTTTATCAACTGGACGATAAACAACTCCGAAGTGTTCAACGATCCCTCCATCTGAATTAGAGTAAGTTCTCTTATTGATGGCAATTTCATAACGTGCTTTATCGCGCCATGTTTCGATATTATCGATGAAGTCTTGGTATATTTCATCAATCATTTTTTGAAGGTTACGATCAAGTTTGTTTGCCTCGATTTGCATAATGCTATCAAGTGCTTCCCCTTCATATTTCAGAGAAAGCTCTTTACTTCTTTTCTGCAGTAATGCATTGCTGTTGGGAATTTTACTTTTATCAATAGACTCTTCAAATAACCTTCTTGCTTCATTGTTAACAATTCCATGATAATCATGTCCCATAAGACCATTTGGCATACGTGGATCATAAACAGCTGTGTCTCCAGATGGATAGTTGAAGACCACAACATCATAGTTTTTAACATCTGACCAGCCCGGAAGGCGTGTGTATTTTAACTTTTCTAAAGAGGTATAAGACTTAATGTTAACCCACGGAATAGTGTTGTGTACCAGAGGGAAAGAGAGTGGAGTTACTGGAACTTTTGAACCATAAGCCATTTTATTTACAACTAAAAAGTCTCCTACCAATAAGGTTTTCTCCATAGATCCTGTTGGAATCTGGAAAGGTTCAAAAATATAGGTTCTAATTCCACTTGCTGCAATTAATGCAAATAAAATACTGTCTCCCCATTCTTTAATTATAGTTTTCTTACCCTTCTTTTTCTTCTGTAATGAACCAAGGATCAATGCCACCACATGACCAATAATAGGTAGGGTTAAGAAGAGAACCAAGTGGTCTCCATTTTTTCTGCGTTCAATGTCTTTTTGGTTTTCCCAATCTGTAGTAAATACCGGTTGAACAGTTTCGTCATTGGCAATTTTAGCCATGATTAAGAACGGGAAGAAAATTCCCTGTAGCGTGTCTGCTAATGAGAAGAATCCATGCTTACGGATAAAGCTCACATTGAAAATCATCCACATGATGATGTGAATACCTGGGATAACCATTAAGAATGCCCACCAAGCTGGTTGACCTGCTATTTTTGAAGCAATGGCATAGTTATATCCGGGGATTAAAGCTTCCCAAGACTTGCGTCCTGCTTTTGGAAAGCTCTTCCACCACATTGCGATATATGGATAAATCAGAAAAAATAAATAAAAGTATAATGCAGACATTTTTTTAAATTTTTAAGAAAGTTGGAGTACATCTTTCATTGTAAATATTCCTTTTTTATTTTGAATCCACTCAGCTGCAATTACAGCGCCTAAAGCAAAACCGGTTCGGTTATGTGCTTCATGTTGAATAGATAGTGTATCAATTTCGGAGATGTAGTCGATGCGGTGCGTTCCTTTAACATCGTGTTCACGAATGGCTTCAATTTTTAAAGCGGTAGTTTCCTCAGCATTATGTTCGCTTTGTGGACAATACCATTCTGTCAATTGGTTATAATTATCAATTAATCCATTGGCTAAAGAGATTGCTGTTCCACTTGGAGCATCTAACTTCTCCGTATGGTGGATTTCTGTAATACTTGGTGTATATCCTTTGTACGGTTCCATGAGTTTGGCCAATTGCTCGTTGAGCTTAAAGAAGAGATTAACACCTATGCTAAAATTTGAAGCGTGAACTAAAGCTCCATTGTTTTCATTTACGTTTTTTTCTACTTTTGAATATGCTTCATTCCATCCTGTAGTTCCCACAACAGTAGGAATGTTATTATGGAGTAAGAAATCAATATTATTCAGAACAGAGTGAGGTGTAGAGAAATCAATTGCCACATCGGCATTGTCAATCATCGCTTTATTTAAAGGTTCATCTTCTGTTGCTTTTCCGACTACTTTGTGACCACGAGAAAGTAGGATTATCTCAATCTCTTTCCCCATCTTTCCATATCCTACAAGTACAACTTTCATTGATTATTTAATTTTTAAGCTTTGCAAATTTACTTTTCTCCATGATAATATGTCCTTAAATTAACGAAAATTAAGTGTTAATGCGAGACCTGGAGTATGGAAATCATGCATTCTTGGTGTTAAGCTAAGTGATAAATCTTTTGAAACGTCAAAATTGACAAAGTGGGCTTCTACATGTGCGTCAAGAACGTTTAAACCATAAACAGCTATAAAAGCAAAAATCATTAAATCTCTTGACCTTCTTGCTCCTTCAAATAATGTTAAGATACCTTGTTGATCATATGCTGCATATTCAGATAAGTTTGGATAACCGTTTTTCTCTCGAAATAAGTATTCAGCTTTTAGCGCCTTTTGGGTGACATGATTTTGTATAGCGAAGTAGCCTGTCGCACCCAAACCAGCATAGATAATTGGAACCTTCCAAAATGCTTTTTTCTTTCCTTTGGGCATTGCCAAGTGGTTATATATTTGGCCACCACCTGGAATTAAAGAATATAATGCAGCTTTTCTTGGAGAGTGTATGGTGTCTTTTACTTTCTCAATTAATAATGTATCATTTGAAATGGACTCTTGTAAATCCG
>Ga0209075_1001796_pt1 | contig 19791 bp, 15 predicted proteins | sample Stecom2011_FD_187523 | JGI IMG/M metagenome (GOLD analysis project Ga0209075, IMG submission 187523) | Agricultural soil microbial communities from Utah to study Nitrogen management - Steer compost 2011 (SPAdes) (version 2) | ecosystem: Environmental > Terrestrial > Soil > Agricultural land...
ACTTCGATGTAGGCTTGGTTGATCATCTCCATTTCTTCTTGCAGATCACCATAGGCGAAAGGCATTTCTACGCCGCCGATGTAGGGGATTTGCTCGCGTAAATCGTCTGGGCAGACCCAGTCAAAGGTCAGGTTAGTAAAAGGTGTTTGCGTGCCCCAGCGTGAAGGCACGTTGAGGTTATAAATAAACTCTTGGATGTCTTGGCGCACTTGCGCGTAGCTGAGCTGATCCTTACGGATAAAGGGCGCAAGGTATGTATCAAAGGAGCTAAAGGCTTGCGCACCCGCCCATTCGTTTTGCAAGGTGCCAAGAAAGTTGACCATTTGCCCCAGCGCGCTGGATAGGTGTTTCGGTGGTCCGGCTTCAACACGGCCAGGGATACCGTTAAAGCCTTCGTTGAGTAAGGTGCGTAATGACCAGCCAGCACAATAACCTGCGAGCATATCCAGGTCATGAATATGCAAATCAGCTTCACGGTGCGCTTCACCAATTTCGGGGCTGTACACTTCATTGAGCCAGTAGTTGGCGGTGACTTTGCCGGACACGTTAAGAATTAAACCGCCCAGTGAATAGCCTTGGTTGGCATTGGCGCGCACCCGCCAGTCTTCACGGGATAAGTACTCGTTCATGGAGGAAGCAACATCGACCAAGTTTGTACGATCACGGCGCAAGCGAGCATGTTGTTCGCGGTACACAATGTAAGCGCGTGCGGTACGGAAATGCCCAGCGGCCATTAACGATGTTTCGACACAGTCTTGGATGTCTTCAACATTGAGTGCGTTGTGTGACGATAAACTGTGCAGTACCTGTTCGCAGAGCTGAGCGGCAGCTGCTGGAGTAAACTCGCTGGTCGCGCGTCCTGCTGCAGTAATCGCGTGCAGGATTTTTTGCGCATCAAAAGGTGCATAACTTTGATCGCGTTTGCGAAGCTGGCGGGTGCTGGGTACTGCGGTTAAGCTCGGCATGGAAAACCTCTAAATACATTATGTAGTGTTTATATATATCTGTAGACACAAGATGTAGTGCAAGGTACGTGACGAAAGCGGGTTTTAAATTGACCCGGGTCAATTCATCAAAGATAAGCTCGGTTTGTTGACGTGCCGCACAAAGAGCCACTGCAGAGTCGATAAAAAGAGTTTTTGCAGGCGCTGCTGGAGTGGCTGAGTGTGATTTAGATCGATGATTGTGATGACGCAGGGGCTGTTGTATCAGGCTGTTGCAACACATTGCGGGCACTTAGACGGACTGCTAAGCAGAGGCTTTACTGTGAGAGATAAAAGGGTGCAGTTTTAAGAGGCTGAGTGCAGATATCGACGTTTTAAGCAGGCCGTTACAGCGGCTGCATGAGCCCGCTGTAACTTAGGATTTCGATGGATTATGTGGTCGAACTGTAACGGCGCACACCGGTCATCGGTAAGCTGCTGTGCGCGGCAACCGTACCTGGTGTGGCAAAAGCCACGAGGTGATCGGCTGCGACTTCAATGCCTACATTCTCACCAAGAAAGTGATCAATATGGCTGGTAAAAATCGCTTCTAATTGGTTGCCAGTCGGCAGTTCTAAACGATACAGAGTCGCTGCGCCTAAAAAGGTTTTACCAATAATGATGGCCCTGAGCGGGCTCTCTGGCGAGTCGATAATGTCATCTGGACGCAGTAATACATCGACAGTGCTGCCCGCAGGCCAGTTGTAGGCACGGTTACCGCGGATTACGCCAAGTTCAGTTTGTACGCTGTCATTGGTGAGCATTTGCCCACGAATAAAGTAGCCTTGACCGACAAAGCTGGCAACAAAGGGCGTCAATGGTTCGTGGTAGAGATTAAAAGGTGAGTCCCATTGTTCGAGACGGCCTTTATTAAACACACCAATACTATCGCTCATGGCAAAGGCTTCTTCTTGGTCATGGGTGACCAAAATTGCACTGGTGCCACGGTGTTTAAGGATGTCGCGAACTTCTTGGCTTAAACGGCGGCGCAATTCGCCATCCAAGTTAGAAAAAGGTTCATCGAGCAACAGTAAGCGCGGTTCAGGTGCTAAGGCACGGGCTAAGGCCACGCGTTGTTGCTGACCGCCGGACAGTTCATGGGGATAGCGTTTACCCAGATCGCCGAGCTTGACCAATTCCAATAGTTCTTGGGTAATACGCTCCACATTGGGGTGTTTGCGAATGCCAAAGGCAATGTTCTTCTCAACACTCAGATGGGGAAACAGTGCGTAATCTTGGAACACCATACCAATGCGGCGTTTTTCTGGGGCTAAAGTAAATTTCGGTCGTGAAATCACCTCACCAGCCAAAGTGATTGAGCCTTTTAAAATAGGTTCAAAGCCGGCAATAGCGCGCAGAGTGGTGGTCTTGCCGCAGCCGGAAGGACCGAGCAGGCAGCCAATGTCACCGCTATTAAGGTGCAGATTTAACTGCTGCACTATCGGTTGATCGGCATAGCCACAACTGAGATCAGTGAGACTTAATAACAACCCGTTCTTATCCATGTTGGTACAGCGCTGGATTGATTAAAAACTCAAGCAAGGCTTTTTGCGCATGCAAACGGTTTTCAGCTTGTTGCCACACCACTGCACGGGGATCATCGAGCACATCCAAACTGACTTCCTCGCCACGGTGCGCAGGCAAACAGTGCATCAGCAGTACATCATCGGCAGCCAAGTCGAGTAGCTCTTTGCTGACTTGGAAGGGACGAAACTCGGCCATGCGCGCTTGCGCTTGATCTTCTTGGCCCATCGACGCCCACACATCAGTGCTGATCAAGTGAGCACCTTGCACCGCTTGCTGCGGATCATCAGTAATACTGACACGCTGACCCGCCCACGCCACTAATTGCGGGTCAGGTTCATAGCCTTTAGGGCAAGCAATGCGTAAGTTAAAGTCAAACTGCACCGCAGCTTCGATATAGGAGTTGCACATATTATTGCCATCACCGATCCACACCGCGGTTTTGCCTTGAATCGCACCGCGTAGCTCAGTAAAGGTTTGCAGGTCAGCAAGTAACTGGCAAGGGTGTAAATCATCGGATAAACCGTTGATCACTGGCACCGTTGCGTGCTTAGCAAACTCCGTCAAAGTGGCATGGGCAAAGGTGCGGATCATCACCGCGTCAAGCATGCTCGACATCACAATGGATGAGTCAGCCAGTGGCTCACCGCGGCCCAGTTGGGTGTCACGCGGTGATAAAAAAATCGAATGACCACCTAGGTGAAACATGCCTGCTTCAAAAGACAGACGGGTGCGCGTTGAAGCTTTTTCAAAAATCATCCCCAAGACGCGGCCTTTAAGAGTTTCCTGCGCTTGTCCGGTTTGGCGCTGGCGCTTGAGTTCAATGGCGCGCTGGATGATCAGCTGTAATTCTGTAGGAGAGCAATCCGTTAGTGACAAGAAGTGTCTAACGCTCATATTTTATAACCTTGATGAATGCTGAGGTATGCAAGTGCGGCATAAAAAACAGTAAAACCGCTACGGCTAAATAACATAAGCCCCGAATCTTATAAGGTAAAGGGGGCTCTGTGCAAACGCTGGCAAGCCTGCGCCTAGTAATCATACTTGGTGAGCCTGCTGGCTCGCTGTGAAAATAGCGCAATCGCGCTGAATTGGCTTAGATAAAGTCAATTGCTTGATTTGAGTTAATCTAAAGCAGAGCGTAACGCTAGGTTTTAGGCTAGAATACGCGCCAGGTGCCCAGCAATGAATGGGTGTAATGACTAAAATATGTGTCGAGGTGGATTGTGGATATCATCGAAACGATTAAAGAGCAGATCGAAAACAACGCGATTTTGCTGTACATGAAAGGCTCTCCAAACGCGCCGCAGTGTGGTTTCTCGCAGCGTGCGACCCAAGCTTTGATGGCTTGTGGCGAAAAATTTGCTTATGTTGATATTCTTGCAAATCCAGACATCCGTGCCAACTTGCCTGCGTATGCAAACTGGCCGACCTTCCCACAGTTATGGGTAGACGGCGAGTTAGTCGGTGGTTGCGATATCATCACTGAGATGCATGAAAGTGGCGAGTTGGAAAAAATCGTTAAAGCTGCAGCGGCAAAAGTACAAGCTTAAACAGTACTCGGCAGTCTTAGACTGCGCGCCGGCTGAAGCAAAAAGCCCCTACTCAGAGATCTGGATAGGGGCTTTTTTATTGCCTGTGAACTGTGCGTTAGCAGTTAAGCGCTGTTACGCATCGCTTCAGTATTGCTCGTGGCATTAGCGCTGGCACGGTTTAGGGCGCTGAAGAACGCACGAATGCTAGCCGTGGTGATATTGCTATCAATACCGACACCAAATACTGGGCGTTGGCCTGGTAAGCGCAGCTCAATATAGGCTGCAGCTTTAGCATTACTGCCGCTGCCAATTGCGTGCTCGTTGTAATCCATGATCTCCACGGCAACAGGCAAACTAGCCACCAAGGCTTCCAGTGGGCCGTTGCCACAACCGCTCCAGCTTTTAACCACACCGTCAGCAGAGACTTCCGTGGTTAATGTGCAAATGCCGTCTTCTTCTTGTAAACGATGCTTCTGCAGGGCGTATGGGCTTAAGGCCTGCAAATACTCGCTGTCTAGTAAGGTGTAAATTTGCGCAGCCGATACTTCCAAGCCTGAGCGGTCGGTTTCCGCTTTAATCACTTGGCTAAACTCAATCTGCATACGGCGTGGCAATTGAATGCCGTATTCCTGCTCCAGCAAATAAGTGACGCCGCCTTTACCAGATTGGCTGTTGACGCGGATCACTGCCTCGTAGTCGCGGCCAATGTCAGCCGGATCAATGGGCAGGTAAGGGACTTCCCAAATACCGTCGACGTCGCGTTGGGCAAAGCCTTTGCGAATGGCATCTTGGTGCGAGCCGGAAAATGCCGTATGCACTAAGTCTCCCGCATAGGGATGGCGCGGGTGTACGGGCAGTTGATTGCATTCTTCGACAACTTTACGCACCGCATCAATATCAGAAAAGTCCAACTTTGGATCAACGCCATGGGTGTACATATTTAAGGCTAAGGTGACTAAGTCAACGTTACCAGTGCGCTCACCATTGCCAAACAAGCAACCTTCAACACGATCAGCGCCGGCCAATAAGCCTAATTCGCTTGCAGCCACGCCAGTGCCTCGGTCGTTATGGGTGTGCAGGCTAATGATCACGTGCTCGCGGTAATCAATATTGCGCGCAAACCATTCAATTTGGTCGGCATAGACATTGGGTGTGGCAACTTCGACTGTGGCAGGCAAATTCAAAATCACTTTGTTATCAGCGTTGGGTTGCCATACATCCAACACCGCATTGCACACTTCAACGGCAAACGGAGTTTCCGTGGCGCTGAAGGTTTCTGGTGAATATTCAAAGGTCCATTGGGTTTCCGGTTGCATGGCCGCGTATTTTTGAAACAATTGTGCTGCATGCACGGCGATGGCTTTTACACCGGCTTTGTCTTGGTTGAAGACAATGCGACGGAACGCAGGTGAAACCGCGTTGTACATGTGGACAATGGCTTTAGGTGCGCCTTTTAATGATTCAAAAGTGCGCGCAATCAAGTCTTCACGAGCTTGGGTTAGCACCTGAATCGTGGTGTCCTCAGGAATATGTCCGTCTTCGATCAACAAGCGCACAAAGTCGAAATCGGTTTGCGAGGCAGACGGGAAGGCCACTTCAATTTCTTTCACGCCAACCGCCACTAAGGTTTTAAAGAAGCGCAGTTTTTTTTCAGGGCTCATTGGCTCGATCAGCGACTGGTTACCATCACGTAAATCCGAACTGCACCAAATGGGCGCATGGGTGATGGTTTTGTTTGGCCAGGTACGATCCGGTAAATTCAATACAGGATAGGCGCGGTATTTAGTGGCTGGGTTACTCAACATGGGCATAAGTTGATCCTTAATCGAAGTCAATGAAATACAACATGGCTTTAGCGCATACTCTGTGTGGTTATTTGCTCAATAGGGCGCGCGATACTGCATGTGGGCTGGAGTAAATCTATGTTTGCAGGTTTTTTATTGCAAGTAATGTTTTTAAATTGGTAGAAGTCATCTTTTAGGTGTTTTTTATTGAGTTTTTTTGGCTTTATTTTTGTTTTTTTAGGTTTTTGTTGCTTTGAGTTTTTCTGCGACAGACTGCCACGCTAATTCTGCGCTGATTTATGTGATCATTTATCAGCGATAGTTTTTACTCGGATATGGATGAAAGCAATGGAGTATCGGGATTGATTCAGCGAGGGCGTAATCACGGCATAGCGATTTGGCTTGGCTTATTTGCCATGCTGATGATCCATGTCGGCCCGCTTATTTCCGGTACTCAAGCATTAATCGAGATGGATGCAGCAGTTGTCCATTCTGCATCTTCTCTGCACGAGCGGGCCACGCCCGCGATAATGCATTTACCCTTAGCGTCAAATACAGAGCATCACCAGCACTCTAATATGCCGCTTGCCGAGACCGTTCATGCAAGCGAGCACGCCGAGCATGCTGTTGATTACCACGCGCTAATGGGACATCAGCCTGCGCCTGCTGGCGCGCCGCAATGGCTGACTAATTTAGAAATGTGTGGCTACTGTGATTTATTAACGGTCAGTCCGCCTTTGGTGTTAGCGCTGTTGCTGGCGCTGCCTGTGGTGCCGCCAGTGCAGTGGTTAGCTGTACTGCCTGCGCCACCAAGACCATTACCCGCTGTACACAGCCTGCGCCATCCGCGCGCACCACCGGTCCATTTGTTTACTTAAATCAAGCGGGTAACACGCCCGTGACTTAATTTAAATAAATGATGGATGCCAATATGTATACCAATCGTATTCGAGGCGTTGCTACGTCGCGTCAAGACAATGCTTTCAAGTTGAAGCCGTTGTCGCAGGGCTTAGCGGTGGCACATGCCGCTCTGCTGGGCTTTGCAATCTGCGTGCCGCTGCAAGCCAGTGCTGCCGATGAGCAAGAGGCTGCACAGTTAGCACCGATGGTGATCACCGGTGTGGCGCAGCAGTCGCCGATTAAAGTTGTCACTGATCCGCGTATTCCACGCCAGCCGGTACCGGCCAGCGATGCGGCCGATTATCTGAAAACTATTCCAGGTTTCTCTGCCGTGCGTAGCGGTGGCGTTAACAGTGATCCAGTGTTTCGTGGGATGTTTGGCTCGCGGATTAAACTGCTGACCAATGGCGGTGAAATGCTCGGTGCGTGCCCCAGTCGTATGGACTCGCCTAGCTCGTATATCAGCCCTGAAACTTACGATAAGTTGACTGTGATTAAAGGGCCCCAAAGTGTCCTTTGGGGGCCTGGTGCATCAGCGGCGACGGTTTTGTTTGAGCGCGAGCCGGAAAACTTTGAAGAGCCCGATTACCGTTTAAACAGTAGTGTTCTAGTCGGCTCTAATCGTCGTTTTGATCGCAGCATCGATGGTGCGGTGGGCAGTCGTGAAGGGTATGCGCGGGTGATAGCGAATGCTTCCAAGGCACATGACTACAATGATGGTAATGGCGATCGCGTGCCGTCACGTTGGAATAAGTGGAATACCGACCTGATTTTAGGCTGGACGCCAACTGACGATACCTTGTTGGAGCTGACCGCAGGTACCGGTGATGGTGAATCGCGTTACGCAGGCCGTGGTATGGATGGCACGCAGTTTGATCGGGAAAGTTTAGGTTTGCGCTTTAAACAAACCAATTTGACCGATACGTGGACTGCCTTAGAAGCGCAGGTGTATTACAACTACGCTGATCATGTGATGGACAACTACAAGCTGCGTACGCCAAATCCCAATGATGTGATGATGCCCATGCGCTCGCCTATGGCCAGTGCGGTTGATCGCCGTACTTTGGGTACTCGAATCAGCGGTACTTGGCAGTGGGATGCTGTCGAAGTGGTCGCTGGTGTTGATGCGCAGAAAAATGAACACCGTGCTCGCAAAGGGCCGGGCGATAGCTACAAGAATATGGCTTGGGCCAAAGATGCTGAATTTAAGCAGTATGGTCTGTTCAGTGAGCTAAGCTGGAATGTGGCCGATGGCGAGCGTTTGATTAGTGGCGTGCGTGTCGACCGCGCTTCAGCCACCGATACCCGTGCTCAGCTCTGTAATATGATGGGTATGGCTTGTCGAGCTAATCCAACCGCTGATAAAGAGCGCAATGAAACATTACCCAGTGGTTTTGTGCGTTATGAGCACGATATGCAGGCAATTCCAGCGACGACTTACATTGGTTTAGGTCATAGTCAGCGTATGCCAGATTACTGGGAGCTCTTTTCGGCCACCAGCCAAGTCGGTAACCCGACTGCCTTCGCATCAACCAATCCAGAAAAAACCACGCAAGTGGATTTTGGTATTCAGTACAGCCGAGGCGCTGCTGAATTGTGGGCGTCTGGTTATGTCGGGCAGGTGCGTGATTACATCATGTTCAGTTTTAAGCCGGGCATGAACCCGAATCACACTATTTCTGAAGTTGATAATATCGATGCTCGGATTATGGGCGCTGAATTAGGTGGCTCGCACCGTTTTGCACCCCATTGGAAAGCTGATCTGAGCTTGGCGTATGCCTATGGCAAGAACAGTTCTGATGGTCGTGCGATGCCGCAAATTCCACCTTTGGAAGCACGCTTTGGCTTGAGTTATGAGCAAGGCGATTTCAGTAGTGCCGCCTTATGGCGCGTGGTAGCTGCACAAAACCGTATAGATGATCGTGAACGTGGCCGCGGCAACGTCGTCGGTAAAGACTTTGGCCCAAGCTCAGGCTTTGGCGTGTTCTCTTTGAACAGTGCTTACCGCTTAAGTCAGAACTGGAAAGTCAGTGCAGGTGTGGACAACCTGTTTGACAAAAATTACAGCGAGCACTTAAACCTAGCTGGTAACGCAGGCTTTGGTTACACCGATAACGCCACGCGTGTTAACGAGTCAGGTCGTACCTGGTGGACACGGGTCGATATGAGCTTTTAAACACGCTGAAAGTGGTCAATGCCTAGCGTTGATCGCTGCTGTAAAGCGGTCGTTATCAGCCACAAGTGCGCGAACAGTGGTATAGGGACATACGGGCAGCACTGGATGCGCCAAGTGGCAATGCCGACTGAGAATTTACAGCAATAAACAGAAAAGGGCTTGCGTCGACGCTGGACACGTCAGGCTCAAGCCCTTTTTAAATGCTAATGATTAATGGCTAAAAAAAGCAACAAAAAAACGGCACAAGCAATGGGCTTGTACCGTATTTAAGTCTGTTACGCAGCAGTGTATGAGTTAGCGGGCGCGGTAAGTGATGCGACCTTTGCTTAAATCATACGGCGTGATTTCAACGCGAACTTTATCGCCGGTTAAAATGCGAATATAGTTTTTGCGCATTTTTCCAGAAATATGCGCAGTAACGACGTGCCCATTTTCTAACTCCACACGGAACATGGTGTTAGGCAGGGTGTCGACGACAGTGCCTTCCATTTCGAAGCTGTCTTCTTTCGACATGCAGTAAAATCCTCAAAATACAATAAAAAACCTGACGCTTAAAACACATTCAGGCAAAAGCGGCGGGTATTATGCCGTATTAAGTCAGAAAAGGCCAAATATCGATTGGTAATAATATTATGAGCTGAGACCTGCTCGTTGTTTGCTCAGCAATCTATGCAGGAAGCGGCTGCCATTCTTCATCAATAAAGCCTTCCAGGGGCTGGTATTGAGTTTTGTAACTCATCTTTTGGCATTCTTTAATCCAGTAGCCCAGATAGAGATAGGGCAAGTCCAGTCGCAAGCTTTCTTGGATCTGCCATAAAATTGCATAGCGACCAAGGCTGCGGCGCTTGTCATCAGGATCAAAAAACGTATACATCGCGGATAAACCAGTGGGCAGCACGTCAGTCGCAGCCACGGCGAGCAATTGCCCGTTTAAACGAAACTCGTAAAAGCGTGCAAAAGCTAAATCAGAGGTTAAAAAGCTTTGAAATTGCTCAATGGACGGCGGGTACATGTCGCCGTCAGCATGACGTTGCTCAATGTAGCGTTGGTACAGCGCATAATGCTCAGGGCTAAAATCAGTGCCAACCAGTTGCACTGTCAGGTCTTGATTGCGGCGAATGATTTTCTGCTGAGCGGCTGACGCAGTAAAAGCGTGCACGGGAATACGTACCGATACGCAAGCGTTGCAGTCAATGCAGTGTGGGCGATAGACATGTGTCGCGCTGCGGCGAAAGCCTTGTGCAATAAGCTGGCTGTATAAGTCTGCGGTGACGGGTTCGGCGGGGTCAATAAAAATTGAACCGGCGCTACGCTGCTCTAAATAGCTGCAAGGGTGCTCTTGGGCAAGATAGAGCTGTAAGGTTTTCATAGCGCAAGGGTGCTCGTAGTAATCGCAGGCGTGAGCCATTGCATGTCGGTATTTATGTCTAAATGCTGAGTTAAATATTCAGAGAACTCGCTGCGGCGAATGCTTTCTGCGCCGAGACTGATTAAGTGTGCGGTTGGCATTTGACAGTCAATCAGCACAAAGCCAGCTGCTTTGAGCGCGCTGACCAAGGTCACAAAGCCGACTTTAGAGGCGTTACTGGTACGACTGAACATTGACTCGCCAAAAAACAGCTGGCCAATAGCAATGCCGTACAAGCCGCCAACCAATTGATCCTGTTGCCAAACTTCCACCGAGTGGGCGTACCCTTGTGCATGCAGGGCAAAATAGGCGGCTTGCATCTCGCTGGTAATCCAAGTGCCATCTTCATCTTTGCGTGGTTCGGAGCAGGCATGGATCACATCGGTAAAGTTGCGGTCAAAGGTCACGCTAAACAGATCGCTGCGTAAAACCTTGCGTAAACTGCGGGAGATATGCAGATTATTCGGCAATAAGACCGTACGCGGATCAGGTGACCACCAGAGCAATGGCTGGCCATCCTGATACCAAGGGAAGCAACCATGGCGATAGGCTGCCACTAAACGCGCAGCGGATAAGTCGCCGCCAGCTGCCAGTAAACCATTGGGTTCGCGTAGCGCTTTGTGCAGTGGTGGAAACTTTAGAGAGGCGCGATTGAGCCAAGTAATCATAAAAACCTTTATAGGGCAGCAGAGCGCTAATAAACGAAAATGTACATAATTAATCTGCTATTAAGATAGGCTAATTTGACGAAAAATTCATGCGTAGAGCGAATGCAGCACAGTCTCAATGGCTAAAGATGAAATAACCCGCTTAAATCCGTACAATGGCGCGTTGTTGAATGTTTTTTGTGATTCTATTTTTTTGATGAGCCTTAATGTAGCAAGGCCGTGCAGGACGCTTTTTTGAAGAACCCAACACAAACTCAAACGTCTGATAAACATACTTGGCAGGAACAGGCTCAATTACGCTTGAAAGAAGGCGTGCTGATCCTCTTGGCCGTGCTGTGTATTTATTTGTGGATGGTGTTATTGACCTTTGATGTCAATGACCCAGGCTTTACGCAGAGCGTCAGCCAACAAGACACAGCCAACAATGCCGGTGGGCAGATTGGTGCTTGGATTGCTGATGTATTATTTAGCGTGTTGGGCTATTTTGCTTGGCTGTTTCCTTTAGTGTTGATGCTTAAGACAGTTTTGGTTTTCCAGAACCGCTACCAGCCAATGGTTTGGAATGGCTGGTTGTTTGCACTGCGTGCATTTGGTTTTATTTTATTGCTGTGTTCCGGTGCTGCGCTGACCCATGTGCATTTTCCGTTACCTGAAATTACTCCGAAGAACTTTAATATCCTTGGCGAAACCTTGGGTGAAGCCTTAACTGCTGTGCTGAATATCGAAGGAGCAACCCTGTTATTGCTGGCCTGCTTCTTGTTTGGCTTGACGGTCTATGCCAATTTTTCTTGGTTTAAGGTTATGGAAGGTGTGGGAGCGCTGACTTTACGGGCTGCTGAGGCAGTGAAGTCGTTCGTACAGAAAGTCTGGGACAACGCGCAAACCCGCAAACAAACCAAACTCAAACTGCGTGAAGTTGATGAGCAAGTCAGCCAAGTCACCGGCTCTTTGCGTGCCGATAAGGTCGAGCAAGCGCGTGTGCGTGATCGTGTATTAAAACGCGATGAAGCCTTGGCGCAACATGTCAGCGCCCGCGAAGGCCGTCGTGAACCAGTGATTGCCGCACCGAGTGCCGCGCAAGCAGCACCTGCGCCGAGCAAACGTGTGCAGAAAGAAAAACAAGCACCACTGTTTGTCGACAGCGCGATTGAAGGTACTTTGCCGCCATTAGCTTTGCTGGATAAAGCTGAAAAGAAAAAACCAAGTTATTCCGAAGAGTCACTGCAGGCCATGTCGCGCTTGTTAGAGATCAAGCTGAAAGAGTTCGGTGTAGAAGTGCAGGTTGACTCCGTGCATCCAGGTCCTGTGGTCACGCGCTTTGAAATACTTTTGGCGCCAGGGGTAAAAGTCAGCCGCATTACTAACTTAGCCAAAGACTTGGCCCGTTCTTTAGCGATGATCAGTGTGCGAGTGGTGGAAGTGATTCCAGGAAAAACCACAGTGGGCATTGAGATTCCTAATGAGGATCGGCAAATCGTACGTTTCTCCGAAGTGCTAGAAACAACTGATTTTGATGAAGCTAAATCCTGCGTCACCATTGCGTTGGGGCATGATATTGGTGGTCATCCAGTGATTGCAGATTTGGCAAAAATGCCGCACTTGCTGGTAGCAGGTACCACGGGTTCAGGTAAGTCGGTTGGTGTTAACGCGATGATTCTATCGGTGTTGTTTAAGTCCACACCGGAAGAAGCACGCTTGATTATGATTGACCCGAAAATGCTTGAATTGTCGATCTATGAAGGCATTCCGCATTTGTTATGCCCAGTCGTCACCGATATGAAAGAAGCCTCCAATGCGCTGCGTTGGTGTGTGGCAGAAATGGAACGTCGCTATAAGCTGATGTCAGCGATGGGCGTGCGTAACTTGGCGGGTTTTAATCGTAAAGTTAAAGACGCGCAAGAAGCCGGTACACCATTAGAAGACCCATTGTTCCGTCGTGAAAACATTGATGATGAAGTACCGCATTTAAGCAAGTTACCGACCATTGTCGTGGTGGTCGATGAGTTTGCCGACATGATTATGGTGGTCGGTAAGAAAGTTGAAGAGCTGATTGCACGTATTGCGCAAAAAGCCCGAGCGGCAGGGATTCACTTGATTCTTGCGACTCAGCGTCCATCGGTGGATGTGATTACTGGTTTGATTAAAGCCAATATTCCGACCCGTATTGCTTTCCAAGTGTCGAGTAAAATTGACTCACGCACCATTCTTGATCAAGGCGGCGCTGAGCAACTGTTAGGCCATGGTGACATGTTGTATTTACCACCTGGCACCAGTTTGCCGATTCGTGTGCACGGCGCTTTCGTTTCTGACGAAGAAGTACACCGTGTCGTGGATGCATGGAAGCTGCGCGGCGCACCCAACTACATCGAAGAGATTCTGGCGGGCGTTGAAGAAACTGGAAGCGGTTTTGATGGCGGTGATGGCGACAGCAGCAACGAAGATGATCCCCTTTACGATGAAGCGGTTAACTTTGTAACGGAAACGCGCCGTGCTTCCATTTCTTCGGTACAGCGCAAATTTAAAGTCGGTTATAACCGTGCTGCACGCATGGTTGAGGCTATGGAAATGGCGGGCGTGGTATCCGCAGCAGCGCACAATGGTTCACGTGAAGTGATTGCGCCACCACCACGGCGTGATTAAGTAACAGTGCTTGTTAATCGCTTTACTGTGGTTAATCAGTAAAGCGTCACCTTTAAGCCCAGATAAAAGAGAGTATCGATGCGCACAATGTATAAAGGTTTTTTAGGCTTGATCAGCAACGTGATGCTCAGTGCCGCACTGTTGCTGCCTGTTTCGATCGCTCAGGCAGATGACGGTGAGCAACAACGCGCGGCCAATAAACTCAGTGAGTTACTCAGTCATACACAAACCATTACCGGTACCTTTTCACAACTGACTTTGGATTCCACTGGCACTCAGTTGCAAGAGGCATCAGGACAGATGGTGTTGCAGCGCCCTGGTTTGTTTCGCTGGCACACGGATCCACCATTGGAGCAGCTATTGATTTCTAATGGTGAGAAAGTTTGGTTGTATGACCCAGACTTACTGCAAGTGACTGTGCAGAAAATGGATCAGCGCTTAACCCATACGCCAGCCTTATTACTGTCTGGTGATGTGTCGAAAATCAGTGAAAATTTCAGTATCACTTATAAAGAAGGTGGTCCGGTAATTGATTTTATTTTAACGCCAACCGCGAAAGATACTCTGTTTGATACGCTGCGTTTATCCTTCCGCAATGGCGTAATCAATGACATGCAGCTGCTCGATGCCGTTGGTCAGCGCACTAATATTTTGTTTATGGGCGTTAAAGTTAATGAGCCGGTGGATGCCAGTCAGTTTGTCTTTGATGCACCGGCAGGGGTTGATGTCATCGAGGATGGGGAGTAACAGTGCAACTGTTTAGCAGTGAGCCGGTTGCCCAACCATTGGCTGCGCGTTTGCGTGCCAATACTTTGGATGAGTATGTCGGTCAGCAGCATATTCTAGCTGTGGGCAAGCCCCTGCGCGAAGCCTTGCAGCAAGGCGCTTTGCACTCGATGATTTTTTGGGGTCCGCCAGGGGTGGGCAAAACCACTCTGGCACGCTTGCTGGCGCAGGTCAGTGATGCGCATTTTATTACCCTGTCGGCGGTGTTGTCAGGGGTGAAAGAAATTCGCGAAGCGGTGCAAGAAGCCAAGCAGCAGTCGGCGCAATACAGTCGCCGTACCATCTTATTTGTCGATGAGGTGCACCGCTTTAATAAAGGTCAGCAAGATGCGTTTTTGCCTTATGTGGAAGACGGCACCTTTATTTTTATTGGCGCTACCACCGAAAATCCCTCTTTTGAACTCAATAACGCTTTGTTGTCGCGGGCGCGTGTCTATGTGTTAAAAAGCTTAGATGACGAAGCCTTGGAGCTGCTGCTGGCGCGTGCTTTGGTTGATTCGCGTGGCTTGGGTCAGCGCCAATTAACCATAGAGATACAAGCGCAGGAGTTATTAATTCGTGCCGCCGATGGTGATGGCCGCCGTTTGCTCAATCTGCTGGAAAATGCAGCTGATTTACTGGAAGACGGCGACTGCATCGACGTGGAGCTGCTGGGTGATATTCTCGGCGATAGCATGCGCCGCTTTGATAAAGGCGGTGAGGCGTTTTACGATCAGATTTCTGCGTTGCACAAATCGGTGCGTGGTTCTAACCCTGATGCCGCTTTATATTGGTACACGCGCATGCTCGATGGTGGTTGCGATCCGCTGTACATCGCTCGCCGTGTCGTGCGTATGGCCAGTGAAGACATCGGTAATGCTGATCCGCGTGCGTTGACTTTGTGTTTGTCGGCTTGGGATGTGCAAGAGCGTTTGGGCAGCCCTGAAGGCGAGTTGGCCGTGGCGCAAGCCATTACTTATTTAGCCTGTGCGCCGAAAAGTAATGCGGTCTACATGGCGTATAAAGCCGCGCGCCAAGATGCACAGAACTTTGGCTCATTGGAAGTGCCGCTGCACTTGCGTAATGCACCGACCAAGCTTATGAAACAGTTAGGCTACGGCGATGAATACCGTTATGCCCACGATGAGCCAGATGCCTATGCGGCGGGAGAGGATTACTTTCCCGAAGCCTTAGCGCCGCGTCAGTATTATCAACCGCCGGCGCGCGGCTTAGAAATTAAAATTGGTGAGAAGCTCCAGCATCTGAAAAACTTAGATCAAGCCAGTTCACGCCAGCGTCGAGAGCCACAATGATGAACTTTTTAATGGTCGCGCTAGGTGGCGCTCTGGGGAGTGTTCTGCGTTACAGTGCCGGCTTTGGCGTGGCTCATATTTGGCCGCAGCATCTGTACATTGCCACTGTTTTGGTTAATATCCTCGGCTGTTTTTTAATCGGCTGCGCTTTTTCATGGTTTCTGCTGCGCCCGGATGTCTCTGGCATGACAACTTTATTGTTAATGACCGGTTTTCTAGGTGGATTTACCACGTTTTCAACCTTTTCATTGGATGCGCTACGCCTGCTTAATGATGGGCAGCCAGTGCAAGCGTTACTCTATATGGGCGTGACCTTAGTCGGTGGTTTACTCGCCACTTGGCTGGGGATGGCCTTGATTAAATTTTCTTTGTAAGAACGGATACCCTTATGCTTGATTCGAAATTGTTACGCACACAACCTCAAGACATAGCCGAGCGTTTAGCGCTGCGTGGTTTTGTTTTAGATGTAGCAGGTTTAGAAACCTTGGAAGCGCAGCGCAAAGAGGTGCAAACTCGCACCGAGCAATTGCAAGCTGAGCGTAACAGTCGTTCCAAATCGATTGGTCAAGCTAAAGCCCGTGGTGAAGATATTGCGCCGTTGTTAGCGCAAGTCGATCAACTGGGCGGTGAATTGGAAGCGGGTAAGCGTGAGTTGGAAGCGATTCAGATCAAGCTTGATGCCATTGCTCTGAATATTCCCAATCTACCAGACGCCTCTGTGCCACAAGGCGCGAGTGAAGATGACAACGTGGAAGTGAGTCGTTGGGGTACGCCGCGTAGCTTTGATTTTGCGGTTCAGGATCATGTGGCACTCGGTGAAAACATCAAGGGCTTGGATTTTGAAGCAGCGTCGAAATTATCCGGTGCGCGCTTTGCGGTGATGCGTGGTGGTATCGCGCGCATGCACCGTGCTTTGGCGCAGTTTATGCTTGATTTGCACACGTCTGAGCACGGTTATGAAGAAATGTATACGCCGTACTTAGTGCAAGCATCGGCGTTGCAGGGCACTGGACAGTTACCGAAGTTTTCTGAAGATTTATTCCGCATTGAGCGTGAGGATCAAACGCCTTTATATTTGATTCCAACAGCTGAAGTATCGTTGACCAATACTGTGGCCGATGAGATTTTAGATGCGGCGCAATTGCCAATGAAAATGGTTGCACACAGCCCATGTTTCCGCAGTGAAGCCGGCGCTTCAGGTCGCGATACGCGCGGCATGATCCGTCAGCATCAGTTTGATAAAGTTGAGCTGGTACAGATTGTTAACCCTGAAACTTCGTTTGCCGCTTTAGAAGAGTTGACTGGGCATGCAGAAAAAGTTCTGCAAGCGCTTGAGCTTCCATATCGCAAGATGGCTTTATGCACTGGCGATATGGGTTTTGGCGCGAGCAAAACGTATGACTTAGAAGTTTGGATACCGAGTCAGGATAAATACCGTGAAATTTCTTCCTGCTCAAATTGCACTGATTTCCAAGCGCGCCGAATGCAAACCCGTTTCCGTAATCCAGAAACGGGTAAAACTGAGTTGGTACATACACTCAACGGTTCAGGTTTAGCGGTAGGTCGCACCTTAGTTGCGGTACTGGAAAACAATCAGCAAGCCGATGGCAGTATCACTGTACCGGCAGTATTACGTCCGTATATGGCGGGTGTTGAAGTCATTCGTTAAGCAGGTGCTACGGATGCGCTATTTTGCCGTAGTGCGCGGCTAAACAATAAAAGCGACTTGGCTGAGGTTAAGTCGCTTTTTTGTTTTTGTGCGGCAAGCTTGATTGCAAGCAATGCAAAATATAGCGCTAGCTTTTATAAAGAGTGCATCGGTGGCTTGTGCTGCAGCGTTTAGACGTTATGCATGTTTTGCCACTATTAATGATTTGCATAAGGGTATTGCCATGGATTACTTGCCGTTATTTCATAAGCTGCAAGGACGCGTTGTGCTGTTGGTGGGCGGTGGTGAGATGGCCTTACGCAAGGCGCGTCTATTGTTGGAAACAGGTGCAACGCTACGCGTGGTTGCGCCCTTGGTTAGTGATGAATTGCAATCTTTGCTAGCTGCTAAGCAAGGGCAATGCTTGCTGCGCGAATATCAAACAGCCGATATGCAAGATTGCTGTCTGGTGCTGGCAACCACCAATCAGCCGGCAGTCAATGCGGCGATTGCTGAGCAAGCTAAAGCGCAGGGGATTCCTGTGTATGCGGTCGGCGCACTAGAATTATCCAGTATTATTTTCCCGGCCATTGTTGATCGTTCGCCTTTGATTATTGCTGTCTCAACCGCTGGACATGCGCCAGTGTTAGCGCGTTTAGCGCGGGCTAAAATCGAAACTTGGTTGCCGGCAAGTTATGGGCGGTTGGCAGGACTGGCTGCTAAGTTTCGTGATCAAGTGAAAACCCTTTTGCCTCATGTACAGCCGCGCCGAGCGTTCTGGGAGGATGTTTTCCAAGGTCAAATTGCTGAGCATGTGTTTGCTGGGCGTGATCAAGAGGCTGAGCTGTTACTGACAGAGAAAATCAATGGCGCACAGAATCAGGTGGTTGGTGAAGTGTATTTGGTCGGGGCCGGTCCCGGTGATCCAGATTTACTCACCTTCAAAGCGCTGCGCTTAATGCAGCAAGCGGATGTGGTGCTGTATGACCGTTTGGTGGCTCCGGCAATTCTGGAGCTGTGCCGGCGGGATGCTGATCGTATGTATGTGGGTAAGCAAGCGTCAAATCACAGTGTGCCGCAAGATCAAATCAATTTGAAACTGGTTGAGTTGGCCCAGCAAGGTAAGCGCGTGGTGCGCCTGAAGGGCGGTGATCCGTTTATATTTGGTCGTGGTGGCGAAGAGATTGAGGAGTTGGCGGCGCAGCATATTCCGTTTCAAGTGGTGCCAGGGATTACCGCGGCGTCAGGTTGTTCGGCGTATGCGGGGATTCCGTTAACTCATCGTGATTATGCACAGTCGGTGCGTTTTGTTACCGGCCATCCTAAAGATGGTGTGTTGGATTTGCCTTGGTCTGAGTTAGTTTCAACAACGCAAACTGTGGTGTTTTATATGGGTTTGGGTTGTTTGCCTGATATCTGTCAGCAGTTGATTGCTCATGGCCGTGCGGCGCAGACGCCGATTGCTTTGGTGGAAAACGGTACTACTGCTAAGCAGCGGGTGTTTGCTGGGACTTTAGCTACGATTAATCAGCAGGTCAGTGAGTTTGCGGTGCAGAGTCCAAGTTTGATTATTGTCGGAGAAGTGGTGGCGCTACGTGAGAAGCTGAATTGGTTTGCAGGCGCACAGTCGTTTGGGAGCGCAGGCGGCTCGCCTGCATGACAGCAACATAAAAGTATCAAGCAATGCATGCGCATGCCGTACCTTGTTGGTGTCGCTTTTCCCTCAACGGGTCATCCTGACCCGATTCGGGGCTGCGCCATCCCTGGCTCCGCTGGTCGCGACACCAACAAGATACTCATTGATCATCGGTGTTGTGTGCGAATTTGGCGCATGACTCTTTTAAAACCATTGCTCAGCGCTGGTCTATCCCGTTCTGCTGCTGGGTAGGCAAGTTACTTGGAAAAATTGCTGTTGCTCTAATGACTGGAACTGCAATAGCGCAAACCCTACACATGATCAACGAGTGCTTCGGGGTGGGTGTGGTGAGCGAGCCAAGGATGGCGAGCGCCGGAGTTGAACCCAGGACGGGTTCATCGACGGATTAACACTTACCCCGAAGTACGGTATGCACTAAATTATCGCTTCTAAATAAAGCAAAATATCCAAAACGATATCGCACGCCGTACCTTGTTGGTATCGCCTTTCCCTCAACGGGTCGTCCTCATCCGATTCGGGCGCTTCGTCATCCATGACTCGCTCGCCGCGACACCCACAAGGTACTCATTGATCAGTGGTGTTGTTTGTAACATTGCAAAAGATAGCTATCGCGGGCATGGCCCGCTTATACAGGGTGAAAAAGCTGTTGGGTAGTAGTGCTGACAGTGCTAGTTGGGATAGGAAAGAGCTAGAAAAGGTTTAAATAAGCAGGTTTCAGTAGAAAATACGGTTTTGCTCTGCGCTTTTTGTTGATCTGGGTTTAAACTGCTGCATAGGGTCGGTATGCGCA
>Ga0209075_1001797_pt1 | contig 19781 bp, 18 predicted proteins | sample Stecom2011_FD_187523 | JGI IMG/M metagenome (GOLD analysis project Ga0209075, IMG submission 187523) | Agricultural soil microbial communities from Utah to study Nitrogen management - Steer compost 2011 (SPAdes) (version 2) | ecosystem: Environmental > Terrestrial > Soil > Agricultural land...
GGCAGCACCTTCACTCTTCACGAAGTGTGCGAGCGAGGTGAGTGCCACGCGGAATTTGTGATCAAGCTGGTAAGCTACGGCATTATTGCGCCGGTAGAGCCGGCAGAGGAGACACGCCAGTGGCTGTTTGATGTCGCGGCGTTAGCTCGGCTGCATAAGGCCAGACGTTTGCAGCGAGATTTGAAGATGAACCTACCGGGTCTAGCCATGTCCCTAGAGCTTTTGGATGAGGTTCAAGATATGCGCAAGGAAGTAGAACGTCTCAACCGGCAGTTACAGCAGCTAACGGGTGAGTGGTAGCCAAGGTTGGCACCACTCGTTGTTAAAGCGGTTTTTATTGGTTTTCTTCGTGCGCCTTGATTTCGGCGTAAATCTTCTCTGCCTCTTCCATCAACGTTCCGTGGCTTCTCAAATCTCCGTTGCGCTGTGCATGCAGCGCTTTCTCCAGCTTGTTTTCATAGGCTTTCTGCAGCTTCTTCTTTGGGTCGCCCTTCAAAAATCCTAGCATCGCTTCGTCTCACTATCGGTTTGTAGGTACAAGAATACGTTGGGGACGTTTAAAAGTTCAGGGTGATCGGGACAGTTGTGCTGATGTTGCGGCAATAGTTGTCAGCTATAATGAGGTCTTACGTGGCTAGGTTTGTGTTACTCCCTTTTTGGTCGGAGTCAAAATAAATCGCGATGTGTCCGGCTAGCCGGTTTCTGGTTCGCCATCGGGATCACTTATAGCAGGTGTCTGTGTGTTTTATTATGAAGGTCCAAAGGTAAGAGAAACGCGCTTGCTCGGTTCTCACCAAGAGAACGCATTATGATGTCTGGCAATCAATCAGAGTTTGTAAGTCTTTGGGAGCCAGCCGAGCTCGCCAGCACCATATTATCTGCTTCAGGCAGGCAAGTGGTGAGCCATTGGATTAGCGCCATGGCGTTTCTTGACGAAAACCAACACCCGGCTTTATTGGCAATGGACAAACAGAGTGAGCCTAGCTTCAGCCAACTCGTACATGCGGTTAGTTCGGAATTTGTGCCAGCAGCGGTTCTCAATGAACTGCTGCGTAAAGGCGTAGTTGAGCAACTGGATAGCGGCTATCTTCTTCTTAGGCGAAGCACCTATGTACACGACGTTCCCAGTCTCGAAATTTCACCCGAGGTGAGGCGCAAAACACACAGCCCTGGTCGGAGTGCAGGCAGGCGGCACAACGATGGAACCTGATATCAACATTTAAAGATCTGCAACAAAACCCTACATAAAGAAGTCCCGCTTTGCCATTTACTTTGCTACAACTACTATAAGATGCATCTCAATAATTAAAATAACAACTACTCCGGGTGCCGGAATAGCGTGTTGAGGGATTGTTTATGGCCTCTCTGTTTTTGAAAAATCTGATCACCAGTCGGCTGATTCGGCCTGTGTTTATTGCACTTATTGTCGCAGGCTTAGCGCAGGTGGTGATCAGTCAGTGGCTGATCACTGATCAGGTTGAACGCTTGATAGGCACCGCTAGTTCCGCCCTTGAACAGAGTAGTGATCAACTCAGCGACTCTTTTGAAACTACCCGCGATGATGTTCGATTGCGCTTGCAGACCATGCGAGAAGAAAGCGTTAGTGAGCTGGCTGCGGAGCTTACGCTCAAGCAAAGCCAGCAACAGAAACAGGTCGCAGAGAATGTTCGAAGTGCCGTTATGGCAGAGGCACAAGGGCTGGCGGATGTTTTGGCAGCGGTTGCTGCGCCGCTGATCTGGGATCGGGATGTTCCGCGGCTGACCAATCTTGTGGAGTTGGCAGATGCCAGAGAGTCGGTACTCTTCGCGATTTACTTTGACCAGTATGGAAAGCGCCTGACTCGATATGTTGATCGCACTGATGAGCGCGTGCTTGCTCTCATGGAGCAGGGTGAGGGTCGAGGGGCGGCAAATCGCGTTCTGGAGGCGGCAACTCGTGATTCTAACGTCGTGATTATCACTGCAGACATCAAGCCCAAAGGTTCTGCAATTGGGCAGCTAAAGATCGGGTTGGCTCTGGATGGCATCAACCGCGATCTAGCACAGTTGGAAAAAGAATTCGGTACAGCGCTTGCCAGCAGCATTAACACGGCAAGGCAAACCCTTGAAACCGAAACCGAGCAAGTGAACCAGCGACTGCAACAGCAGCTCACCGATATCGGCGCAGACACGCAATCCCGTATCAGCGAGACGGTAGATGCGCTTCGCACGGAAGCATCGGGTTTGTCATCTAGCCTAACCTTGGTTGCTGTGAGTTCCATGATCGTGCTTCTGATTTTGATAGCAGCGGTACTCGGAGGTAGCGTATTGCCTAGAGTTTTACGGTTGAACTCCGCCATTCGCGGTATTGCGGATGGTGAGGCTGATTTGACTCGCCGTGTAAACCTGAAGGGCAATGACGAACTGACAGAAATGGCCCGAGGGGTAAACAAGTTTATTGCCCGCATTCAAGAGCTGGTAACCGATGTAAAAAGCTCTGCGGAATCTGCGGTAGGGCAGGCCCGGGCCCAAGGCGAGGTCAGCCGTGATGCGGTTGCAGCGGTAGGTGCCCAGCAGCAGGAAGTGGTGGAAGTGTCCGAAACCATGGCGGCTATGTCCCATAGCATTGCCGGTGTTGCCCAGAATATTGAGGAAGTGGCAGGCGCGGTACGAAGTGTTAGCACCGAGAGTGATGCAACAGCAGCCATATCTCGCGACGTGCTGAAGCGCCTTGATGACGTTGTGCTTAACGTTCAAAAGGCCGTGGAGGCGGTAAGCGCTTTGGATAAACAAAGCATGCAGATCACCACTGTGTTGTCGGTTATCGGCGCCATTGCGGAGCAGACTAATTTGCTGGCGCTTAACGCAGCTATAGAAGCGGCCAGAGCGGGGGAATCGGGCCGTGGCTTTGCGGTTGTTGCCGATGAGGTGAGAACACTGGCCAGCCGAACACAGGAGTCTACTACCGAGATTGAGGCGATCATCGCGGGGCTGCAACAGGGCAGCAAACAGGCGGTATTGGTGATTGGCGAGGTATCTGAACAGGTTGCGGAATCGTCTGCAGAGTTCCGCCGCGCCGATCAGCACTTTGAGCAGATTAATCAGTTGCTAAGCAGCTTGCAGGAACGCGCTTTGGGTATTTCGTCGGTCGCCGAGCAGGAAGGTCGGCAGGCAGAAAAGGCAAGCGTGAGCGTTGAGGGCATTGCCCACTCATCTGAGGCCACCGTTGAAGCGATCAAGCGTTCCGACAATGCAAGCCTAAAAATCAGCGAATTACTCGTGGCGTTGCAGGCCAATGCTTCCCAGTTCCGCGTGTGACGGAACTGGGTATCCGTTACCCTCAGCCTGCTTATTGGCAAACCCGCGCACGGGCGCTCTCATATTCCTGCTTCAACCTTGAGACCAAAGCCTCAACGCTGACCACATCATTGATTTGGCTGACACCCTGGCCAGCTGACCATACGGTTTTCCAGGCCTTGGCTTCGTCATCTACCGGTTTTAGCTTTTCACCGTAGTTGATTTCACCCGCCTGATTTAGCTTATCCATCGGGAATCCTGCGGCTTCTAAACTTTGCCGCATAAAGCTGGCTGGTATTCCGGAAACCGCTGGGGTATGGATAATGTCGCCAGATACAGACTCAATAATCATGTTGCGATAGGCATCTTCTGCCCGGGACTCGTTGGTGTTAATAAAACGAGTTCCCATATACGCCAAATCCGCACCAAGGGCTTTTGCGGCCAGTACGTCTTCACCGTGAGAGAGCCCGCCAGCTAGCAAAATGATGCCTTCAAACACCTCTCGGATTTCGTGCACCAGTACAAAGGGGTTGATAGTGCCCGCATGCCCACCAGCGCCTGCTGCAACAGCAATAATGCCGTCTACACCAGCCTCGGCCGCTTTGCGTGCGTGCTTTTGATTGGTTACATCGTGGAACACAGCGCCACCATAGCTGTGTACGGCTTCAACCACTTGGCTTGCGGCACCAAGCGACGTAATGATAATGGGCACCTGATGCTTTACACACAGCTCTAGATCGGCCTGCCAGCGTGGGTTGGAGCGGTGCACGATGAGGTTTACCGCATAGGGCGCAATGTTGGCTTCGGGGTTTTCTTCCTTCAACTTGGCAAGCCCCTCATTCATCTGGACCAGCCACTCTTCGAAACCTTCACTCGTGCGTTGGTTTAGGGCGGGGAAGCTACCCACGATACCCTCCCGACAGCACGCCAGCGCCAATTCAGGTCCGGATATTAAAAACATGGGAGCTGCGACGAGGGGTAAACTGAGGGAGTCTTTGTTAAATGAAGGGCGTGGCATGTGATCTCCTTAATTTGTATTGGAACTTATGTAGGATATAAAGGATCTTAGCCTGCCTGAGTGAATGTGGGAATGTTCGCCTGCTAACAATCACAGGGTTACCTCTGCAAAACAGAAAGGAGTCAAGAATGGGTGAAGCAAAACGTCGCAAACAAACGGGTGCGCCGCCGCCAAAGAAAAAAAGTTCGAGAAAGCCTCTGGTTATTGGGGTAAGTGTGCTGGTTCTCGCCGCTATTGTGATTGGAGCTTTTTTCCTGACGGCAGCGCCAACACCCACGTCGGATGAATTACCGGTTGCCGGGCCAAATGCGGAAGCCTTTCCTGCCCAGTTGGATCAGTACGGTGTTTCTGTAGGCAATGCAGATGCTCCGGTTGTTGTGCGGGAGTTTGCTGATTACCAATGCCCGGCCTGTGGTCTTTTTGCAAGCGCCAGCAAGCGCTTGAAGCAGGAGTATGTGGAGGCCGGGCAGGTTCGCTTTGTGTACTTTGATTTGCCTTTGCAGCAACATCAAAATGCATTCCCGGCAGCACAGGCCGCTCGCTGCGCTGGCGATCAAGGTGCCTACTGGGCGATGCACGAGCGTCTGTATGATTCGCAGACTGAGTGGAGCGGTTCAAACGACCCGGTGGCAACCTTTGCCCGTTATGGAAATGATCTGGGTTTGGAAGAGCGCCGGTTCCGCCGTTGTATGACAACAGAGCTGCACCGGGAAGCCGTTGAAGCCAGCCGTCGCGTAGCTATGCAGTTGCAGGTGACCAGTACCCCAACCGTGCTTGTGGATAACATTCGCCTTACCCGCCCGGGTTGGGGCCAGTTGTCTGCCGTTGTGGAGCGGGAGCTTTCCAAGTCTACAAAATAAGCGTTCGTTAAAGGCCTCGGTCAGCACTGACTTGAACCTGAGCCAGAGTGGGTTAAAATCTGCGCCCTCTCTGGTTTAAACCCTCCAGATAAACAAACCCATGCTCCGGATTTACGGTCCGGCCCGCAGGAGAATCCCCCATGAGCAACACTGTTGTTGTCTGCGCGCTCTACAAATTCGCCGTTCTGAATGACTACAAAGCCCTTCGCCACCCGTTGCTGGAAATTATGCTGGCCAATGACGTGCACGGCACCCTTTTGCTGGCGCGAGAAGGTATTAATGGCACCATTGCCGGAAGCCGACAGGGCATTGACGCTGTGCAGGCTTGGTTAGGTGCGGATGCCCGTTTTAACGGCATCGACTACAAAGAGTCCTTTGTTGATATCCAGCCTTTCAAACGCACTAAGGTGAAACTCAAAAAAGAGATCGTCACCATGGGCGTTGACGGAATTGATCCCAAGCGCATTGTGGGCACCTACGTGGAACCCGCGGAATGGAACGCCCTGATTTCAGATCCGGAAGTCCTTCTGGTAGACACCCGTAACCAGTACGAGGTGGAAATTGGCACCTTTGAGCATGCCATCAACCCTGCCACAGATACTTTCCGTGAGTTCCCGGACTACGTAAAACAGAATCTAGACCCAGCAAAACATAAAAAAGTTGCCATGTTTTGTACAGGTGGAATTCGCTGCGAAAAATCAACGGCTTATCTGCGGGAGCAGGGTTTTGATGAGGTTTATCACCTCAAGGGCGGTATTCTGAAATACCTTGAAGAGGTGCCAGAAGAGGAAAGTCTCTGGAAAGGTGAATGTTTTGTATTTGACGATAGGGTTACGGTAAATCATCGTTTGGAGCGCGGCGCCTACGACCAGTGTCATGCTTGTCGTCGCCCAATTACCGAAGCCGAAAAACAGCTTCCCGAGTATCAGCAGGGTGTGAGTTGTCACCGCTGTATCGACTCGCTGAGTGAGGAACAGAAGGCACGTTTTGCAGAGCGGGAGCGCCAGATTCGTTTGGCCGAAGCCCGGGGCGAGGTGCATGTGGGCGGTGATGCTGCACGCATTATCGCTGAACGCAAAGCGCGCAAGAAGTTGGAGCGCGAACGCCAAGCGGAGAAAAACCACTAATTCGCTTGAATCAGTTACCAAGGAGCTTTCATGAGTTTTAAGAAAACCGTTGCGATTATTGCCATTTCGGTGGCCCCTATGGCCTACGGGCAGGGTGCCAAAAACTGGGAAGGCGAGGCGGAATTGGGTGTGCTCATGACATCCGGAAATACTGAAGAAACGAATATCAACGGGCGTCTGGGGCTGGTGCACGAGGTAGTTAGCTGGCGCAATATTGCCGACTTCAGCTCCAACTACTCCGAAGCCGAAGATGACGCCACGGGTGAGGACCAGACCACAGTAGAAAAGTACAAGGCGGCGCTGGAAACCAATTACAAGTTTGATGATAGCCAATATTGGTTTCTGCGCGGCACCTACGAGAAAGACCGCTTCTCCGGGTACGACTTCGAATCCACCGCTACCACGGGTTACGGAAATCGCGTTTGGCAGCGTGGCGAGCGCTCGTTTTTGGATCTATCTACCGGTGCTGGTTATCGCTACAACAAGCTGGAAGGCGTTAATGAAGAGGGCAAAGACGTAGAGAAAGAAGCCATTGCCCGGCTAGCCGCCCAGTTTAACTATGCGCTTTCTGAAAATGCCCTTTTTCGGCAAAAGCTGAGCACGGAGATCGGTTTGGATGAGAACAACGTGATCAGCCAATCCGAAACGGCAATTAAGGCTAATTTGGTCGGCAACCTATCCATGAAGGCAGCCTACCGAGTAAAGCATGTGTCAGATGCACCGGCGGGCACAGAATCTACCGATACTGAAACGGCTATTACCTTGCTTTACGGTTTCTGATTAGCTCTGGCGCGAGCTATTAAACCTTGTTCCTGAGCCCCAGAGCATCCGGGTAGGGGCTCAGGTACTGTTGCAGGGTCAGGTAGTCTACCGGTTCCCGGCGCTGTGCCATTCGCAGTAGTGTCATAGGCACCACCAGCGGTACCTCGCCGCGACCGTAAGCCTCGATTTGCTCAACCAACACTTTACGATCTTCGTTACCCATAGCGTCCCGCAAATAACCCATAAGGTGCTGCATCACATTCATGTGCGAGCCCCGGCTTACCTTTTGGGTCATGGCGTCCATAAAATCCTGAATGTAGCGGCTGGCTATGGTATCCAGCGCATCGGATTTCAGGTCCCCCAACATGGGGCCGAGCTGTCGGTAAATTTTTTCCGAGTGTGCTAGTAACTGAAATTTGTGACGGGTGTGGAACTCGATAAGCGCTTTCGCTGTCAGTTTTTCACCTGCAACGTTCTGCATCCAGTCGTCATAGGCAAACACCCGCTCAATGAAGTTCTCCCGCAGTGCGTCATCATTCAACCTGCCTTCTTCTTCAACCGGAAGCAGCGGGTAGGCACGCAAAAGAGCCTCGGCAAACATGCCCTGACCATCACGCCGTATAACTTGACCTTCGGGGCTGTGGACCTTGATGCGTTCCATGCCGCAGCTCGGGGATTTTGCCATGAGAATGTAGCCACGTAGGTGGGCCAGTTCCGGTAAAACCCCTGTTGTAAATGCTTGCATGGCGTCGGTGTGGTCGGCCGTGCCCTTGGTCTCTGTTAGCCGCATGCCGTCCGGGTATTCCCGCAAATGAATAGCAGGGCGAGGTACACCCAAGCCAGCTTCCAGCTCAGGGCAGATGGCGTGAAAATCAAAGTGTTGAGACAGCACTTCCGTGCAGTAACGGGAATGTTTATGGCCGCCATCATGGCGAACTTCTTTGCCCAGCAAACAAGTGCTGATTCCCACAGGAATACCGCTCACGTTTCTCTCCGTTTTCTTAGTTTTTTATCATTCAATGCCAGAGTGGTAGCGTAAATCTCGCGAACGTCACTGGCAAACTGTTCTACCGAAAAGTCTTGGGCAAATGCCAGAGCTTGCTTGGAAAGCGTAGCTCTTAGATCGTCGTCTTCCAGTAACCGCTTTACCTGTATGCACCATTGGTCTTGTCTTTCGGGTGTTTTGAATCCGTTGAAGCCTTGGCGCACGACGTCGTCAATACCGCTCGAACGCACGGCGACCACGGGCAAACCGGCGGCCATGGCCTCCAGAATCACCATGCCTTGGGTTTCGGATTTAGAGGCAAACAAAAATGCATCTCCCAAACGGTACCAAACGGCCATATCTTCAGGCGGCACAGCACCCACAAGCGTGATATGAGCTGCAAGATCAAGCTCGTGAATCTTGTTTTGAAGGCGTTCTTTCTGATGGCCTTCACCGATCATCAAAAAGTGAAAGGGCTCATTCGTTTCCAAACGTAATGCAGCCATGGCTTCGATCATAAAGTCGATGTTTTTCTCATTCGACAACCGCGATACGCTGATGAAGACCTTCTCTTCGTTCAGCTTCAGAGTCTTCCGCAGCTTGGTTACTTCACTATCCGAAACCGACTGAAAACGTTTGTACTCAATCCCTGTCGGTTGCACAAAAGTGGGGGTTTTTACGCCGATCATCCGCAGGTATTCTTCGGTTGAGTAGGTCGGCACGATAACGCCATCGCACTTGTTGGCGAAGCGCTTGATCAGCGCGTGAGAAATGAGATTACGGAAGATCAGGCCCGGCAGCGGCACAAAATGGGCGTAATGCTCCAACCGGGTGTGGTAGGTGTAAATGGCGGGCACCTTGAGGCGGCGCGCTATGAATAGCCCGAGCGAGCCCAGCCAGAACGGATGGTGCAGGTGAATAATGTCTGGGTGAAATGCACGCACCCGCTTACGAATACGGCCAAGGAAGATGTTGGCCAGCCGGAATTCCCGTTTCTCGCCCATGGCGAGCAGTGAGGGTACCCGAAGCACGTGCTCTTCAACTTCAGGTTGGTCTTTATAGCGCGGTGCCACTACGAGTAGCTTATCGCCAAGTTGTTCCAGACCCCGCCTCAGCCGGGCAATGGAGATGGGCACGCCACCAATGAAGGGTAAGTAGTTGTTGGTGAACATGGCCACTCTTAACGGCTTTTCTAGCCACGGCGTGGGATCAAGGTTGTAGTCCGGGTAATAATCCTTGCCGACAAAAATGATGGCATAGAGCCTGATGGCAATGGCCGCAAACACAGCCACAATCAGAATGAAGTTGAGATACCCGGTATAAAACAGCGAGTACACGAAGAACCACAGGCTTTCGAGGCGCTTAAGAATCGGATGCTGGCCAACTTCAAGCTGTTGCAGCTTATGGCTGACCTCGCCTTCTGGGCTGATGTTCACTTGTACGTAATGGTAGAAACTGGTGTCGTTGTTCAGAATCAGGCCGCCAGCTCCGCCAGTGGTGATAAACCGCGTGCTGCCTATCTGCTTCTCTGAGTAGAGTGATAGATTGGCGGAAAACACCCTATCGATGCTGTGCGCTTCGACCACATTCATGAGCGCGCTGCGGAATTCAGTGGGCTTAAGATAATCCTCAGCTTGGTCGAAGAGCGCATCTTCTGTAGGTTTCAGTGGGGGGTGGCCGATAAACAGAATTCGGGCTTTTGAGTTGTCTTGGCTGAGTAGGTCATCCAGCCACCGAATTTGCCACTGCCAAGGCGTTTTCCCCGTGCTGTCCAGAAAGATCAACCGGCTGTTGCCAGCTTGAATGCTGTAGAAATGCGGCCCGAAGTGGTCATAAAAGCGGAAACTGCCAAAGTTGTCGTATTCGTGAGCGCCAAAGGTCAGTAGGTAAGGGATATCCAGATGGCTAAGGCTTCCATACAGAGCCCGGTATTTATCCTCGCCTCCACCGCTAACAGCATTGCCTGCTGAAACCAGAAAATCCATCCCCGAGGCGTTTAGCTCCGGAATAATGCGCTCTTCAAAAATACCGACCGAGTTGTTGATGTTGCCAACCACGGCAAAACTGAAGGGTTCCGTGGCAGATATCCTGCGATGGATTTGCTCCACTTGCTCGGTGTGCACGCCCGCGAAGTCTTTCATGAAAAAGTTCAGATAGGCTTTGTACCCCACCAGCAATATCACGACGAGTAGGCAGAGATAGAAAAGCAGCTTTAGCGGGTTGCGGAAGATCATCCGGATTTCCTGCGACTTTGAATCAGCTCTTTTTGCAGCACGAACAGTCCAATGACCATGCCGAGATATATAGTGATCAGGCGCCAACTCACGATAACCAGAATCAGGTGGTTGCCAGACAGTATGTCATTGAAAAAACTTCCAAAAACCCCTTCCGATATGCCGGAAGCGCCGGGTGTTGGGGAGAAATACATAATAAATGTTGTTACAACCAAAAGGCCCAGAGACATAAGGTAGTCAACATCATAGCCCAGACTGTAAATCAGTAGTGCAGGGAAACTGAAGAGGCTAAGTAAGAATAGTGCCGTGAAAACAACAGACAAGGTCACGAAAAGAGGCCTGCCCCGCAAGTAATCCCCGAAGCTGTGGGAGAAACGCAGCATTTCCCGTTTGGCTTTGAACTGCCAGTGCTTATGGCGAGTATCGCTGATGAGGTTCCAGCGGTTAAAGGCTCTGAGCAGTCCGCCGAGCGGTCCAATCAGCCAGCGGGTGCGAAACAGAAGAATAATGAAAAAGCCCAGATACAGCAGAATAAAGACAGCCAATGCAGAACCGACATCCCCCGCAATCGACTGGCCATCAAACGTATCCAGCGTAAGCAGAAAAACCGGTGTGAGAGAAAAGATAAAGAGCACAGCTAGCACGGTTCTGATGGTGGTCGCTGCCGTTGCGCTACCTACCGGGACACCATGGCGATGCAGGTACCAGATCTGAGCAAAACCGCCCCCCGTGGCCATGGGTGTGACGTTGGAAAAGAACAGATTGATGAAAACCAGACGAAATATGATAGGAAAGGGTAAACGGTGACCGAGCGCCCGCAGCGTAAAGTGCAAACGCAAACCGTCTGATACAAAATACACCAGCAAAAGGGAGGTAATGGCCGCTAAGGTTTGTGGTGCAATCAGCTTGGAGTCAAAACTGATGCTGCGCCCTGCGAATTGATCGTAAACGGCGTAAAGCCCTGCTGCTGTCAGCGCGATAAAAAGTAGGCTGAACAGAGTAAGGCGTTTTGCGGAAGTTCGTTGTTGGTAGTTGGTGTCGGTGTTGTCAGTCATGAGCTGCCCGTCAAAAAGAGACGGGCAGTTTACAGGACTCTAGTGACCATAAACCATCATGGTGGTATCGGTAATGGCGAAGTCTGTGAACTGAACGCTGCCAATGCTGACCTGGCCTACTTTGAACACGGGCATATCTATGTCTGCCCGGAATTCAACTTCATGAATTGAAAGGCCTTCTTTGCCGGAAACCGACCCTGTACCCCGGGACAGTTTTGCCGTAGCACTGGCCATTCCGAAGTGGCCCAAAGTATCATCGCCCCGGCGGTTATGAATTTGTAACCCTTCAATACCCACCGCTGCAAAATTGAACAGCAGGATCACATCTGCGGCATCCCAGTTCAGGCTGCCATCAGTGACTTCGAAGTGAGTGTCCAACTGCAGTTCGGCCCCGGAAACGACATTTCCATTGCTAAGGGTTTTGCTAGAACCGCCCGCGTTGCGAATGACCAGGTCTGTTGGGCCTACATAACCTTGCAGCAACACATCAGAAAACAGAGTCGCCGAGCCTTCAGAACCGGTGGTGGTAATACTGCCAACCTCTAACTCGAAATCCACCGCTTGTAGGTAGTCAGTTAGGCTGGTTGGGTCACCATAATCGGTTGCACCCAGATGGATAACCAAATCGCCACTATTGAACTGCTTACCGAACTCACTACCCATGGAATACTTTGCTAGGGCATCTGCAACATCCGCATTGCTAGTGCTCAGAAGCCCAGCATCTGCTCGCCGGGCAATTTCTGAAAAACCATGCTCAAGTACCTCACCGGTACCCGCTATATCAACGGTCAGCTTCAGGTTGTCCAAAACCGTATCGTTATGACCAGAAAGCCGCATATCGTTCACGCTCAGCGTGCCTTCATCTGTCCAGGCTAGGCGATCGATATTGATTTTGGTTTCCAGCTCAATGGTCACACCGGCCTGACCGGTTACCCCTGAAAGCGTACCATCATCCAGCGGCTGGAATTCCGCCATGGCCGTGGTAGGCAGCGAGAGTGCAAGCACCCAAAGGGAAAGCGTTGATGTTCGTGCCGTGCAGCGAAGGGTGTGCGGCTTAATCATGATGGCCCCGATTTTGGACTATTTGTTTTTGTTGGTAGAGAGCCTTAACCAAGCTCTCTGGCCGCAGGGGACAGCGTAACCAATGCAGCAGAAATAGAGTTGTGTTACATGTTGTTACGATAGGTGGGAAATCGCGATGTGTCTGTGAGCTTAGTCACAGTTGAGGATCTATAAACTAGCTTGAGCAAACCAGTCGGCATGCCAATTCAAAACCGTGCGGAGCCATGGGTGGAGTGCAGAGCACTTCACGGGCAAGCCATGGACGGCTTGCCCAGGACCTTTAGCGCGACGCAGGAGCTATAAGGGCTAAAGGGCGGAGCCGAGCGTACAGGGAGGTATTCACAGCGTGTTTTGAATTGGCATGCCGACTGGTTTGCAGACTTTAGGTAGAGGGTAACGCTCTTTGAATCATTCTCTTCTGATGCTCCGCAAAAGCCTCAATTAAAGCTTGGGCTTGCGCGACATCTCGCGCCAACACAGCCTGCGGGAGGCGTGTGAAAAAATCACTCGTCTCAGCCAGCCCATGGCGATAGCGCTCAGCGCTCAAATAGTAAGCGCGACTCACCGCCGGTTTGAAATTAGAAAGCGCTTCGGTGAGGTAGGGATTGCCCACCAAATCGCAGCACGCCTCCATCACCTCAAAGCTGGCTTCAACCACGGCCGTAATATCTGCCGAAGGTTTCCGCATTTGCTCCACCGCGCTGGCTACCACTGCCAACATGCGCTCTCGGTCGCTGTCCTGCCAGCGCTCACATAGCCTTGCTGCAAGCATCATCAACAGGTGCATGTAAACGTCGTACAACTCCGAAGCATGGTTGGCATCCAGCTTCGATGCAGCGGCACCTTTACGCGGCGTGATCTCCACCAAATGCCAGCGCTCAAGGGTGTACAGTGCCTCTTTCACCGAGGCGCGGCTGACTTTGAGTTCAGTGGCCAGCGTGGCCTCCTGAATGCGCTTACCAGGCTGGATTTGCCCGGTCATAATCCGTTCTGCCAGATAATTGGCGATTTGTTCCGCCAGGGTATTAGGCACCTTGAAATCCATAAAGGTTCTCTGAACTGGTTTTGAGAGCCGGCAGGCCATGGGTCGGCCCTGCTTCAGCAGGAGAATATACGTGGAGTTTATCACACCCCCGCGGCTTGCCCATTAGTCGACCATCGTAGATCAGCACCTTGAAATTTGGCCGCAACGCCCACACCTATAGACACTAAATTTGAAATGTAAAAAGGGAAATCCCATGCCCAAGCACTTTGAGCAAGCCCCCGGCCTATACGAAGAACCGGTTCCAGAAACGGAAGGTTATGTATTTAACCAAACCATGTTGCGAATCAAAGATCCCGAACGCTCCATGGATTTCTACACGCGTGTAATGGGGATGCGGTTGGTGCGCAAGCTGGACTTCCCCGAAATGAAGTTTACGTTGTATTTTCTTGGCTACCTTGATGACCGGCAAGCCGGGTATGTGCCAACCGACGATGCGCACCGAACCACCTTCACGTTTGGGCGCGAAGCTATGTTGGAATTGACCCATAACTGGGGCACAGAAAACGACGATGACTTTGCTTACCACAATGGTAACGATGAGCCCCAAGGTTTCGGCCATATCGGGATAGCCGTACCCGATGTGTACACCGCCTGCGAGCGTTTTGAGAAATTGGACGTTGAGTTCGTAAAGAAGCCGGATGACGGCAAAATGAAAGGCTTGGCGTTTATTAAGGATCCAGACGGCTACTGGATTGAAATTCTGCAGCCGAATATGCTCGAGAAACAGCGCAAAAACAGCTGATCATACGGATGCGCCCGTGTCGATTAGTTGCTTTCATAGGATGTTAGATGCATCACCGTTGGTCGGCCTACAGTAGGGTGGAGGCGAGTTTGCGAATAGGTCTGAAAGACCGGCGGCCGCAAGCCGCCGTCCCTTGGGCTTTAAAGTATTAATCTCGCAAGTTACTTCACAGTTAAACGCTCAGCGTTTTTCTCAACCGTGCGAGCGCCTATACCTTTCACATTGGCCAGTTCTTCTGGCGTTTTGAAAGGGCCGTTGGCTTTGCGATAAGCAATGATGGCCTCTGCTTTGCTGCTGCCAATACCATCAAGGCTTGCCAAAGTTGCTGCATCTGCGCTGTTGATATTGATAGTTGGTTGCTCTGCAAAGGCAAACCCACTTGCCAAGGTGAACAGTAATACGAGTGTGGCGAAAAAAGATGTGTGCTTCATGTAAGTGACTCCTGAGTCTAACGTGCATCGTTATGGTTTTGAGTCAGGGTGCAACACAGCAGGAATAGGTTGTTCAGGTTTTTTCGGGAGAGAAAAAGTGCGAAGGGAATTGGCAGAATAACGCTGAAAAAACAGTGCACGGGCAAGGACTACACTCCATGTAGTCCTGTGTTCCGTGAACCCCCGCCTATTCCTTTAGGCTGCACTCTTCCTAAGCGCTTCATCCTTGATCATCCTTGAAAGCCCATATCCTTCGGGCTGCTCCAAATCCCTTTGATAGCTCCGGTTCCGTAGAGCAGTCATCCCTGTGCCAACATTCCGTGCTGGCTTGTCATCCCTGACACCACCTATTCTAGCGGGAGCGAATTTGTGGGGTACCGGAGATTGACTCACTGGCTTGTGAGATATTTCCTACAGGGGGCGTGCGCTCGAACCCTGTCGACGAAAGCGATAGGTTATAGTGAGTGCCCGAGCAGCCCTAAAACACCAAGGGTAATCAGGTAGCCTGCAACGATATAGTTGAGCAAGCGCGGGAATACCAGAATGCCAATGCCTGCGCCCAAGCTAATAAGGGGTGCGAGTTCTAGGTGAAGTGTCATAAGTTTCCTCAGCGATCATTTTTGAAAAACGAAAGAAATCTTGGCACTGAATGCGTAGGGCAGCAACTCCCTTTATGGGGGTTCGTGTTGACGGGCGTATCCGTTAGGCTAATAAATGTTCGATTTAGCCTTTAGTTCACCTTTCTGGAGTAATTGGTAATGACTGATAGAACTATCTGGATAACCGGCGCATCCGCAGGTATTGGCGAAGCCTTGGCCGCCCGTTTTGCTCAGGAGGGTGCCCGCCTTGTTCTTTCCGCCCGCCGGCAAAGTGAACTGGAGCGTGTAGCCGACCGTTGCCGCAATAAGGGCCTCAGCGCGGATCAGGTGCTGGTTTTGCCTCTGGACGTTACAGATTGGGAGGCTTTGCCGGGTGCAGTACAGACAGTGCTCGACCAGTTCGGTGGAATTGACCTGTTGATCAACAATGCCGGTCTCTCCCAGCGGTCCTTGTGTGTGGATACAGATATGTCGGTCTACCGCCAATTGATGGAGGTGGATGTGATGGGGCAGATTGCCCTGACCAAAGCTGTTCTACCCCACATGCTTGAGCGGGGTACTGGTCATATTGCCGTAACCGCCAGCGTAGCGGGCAAGGTCGGTGCACCAACACGTACCGGTTACTGCGCCGCCAAGCATGCGGTTATGGGCTTCTTCGATGCTTTGCGCACCGAAGTGGAAGGGCAGGGGGTGCATGTATCAACCATCGTGCCCGGCTTTATTCGCACGGATATCTCCCGGAATGCGCTAACAGGTGATGGCCAGACCTTCGGCGAAGAAGATGAAGATATCGCAGGCGGAATGGATGTGAGTGAGTGTGCAGACGTGGTGGTGAAGGCTTTGAACAGCAAAAAACGTGAGATCCCGGTGGGTAAAGGCAAGGAAATGGCGGCGCTTTGGGTTAAGCGTTTGTCGCCAGAAATGTTGTTCCGTCTTGTCAGGGCATCCAAATAAGCTATCCGGTTTGGAACGCGGTTCTAGAACAGTCCCATTTGGGGCTGTTTTTCGCTAAAGCTTAGTGCTTCCAACCCGTCCACCCGCTCACTGATAAGCCTCGTCCAGAGCTCGGTCAGTGCGAGCGCATCACCTATGTCCGGCATGTGTAAAAAGAAATAGGGTCGCCGACCTTCTTCAACCCAAGTGGCAATGCGTTCAACCCAAGGTGCCAGATAGCGGCGGTTACTTTCTAGATCTGGGTGCCCAATGTAGCGGGTAACCGGGGCTGCATCGCCGGGAAGCAAGTGCACCGGCACTCTTGGCTTTTTGCGCTGTGCTTCAATAGTGACGTCTTTATCTGGCGTCGCATCTGGCAGCGCCGAAAATAAAGCACGTGTATCCATGCATACCCGTGTGACTCTGCGCTCACGAAGGCCACGGTTTAGTGCTTTTTCAACATCCCCTTTGCTGAAAAAAGCCTTGTGGCGAACCTCAACTGCACATTCCAGTGGTGCTGGCAGGGCGTCGATAAAGTCCCATAGGTTGTTCAGGTGCCTTGGTCCAAATGCCGCAGGGAGTTGCAGGAGGAAAGGGCCGAGCACGTCTTTCAAGGGGGCAACAATGTCCAGAAAGTCGCGCACGCTTGCGTCCACGCCAGACAGTAGGCGGTCGTGAGTAATCTGACGAGGGAATTTTAGTAGAAAGCGAAAATTGTCTGGCACCTGCGCACGCCATTGCCGGCACTGTTCCTGGCTGGGTGTCGCATAAAACGTTGTGTTGCCTTCAACACAGTTAAACACCTGGCTGTAACGGCCCAGCGGGCTTTCGCCCGGTGGTAGCAGGTTACCCCATGCTGGGTGTTGCCATTGAGGGCAGCCAAGAAAGTAGGGCAGTGCCATTGTCAGCGGTTCCGGATAGTAGGGTGTTATGTATGCGCTATAGCTTACCGTATCCGGAATGCCGATGCCGCCTGCCGCTCAGGGTTGCCACAAGATGACTTAAGGCGTGGAGTAACGCCATCAATAGCGGGGCCAGTAGCCACAACAGCCAACTGCCGATGTACAGTACAGGGATAAGCAATAGCAGCCACCCCAAAAATTGAACGGCGGCTACTGGGTAGCCAAGCACCTCTGCCACGCCGGCAAATAAGTCATTGATAAGGCTTGGGTGGGTAACAACAAGGTAGCCTGCGCCAATAAACAAGGGCCACTTGGCGTATCGGGCGCTGCGCAGAGCCAGTTTTCCGCTGCGGGTCACCCTCGCAGCCAGGGCAGCGGAGCGAGTACCCCGGCTTGCACCCTTGGTGGCAACGGCTGTGGCGCGCCCTACCTGAAGCACTTTCACTGCGCTGGCAAAGACTAAGACATCCACCGAGGCCCAGCCAATATCGCCTGCGGTAACCTCATTGCCAGAGCGGTAGTTGCGTTCCAAATCCTGAATGCCGCTGGCGAAAAACTGGTTTAACCCTTCTAGTATCCGTTCTGTTCCAATCCATTGGGTTGTGCCCTGACTGTCCACAACAAACTGACCCAGAAAATCGTGACCTTCGCTTTGAATAAAATTGACGGCGTACCAGCCTCGTTCTTCCGGTGACAGGTTGCTGCGTTCGTTGGGTTGTTTGTTGTCTGGCTCAGATGCCTCCGGGAGGCCGGTAAGAAAACGTTTGGCGGCCTGATACTGACGAGAAGCCTTGTTCATCCACTCAATAGTGCTAATGGGCTGGTTTACGAAATGCCGAATGGGCGGCAGAACCTCCTCGCCATAGCGCCTCAGAATATCCTGAAACTCCGGCTCGGAAGCGTAAAGCGGAAACAGGGCCCGAGCCATGTCTGGATAGCGCATAAACGCAGCTTGTGCTTTCAGTAGCAGCAAGGGGTCATCCGACATATCCAACAGTATCGCTTGAATCTCGACGGACTCTTGCTCGATGCCAGGAAAGTCACCAAGCACGTCACGGGCGTGAATGTTAATCAGCTTGTGCTCAATGGGAACCGGCTGGGCTATAGTGCTAAGAACAGCCGCCAACAGCAGGGCTGTTGCACAAATCAGGAGTAGCTTTTTCAAATGGTCACCCGTGCGGATCGATTATTCATACCCACCAGTCTAGCGCGAACTGAGAAAGTTGGATTTGTTCCGTTTCTGCGATCGTTATCCAACCGCTGCCGCGATGACATCAACTTCGGATTTTGCGTAAATGGTTAGAGTGAAATCGTTTGTACTGCCAGTGTTGGCGCTGGCGATATTGTCTGCCAGCTTCTGGTACAGCGCAGGGTGGTTGCAGCTGTGTGCGGGCTTGGCTTTGTTTCTGTTTGGGATGCAATGCCTTGAAGAGGGCTTGAAAGAGCTTGCAGGAAGCCGGCTTGAACAGTTGTTGGAGCGCAGCACAGCAACGCCACTCAAAGGGCTGATGTTTGGTGTAGGCGGCACCATGATTCTGCAATCAACCACCCTGATGTCCCTGTTGACCATTGCATTTATCAGCACCGGGTTGATTCATTTAGCGGGCGGTATCTCGATTCTATTGGGCATCAATCTGGGCACCAGTGGCGGCATCTGGTTGCTTGCGGCCGCTGGCCAGAATTTCAGCCTGAGCCCGCTGGCGCTGCCGTTACTTGTGTTCGGTGTTCTTGCCGGTTTCAACTCTCCAAAAGGCAAGGCGTTTGGCCGTATTGTGCTGGGCATCGCTTTTATATTTTTGGGCATCGACCAAATAAAAAGCGGCTTCACCGAGTTTGGTAGTGTGATTGATCTGGCCGGGCCTATGGATAGCAGCTTCATGGTCCAGCTCAGTTTTGTTGCAGTTGGTCTGGTTTTAACAGCGATTCTGCAGTCTAGTCACGCCACCTTGATGTTAGTTTTGGCCGCGTTGGCTGGCGGCCAGATAGAGCTTTGGCAGGGTATTGCCATTGCCATTGGCGGCAATATAGGTAGCAGTGTAACCACGGCATTCGTTGGTTGGCTGGGCGGTAATCGCAGTGGGCAGCGGTTGGCGCTTGTGCATGCATTATTCAACATTCTTACGGGGCTAGTTACCTTCTTGTTGCTGTCGCCCCTTACTTGGGTTTCTCAGGCCCTGATGAGCGTGTTTGGTGCAGGCGATAACACGCTGTTGCAACTGGCCATGTTCCAAACCCTATTCAACGGAATTGGTGTGCTGCTGTTCTGGCCTTGGCAGACACAGCTGGAGCGGGGGTTGCGCCGGGTGTTGCCGGATCGCACAGAGCCAGCTGTATTAATCACAGACGCAACCACCGGCCCTCGCAACCTTGTGGAACAGCGGGTGTTGCCCGAGAGCCACGCGCGATACCTAAACGAGGCGGCGCTGGCCTCCGTCGACACGGCTTCCCGGGCGGTGGTTCAGGAGTTGCAACACCTTGGTCGGTTGAGCCTTGAGGTGATTTGCCATGCGCTTTATCAACCAGTCGAGCAGCTGATTTCGCGGGAGGTGGATGAAGCACGGCTGAATGCCAGGCCAGATGATACCGAAGGCTTGGATACAGAGGATTTGTATCGGCGCCATATAAAAGTTGTGTATTCCGACCTCTTGGGTTTTATGAGCCGTCTGGACACCACCAAGGATGAGGACCACCAGCAATTTTGGATGACCTGCCAGATGGCGGCATTACAGTTGGTGGATGCAGTGAAAGAC
>Ga0209075_1001798_pt1 | contig 19768 bp, 16 predicted proteins | sample Stecom2011_FD_187523 | JGI IMG/M metagenome (GOLD analysis project Ga0209075, IMG submission 187523) | Agricultural soil microbial communities from Utah to study Nitrogen management - Steer compost 2011 (SPAdes) (version 2) | ecosystem: Environmental > Terrestrial > Soil > Agricultural land...
GACACCAGGATGATGGGGATCGACAGGTTGGCATGCAGGCTCTCGAAATACGGCAGAATCTCGTCCTTGGCCATGCGGTCCAGCGCCGACAGAGGCTCATCCATCAGCAGCAGCCGGGGCTGGGACAGCAGCGCCCGGCCGATCGACACCCGCTGGCGCTCGCCCCCGGACAGGTGCGCCGGGACACGATCCACCAGAGGCGCCAGGCCAAGCAGTTCAACCACCTCATCGAACTGGATTTGCTGCGCTTCGCCCCTGGCCCGGCGCTCACCGTAGGTCAGGTTGCGGCGTACCGACAGGTGTGGGAACAGACTGGCTTCCTGGAAAATATAGCCAATGGCGCGCTTGTGCGGCGGTACAAAGCGCCGGGCGTCCTGCCATACCTCGCCAGCCACGACTATCTCGCCGGGCAGCCGTTGCAGCCCGGCAATGCAGCGTAGCACCGAAGTCTTGCCGCAGCCGGAGGGGCCAAACAGTGCGGTGACTCCGTGGCTGGGCACCTGAAAATCCACGTCCAGACGGAAGGAGCCGAGCCGGCCGTCCAGCCGCACATCAATGCGTTCTTGCTGATCCATGCTGTTCATCTACCAGATCCTGCGGCCGGAGCGCCGTGCCAGCATGGACATCGCCAGAATGACCGCAAAGGAGAACACCAGCATGCCCGCCGAGAGGATATGAGCCTCGCGCCAGCGCAGGGTTTCGACAAAGTCGTAGATGGCAATCGACAGTACTTTGGTCTCACCGGGAATGCCGCCGCCGACCATGAGAATCACGCCGAACTCCCCCACGGTATTGGCGAAACCCAGCACCGCGCCGGTAAGAAAACCCGGCCTGGCCAGCGGGATAGCCACGGTAAGAAAACGGTCGATGGGTGAGGCACGCAGGGTGGCGGCCACCTCCATCGGCCTGGGCCCCATGGCCTCGAAGGCATTGCGGATCGGCTGCACCACAAAGGGCATGGAATAGAGCACCGAGCCGAACACCAGTCCCTCGAAGGTGAAGGCAAAGGTACGCACACCAAACCAGCCGCCGAACAGGCCGCCCAGCCCGTCCGGACCGAGGGCGATCAGCAGGTAGAAGCCGAGCACCGTCGGTGGCAGCACCAGCGGCAGTGCCACTATGGTTGCCACCACTTCCTTGAAGCGTGAGCGCGAGTGCGCCAGCCACCACGCAATCGGCGTGCCCACGATCAATAGCAGAATCGTGGTCAGCCCCGCCAGTTCCAGCGTCAGCCGGATCGGCTGCCACAACTCCGCTGTCAGCATGCACACCTCATGTCAGGGTTCAGCGATCCAGCGCGTAACCGTATTGTTCGATGATGGCACTGGCTTCGTCACCCTTGAGAAATTCGAGGAAGGCCGCAGCCGCCGGGTTGTCAGCCCCCCTGCTCAACAGCACGGCATCCTGGCGGATGGGCTCGTACAACTCCTGGGGAACCACCCAGCGCGAACCCGCTTCGCTCTGGGAGATCTGACCCAGTGCAACCAGGCCAACCTCGGCGTTGCGGGTAGCAACGAACTGGTAGGCCTGGCCAATGTTCTGGCCCTGGACCAGCTTCGGCTTGAGCGTGTCGTAGATGCCCAAGGTGGTCAGGGTCTCCACAGCGGCCTGGCCGTAGGGCGCGGTTTCCGGATTGGCGATGGCCAGTTTGCTAAAGTCACCGGCCTGCAGCGTTTCGGCCCCGGTGACCTTGCCCTCGTCTGCCGAGTAAAGCACCAGCTGGCCGATGGCGTAGGTGAAGACTGTGCCATCCACGCCATGACCCTCGGCCACAGCTCGGGCCGGACGCTGATCATCCGCCGCGAGGAAGACGTCAAAAGGCGCACCCTGAGTAATCTGGGTGTAGAACTGACCGGTAGCACCAAAGGACAGCACGGCTTCGTGCCCGGTGGCCTCGGCGAAGGCAGCGGCAATCCCGGTGGCCGCATCGGTGAAGTTGGCGGCGACCGCCACATGGGTCGAGGCCGCCATGGCCGCGCTTGCAGCGCTGAACAGAATGCAGAAACCCAGCAGGGCGGCTGAAACAGCAGAACTAACAAGGCGCATCAGGCTTTTCCTTGGCGGTGGCAGACTCACCGGATAGTAGAAGATATCCGCAGGCACGGCAATCCGCGTGACTACATGACAGAACGGAGGTAAGTAACAAACCTGACACGCAATTTCCCTACAGGCCCGTGCACTTTTACACCGAGCAACTATAGTGAATTTGTGTCCTTTCACCCTGGCGGATTCAAGGAGATACAGATATGTCCCAACGCGTTCTGATTACTGCGGGTGCCGGTGGTATCGGCTGGGCCATTGCCCAGGCTTACGTCGCAAACGGTGCCCGCGTACATATTGCCGACATCAACGCCGAGGCGGTCGAGCGAATCACCAGCCAGCATCCGGAGATCACCGGCAGCGTGGGCGATGTCAGCAAGCCCGAGGATCTGGACACCCTGTTCAACGATGTTCAGAGCCAGTTGGGCGGGCTGGACGTACTGATCAACAACGCAGGTATCGCAGGCGCCACGGCGCCGGTCAGCGAGTACCCTTCAGATACCTGGCAGGCCGTGCTCGGCATCAACCTGACCGGCACCTTTCTGGTGACCCAGCGGGCGATCGAGCTGCTCAAGCAGTCCGATGCCGGGTCGATCATCGTTATGTCCTCCCTCGCCGGGCGCTTCGGCTATGCCAACCGGGTTGCCTACTCCACCACCAAGTGGGGGCTGGTCGGCTTTACCAAAACCCTGTCGCTGGAACTCGGGCCACTGGGCATCACCGCCAACAGTATCCATCCCGGCGCCGTGGACGGCCCGCGCCTTCAGTCGGTGTTCGAAGGGCGCGCCAAGGTATCCGGCCGTACCGTAGAAGAAGAAACCGAGCTGGCACTGGACAACCAGTCCATCAAGCGTTTTGTTGACCCGGCAGATATTGCCGCACTGGTGCTTTTCCTGACCGGACCCCATGGCCGCAGCATCTCAGGCCAGATATTCCCTATCGACGGCGACTCCAAGGCAGCCAGCTGACCATGGCGCAACCAGACCTGGACGCCACCCCGGCACCCGCCAGACAGCCCCTGTGGCAGGGCCGGGCTGCTGTACTGATCGGCATTGTCTTACTGGGCATCAGCCTGCGCTATGCAGTAACCGGTCTGTCACCGCTATTGACCGACGTGCGCCAGACACTGGGCATAGGCACCGCCGGGGCGACCGTGATTGGCATGCTGCCAACCCTGTGCTTTGGGGCAGCAGGCTTTCTGACACCATTGATCGTGCGGCGCCTGGGGACCGAAAGCGCCGCCCTGATCGCGGTGAGCATCGCCGCGCTGGGCGGGCTGGTGCGACCCTATGTTGACAGCCCCCAACTCTTCATTCTGCTCAGTGCGGTTGCCCTGTTCGGTATGGGGATAGGCAATGTGGTTGGTGCGCCACTGGTGAAAAAGTATTTCCCGGACCGGCAGGCGGTCATGGTCACCGTGTTTGCACTGCTAATGCAGGGTGGTGCGACCTTACCTGCAATGACCTCTATACCGGTCGCCAATGTCTGGGGCTGGCAGGCCTCGCTGGCGTCCTGGGGACTGATCTCACTGATTGCCATCGTTCCCTGGGCAATCCAGCTGCTCAAGCTGCGCAATGCCCGGGCCGCTGACACACAGGCCACCACCGGCGAGCCGACCGGTTCCGGGCTGGGTCTGCGGCAACTGATAACCAACCCGGTCGCCGCCGGCACGGCCCTTTTCTATGCCATGGCCTCGCTGAATATCTATGCCATGCTCGCCTGGATGCCCACCATCTTTCAGCAGTATCTGGGCATGGACCGGGAGGCTGCCGCGCTGGCATTTTCGGTATACACCTTCGTTACCCTGCCCATGGCCCTGATCACGCCGCTGATCGCCAATAAACTGAACAACCCGACCGGTCTGGCCATTGCCCTGGCGGCGTCAGGCCCGCTGGGCTATCTCGGCATCCTGTTCGGTATCGGCCCGGCATGGCTGATGGCACTGGTGGCCGGGCTCGCCGGTGGCGCCTTCCCCCTGGCCATTGCCATGTTCAACCTGCGCTCGCGTACGCCCGCCGGCTCTACGGCCATTGCAGGGTTTGCCATGGGGATCGGTTATTTAGCCGGCACACTGGGGCCCTTGCTGGGCGGCTGGCTGTACGCGATGACCGGAACCTGGGCGGCGCCGCTCTGGGTCTACGTTGCAAGCGTCATCCCCATGGCCCTGGGTGCGCGCATGATGGCCAGGCCAGGACGCTACCTGGAGGACAGCCTGAAATAAAGAAAGGTCTTCCAGGCGAAGACCAGCTCGTTCGAGACGATAGCTCCCGGAAAGCCGTCGGAAGGATCAGCGAGGGCGTTGGCTACCCGGCTTCGGAACAAGCGCTGATGCGCCCGGGGCTTCGGGTTGTTTGCCCTGGCCCATCATCCGGTTGAAATATACTACCGATACTACGACCAGCGAAGCACCTGCCAAAGTAGTGAGACTTATCGCCGTCCCGAACACGAGGTAGTCGAGAGCGATCGTTACGACCGGAACCATGTAGAACAGCACGCTTACCTTGCTAGCAGCTCCTCTTGTAAGCATATAGAACAGCAATAGCACAGCCAGTGTGGAAACGACCAGAATCATCCAGGTTGCGGATAGGACAAATTGAGCCGTGATCTCCAGCCGCACTGGAACAAGAGGCAGGAGAGCAATGAATACAACCGCAGCGGCAATGGTCTGGTAAAATGCCGATGCAAGAGGTTGTACGTTCGCCCGTTTTTGCAGGATCGAGCCAATGCTGATCGCCAGTACTGACAAGATGCCGTACACCACGCCCAGCGGCGTGACAGATCCGACCTCTCTGGCTCCGACCACCGCGATGATTAATCCTGCCAACCCAACCAGTAATATGGCATACCCTTTGATATCGACCCTGTCCTGAGCAAAAACGGAGGTGAGGATAGGCTGCAAGCCGAGGATGATAGCCAGCACGCCGGGTGCTAATCCTTTATCGAGCGAGAAGAAATAGGTTGTCTGGTATCCGACCTGGAGTACCAACCCTATAGCGAATGCCTGGTATACAGAACGCAACGGGACTTTCAGAACGCCCGGCCCCCATTTAGGCCACGCAAACAGCCAGCTGGCAATCAACAAAGCTAGCGCTGCGCCAGCCGAGCGTATCGCAAGGAACACCCAAACCGATGCGTCCTCAAGGCCAAGCTTCACGAAAATTGCTCCGCTACTCCACATGAGCAGGAACAGTAACGGCGAAAATCTCTCCAGTGTGGACATAGCGGAGACCCCAGGCTTATGCAGCCCAATCGTTTATGACATAACGCTCGAATTATAAATGCGAGAGCTTCTTCCAGTAGCCCTGACCAAATTCGTCATATTCTTCAGGAAGTTTTGTTACGGAATTAAGAATATCTATCTCATAGCCGAGCTTTCGACGTGGCCTCCGGCTAACCAGACATCCTGCAGGTGTGCTCGACTCGATTCCCTGATGTCGAGATCGAGGTCCATTGCGGCTACTGCGGAAAGATTTGGGAAATGTACGAAGCCTCAGAGCTGGACGTGGTGCTGACGCAAGGTTGCCCCCCACACATTGCATCAGAGTTGCTCCATTCTGAGCCGTTAGCGTGGGTGTGTTCCGTCGAGAGCGAGGTAGCAGACCATGATCCGATTCCCCTCGCAATGTTCACCAAGGGATGCGCTGATCGAGAGGTAGATCTCAGTAGAAACTTCTGAAACTAAAAACAACATTTATGCTGTTTTTCAAAGAGTTACAGACTTTGGTGGAAGTCTGTAGATCATAAACTGGAGCGGGAAACGAGATTCGAACTCGCGACCCCAACCTTGGCAAGGTTGTGCTCTACCAACTGAGCTATTCCCGCAGGTCGTTAAAAGCCATTAGCTGTCAACGGCTGCGTATTCTACCGATCGGCCGGCGCTCGTCAACTGTTTTTTTCAAAAAAATACCTCATCCATTATTGCCCGAACCTCGACCCTGCTTTCAGGTATTCCAGTTCCCCGGGGGTCGATACACGACCAAGCGCCTTGTTGCGGTGAGGGAAACGACCAAACCGGGCAATGATATTGCGATGATCCTCAGCCGATTTAAGAAAGCTCCCCATAAACTCCCTCAGTAACCCCGTCTGGCTCGCCACCAGCTGGGTATAGCACTCCACCCCCAGCTCCTGATCCGCCAGTTTCTCGGAATGCTGTAACGGCATATACACAAACGCTCTCTGTACCGCCGGCAACTGCTGATCCTGTCCTTTTTCCATCGCCCGCCGACACAATTGCCGGGCCACCCGGTCGTGCTCGAAAGCCAGTGCTCCGCCGCGGTATATGTTCCGGGTAAACTGATCCAGCAGGATAATCTCCGCCAGCGCGCCGCCCGGGGCGGCGCGCCAGTGATCCAGGCCCTCTTCCGAGGCAAACAGCACCAGCGACATAAACCGGCGCCGGATTTCCTGGTCAAACCTGCGATTGGCGCGAAACCAGCGGTTACGGTGCCAGGCATCCGGCAGCCCTTGCTCATCCAGAGGTCCGAACCAGTAATCCAGAAGCTCTTTCCAATCGAACATTCCCTCACTCCCTGCTACATTTGGAACCGCCCAGGGGCAACGCATGTTACTGTAGTACGGATCTGCCAATTTATCTGACCATTCCGGAGGCCATATGGCAAATAGCCACCGCATCATCTTGCTCGCCCATGGCAGCAGCGATCCGCGCTGGTGCGCGACCTTCGAGCAGCTCGCCCGGCCCACGCTGGAGTCAGTGGAAGGATCCGTTATTGCCTATATGGAGCTGGCCGAGCCCACTCTGCAAAGCATCGTGGCCCGGGATGCCCGGAACGGCATCCGGGCATTTACCATTGTGCCCCTGTTTCTGGCGGCCGGCCGGCACCTGCGCAAGGACGTACCGGCGACCATCAAGGCGCTGGAAGAAGAATTGGACGTCGTCATCCGGCTGGCCGACCCCATTGGCCGGAATCCACACCTGGGCGATGCGGTGCGTGAAGTGGTACAGGAGGAACTCAGCCGCGCGGCGGTCTGAAGAAAACCTGTGATTTTTTTACCAGAAAATCGTTGACAGCATTCAACCTCTTACTTAATATACGCGCCACCTCGACGAGGCAAGCTTTTGAAAACGTTGCGTCCCCTTCGTCTAGTGGCCTAGGACTCCGCCCTTTCACGGCGGCAACAGGGGTTCGAACCCCCTAGGGGACGCCAATTTTCTCTGCCCGAAAGCACCCGAAGGTGCTAAGCGTCCGGGCCTTCCTTGTGCCTGACAACCACTTTTCCTCTGTGGTTTCGGATATCTTTCATAATAAAGACACCAACTCCCGCAAAGAACCCAATCATCAGCAACACTGTCACAATCCCGGCGATTACCGTTGCATCCGTATACATGGCGGACCTCCTGCACCCTTACCAATTTATCTGTATTCAGAGTACGTTGGTCGCCTACGGCCCATCTTGATCTGCATCAAGTACCGGCTCTCGCATTACTTTATTGTAAAGTGCGACGCACACCTGCAATTTGCCTGATTTTTCCTGCATTTGCAGAGCGTGTTTTACAAAGTATTGCTATAGTTCCCTGCAGGGATCCGGAGGTAGCATCCGAGCTTTATACTGGCCTGATGCGCCGGAAATATCAGAGACTCCATACGGTGGCCTGGTCACATACATGCCAGACTTAAAGCAGCGCCTGAAACATCTCCATACCACTTCTCCGCTTTCCATCAGGCTCCTGGCATGGATCCTTCTCTTCAGCTCGGCCCTGACCCTGCTCGCCTCGGGCCTGCAGATATTTTCCGACTACCGTCAGGACGTGCAGCAGATCGAAGACCGGCTGGAGGTTATCGAAGACGGCTACTCTTCCAGCCTGTCCCGCAGCCTGTGGGCGCTGGACCAGAAATCCCTGCAGACACAGATGGAGGGCATCATGAGCCTGCCCGATATCCACCATCTGCGCCTGAGAATCGAGCCTGACTCCGAGCTGGTGATGGGTACACTGCCACCCGACGACAGCATGCTGTCCCACAGCTTTGACCTGGTGTATGTGGATGACCACCCGTTCCGGCTCGGCCGCATCACCGTAACAGCGGGGCTGGAGCGCCTGCATCGGAGCATGCGCCACCGTCTTGCCATTATTATGGTGACCCAGTTTCTCACCATCTTCCTGATCTCGATTCTGATCCTGTGGATTTTCCGGCATCTGGTCACCCGGCATCTGACCGCCATGGCCAGCTACACGCGGGACCTGTCACTGCACAACCTTTCCCGGCCACTGACGCTGGAGCGCCCGGACACCGCAGCCAACCGTCGCGATGAGCTGGGCATGGTGACCGAAGCCATCAATGAAATGCGGGAACGGCTGAACAACGACGTTGCACGCCGGGAAAAAGACGCTGCCGATATCCTGAAATTCTCCCAGGCCATCGAGCAAAGCCCCTCCTCGGTACTGATCTGTGACCGGCACTGGCACATCGAATACGCCAACCACAAGTTCAGCCAGCTGACCGGCTACCGGCCAGATGAAATTATCGGTAACCCGCCCTCTTCGCTGGTCGAGAAATCCATGAACAGCCGCGAAGCCCGGCAACTCTGGCAGGCAATCCGGCTGCAGGTAAAACGGGTTGGTGTCTGGCAGGGCGAAGTGAACAGCGTGCGCCGCAACGGCGAACGTTACTGGGAGCAACTGGTGGTCACGCCGATCAAGAACAGCGAAGGCGACACCGTGGGCTATCTGATCCTGGGTGAGGACATCAGCATCCGTAAGCGCTATGAGCAGCAATTACTGCGCCAGGCGAACTACGACGTCCTTACCGGGCTGCCGAATCGCATGCTGGCTCTGGACCGCCTGAAGCTGGCCATTGCCCAGGCGCGCCGGGACGATACCCAGGTGGGGGTCATGTTCCTCGACCTGGACAACTTCAAACACATTAATGACACCCTGGGCCACGATGCCGGCGACACCTTGCTGATCGAAGCCGCCAAACGGGTGTCAAGCTGCCTGCGGGGCACCAGCACGGTCGCCCGCCTGGGCGGTGACGAGTTTCTGGTGATCCTGCCCGGCCTGACCGGTCCGGATGCCGCCAGCCAGGTGGCCGAGCGGATACTCAAAACCTTTTCCACTCCCTTCATCCTGGGCGGTCAGGAAGTCTTCGTGACCACCAGTATCGGCATTGCCACCTTCCCCCACGATTCCGACAACAGCGGTACGCTTCTGCAGCATGCGGACGCGGCCATGTACCAGGCCAAACACAAGGGCAAGAGCGCCTACTGCCGCTTTAGCCCGGAGTTGTCCGAAGTCTCTCATGAGCGTTTGCAGATGGAATCCTACATGCGCAAGGCCATGGAGCTGGGTGAATTTGAGCTGCATTATCAACCGATTTTTGAAACCGCTTCCGGCAAGCTGGTGGCCGCCGAAGCGCTGATTCGATGGAATAACCCTTCGCTGGGGCTGGTGGTGCCCGACCGGTTTATTCCCCTGGCAGAAGAAACCGGCCTGATCATTCCGATCGGGGAATGGGTGGTACAGGAAGCCTGCAAAGCGGCCCGGAGCTGGCAAGCCCTCACAGGCTACCCTGTGGGTGTGGCGGTCAACGTTTCCCCCCGCCAGTTCCGGGACCCGGGCTTTACCGAGGCCGTCATGAAAGCCCTCGAAACCAGTGACCTGGAGCCTGAGTTGCTTGAGCTGGAAATTACCGAACGGCTGATCCTCGACAACTCAATCGAGACGGCCGACATTCTGCACAGACTGGACCGGTCAGGGATCCGGCTGTCGGTAGACGATTTCGGCACCGGATACTCTGCCCTCAGCTATCTTAAGAGTTATCCCTTTGACACCCTCAAAATTGACCGGTCGTTTATACAGGACGTGCTCGACGACAAGGATGACGCCTCTCTGGTGCGGGCCATCATTACCATGGCCCACAACCTGGGCCTGAAGGTGGTCGCTGAAGGCGTTGAAAGCGAGGAACAGACCCATTTTCTGAAGAAGGAACTCTGCGATTTCTCCCAGGGCTTCTTTTACAGTGTTCCACTTCCGGAACAGGACTTTATCCGCTGGCTCGACAGCGATGACCGGGCCACTTCCTAAAACCGATACGGCAACAAAATGAACGACTCAATACTGGTAGTGAACTGCGGCAGTTCCTCCCTGAAACTGGCTTTATTTGATAGCCAGAAGCGCAAAGTGGCCTCGGCTCTGGCCGAGAAGCTCAACAACCACGACGCCTTCGCCACCATCAGTGACGACGACGAGCCCGTGTCGCTGCCTGCCGGCGCAGACCACGGGCAGGCGCTTGAGGCACTGGTGAGCGCCTTTCGGGCACGCCGGCTGCTGACCGGCACACCCAAAGCCATCGGCCACCGGGTAGTGCACGGTGGCGAAACCTTCCGGGAGGCAGTCCTGATTGACGATGCCACCGAACAGGCGATCGACGCGTGCGCAGAGCTTGCCCCCCTGCACAACCCGGTCAACCTCATCGGCATCCGGGCGATGCGGGCCCTGTTCCCCGCGGTCCCGCAAACCGTTGTATTCGATACCGCCTTCCACCATACCCTGCCCGAGTATGCCTTTCGTTACGCGCTGCCGGAACACTGTTATACCGAATGGGGAATCCGGCGTTATGGTTTTCATGGCACCAGCCACTACTTCATGGCACAGGAAGCCGCCCGGCTGCTGGGAAAAACGCCTGAGACCACCTCCATCATCTCGGCCCACCTGGGCAATGGTTGCAGCATCACGGCAGTCCGCGACGGTCTGAGTGTCGACACCAGCATGGGCCTGACGCCGCTTGAAGGGCTGGTGATGGGTACCCGAAGCGGAGATGTTGACCCCGGCCTGTTCGATTATCTGGCAACGCGCGGCATCAGCGCGCCCGAGGCACACCGGATGCTGAATAACGACAGTGGCCTTTTTGGCCTGTCCGGGAAAACCAACGACATGCGCACGCTGTGTGAGCTGGCCGACCAGGGCCACGAGCCGTCCAGGCTGGCGATTGATGTGTTCTGCTTCCGCCTGGCTCGCTATATCGGGGCCATGACGGCGTCGCTGACGCACCTGGATGCGCTGGTATTTACCGGGGGCATTGGCGAAAACAGCGTCCGGGTGCGGCAGGAAACGGTCCGCCATCTGGGCCTGCTCGGCCTTCAGCTTGACCCTGAACTCAACAGGCAACAGGGCCGCAAGAGCAATGGCCGGATCGCCAGCCCGGCATCCCGGTTCCCGGTTCTGGTCATCCCGACCAACGAAGAGCTGGTCATCGCCCGGGAAGCCGCCCGACTTGCTTCCGCCTGAACCACCGTTTGACAGACGACAGGATTTACCATGGCAAAAAGTCTCTATATCGCCCCTACCTCCATGGGCTCCGGCCTGACCTCAGTCTGCCTCGGCCTGCTACATGCGCTGGCGAGGGAAGGCGTCAGTGTCGGCTTTTACAAGCCCTTCAGCCAGTCGGTGCACCGCGGTGAAGCGATCCACAACGCCGGGCGTGACTCATCCACCGCCTTTGTGGCTGCCAGCAGCCACCTGCAACCACCCGACCCGATTCCACTTAAACAGGCCCAGCAACTTCTGAACCGGGGCAAAGGCGACCTGTTACTGGAAAACGTCGTGGGCGAGTACCAGAAGGTTGCCCGGGATGTTGATGTGGTCATCATTGAAGGCCTGGTGCCAGACCGCAGTGAGGCCTACATCGCCAGACTGAATGTCGAGGTTGCCCGCAACCTGGGCTCTGAAGTCATTCTTGTCAGTGCGCCGGGCCGTTGTAGTGCTTCCGCGCTGGATGACGAGCTGGATTTTTCAGCGAGGCTGTTCGGCAACCCGAAAGACCCCGATGTGATTGCAGTGATTCTGAACAAGGTGGGCGCACCGGAAAAAGCCGGCGTGCCGGTCGGCCACCAGCCACCGCCTCAGAGCCAGGTGATCGACTACCGTAAACATTGCAAGGTGTTTAGTACCGGCCGCTTCGAGTTGCTGGCCGAGATTCCCTGGCAGCCACACCTGCTGGCACCCCGGGTCTCGGATGTGGCGCGGGAACTGGGCCTGCCGGTCCTGCATGAAGGCCAGATGCATTCGCGCCGGGTGCAGAAGGTTTCTGTCTGCGCCCGTAGCATCCGGAACATGACCGAAACCCTGAGGCCCGGTACTCTGATGGTCACCCCCGGCGACCGGGAAGACATTGCCGTCACGACGGCACTTGCCGCACTGAACGGCGTGCCCCTGGCGGGCCTGATGCTCACTGGCGGGTTGATGCCGGACGAGCGTGTGACCGAACTGTGCCGGCGCGCGCTTGAAACCGGCCTGCCGGTGCTGAGCTCGCCGGCCAATACCTACGAAACCGCGCAGATGCTGGCCAGCCTGACCTCAGCGATACCGATTGACGACCCGGACCGGGTTGAAGAGGCCATGGAATCGGTCGCCACCCGGGTAGACACCACCTGGCTGCAGGAGCACCTGAAAGTACAGCGGCAAAGCCGGCTGTCACCTCCGGCGTTCCGTTACCAGCTCTCGGAGCGGTCCCGGGCCGCGAACAAACGTATTGTCCTGCCGGAAGGCTGCGAGCCCCGCACCGTGCAGGCGGCCATTACCTGCCACGAACGCACCCTGGCCCGCTGTGTACTGATCGGCAATCCCCAGGAGGTACGGTCGGTAGCAGAGGCACAGGGCCTGGAGCTGCCTGAGAGCCTGGAGGTGATTGATCCGGCCGAGGTTCGTGAGCGCTACATCGACCCGATGGTAGAATTGCGCAAACACAAAGGCCTGACCCGTGACATGGCCGAAGCCATGCTCGAAGACAACGTGGTACTGGGCACCATGATGGTGGCCATGGATGAGGCCGACGGCCTGGTGTCCGGCGCCATCCATACCACCGCCAACACCGTTCGCCCTGCCCTTCAACTGATCAAGACCCACGACAACGCCAGAGTGGTGTCGTCCGTGTTCTTCATGCTGCTTCCGGATCAGGTCCTGGTTTACGGGGACTGCGCCATCAACCCGGACCCGAATGCCGAAGAACTGGCCGATATCGCCATTCAGAGTGCGCAGTCTGCCGAAGCCTTCGGTATTGAGCCGGTCGTGGCGATGATCAGTTACAGCACCGGCGAATCCGGCAGCGGGCACGATGTCGACAAGGTGCGCGAAGCCACCCGCATTGCCCGGGAGCGCCGCCCTGATCTTCTGATTGACGGCCCGCTGCAATACGACGCCGCCGCCATTGAGAGTGTGGGGAAATCCAAGGCGCCGGACAGTAAAGTGGCCGGCAGGGCAACGGTCTTTGTGTTCCCGGACCTGAACACCGGAAACACCACTTACAAAGCGGTACAGCGGAGTGCAAACGTGGTCAGCGTGGGCCCGATGCTCCAGGGCCTGAGAAAACCGGTAAACGACCTGTCCCGCGGAGCTCTGGTAGAAGATATCGTGTTTACCATTGCCCTGACCGCGGTTCAGGCACGCCAGGTGGAGGATGCCGGGATGGCTTGAGCCATCCCCTTCCGGATTACACCCCGGCCGCTCAGCGTTTGGTGCTTTTCTGCCGGGGCTTCTTGATCCTGCGACCCTTTTTGAGATCGGTTTCCTGCTTGACCCGCTGGCGGGGGGTCCGCCGGTCCACGTTGTTGGCAAAGGGGTTCTCGCCGGATTTGAATTCAAACCGGATGGGTGCCCCGGTGACTTTCAGAACTTTCCGAAAAACATTCTCCAGATAGCGCTTGTAGGCGCCGGGCAATGAATCCACCTGGTTGCCGTGCACCACAATCACCGGTGGGTTGGAGCCACCCTGATGGGCATAGCGCAGCTTGATCCGCCGCCCCTGGACCATCGGCGGCTGATGCTGGGCCACCGCATCCTGCAGGATGGCTGTCAGCCGGTTGGTGGGCCACTTGGCCATCGCCGACTCATAACAGGCCTGAACCGACTCATACATGGAACCAACGCCCGTACCGTGCAGCGCGGAAATGTAATATTTGTCGGCGTAGTCCAGAAAATCCAGGCGCCGGGCAACCTGCTCTTTGACCTTCTGCCGGTCTTCCGGGTCCATTCCGTCCCATTTGTTGACGGCGATAACCAGAGAGCGCCCGGCATCAAGCACAAACCCGATCAGATGCAGATCCTGATCCACCAGCCCCTCCCGGGCATCGATCACCAGAATCACCACGTGGGCATCATCAATGGCCTGTAAGGTCTTGATAATGGAAAATTTCTCTACCACTTCCCGGACATTTTTCCGGCGCCGGACACCGGCGGTATCAATCAGTGTGTATTGCTCGCCATGGCGTTCGTAGGGAATGTACACACTGTCCCTGGTCGTTCCCGGCATGTCGTAGACCACCACCCGGTCTTCGCCCAGCATACGGTTGACCAGCGTGGATTTACCCACGTTGGGGCGGCCGACCACACCGATACGAATGCCCGGGTAGCGATCGGCCCGATCCGCTTCTTCCGGGTTCTCCGGTTCCGGTAACAGCGCTTCCAGCAGGCTACGGATACCCCGGTTGTGGGCCGCTGAGATACCAAAGGTTGACTCAAAACCCAGTTTATAAAAGTCCGCCGCCGCCACATCCGGATCCTGGCCATCGGTCTTGTTGACCACCAGATGGGCCTCTTTGCCCGAGCGGCGCAGATGATCTGCAATCGTCTCGTCGCCGGCGGTCAGTCCTGAACGCCCATCGACAAGAAACAGGACGATGTCTGCCTCTTCGATTGCCAGTAACGACTGCCGTGCCATTTCGGCATCCAGACCCGCTTCATCCCCGGTCAGGCCACCGGTATCAATAACGATAAACTTCTGCCCCTCGTAATGACCCTCACCGTATTTACGGTCACGGGTCAGGCCCGGAAAATCTGCGACCAGCGCATCCCGGGAACGGGTCATTTGGTTAAACAGGGTGGATTTGCCGACGTTAGGACGGCCTACCAGGGCTATTACTGGAGTCATATTGGTCTGCTACATAAACAAAACAGAAACCCGGCCGTAGCCGGGTATATTCGTAAGCGGGTCAGTCGTCCTGCTTAAGCCTGAGTACCGACATCCGGCCGCTATTTCCGTAGACCAGCAGCTTACCATCTCTCATAATCTGCACGGGTACGCGGATACCCTCACTGTCGAACTTTCGCTGGCCTTGCAGGCTGCCGTCAGCGCTGGACAAGACGTGGAGATAACCTTCGAAATCGCCAGTCACCAGATACTCACCCACCACGGCGGGACGGGTCACCTGGCGCCAGGACAACTGGTCTTGCACCCAGGCTTCCCGGCGGTCATTGCCGCGGAACGCCACGACATCACCGTTGGCAGCAGCCAGATAGATATTACCCTGGCCGATGGACGGCGCGTAGAAACTTGAAGCCGGTCGACTCCAGATTTCCTGACCATTGCGGATATCGATGAGTGCCAGTTTTCCCTGATAGCCGACGACCATCAGAGCGGTGTCCAGCACAAGGGGCTGGCCGCCGATATCCACCAGTCGTTCCAGTTCGGTCCGGCCCTGGGGCTGGCCGACCTCGTATTGCCACAGCGGCTGACCCGCGTCGGCGGTCAGGGCCATCACCCGGCCATTGGCAAACGAGGCTATGACGACGTCGCCACCCACCAGCGGGGCTGCGCCGGTACGCATGGTGAGTACCGGAATCTGGACATCATACAGCCAGCGCTGCTCCCCGGTGCCGGCCTCAAAGCCGATCAGGCGACCGTCGGTGGTCTGGGCGACCACCAGCGAACCGTTGGACTGGGGCGCAATAACCACTTCTGTCGGCAGACTGGTGCGCCACTGCTCAGCACCGTCTTCAAGGGACAGGGCCACCAGTTCCGCATCGCGGGTGACCACGTACATCTGCTGCCCATCGGCACCAGGCCCGGCAAACAGCCGTTCGCCCAGCTTGCGTGTCCAGACAACCTTGCCGCTGTCACTTTCCACCACCATGACTTCACCGTCGGCAGAGGCCGCGAGAATCACGTCCCCGGCATACAGCGGTGCCATGTGCAGGAAATCACCGTCATGGCCCTCACCCACTTTCATGGTCCAGATCCGCTCGAAGTCCACACGGCTATCGACCTCGGGTAGCGGCGCGGGCTGCTCGTAGATGTCGGCTGAGCTACAACCGGTGAGCACGGCGACCGCCAGCATCAGTGCGGCCAGAATGGCGGTTTTCGGGGTACCGACCCAAGGCATCAGGCGTCCTCCCCGACACCCAGATCCGCCAGTTTCAGCTCCAGAATACCGCTTCGGGCCTGTTGATTCTGGTTACGGGCTGCCAGGTAGGCTTCCCGGGCACCCTGCTGATCGCCTTTTGCCACCAGGATATCACCACGCAGCTCGGCAAAAATGGCATTGAATGCGTCGGCATCGCCGGCGGCATCCAGTGTCGCCAGAGCCTGATCGTGTTCGCCGGCAGCAAACTGCGCTCTGGCCAGGCGGTTACGTACCACCAGGGCAAGCGCCGCATTATCACCGGCTTTATCCAGTGCCCAGGCCAGCGACTCTGCCGCGGCCGCCGGGTCGTTCTGGTCTGTCATCTGCTGCCGGGCCAGAACCAGAGTCCCGTATATCGCGTAGGCACTGTCCCCATGATCCTCCTGAAGCGAGCTGGCGACAAAAGCAACGGTATCGTGGTCTGGCTCACCCTGAAAGCCGACGAAGGCATTCAGCAGGTTGGCAAACTGGTTAGCCGCCTCAGCTTTCTGCTGGGCCTGATGGTTCTGCCAGGCCTGCCAGCCAAATACGATGGCAAGGGCTGCGCCGATACCGATCAGCAAAGAACTGCCGTTTTTCTTCCACCAATCCTTGATCGCCTGGATCTGTTCTTCTTCTGTCCGCAACTCAGCCATGAGAGCTCCTGTTTATTTTAAAAATAATTCAATCAGTTAAAGCCGATTATGAAAGTAGCTTTGCAAGTTCTGTGGTCAGTTCGGCCAAGGCAACTTCGCGCTGGGGCTGGTCGCTGCGCAGCGGCTTGACCGTCGCGGTGTGAAGGGCAATTTCGTCCTCACCCAGAATAATCGCATAGCGGGCATTGCTTCGGTCTGCCTTCTTCATCTGGCTCTTGAAGCTGCCCCCGCCACAATGGCTGATCACCACCGTGCCGGGCAACTCATCGCGCAGGCTTTCAGCCACTGCCAGCGCCGGGGCGATCGCATTGTCCCCCATCGCGGTCACGTACACATCCGCGTCGTTGTTGACCTGTTCCGGCACCAGGCCGAGGGTTTCCAGCAGCAGAATCAGGCGCTCCAGCCCCATGGCAAACCCGACCGCATCGGTCGGCTTACCACCCAGCTGCTGGACCAGGCCGTCGTAGCGACCGCCGGCACAGATCGTACCCTGAGCGCCCAGGGACTCAGTCACCCACTCGAAAACCGTCTTGCCGTAGTAATCCAGCCCCCGTACCAGCGCCGGGTTAACGGTATAGCTCACGCCGGCGTGATCCAATAACTGCTTGAGGCCCTCGAAATGGGCCCGGGAGTCATCGTCCAGGTACTCGTCCAGCAACGGCGCATTGGCCAGGATCTCTCGAGTTGCCGGGTCTTTGCTGTCCAGGATCCGCAAGGGGTTGGTGGTGAGCCTGCGCTGGCTGTCGGCATCGAGCTGGTCCCTGTACTGTTCCAGGTAACTCACCAGGGCTTCGCGGTAGACCTTGCGCGACCTGCTGGTGCCAATGGAATTGATTTCCAGCCGGGCGTGGTCGATCAGCCCCAGGGTTTTCCACAGCCGTGCCGTCAGCACCAGCAGCTCGGCGTCGACATCCGGACCGGCCATGCCAAAACATTCCACACCGATCTGGTGAAACTGACGATAACGGCCCTTCTGGGGCCGTTCATGGCGGAACATGGGCCCAATGTACCAGAGGCGGCGGGTCTGATTATAAAGCAGGCCATGCTCTTCGGCGGCGCGCACGCAGCCAGCCGTGCCTTCCGGTCGCAAGGTAAGGCTGTCACCGTTGCGGTCATCGAAGGTATACATTTCCTTCTCAACAATATCGGTCACTTCGCCAATGGAGCGCTTGAACAGCTCCGTCTGCTCGACCACCGGCATCCGGATTTCCTGATAGCCGTACTGGCTGAGCACTTGTCGGATGGTTGTTTCGAGATACTGCCAGACCGGGGTCTGTTCCGGGAGGATGTCATTCATCCCCCGGATCGCCTGGATTTTAGCCAAGTTTTGAGTCCTGCAAATCTGTGTCAAAATTTCGGAAACCGCTCAGTCTGCTGATCTGGCGATAACTGCGTCTTCCTGCTCCTGCCGTTTGGCGACCTGCTCGCGGATGAGGCGCTCAAGGTCATCGGCCAGGGCGGTATTATCCAGTTTCTGGTTGGGTTTGCCGCCAACATAAAGAAGGTGTCTGGGGCTTCCGCCAGTCAGTCCCAGGTCTGCCTCTTTGGCTTCGCCCGGGCCATTCACGATACAGCCGATAATGGCCACATCCAGAGGCGTATTGACGTCTTCCAGACGGGCCTCAAGCTCATTCATGGTCTGGATCACATCGAAGTTCTGTCGTGAACAGCTCGGGCAGGCAATAAAGTTAATGCCCCGGCTACGCAGTTTCAGGCTTTTCAGGATATCGAAGCCAACCTTGATCTCCTGGATAGGGTCTGCCGCCAGAGACACACGAATGGTGTCACCGATACCATCCATCAGCAGCATGCCAAGCCCGACGGCAGACTTCACCGTGCCGGAACGGAAGCCACCGGCTTCGGTAATGCCCAGGTGCAGCGGCTGCTCTATCTGGGACGCGATCTGGCGATAGGCCGCTACCGTCATGAACACGTCAGACGCCTTCAGGCTCACCTTGAAGTCCTGAAAATCATGCTTGGCCAGAATATCGATGTGACGCATGGCCGACTCAACCAGCGCCTCGGGAGTGGGTTCGCCGTACTTGCGCTGCAGGGCTTTTTCCAGGGAGCCGGCATTCACACCGATACGGATCGGGATATTGCCATCCCGTGCCGCACTGATGACCGCGCTGACGCGGTCGTCCCGGCCGATATTGCCGGGGTTGATCCGCAGACAGTCTACGCCCAGCTCGGCAACCCGTAAGGCGATCTTGTAGTCAAAATGGATATCCGCGACCAGTGGCAGGGTTACCTGCTGCCGGATCTTGCCAAAGGCTTCTGCGGCGTCCATCGACGGAACCGACACCCTCACGATGTCGGCACCGGTGTCCTGAAGGGCTTTGATCTGAGCGACCGTGGCCTCAACATCGCAGGTATCGGTGTTGGTCATGCTCTGTACCGCGATCGGGGCATCGCCACCTACCGGTACCTTACCCACCATGATCTGGCGGGATTTACGTCGTTTGATCGGAGAATCTTGTTTCATGGGCTGGAACCAACATTATGTTCAGGCGTTCGTTCAGGGCTCTAGAGTAAATTCGGCCCGATTGTTTACAACACGAAACCGGGTGGGGTCCAGAGGCTCGCCACGAAACTCGATTGTTTCGACCGCACTCATGGCCCCGATAACCACGGTAAAAGGTGTCGCTCCGGATACATCCAGCTGGTCGCCCCGCCTGCTCAGGCCGTTGGCGAGCCGGTTACCGGTGCTGTCCGTTATCCGCACCCAGCAATCACTGTTAAACGTTATCCGCAACCGGGCCGGACTTTCGGCAACCGGCACCTGTGGCTCGTCCCCCTGAACCTCCGGCTCCTGCACTGTTTCAGGATCGCCGGCGTCCTGCTGCCCGACTGGTCCCTCGGCTACCGGCGCCGGCAGCGGCTCATCGACAGGATCAACAGCCGGCTCCTCCTCGGGTTCCGGAGCGGGAACCGGTGCTGAAGCAATCCGCGTATCGCCC
>Ga0209075_1001799_pt1 | contig 19763 bp, 23 predicted proteins | sample Stecom2011_FD_187523 | JGI IMG/M metagenome (GOLD analysis project Ga0209075, IMG submission 187523) | Agricultural soil microbial communities from Utah to study Nitrogen management - Steer compost 2011 (SPAdes) (version 2) | ecosystem: Environmental > Terrestrial > Soil > Agricultural land...
TATTAAATTGTGGTCACTTAAGACTTTATCTAAAAGTTCCATTTGTAAATTGTTCCTTTCTTTGTGGTGTTATACTACATACCCTAAAGACTCCTATGTTCCTTACGATACAATCAAAGTTAGGTTAGTTTATACTAATTTACTGTTCTTCATATAACACCTAAATTACATTTCCAATTTAAGTACATTATTCAGTCCTTCGGTTTCTATACCTACTATGACCTCTGCTGACTTCTTGCGATAAACCTTTTCGTATAATAAAAGTTAAGAGATTAAAATGATTAATTTCTTAGCTTTTTATTTAACTTAAGACTTGGAAATGATATAATATTTTCGAAGAGATGAAAAAAAATTATAATTTTTAGGACATTATGATCCTGTGCAAAATCCCGCTTGCAGCTTTGACTGTCAATTTATGGGTCGTCTCTTCACCTTAAGTAAAAATAGCTAAGAGTTTAATGGTTACTCTTAGCTTATATTTTTATAGGCATATGAAAATATAAGTTGAAGGAAAGAGAGGACGTAAACCTTTTGGAGACTTTGATCTCGTGTCGAAAAACGTCCCCTTCCTTTGTTTTTCTTGTAAAATCTGTTTAAATCTAATTAGGGCTTTGACTCTGTATCAAAAACGAAAAAAGGTTAAGACAAGCAAAGGAACTATTATTATGCGAAAGGAGAGTATGAACAAGTGAAAAAACCATGTATTGCAATTGATGTATCAAAAGGAGAAAGTCATGTTGAATCTTATTTAGACCTTAATAAGTTATTTATTAAAGCTAAAAAAATAAAACATGATGCTGAAGGGTTTAACTATATCTTGGATGTAGTTAAAAAGGTTGAAGATAAGGTAGGTGAAAAACCTGTTATTTTATTTGAAGCTACTGGAGTGTATCATAAAACTCTAGAATTCTATGTTGGAGAACAAAATTTAGAGTATTTTGTTATTAATCCACTACATTCGGCTAAATTTAGAAAAAGGGAGTTAAGAAGCGTTAAAACAGATAAGCGTGATTGTTCAAACTTAGCTAGAATGTATTATAACGGCCTACTTATGGAAAGTTACAAGGAAGAGGAAATATACAACGAATTAAGGCAACTTAATCGCTATTATGAGACTCAGGTTAGTCATTTAGTAAAATGTAAAGTAAATTTCAATGAAAAATTAGATATTGTGTTTCCTGGTTATAATGGTTTATTTGCAAATCTATACAATGATATTCCACTATTGATTATTAAAAAATATAATCATCCAAAAAATATAGTTGGTAAAGAAATAAGTAGTATTGCTAAACACTTAGAAAGCAAGACGACTCATAGAAAAGCTTATTGCATAAATGTTGCTGAAAAACTAATAAGTTTCTCTAAACAGTGTTGTCCAGGCTGTGATAAGAAAAGTGTAGATGTTGATATACTTTTAGGTATGATAAATGAATTAGAGTATTATCAGGATCTATGCGAAAAAACTTTAAATAGGATTATAAATTTGGCCAAGAATCTTCCATACTTCAATATCTTGCATTCTATACCTGGTATAGGTGAAAATCTAGCAGCAAGGCTAATTGCTGAAATTGGAGATATTACTAGATTTGAAAATACTAAACAATTAATCGCATACGCAGGTATAGACCCTGTAATTTACCAATCTGGACAAATGAGTGGAGAACACTTAAAAATGTCCAAGAAAGGCAACAAACGACTTAGACGTTTATTGTATTTAGCTATTACATGTATGCTTAGAAATAAGTCTGAAAATAATTCAATCAGAGATTTCTATGAAAAAAAGATGCAACAGACAACTGGTATGAAGTCTATGGTTGCATCATTTGCATGTGCTAATAAATTCCTGAGAACAATTTATAGCATGTGTATTAATGGTACACTGTACCAATAAGTTACAAGTACATTATACCAAAAGATAAATCAAAATTATATAGAAAAATCTTTATTCGTCCTTTTTTTTGAATATGAAGGGGACAACCTTTTTTATACCCTAATGATGTAAATATATAATATTTAAAAAATAATTAAAATAACTATTGATTTATATTATCTAATTTTCGACCATATATTTATATGTTCGCAAGACCTCCCAGGGTAAGTTTAATACCTTTCCTCTTTTACTCGCCTCATTTACTTACTATTATTGCTTGATGTCTACGGGCTTTAGTTTGTATTGTAACCTTACCCATAATAGTAGCCTGATGAGATTCGTGTTCCTCGAGTCAAGATTTTGCCTCCAACTTCCTTCAGCTATTACCTCACGATAACCACCTTGCCTTTGGCTAACACTTCGTTTGACATCTTCCCGTGTAGGAGACTTTCACTCCCTAGATATTAAACATGCCTGGCACACAATTAAAAAACACTTCATTTTAGAAGTGTTTTTAATGGAAAATATTATTTATCTTCTTCTTTTTTTGCTTTTGCTTTAGCTTTCTTTTCAGCTTTAGCTTTTGCTTTTTCTTCAGCTTTTGTTTCTACAACAGTATCTTCTTCTTCATCAGATTTAACTTTAATTTCTTTTACTAATTTACCATCGTAGTAACCACATTTTCCACAAACCACATGTCCTCTTTTCATTTCACCACAATTTGGACAAACCATCATCCCTGGTAAGTCTAATTTGAAATGAGTACGGCGTTTGCGTTTACGTGTTTTAGAAATTCGCCTTTGTGGGACAATTGCCATTATTCTTTCACCTCTTCTTTTTCTAGTTCACTTGGAGATTACTCTTTTACAAAACGAATCGGCTTTTGCAATAATATATGTTCCCAAATAACTGGTCGAAGATCAACAGTATTTGTTTCAATGATTATTGCATCGTCATCGCCGTAATCTTCAACAGAATAAGTTTCTACCACATCTAGGTCAATTAAAAAATCGACTGGATCTAGTGTTCTCGCATCTTCTAATATTAAAGTACATTTAATATTTAATTCGAAGCGAAACTTCCCTAAGTCTAGTACATCTAATTTCCCGTGAACCTTAGTTTCAGAAATTCCTAATATATCATCGATATTTTTAATTTCCTCGGTGAAATCAAATGTGGCATCAAAACTATAATCTTGATTAATAAACTTATTTAGTTGTTGAAGAGACCATTTCATAAAAATCACCAAATAACATTATATATTATACACTTATTTTATATATAAGTCAACAAATTTATTTATAGATTGACAGTATAAAACTATGACAACTTTTTCTTACCTTCTTAACTTATTAAGTTTATAAATTCTCTCAATTCTTCTTTGAATATAATATTAAAAATAATGAAAATTACTATCTGAATAAATGTAATATATATTAATAAGTAATTAAGTTTTGTTTTATTGAGATTATAGTAGATGATTGATATCAAAAGAGAGATAAATGCTGTTATATATAAAATATGTGTTAGCCAAACATGTTGTGAATTATTTTCCCCACAAATAGCTATATTTAGTATGTATAAGATTAAGAGAATAAATACAACAATTAATACAATAATATTTGCTTTAGCAATATATTTTTTCAAAACATTCATATTACAGTTAAAGGTCCCTTCATAATATATAAATTAATAAAAAGATAAAAACTTTAGTTTCTATCTTTGAGATTAAAATCATTAAACAATCTTTTAATTCCTTCACTTACATAAAGGAAGTTTTGTGCTGTTATGTAATCTTTATCTATTACTACAAAACCTTTGAAATAATATAACAACACAAGAAAATAAAAGTATTCTTGGTAGAAATCATCTTCATATTTTGAAAAGTAATCTGTAATGATTGATTTAAAATCTAAATTTAAATCTTCACATTCAATATAAAACTTTGCAAGATCTAAAGATGATATTCCCATTTTAGATCTCTCAATACTAATAAGATATCTTTGTCCAGCACTATTAATAATATGATTTAATTTTGGATTGTTATGCACAAAGGCAAAATTAACACTTTTTTTATCTTTTATATCGCTAACTAACCTTCTATGAATTGGAGCAAGTATTTTCTTTCCATCCAAAATATATCGATAATTTTTTAAAATTATAATACTATATTCATCAAATGGTCTTGTTTCAACTGTCCTAACAAATGCTTCCAGTGCGTTAAACTTGTATTGCAAATATTCATATAATTCCTCCATTTTTCTTCTCGACATTTCAACAGATAATTGCTTTTTAAAATATGTATTAAAGTGAACATTTGCAAGCTCATCTAATAAGTTTACAGCTTTTACTTCATTTACCACAGTATAATCATTAATAAAATTTGATACATAAAAACTATTATAATTATTTGCAGTTAAAAACTTACCATATGTATTTCTAATAGGGTAAAGAATATTTTTTATTCCCTGGTCATATAAAAACTGGTATTTCTGCTGTGTCATTAAGTTAGTTCTTTTAATAAAATATTTATTCCCGCTATCGCAAACTAACTTATAAGCATTCGTAGTTATTGGTTTATAAGCTTTAAATTTAATATTATAAACATTTCTTAACCTAGCAAATAATTCTCTGTTCATTTTATTATAATTCTTTTCTTATTAGAAATATCTAATTCCTGATTTTCCTTATAAACTTTATCGATGCTTATATTTTCTAGTTTTGCGATCTTCTCAATATCGCTTTCTTTATTAGTAAAATAAACACGATAGCTTGTATAAGTTTCAGGTATTTGTTTTAAAATGCTTCTACAATCACTTTCTACATCATTACTTCTTACTGCGATATTTTCATTCTTCTCTAACAAATTTTGGTCTTTTCTCGCCTCCAAAATTTCATTTAATAAATTATCATACTTTTTATCTATTTCTTTTTTAATATCTTCATCACTTACTTCAATTATTTTTTCATCTGTTTCAAATTCTATTTCTTCAATATTATCATTATCATCAAAGTCATTATTATCATAATCATTGTTATCATAATCATCATCGACAATATCATCAAGATCTACATCATCAATTTCTACTTCACTTGGAATTGTTCCTTCCTTGTAATTAACTAAAATATTAAAGTTGCACTCTATACCTTGATTAATTATTTCTTGACAAGTAAAGTCTTCAATTGAAATACTTTCAATTACATACCCCTTATCATTAAAGACTAGTGTAAATGGAACAATCTCATTAAATTCATGATATTCTTCTAAAACATCTTTTATGTAATTTCCTCTAATAATAATATCACCATTTAATGTATCGCCCTCTAGTCTGTAATCCCCTACATTACACTCTACCTCCATAACATTAGACATTTTCTCTAATTTAACAGATGCATCACAACAAATCTTAAGTTCCATATTAACCTCCATATATATAAATTTTATGAGAGATTATAAAAAAATAGAACATAAGCAAAAGGCTTATGTCCTAGTATTGTTTGATTAAATTTATAACATCTTCAATACCCATTTTGGTCTCAGATGATGTCATATAAATATCGTCATTATTTACTTTTAACTTTTCTCTTATTATCTTTTTATGACTTAATACTTTAGTTTTTCCAACTTTATCAGCTTTAGTAGCTATTACTTTTACATCTAAATTTAAATAATTTAAGTAGTCAAACATTAATATATCATCTTCTGTTGGCCCAACCTTAGTATCAACAAGTAAAAAGGCTAACTTTAAATTTTGATTATTTGCAAGATAATCTTCAATATATTTTCCAAATTCATCACGCATTTTCATACTTCTTTGTGCATATCCATAGCCAGGAACATCAACAAAGTAATACATCTCATCAATTAAATAAAAATTCAAGGTAATAGTTTTACCAGGTTTTCCAGATGTTTTAGCTAAATTTTTTCTATTTGTGAGGGCATTAATAAATGAACTCTTTCCAACATTTGATCTACCTAAAAATACAAATTCAGGTAAATTTGTTTTGTTTGGAAATTGATTTCTCCTAACTGCACTAATAATAAATATTGAATCTTTAAACACGGATTTTCCTCCTTATAGAAAAAATGCATATGACATCAGTCATATGACAAATGGGATGTGTATTCGTAAGCCTTGTTCTGTACTTTTTTATATTGCTATAAAAAAGTGGTAATCATTTATCTCTACTAATCTAAGATTAGTAGCCTTATATTTGTTCATTTCCAAATATAAGGTTCCCCTACCAAAATTTGGGTTTCTAGCTCATGGGGTTTACCCGTTTCACTCTTTTTGTTTCCAAAAAGTTCGTCACTGTGGCACCTTAGGGAAACTAACCATTTTACAGGTGTCGCTTCCGCCATCACTCTCCCAGAGTGTCCTATTTTATGGATTATATATAGGCATGAACACTACAAACATCTCAGCCTGTGCTAGCAAGGACTTTCCTAACGAATAAGTTAATTATTCGCTCGATTACCTGAATACACTATATATTATACATCATTTTCATTATTTTTTCAAGGGGAAATTTCAGTATAAAAAATAGAAAAACCTCTCAATTGAGAAGTTATTTTGTTCTAATCATTTTGTTGTTGATTAGGTTTATTTGGTTTTCTTTGTTTGAATTCTTTTTGTTTTTTAGCGTTATTTTTCTTCAAAGCTTCATCATAATCTTTGCTCGCTAAATCAACACGACCTTTTTCATCAATACCTATTACACGAACTACTATTTCATCACCAACTCTTAATACATCTTCAATCTTATCTACTTTATCATTGGAGATTTTAGAGATGTGTAATAGACCTTCTGTTCCTGGCCATAATTCTACGAACGCACCAAACTTTTCAATTCTACTTACTTTACCTTCGTAAAGTTCATTTACTTCAGCAACTCTAACTATATTTTCAATCATTTCTCTAGCTCGATCAATCCAAACTTGGTCTGTATGCATAATTGTTACACGACCATCTTGTTCAATATCGATCTTAACATTATTAGTTTGGTTAATAATTTCAGTAATAACTTTACCACCACTACCAATAACATCACGGATCTTCTCAGGATCAATCTTGAAGCTAACAACTTTTGGTGCATATGGACTTACTTTAGATCTTGGCTCAGCAATTGTTTCAAGCATATGGTCTAAGATTTGTAATCTACCGATTTTTGCTTGAGCAAGTGATTCGCTTAGGATTTCTTTAGTAATACCTGCAATCTTAATATCCATTTGAAGTGCAGTAATACCTTTCTTAGTTCCAGCAACTTTGAAATCCATATCTCCGAAGTGGTCTTCCATACCTTGAATATCGGTTAAGATAATGAAGTTTTCGCCATCACTAACTAATCCCATTGCAATACCAGCTACTGGTGCAGAAATTGGAACACCTGCTGCCATAAGTGACATTGTTCCCGCACAAATACTTGCTTGTGATGATGAACCATTAGATTCTAATACTTCACTTACTACACGGATTGTATATGGGAATGTTTCTTCATCAGGGATTACTTGTAATAAAGCTTTTTCACATAATGCTCCATGCCCGATTTCTCTACGGCCTGGTGAACCATATCTACCTGTTTCACCTACAGAGAATTGTGGGAAATTATAATGGAACATAAATCTCTTACCTTCTTCAACACCTAAACCATCAATAATTTGGTATTCACCAAGTGCCCCTAAAGTAGTAACACATAGTGCTTGAGTTTGTCCTCTTGTAAATACTGCAGACCCATGAGTTCTTTCAAGAATATCTACTCTTGAAGATAATGGTCTAATTTCTGCAAGTCCTCTACCATCAGGACGGATTTGTTCATCTGTAATTAAACGTCTTACTTCATTATAAACGATAGTTTCTAGTACTTCTTTTACATAGCGAAGTTTATCTTCAGCATCATCATCGTTCTTAAACTTTTCAGTTAACTCTTCAATTACTCGTTCATTGATTTCATCAATTTTACCATAGCGTTCTAATTTTTCTTTAATTACAACTGCTTCTAGTAAATCTTTTTCTGCCATTGAACGAACTAAAGTGTCAATTTCTTCTGGAACTATTCTTAATTCAACTTCTGCTTTTTCTTTACCTACAGCCTTTTGAATTTCTAGTTGGAAGTCAATTAAACGTTTAATTTCTTCATGCCCGAACATTAATCCTTCTAAAATATCATCTTCAGATACTTCTTTAGCACTAGCTTCAACCATATTAATTGCATCCTTTGTTCCAGCTACAGTTAAATGCATATCTGATTTTTCTAATTCTTCAACTGTTGGATTGATAATAAACTTTCCATCAACTCGTCCTACTATAACACCTGCAACAGGTCCGTTAAACGGAATGTCGGAGATTGTTAAGCTTAATGATGAGCCAATTAAAGCTGCCATTTCAGGTGAATTATCAGGATTTGCACTTAGCACTGTATTTATAACTTGTACTTCATTTCTAAATCCTTCAGGGAACAATGGACGAAGTGGTCTGTCAATTAATCTTGCAGTTAATGTTTCATGTTCACTTGGTCTTCCTTCACGTTTTAAAAATCCACCAGGGATCTTTCCAGCTGCATATAATTTCTCTTGGTATAATACCATTAATGGAAAGAAATCAGCTGCAGATTTTTTCTTCGAAAATACTGATGCAGTTAATACTGCTGTATCTTCAAAACGTACAAGAACTGACCCGTTTGCTTGTTTTGCTAATTCGCCTACTTCAACTACAAACTTTCGATTCCCTTGCACATATTCGAATACTTTTTTTTCACTCATTTATTTTTATACTCCTTATTCTTTTTCAAAAAGGGTATGTTAATACCCTTTTATTTTCTTAATTTCAATGCTTCGATTAAATTACGGTAACTGTCAACATTCTTTTTACGTAAGTAATTTAATAAGTTTCTACGATGCCCAACTTTTTTAAGTAATCCTCTTGTAGAGTGATAATCTTTTTTATGAACTTTTAAATGTTCATTTAAACGATTGATTTCAGCTGTTAAAATAGCGATTTGCACTTCAACTGAACCAGAGTCGTTTTCATTTTTTCCAAATTGAGCAACAATCTTTGCTTTTTCTTCTTTAGAAATACATGACATAATTTTATTCCTCCTAAATTAATTTTTGCCTATGACCCAGAATAACGTTGGAGCTTCATTATTCAGAGTTCAAGGTCCTATATATTATACCACATTCGCCAAATTATGTAAATAATTATTATTTTTAAATTTTCTCTAAAACTTCTAGTAAAAATAGATTTGAGTTAACACAAGCTTTTTCAAGATTTTCATTATATTGATCTTTTTGTAAATTACTTCCTATTATGTCACTAATCGCTCTGATCGCTAAATAATCTACTTCATAAAACCAAGCTGAATGTGCTAGTGCTGCAGATTCCATATCAATACATAATACATTATCAGCTTTAAAATAATTATTAATTAAAGTTTCAACTTCTGCTTTACGGTGATAAAACTGATCACCTGAAATTATCATTCCAACTTGATATGGCCTACTTATTTCTAAAGTCTTAAGCCTTTCAATAACCGTAGGAAATTTAGTTGGAGCATTTGGAATTTGGCCAAACTCATAGTGAGGAAAAATTGTAACATCAACATCAGCGTATTTAAGATAGTTTGCTACTATAATATCGCCAATCTCAAGTTTATCACTAACTCCTCCACTAACCCCGACATTAATAATTAAATCAATTTCTTTGTAATAATTAACTAATGCAGATACAAGTAAGCCTGAAGCAACTTTCCCAATTCCTGATGCAACTATAATAATTTCTTTATCAAATAATTTTCCTTCATAAAATGTATATTTGTAATGCTTCACTTCATTGTATGAATATAACTTTTCCAAAAGAAAAGTAATTTCTTGTAGCATTGCACCAATAATTACTACTCGCATATATTTTTCTCCAAAATTGCTTTTGTATTAATAATATCTTGATTAATTTGTGCAATCATTGCTTCAACTGAGGCAAATTTTTCTTCATCACGTAAAAACTTTACAAAATCAACACTTATTACTTCATCATAAATTTCTTGATTAAAATCTAAAATATGTACTTCTAAGCGAGGTATGCTTACATAATTTATTGTTGGGTTGTTTCCGATATTACATACACCAAAATATCGTTTGTTATTAAAACTTACATAAACAGCATAAACACCTTTTCTTAACACTTGATAGCGTTCTTCAATTTGAATGTTAGCTGTTCTAATTCCTAGCGTTCTTCCTACTTGGTTACCACTAACTACTTTCCCAGTAATATTATAGTATCTACCAAGCATATTCTTAACTTTTTCCATCTCGCCTTGGATTAAATAATCTCGAATTTCATTTGAACCAATCTTTTCATCATGTAAAGCAATTCTTTCTACAACTTCTACTTTAAAATGTTCTCTTAAAGTATCGCTATTTCCACTTCCACGATGACCAAATCTAAAGTCAAAACCAACGACTACTTTTTCAATCTCAAAAGCTTTTAAGTAATTATTAATAAAGTCATTTGGACTAAGTTTTGCAAGTTCAATTGTAAAAGGAATTACTATAAAGTAATCTACTCCCAATTCTTCTAACTTTTCAGCTTTAGCTTTCATTGGTGTTATATAACCTTGGTCAAAACGTTTCTTCAAAACATAATCTGGATGTGGATCAAATGAAACAACTGCACTTTTTATATTATTCGCTTTAGCATAGTTAATTGCTTTTTTAATTAACTCTTGATGAGCAATATGCAAGCCATCAAATTCACCTAATGCTACAGCGAGTTTTCCAAGATTATATTTTTCTCCTAACTTAAACTTAATTAATTCCATACTCTTTCAGCCTTATACTTTCCTTTATATTTTTTATATATTCCAATTAAATTATCTTTGAATGTAAAAACAACTAAATCTTCATTACTATTTACTTCATCGAGATCTAAAATTATCCCATTTTTTAATTTATTTGCAAGATTTAAGTCAACTTCAATTATTGGATAGTTTTGTAATGCTTCATGCATTTTAAGTATTTTAAAATTTCCTTTTTCAAGCTCATCAATAGTAAAACTATCTTCAATTGATAATGAGCCTGATTTTGTTCTAACTAAACCACTCATATGGGCAGGGTATCCTAACACTTTACCGATATCTTCGCATAAAGTTCTTATATATGTCCCCTTTGAAGAAACCACTCTAAATTTAAATTTTAAAAAGCCATCTATATTTTCAATATTTGTAATTCGTTTTATTTCAAAAATTTCAATTTCGCGTTCTTCTCTTTCTATACTAACGCCACTTCGAGCTAGTTCATATAGTTTTTTTCCATCTTTTTTTATAGCAGAATACATTGGTGGTATTTGTTTACTTTTTCCTAAAAATGATTGTAAAGCACTATCTACATCTAAATCTTCGGTAACTTTCTTTTCTTCTAAGATTTCACCTTCACTATCAAGAGTATCAGTACTTCTACCAATAAATATCTCTGCGATATATTCTTTAGTTTCTGCCATTAAATAATTTGAAAGTTTTGTTGCACTTCCAATTAAGACAACAAGTAAGCCAGTAGCTAGTGGGTCTAGTGTTCCAGCATGACCGACTTTTTTTACTTTCAAAATTCTTTTTACTTTTGTAATAGCAGATTGTGATGTAATACCTTGAGCTTTATTTAATAATAATACACCATTCATCATCTTCACCATTGCTTCTATTTTCAAACATTATTATTATACCACATTTACTAGCAAAATCCTACATTAACAAAAGAAAAATAGTCCCTAAGGACTAAATTTCTTCGATTAAATCATCTAATATAATTCTACCTACACCAATTACACCACAACCAATATGTGCTCCTACTGTAGGTGTAATTGTTTCAACTTCAACTCTTAAAGCATTAGCTTGCATTTCTTGAATTCTTTTTGCAACTTCCATTGCTTCATCTTTTTGCTTTGTATGAAGTACTACATAAATTACTTTTTTTGCATTAATGCTTGCATCACCAATTAATTCAATAATTCTATTAACTGCTCGATTATAAGTTCTTACTTTCTCATATGGTGAAATTTTTCCTTCATCATCAAGTTCAAGAATCGGTTTAATTCTCGCAAGACTACCAATAAAGCCTTTTGCTGCACTAAGTCTACCGTTCTTTACAAGATACTTGAGATCATCAACAACAAAGAAAGCTTTTGAATTATTTCTAATTTTTTCACACTCTTTTAAAATTGTATCTAGATCATAGCCTCTTTTTGCAAGTATTTCTGCATAATACGCAATATATCCTTGAAGCATTGTTGCAGCTCTAGTATTAAAGACATGATAATTTATACCATCTACTAATTCAGTAACTGTTGATTGGAGATTTTCACCATAAGCACTTAAATTAAAAGAAATTGGAAAATGAATCACATCAGTAAATCCTAATCTTTTATAGTACTCGATACTATTTAATATTTCTCCGGTTGTTGGTGCTGCAGTAGTTGGAACAATATTAGATTTACTTAGTTTTTCATAAAATTCATCCGCAGTAATATCAATTCCATCTACTAATACTTCATCTTCAAAATTTATTGTTGTTCTTGTGATTTGCACGTTATGTTTATGGGGAAAATATTCCAATCCAGAACTGCAATCAGCTGTTATCCCAATTTTCATCATTTACCTCCATCTCACTTCTAGTTTATTATAGCAAAAATACTATCTAATTCAAAGTCAAAAATTGAGGATTATTTTTATTTTTTGATGAAAATTAGTTGATTTCCTTCCACAAACCCATACTCATTGAAAAAGTGTAATGGATAGTAGTGGCGATTTTCTAAATCTCTTACATTAAAAAGTTTTAAATCTTGTTTTTCGTTATTAAGATTTTCTTCATAAACTATTAAATATTCTGTATCAATATCTAATTCATATTCGTATTCTCTATCTTCAGTAATTACAAATTCCTTTATTAAATTGTCATCTTTATCAAATTCTTGGATAATTACTTTTTCTAAACTATTTTCAGTATAAACATATTTAAACTCATATTCGTAAGTTAGTTCTAACAAATCAGTTTTACTCCAAAATTTGCTTGTAAGAGTCACTGTAGCTGTATTTACATGATGACCAACTTCATTTAATTCCTTAATTTTTATATTACCATCATCATCTAAAACTATACCATCTCTATAAATTGTAGTTGGCTTGTTTACGATAATCTCACCATAAACCTTATTAGTAATATAAGTTTTCTCATCTTCTACAACTTCATTATAATTTACTTGTAAATTAACTATTCCCTTATTAGAATAAAGATCAATCATTCTTTTTCCATCATCTGAAAAATCAGCTACATATACCTTTAAGAATTCATCGTGATAATTTTCAGGTAAGTCTACATCTTCAATTAACAAATCAAAAACATAACCGATTATTAATTCTTCTTTAGGAATTAGATTTCCTGGTAAATCAGCTTCTTCATATTCTTTTGCAAGCATACAACCATTTAAGATGACTAAACTAAATAAACACAAGAGAACACTAATTATTTTTTTCATACAACTACCTCTTTTTCTAACTCTAAAATACTAGTTTCAATAACCCCATCAAAATTTGTAAATAATAGCGCATAGTATTTGGTTGTATTTATGTCTATAATTTTACGCTTTCTATATTCTTCCACTCCACTTTTATAAGTTTCAGTTACAATTATATAATCAGTATTTGAATTATATATATACTTTTTGAGGTTAGAATCAATATCCTTTTCTTCAAGTAAATTATAATCCTTATCAAATTCTCTAAACCTTATACTTTGTAAAGTATCAATCATTACGAAGTTGAGTTGAATTTTTCTTTCATTTGCTTTATTAAAAAGAGTCACTTTTTCACTAACCGAATGAGAAAAATCTAATTTAGAATCATAACTAGTTCCATTACTTACTTCAATAAACTTATTATCTTTTAAATAAACTGGAATGATCGTAACTATTTTGTTTGCTTCTCTATTCAAATATACATTACTCATAATCGTTTGGGTATTTAGATCTTTCATTACATCAGAACTATAATGTTTATTCATAAAGATATTACTATCTTCAACCCCATGAATACCAAAATAAAGTTTATGCTTGTTTTCTTCAGTAATTTCACCAATATATAAGTGAATACCTATAAATTCTCCATTTTTATTATCAGTTTCTATATTATCTTCTTCTAAGGCAAGTGAACAACTAACTAAGAAAAAACTTAAGATTAAAATAAATAACACTCTTAGCTTCACAAACTATCCTCTTCTTTCTTTTCATATTTTAAAATATCTCCAGGAGTACAATCTAAATAAAAACAAATCTTTGCAAGAGTTTCAAACCTAATTGCTCTAGCTTTGCCACTCCTTAAGATTGACATATTAGCTTCAGTAATCCCGACAAGTTCACATAATTCCTTTGCTGTCATTTGTCTTTCTTTTAAAACTTTATCTAAACTTACAATTACTGGCATTAAATAACCCATTTACTTTCTTCATTTAATTCATTTGATTTAATAAATGAATTAACTAAGAAGATCGCAAGATAAAATACTAAGATCTCAAACAAAGGAATTTCGATCATAAAACTAATATTATTCATCTGATTACCAAAAGCTATTTGATAAATATTTAAAAATATGCTTCTACCTAATAAACTTATAATAATTATTTTATTTATAAGTTTGAATTTATTAGCTTCAGTAATTAATTCTTTTTCAAAGTTAGTAATATTAAAGCAAATTTTTCTAAAACTAATTACTTCTAAAATAACTAAAACAAAAATATAATTATTTAATAAAAATGCTAATAAAGAATAAAGAATTTCTGCATCATTCAACTCTTTATTCACATCTATTATATACATTGATAGATTGTAATAGAAAATTATAAATAGTAAAAAACCAATTAAGATATTAGTAAAAATATTTAAACGTAGCTTTTGACTTTTTTCAGTAAATAATAAGCGAATAATTAAATACATCAGTAAAAATAAATAGAACACACTCATAAAGCCAGAAAACACTATGTATATTCCTTCATCTCCAAAAATTTCAAGTGTTTTAAATAATTTATTTACTAAATGAGGATTAATCATATAGTATAAGTTAAAAAATAAGATGATTGTTAAAACGATTAAAAATACTAAATCGAGAACTTTTGCTTTTTTTCTAATAAATAAAACACCTAAAATAATAATCGGAATTAAACTAATACCTGTGTAGATTAGGATTGAAAAAATATTACTAGTTCCACCTTTAAGAGACATATTTCTTAGACCTTTACCGATTAAAATGAAAAGATCAAACATAATCGCAAAAGCAGGACTTTGACTTTTTTGACCTACGGCGAAAGCTAAAATAATAAAAATTATACTTAAAATAAAATAAATAATAAATGATTTCTTCTTCATACACCCTCCAAAATTATCGTTATTCGATAATAGTATATGATAATAATTATCGTTTGTCAATAATTATTATGATTTTAATAAAAAAAAACATTCTTTCGAATGTTATTTTAATTAATTATTTTCTAAATCGGTTTACATTACCAAAAACAAATACTTCTAGTGCTTCATGTGCATCTTTTAAACCTTCTATAAACCTAATTGTGATCGGATTACGATTAGTAAAAATTAACTTAATGCTACCTACATCAAATCCAAAATATTCACCAAAATTATTTTGCTTTGAAATACTTAGTAGCGTTGATGCATCAATTTTTATTTCTTTTTTTAATTTATGAATAATTAAAATGTTGTGATCAGTTGTTAGTACTGTCTCTGGTAATAAGAAGTATTTAATAATATTTATAATAAAAGGAATAGCAAAAACTAAAAAAGCAAGTGCAAAAATGAGGTATAAATCAAAACCTAAATGGTAAATGGTTTTATTGAGGTTTGTAAAACAGATGATACTACCTATTATTAAAAATATTGCAATAACTAAATTAAAGTTTAAAGCTGCTTTTGCTTTAGAATATTTTTGCATTTTCTCACTTCCATATATCTATACTATATTTAATACTTCTTTTCCTTCAATGTATCTTGATAAGTTTTCAATTATCATTTCTGTAAGCCTAGTACTAATGTGTGGACTTGCTGCAGAACAATGTGGAGTTAAATATACATTTTCTAACTCCCAAAGTTTACTATCAGCTGGTAGTGGTTCAGGTGAACATACATCTAAACCTGCCCCACGGATAGTTCCATTTTCAAGAGCTTCAATCAAATCATCTTGAACAACCACATCTCCGCGTGCAATATTTATTAATAAAGAATTGCTTTTCATTAATTTTAGTGTATCTTTATTAATCATACCACGTGTTTCATCATTTAATGGAACTGTTAAAACTACATAATCACTTCGCTTTAATAACTCGTGGAGTCCAGCTTCACCAACTAATATTTCATCAAAATGATCAACTGGCTTATTACTTCTTCGATAACCTAATACCGTGGTCCCAAATGCTTTAATTCTTTTTGCAATTTCTTTTGCAATTGAACCAGTTCCAACAATACCTACTGTAGAGTTATATATTTCTGGTTCGTTAAAGTTTGGTTTCCATTCTTTATTTTCCATATTTTTTAAGTAAGTTCTAACATTTCTGTTTAAAACTAAAATTTTTGCGATTACATCTTCCGCAATTGCAATACTATAAATATCTTTCGCATTTGAAAAAGTTATGTTTTGCTTTTCTAAGATTGAAAAATCGACTGTATCAAAACCAGCACGGTAAGATTGAATCCATTTTAAATTAGGATAATTTTTAATGTTTTCCTCTTTCACAAAATAAGGTTCTACTACCATTACTTCAGCATCATAACTATGTTCAACTTCAGTTTCAAACTTTACGTTTGGAAACTTAGCTTGAAGTTTTTTAAAATTTTCTTCTCCTATTGGTTGTGTATTAATAAAAACTTTCATAATCATCCTCCATTTATATTACTATTATACTATATTTTTATAATTTTTTAAATTAGATAAATATTATATTATTCGTAGATTTGTAAATACTAAAATCGAGGTGGTATATTTGATTAGAGTAGCAACACTCGATGATGTAGAAATCTTAGTTAAATATAATATATTATTAGCAAAGGAAGCTAAAAATATCAATTTAATTAAAGAAAGTGTAAAAAGTGGGGCAATTAGTGTGCTCAAAGAAAAATTCAAAGGTACATACTATATATACGAAATTGATAAAGAACCAATTGGATTTACTTATGTTACACCATTTTGGAATGCGGCATATAACAAGGATTGGTGGCTTATCAATAATATTTATTTAGAAAACAAATATAGAACAAAAAAAGCAATTAATAATTTCTTTAACTATTTATATAATCTTGGTAAAGATTTAAATATCGGGGGAATAAAATTATTTACTACTGATGCAATTATTAGCCCTGTATATGTAGATAATAACATCTGGACAGAAAATATTGATTTAAAACTATATGAAGTAATATTTACACATTTTGGACAAATATAACATACAAAAACTAAATAAACTTCATATCTTATTGTGAAGGGGGGGAGATATATGTTTTTTGGTTTCCCATTTTTCTGTCCTAGATTCAATTGTTGCTGCTGTTGCTGGTTCTGTTGTAATAATAGTATCTTCTTTATCTAAATATAAACAATAAAAAATCGGCTTCATCCTTGGATGAAGTCGATTTTCCCTTTATACAATAACTCTTCTATTTAGTAAATCTAAATTACTTATATTAAAAAGATTAATTTTATAACCTAGTTCATTATTTGAACTTAATGTAGGGTTACCATAAATCATTTCAACCAATTCAGGATGATCGATAAATGGATTACGATTTTTTTGATTTTGGAAAATAACTTGATTTCGATTGATTTCAAATTCATCAACAGGATCTTCGATATGCCATCTTAAGAACATATCAAGTTCACCAATAGAATTTCTTGTAATTGAAACATTCCAGCGAACATTTACATAAAAGATAATTCTTGCTACATCACCTTTGTCAGCATCCCCTGGATAAAAACCACCATCAATTTTCTTATAACCACCAGAACTATCTCTAAACGGTAAGTTACCTCTGCTGCTATTTACTGAAGGCGTTGAAGCTCTTAAGTTATGAAGATCCCATTCAGCTGCTCCAGGGATTTTTGATTTTGGCCACACGTGTTCACGATCCCATGTTTTTCCGCTATCCCATTTATTATTAGTATTTTTTCGATCATAAATTAATAATAATTGATTAGTCTTAGTTGGGTCAACATCAGATTTTTCTAATGTTGTTCTCGTAATACTATCACTAATATAATTATTGCTAGAAATAATCGCATGTAGTTCATCTTTTAAAGCTGAACCAGTTAAGCCGTTTAAACTAGCATAATAACCAGTAAATATAATATCCGGATCATCGCCTGGTTCATCACCTGGATCTTCAGTTTCTAGACCTAAAACGATAATTAAGTAACTTTTATTTTTTTCCTCATCACCTAATTTATAGCTAGCAATTAAAGTTACAAATTCATCATTTGAAGTGCGAGCAACTATTGCCTCATCATCGACAATACTAATAACATCACTATTTAAACTTTTCCAATATATTTTGATATCTTCAATTTCTGTAACTAGTGTAAAGTCTTTTGTAACATGAAACTGATCTTCTCCATCTGCAAAATGCATCAAAGTTTCTTCAAATGGATTGATGTCATCATTTACAGTTTTACAACTAACCAAAAATAATGAAATTATAACAAATAATACAATTTTTCTAATTTTCATAGTTCTACCCTTTTCTAATTAATATAATTTATTATAACATATTTCGAGCCTCCAAACAATGAAAAAAGACTTTCAAAATAAAAGTCTTTTTGCTTATAATACTATAAAATTATGTTCAAAGAAATAATTAATTATTTCTTTTCGAGTAACGATTCCTATGAAAATATTATCTTCATCAACAATCGGTACAAAGTTTTGATTTGTTGCTTTTAAAATCAAATCTTGAATTTTTGCATCTTGATTTATCGGCTCTAAATCACGTAATCTTTCAACATCAGCAATTTTGGCTTTTTCAGCAACACTCTTGCTAATATCTTTGTTCATAATAAAACGTAAAATATCACCTTCTGTAATAGTACCAACATAATAACCTTCACGATTTAAAACAGGAATTGCTGTAAAGTGATTATCTTCCAGCAAATTATAAACTTCCTTTACTGTCATATCATCATACGCATAAATAACTTTAGGTATTTTAATAGTAAAAAATAAAATATCCATAATTTCTCCTTTCAAATAAGAATTAATTGTTTAAGTCTTCAATTAAGGAAGACAAATCATATCCGAGTACTACAATTACATAATGTCCATCTAAATATGCTTCATAGTTAGTATTTTCAACTTCGACTTTAATTTTCTTATACCATTTTTCTGCAGTTCTAAGTTTTGGGAATAAAAAGAAATAAGCTACACCATCTTGATCTTCACTTGCAGTTCTATGAATATCAATTACATCTTTATCAGTTATTTCAAGCCAGCCTGCAACATTATTAGTTGCGCTAATTTTATTTAAGATATAACCCTCTTCAGAAAGTTCTTCTTCATATTTATCAAAAATAACTTTTGACTCATTGTAATCATCTTTCCCACATGCACTTAAAAAGATTAAGAAAAAGATAAATATGAAAATTACAATAACTTTCTTCATAGAACCACCTTTTCTTTTTGCAATACTTATTATAGCATAAAAATGGTAATTTGAATACAAAAATAATTTATTCTTTTTTTATTTTAAATGGAAAAACTTCCGATATGGAAGTTTTTATTATTAATATTAACCTTTAAAAGAAAACTTGCGTAGCTTGTTCTTTAATTTCTTTTGGAGCTGAGAACGGAATTCTTGTAGTGTAATTA
>Ga0209075_1001800_pt1 | contig 19755 bp, 16 predicted proteins | sample Stecom2011_FD_187523 | JGI IMG/M metagenome (GOLD analysis project Ga0209075, IMG submission 187523) | Agricultural soil microbial communities from Utah to study Nitrogen management - Steer compost 2011 (SPAdes) (version 2) | ecosystem: Environmental > Terrestrial > Soil > Agricultural land...
AATAACATATTTTTAACAATTTCTGAAATAACTAACAATCTTTCTGTTTTTTGCTTTATTTCACCCAAATCACTGAGAATTTGATAAATCTTTAACGGTTTTCCAAATTGCAAAACACACAAATATTGATTAAATTTGTACTTTTAAACATAGAATTATGCAGACAAATCCAGACTTAAAAAAAGACCTTTCTTTCGAAGACTTTAAAACGGAAGTTTTACACGATTATAAATTAGCTGTCACCTCACGTGAATGCAGCCTTTTAGGTCGTAGAGAAGTCCTTACAGGAAAAGCCAAGTTTGGAATTTTTGGCGATGGAAAAGAAGTGCCACAATTAGCATTAGCGAAAGCGTTTAAAAATGGCGATTTCCGTTCGGGATATTATAGAGACCAAACCTTTATGATGGCTATTGGAGAACTAAATATCCAACAGTTTTTTGCTGGTTTATATGGTCATCCAGACCTTAACCACGATCCAATGTCTGCTGGAAGACAAATGGGAGGTCACTTTGCCACTCATAGTTTGGACGAGAATGGCGATTGGAAAGATTTAACAAAACAAAAAAATTCTAGTTCAGACATCTCTCCTACTGCTGGACAAATGCCGCGTTTATTAGGTTTAGCGCAAGCATCAAAAATTTACAGACAAGTTAAAGGAATCGATACTACCAATTTTTCAAATAAAGGAAATGAAGTCGCTTGGGGAACTATTGGAAATGCCAGTACCAGCGAAGGTTTGTTTTTCGAAACCATCAATGCTGCAGGTGTTTTACAAGTACCTATGGTTATGAGTGTTTGGGACGATGAATATGGAATTTCGGTTCATGCCAGGCATCAAACAACAAAAGAAAATATATCTGAAATCTTAAAAGGATTTCAAAGAGATGAAGACCAGAAAGGCTTCGAAATCCTTCGTGTAAACGGTTGGGATTATCCAGGATTGGTCGACACATATCAAAATGCTTCAAGAATAGCAAGAGAAGAACACGTGCCTGTTTTAATTCATGTAAACGAATTAACACAACCTCAAGGCCATTCAACTTCAGGGTCTCACGAACGTTATAAAGATGAAAATCGATTAGCATGGGAAGCAGAGTACGACTGCAATGTGAAGCTTAGCGAATGGATGATTTCCAATAGCATTGCAACAGATGACGAATTAAAAGACATTGAAAAAGTAATTAAAAAAGAGGTTTTAGAAGGTAAAAAAGCTGCCTGGAATGCTTTTGTTCAACCTTTAAAACAAGAGCAGCAAGAACTTTTATCTCTTTTAGAAAACGTAGCAAATTCTAGTGCCAATAAGGTGTTTATTTCAAAGCTTAAAAATGATTTAGCTGAAATTAAAGAACCTATAAGAAAAGACGTTCTTTCTACTGCTAGAAAAGTGTTACGTTATGTCCTAAAAGAAACGACAGCTGAAAAAACACAATTGGTAAATTGGATCAACACCTATATTGAAACCATTCAACCTAAATATAGTTCGCATTTATATAGCGAATCGCCTAAATCGGCTTTAAAAATTCAAGAAGTTAAGCCAACTTACCATGCTAATAGCGAAGATGTCGATGCCAGATTAGTACTTAGAGACAACTTTGATGCTATTTTTGGTAAATATCCTGAAACTTTGGTTTTTGGTGAAGATGCTGGACATATTGGCGATGTAAATCAAGGTCTTGAAGGCATGCAGGAAAAGTATGGTGAACTTCGTGTATCGGATGTTGGTATTCGCGAGGCAACCATTCTAGGTCAAGGAATTGGTATGGCCATGCGTGGTTTACGCCCAATTGCTGAAATTCAGTATTTAGATTATATTTTATATGCGCTTCAAATTATGAGCGACGACTTGGCAACGCTTCAATACAGAACTAGCGGACGCCAAAAAGCCCCATTAATTATTAGAACCCGTGGTCATAGACTGGAAGGAATTTGGCATTCTGGATCTCAAATGGGCGGCATTATCAATCTAATTCGTGGCATCCATGTTTTGGTTCCAAGAAACATGACCAAAGCCGCTGGATTTTACAACACACTTTTAGAAAGCGACGAACCTGCATTGATAGTAGAATGTTTAAATGGCTACCGATTAAAAGAAAAAATGCCTTCTAATATTGGAGAATTTAAAACTCCTCTTGGCGTGGTTGAAACTATTCGTGAAGGAAATGATATTACTTTGGTTTCTTATGGTTCTACCTTAAGAATTATAGAACAAGCGGCCAAAGAACTTCAAGAAGTTGGTATTGATGCTGAAATTATAGATATTCAATCTTTACTACCTTTCGATTTAAATCAGGATATTGTTAAAAGTATAGCTAAAACCAATCGATTAATGGTCATTGACGAAGATGTTCCTGGAGGGGCATCAGCTTTTATTTTAAATGAAGTTTTAAATACACAAAACGCATACATTCACTTAGATAGCAAACCACAAACCTTAACAGCACAGCAACACAGACCAGCTTATGGAACAGATGGAGATTATTTCTCTAAACCTTCTGTTGAAGATGTGTTTGAAGCCGTTTATAAAGTCATGCATGAAACAAATCCTTCCAATTTCCCGAAATTGAGATAGAATTTATGAAATAAGAATCAACTTAAAACCTTTCAAAATAATCTTTGAAAGGTTTTTTAATTTAAGAAACTTTACAAACTAAGAAACCAGCTATTATAGTAAATGTGATGTCGTTTTAAACTTATAGGCTTTGCTTGAAAAATTATTCTTAGATTAATTGTTGTAATTTCGCAACGTAAAAATATACGAACAAAAAATAATTCATGAAAAATATAGTATTTGTCCTACTCCTTTTGCCATTAGTTAGTTTTAGTCAGAAAATTAAGTTTAAAAAAGACAAGCTTTTATTTGATGACAAAGAAGTTGCTATTTTTGATTCTAAATCTAAAACATACAATTTTTCTTATTTAAATGGAGAAAAGGCTTTTGATGCCATTTTTCATGGAGAAGAAGAATACAAAATAGAAGGTTTTCAATGGGTAGAATTAATTAACAAGGAAGGTGTTAAAACAGAAATCCCTTATGAAATTTTAAAAGTTTCCTTCAGCGCCAAAAGTATTATGGTTCGCTTACTTTCCGAAAAATATCATCTTATAGATGAAAACGGAATTAATAAAGCAAATGTAGCTAGCTTCTTTACGGAAGAAAGAGAATTGTTAAGCGAAAAATACGCCGGAGACATAGCAGATACAAAAGCAAATGAAACGCTTAAGAAAAATATCATGAGTCAATACAATCCGTTTGTAAAAGATGACGGAACCATATTGTTTGGTGGTTTTCAAAGCACCAACATAGTTGGTCATGCTTCGTTTAATGATAATGTGTACACCATTACAGATTTAGATAGAATTACTGTAGCACAAACAAAAAAGACAACAAATACAAATACTTCTGTAGAAGTTCTTACTTATTCTGGAGATTCTTTTTCTTATGATTATGGTTCTAGAACCATGCTAACCGGACAGTTTTCAAGAAGTTTTGCACAATTATTAGTTGAAGAACTATTAATAAAAGGCTACAAATTAGGCAGAGAAGCAAAAGCTCATAATGCAGCTTTACACAACGAAAAAGTAAAGGTTGCAAAAGAAAATAGCGTCAATTTATATGGAGTTCCTGGTTATATTATAGATGAGGATGGAACAAAATATGAAGGAACCATTTATGCCGTTTTTGAACAGTTAGAATTAAATCCTAACCAAGAAGAACCTAATGTATATGATGCTACTTCTATAGATAATTACGGAAAAAACGTGAGTGTAAAGTACTTGAATGACAAAGGAAAATCTCGTATTAAAAAGTTTACTGCAAAAGACAATATTTCGTTTTGTGCTATTGATAATGGTGAAGAGAAATGTTTTTATGGTTTAAAAACAAAAGGAAATACCATGAAAAAGATTGCAAATGCTACTAACTTTGGATTTAACAACTCGTATTTCTATCAAGTTTTAGAAAAATCAAATAATAACATGCTACTTATTAAACCGGGAGAAGCAGGAACTTATGTATTAAAATTTTCTGATATAGAAGATGGATTTATGATTGACGAAAGAAATAACAATAAGCTATCTGAAGCATTAGCAGCATATATTTCAAATTGTGCAAATCTTTCAAAAGACATTAAAAACAAAGAATTTGACCTTTCTGAAATACAAAACCTAAAGCAAATACTAAATGAGTATCAAGATTGTGCTAATTAAAGTAAAAAAACCTCTTCTATAAACCACAATATTTCAATGGCGGATATTTACGAGATACAGATTTTAACTATTTAAAAAATAATTAGGATCTCATAAGTATAAAATCTTATGAGGTCTTTTTTTTATATATTTATCACTAATTAAAAATAAAAACAAATGAATAAGAATTTTAACGATTTAGCGCAATTAATTGCCAGAGTTGGCTTTGGAGCCTTAATGTTAACCCATGGGATTCCAAAAATAGGAATGCTATCCAATCCTTCCGAATTCGCCGACCCTCTTGGTATTGGCGGAACTTTATCTTTAATCCTCGTGCTTATTGCAGAGGTTATAGCTCCTGTTTTAGTTATTATTGGTTTTAAAACTAAACTGGCTACTATTCCTATTATATTAACCATGTTAACTGCAGCTCTTGTTTTTCATTCTCAAGATCCTTTTGGCGTTAAGGAAAAGGCTCTTTTATATGTTGTTGCTTTTACAGTCATTCTACTAGCTGGCCCTGGAAAGTACGCTATAGATAAGAAAGGATAAATTTAATAAAAAAATTCCCGATTCAACCAGTCGACATCCAGGTTCTCAAGGTATAAATATGAAAGCAGTTTCCGTAGTCACCATAAAAAAAGAATTAAAACATCGTTCGCAAGAAGAACTTATTGAGCTCTGTTTGCGTTTGTCGAAATTCAAAAAAGAAAACAAGGAACTTCTCACCTATTTGTTATTCGAATCGCATGACGAAATGGGTTATATAGAAACCGTTAAGCAAGAATTGGACGAACAGTTTGAAACCATCAATACAGATAGCTATTTTTATATTAAGAAAAGCGTTCGAAAAATTTTAAGAAACCTTAAAAAATATGCCAGATATTCGCTTAAAAAAGAAACTGAAGTCGAGCTCCTACTCTATTTTTGCAAGAGATTAAAAGACTTTAAGCCTTCTATTAAACGCAATGTTACTTTGATGAATATTTACGACAGACAAATTTTAAGTATTAAAAAGATCGTTGGAACCCTACATGAAGATTTGCAATACGATTATAATTTGGAACTGGAGGAATTGTTTAAAGATTAGTAACTTTCAAGGAAGATATCTTATAACACGGTTCTTAGAAACTGAAAGAACCAAAACCATTTTTCTACCGAGTTTTATTTAAATTCACCTCATTTAAAATAAGTTTATGAAAACATTTAGTTTAGTATTAGTCTTTTTTGCTAGCCTGTCTATATTGGGCCAAAACAAACCATTAACAATGGAAGATGCTGTTATCGGCATGGGAACCAATCTACGTATAGAAAACCTATCGCAATTACAATGGATTCCAGATGAAAATAGTTTTACCGAAATGGTTCAAACTTCCTATGGAAATGCTTTGGTTGCAAGAGCACTTCCTTCTATAAAAACGGATACATTGGTTCGTTCTACAGATTTTGAAGGAATGAAATCTGTGCCTTCTCTTAAATGGAGCGATAAAAATACAGCCACTTATAAAAATGCCCAAGATTTGATGCTTTGGAATAGAAAAAGCAATAAATCCGAGAAATTAATAAATATTCCTGAAAATACCGAAGCCGAGGAATTTGAACCTACAACACATTCGTTTGTATATGTAGTGGATAACAACTTGTTTTTGATAGATGGTAATAAAAAAACCCATCAAATTACCGAAGATGGAACATATGGAATTACCAACGGAAAAGGAGTGCATCAATTTGAATTTGGAATTAGCAAAGGAACTTTCTTTTCTCCTAAAGGAAACTTACTCGCTTTTTACAGAATGGACGAAACCATGGTGGAAGACTATCCTATCATTGATTGGTCCACAACTCCTGGCGTAAACACGAATATTAAATATCCGTTTGCTGGACGAACTTCCCATCATGTTACTTTAGGCATTTACAACCCGAAAACCCAACAGACGGTATTTCTAGAAACAGGTGAGCCTAAAGAACAATATCTAACATGTGTTACTTGGTCACCAGATGAGAAATCAATATATATTGCTGTTTTGAATCGCGATCAAAACCACATGAAACTAAATCAATACCATGTTGAAACAGGAAAGTTTATAAAAACCTTATTTGAAGAAAAAAACGATAAATACGTAGAACCACAAAACGATTTATACTTCCTTCCAAATGGAAAAGAATTTGTCTGGTTTAGTCAACGTGACGGTTTCATGCATTTGTATCGCTATGATTTGAATGGGAACTTACTCAATCAAATCACCAAAGGAAAATGGTTGGTCAATGATATTATTGGTAAAAACGAAAAATCAGGTCAATTACTAATTACAGCAACCAAGGACGGCGCCATGGAAAAACATCTCTATGCTGTGAATTGGAAAAACGGGAAAATGGAGCTTCTAGATAGCGATTCTGGTTATCATACTCCTTCTGTTAACTCCAATGGAACTTATGTTTTAGATATTTGGACAAGTGAAACGACTCCTAGAAATGTGGATGTGTATTCAACCGATAAAAAGTTCAAGAAAAATTTATTGACTGCCAAAAATCCATTGACAAATTACCAAATGCCTAAAGTTGAAAACGTGACTTTAAAAGCGGATGATGGTACAGATTTGTATGGAAAATTAATTTATCCAACCAATTTCGATTCTACTAAAAAGTATCCTGTTGTAGTGTATTTGTACAATGGTCCTCATGCTCAAATGAATCTAAATAGATTTCCCGCTAGTGGAAATTTATGGTACGACTATATGGCTCAAAATGGCTATGTAGTTTGGGTTATGGATGGTCGTGGAAGTAGCAACCGAGGTTTAGAGTTTGAACAAGTTGTTTTTAGACAATTGGGCCAGGTGGAAATGGAAGATCAAATGAAAGGAGTGGATTATTTGAAATCTCTTCCGTTTGTAGATGGCGACAGAATGGGAATACACGGCTGGAGTTATGGCGGATTTATGACAACTTCGTTTATGCTTACAAAACCCGATGTATTTAAAGCAGGCGTTGCTGGTGGACCGGTGATGGATTGGAGCATGTATGAAATTATGTACGGCGAACGATATATGGATACTCCACAAACCAATCCAGAAGGTTATGAAAAAACCAATTTGATGGACAAAACCAAAAATTTAAAAGGAAAATTATTGTTAATTCACGGAACCAACGACAATGTGGTGGTTTGGCAACATTCAATCAATTTTTTACGACATGCAGTCTCAAATGGAATTCAGGTTGATTATTTTGTTTATCCAGGTTACGAACACAACGTACGTGGTAAAGATAGAGTGCATTTAATGCAGAAAATTACTGATTATTTTGATTTGTACTTGAAGTAAACCTAATTATAGTTACAATTAAAATGATCGATTTCATCGAATAATGATGGAATCGATCATTTTAATTATTTGACAAAAAGCTGAAAATAATATTGTTACAAATAAGAAAAATCAAATTTATAAAAGAGCTTAAAAATCCATGAAAAATATTCCAATAATGGAATATGCTAGAAATTTAATAATATAAAGTAGAATTAGAAGTCTATGGAAATAAATTCTATTAAACTCATATTACTTGTACTCCACTATTAAGTAAACAGCAGTACTATCTCCTACATTTAAAACTTCATGTTGACTTATGGTCTCTTTATTCCAAGTGGCTCCAGTTTTCACCTGAATTGTTTTCGTACCAGTTCCATCGGTAATTCTAAACGTACCTCCTTGTAAGGTATAGCCAAAATGTGGTTGGTGTTCATGCTTTTCATGCCCAACTCCTGGTGGAAACGTACATTTTAAAACACGTATATGGTTGTCTTCATGAAGAACTTCACAAACACTTTCTCCTTCCCATCCAGCTTCCAAAGGATCTGGAAGTTTAGATTTTTCTTTACAGGTGAAAAATAAAACGCAAATAAATATATAGAACAAGTTCCTCATTAACCCATAATTCTAACCATCATTTCCTTTAATAAATCCCCTTGCTTAACAGCATTGGAACCTACTCCTTTACTCTTCACATCAAACTCTCTTAAAGTAGCAATTACAGAACTTACATCTCTCATGGGGTAATTTCTTGCCGCTAAAATATATTGATTTGTGAAAAATGGATTTATTTTTAAAGCAGAAGTTACACTTCTAGGAGATTTGTCTGCTAATCCATGTAAATATAATAGTTTAGAAAAAAAGTTATACAATAAAGCAACCGTCAACACCATAGGATTGTCCTTAGGATTTTCACCAAAATACTTAACAATCTGATGTGCTTTAAAAACATCCTTGGCTCCTACTGCATTTTGTAATTCAAAATTATTATAGTCTTTACTAATCCCTATATTTTGTTCAATATGTTCTGGGGTAATCTGCGTGCCTTCAGGAAGTACAATTTTTAATTTATCCAATTCGTTGGCAATCTTACTCAAATCCGTTCCTAAAAACTCGGAAAGCATGATGGCCGCTTTTGGCAAAATGGTATAATTTTGTCCGGACAACACACGACGAATCCAATCAGGAATCTTATCTTCATATAATTTCTTACTTTCAAAAACAACTCCAGATTTACTCAGCGATTTATAAAGTTTTTTACGCTTATCAAGTGTTTTGTACTTATAATTAAAAACAAGAATAGTAGTAGGTTGAGGCTGTTCGGCATAAGCAACCAAATTTTCAATAGATCTTGATAAATCTTGAGCTTCCTTAATTATAATTACTTGGTGTTCAGCCATCATAGGATAGCGTTTGGCATGCCCAACAATGTCATCTATATTTACATCACGACCATACAGAACCATTTGGTTAAAACCTTTTTCCTCTTCTGAAAGTACATTGTTTTCAATGTATTTCGAAATATTATCTATATAATAAGCTTCTTCACCCATTAAAAAGTAAATAGGTCGAAACTTCCTGTTTTTTATATCTGTAATTATTTGTTTGACTTCGTCCAAATCTTTAAAAAATTCCCTGTCTAGCCTCTAAGCAGACAAATTAAAAAATACAAATTCCAAAATAAGCTGTGGATCTTTGGTTTTTGATGAATGAAACTTAACTTTGAAAAAAAATATATTTGCCTTGATGCAAGAACTCCATTTTTCGAAGTTTCCGTTTCGTTTCAAAAATAGCGAAAATAAAATATCTATATTCGATAGTATTCGGAAAAAATTTGTGATTTTACAACCTGAAGAATGGGTCAGGCAACATTGTGTGCAATATCTTATTTTGGAAAAAAATTATCCTCAATCTTTAATCAACGTTGAAAAGGAATTAAAGGTAAACGATTTAAAAAAACGCTACGACATTGTGGTTTTTAATACGGATGGAACTATTCATATAATTGTAGAATGCAAAGCTCCGCAAATAAAAATCAATCAAGATACATTCGATCAAATTGCACGTTATAATTTAGCCTTAAATGCCACATATTTAATGGTTACCAATGGATTAAATCATTATTATTGCCAAATGGATTTTAAAAATGAACGTTATCAATTTTTAGAAGACATTCCAGATTACATTAAAAATGAATAAAAAAGTAACTTTTTGGTTTGGAATATTAGGGGTTTTGTTTTTTATTGTTCCAAGTATTTTAGGTGGATTTCAGTTTGAAAACTACAGCCACATCCATCAATATATCAGTGAATCTTATGCAGTTGATTCACCTTACGGAATTTATATAAGGGTATTTGGATTTATACCTAGTGGTATTCTTATCATCCTTTTCTCACTGTCTGCCATAAAATTCCTTCCTAAAAGTAAATGGACCCAACTTGGCCTCGTAGGTTTTGCATGGCTCTACGGTTTTGGAACTATTCTTGTTAGTATTTTTCCTTGTGATATTGGGTGCAATAAAGAATTAATAGACCCTAGTTTCTCGCAACTAATCCATACACTTGTTGGAGGAATAACTTACACTTTTGTACCATTCTGCTTAATTTTAATTGGTTTTGCTGCAAAAACTTGGAAAGAAGGAAAAAGCATAATGATTTTATCCCTTCTTTGCGGAATAATTGCGATGATTTTAACTCTACTACTTTCCAGCAATCCCATAGGTCAATATTTGGGGTTATATCAAAGAATTATTGAGGGTTCCATTCTATTATGGATACTTACCTTCGCCTTTTATATTAAAAAACAAAACTAAGCTTTTGAAAATAGCCATCGTTATATTAAATTGGAATGGAAAAGAATTACTTGAACAATTCTTGCCATCTATTATTAAACATTCCAAACAAGCAACTATTTATGTAGCTGATAATGCTTCTACAGATCATTCTGTTTTATTAGTGAAACAGCATTTTCCTGAAGCTAAAATCATCCAAAACACAATAAATGGCGGATATGCTAAAGGTTATAACCAAGCATTAAAACAGGTAGAAGAAGATATTTACTGTTTATTGAATAGCGATGTGGAAGTTAGCGAAAATTGGTTAAACCCAATCTTTGAGGTTTTTAATAACAATCTTGAGACCGCCATCATTCAACCAAAAATACTGGATTACAAAAACAAAACATCTTTTGAATATGCCGGAGCTGCTGGTGGTTTTATAGATAAGTATGGATACCCCTTTTGCCGGGGCCGAATATTTAATAGTATTGAAAAAGATCTAGGTCAGTACAACGACATTACAAACATATTTTGGGCTTCGGGCGCTTGTTTTTTTGTTAGGAAATCGGTGTTTGAAACTTTAAATGGTTTTGACGAATCATTTTTTGCCCATATGGAAGAGATTGATTTTTGTTGGAGAGCTTTTAATCAAGGATTTAAAACCACTTATGTTGGAACTTCAACGGTTTATCATGTTGGAGGAGCTACTTTGCATACTACCAATCCGAAGAAAACTTATTTAAATTTCAGGAATAGCCTGTATACATTAATAAAAAATGCTGGTGGCAACCTTTTCTTTTTAGTAATTATAAGGCTTATTCTAGACGGCTTTGCTGCCATTAAATTTCTTTTCGATTTTAAATGGTTGCATATCTTAGCAATTCTAAAAGCACATATTAGCTTTTACTCACATTTACCTACACTTTTAAAGCAAAGAAAGGAACTTGACCAGCGAAATGATTATTATAAAAAAACCTCTATTGTTTGGGCTTATTTTGTAAATAACTGCAAGAATTTCAATTGTTTATAAAACTGTTAAAATTTTTGTTAATACATGCCCTAACTAGCTATCTTTTATATAATTTTGGTATGTTAATTAAGAACATCTAAAAAACAATAATTATTATGAAGAAAACTCTGATATTGGGCGTTTTTGCTTTATTACTATTAGGATCTTGTGTCTCTAAAAAAGAATATACTGCATTAGAAGCCAAACAAAAAGAAACGCAGGACTTATTAAATACTGCAACTGTAAAATTAAACTCTTGTCTAGAAGACAGAGCATCTGCAACAGCTAGAGCTAAAGCTTTAGAAGATCAGGTGGCCGATTTACGTAAAAACAACGACAACCTAACTATTTTATCATCAAAAGGTGCTAGTAACATTGAAAAAACTTTAGAGAGCATTAGAGAGAAAGAAATAAAAATCACTCGTTTACAAGATGCGCTAACGCAAAAAGACAGTGTAACTCTAGCTTTAGTTACAAGTTTAAAGCGTGAAGTTGGAATTAACGATCCAGACATTGAAATTAATGTTGAAAAAGGAGTTGTATTTATCTCTATTGCAGATAAGTTATTATTCCAAAGTGGTAGCTACCATGTAACTACAAGAGCAAAAGAAGTACTTGCTAAAGTTGCAAAAGTAGTAAACAGCAAACCAGACTTTGAATGTATGGTTGAAGGACACACAGACAACGTACCTTACCACAAACCACCACTAATTGACAACTGGGATTTAAGTGTTAAACGTTCTACTTCTATTATTAGAGTATTACAAGAATTAAATGTAAACCCTGCACAGTTAATTGCAGCTGGACGTAGCCACTATGTTCCTTTAGTTGATAATGATACTGCTGAAAACAGAGCAAAAAACAGACGTACACGTATTGTTGTACTTCCAAAAATCGATCAGTTCTACGACATGATTGAAAAGGAAATGAAAAACCTTGAAGCTGGTGGAAAATAATCAGTTTTAAAGTAGTAAATAAAAAAGCTCAATCTTCCGATTGAGCTTTTTTTTATGACTTATTTTAAGTTTAAAGTATATCTAAACTTCCTTTGCCTTCTCTAATTACAATTGGATCGCCACCTTCAGATAAATCTATTACTGTAGAAGCTTGGTTATCGCCATAACCTGCATCAATAACTAAATCTACCAGGTGATTCCATTTTTCATAAATAAGCTCTGGATCTGTGGTGTACTCTAATACTTCATCTTCATCATGAATGGAGGTTGAAATAATAGGGTTTCCTAATTGTTTTATAATTTCAATGGCAATTCTATTATCTGGCACACGTATCCCAACCGTTTTTTTCTTTTTAAAAGGGTGAGGTAATGATTTAGCGCCTGGAAGAATAAACGTATAAGGTCCTGGAAGCGCTCTTTTAAGTATTTTAAATGCTGAGGTATCTATTTGCTTAACATAATCGCTAAGATTGCTTAAATCTTCACAAATAAATGAGAAGTTGGAATTTTCCAATTTCACGTTTTTAATTCGAGCAACTCGTTCTAATGCTCTTACATTATTAATATCGCAACCCAAACCATAAACCGTGTCTGTTGGATAAATAATCAAACCGCCATCTCTTAAAACTTTTACAACTTTTGCAATTTCTTTGGGATTCGGGTTTTCTTCATATATTTTTATAAACTCTGCCATACTATTAATCTTAAAAACTCGTTATTACTGCAAGATAATTAATTATATGGTTTATGAAGGATTTTAAAATCTACTTATTTATTTCTGTGCTTATCGTTTCGTTTATTTCCTGTTCTACAGACGATAGCAACAACTTACCAAATACAGGACTGAATCCTTTAGAATATTATCAAGAATTAAATGTGTCATACGGACCTAGTAGCGATCAAGTTTTCGATATCTATCTTCCAGCCAATAGAGATTTAAATACCAATATCATGATTTTAGTTCATGGTGGAGGTTGGAATGCCGGTGATAAAAATGATATGAATGACCTTAAGAATTATGTTAGAAATACATTCCCAAACATGGGAGTTGTTAACATAAACTATAGACTTGCCAATGAGAATAACTTGCCTTATCCGATGCAATTGGATGATATTACATCTGTAATCAATCACTTAAAAACTAAACAGAACCATTATGTTATTGATAACGATTTTGGTTTTATAGGTGTTAGTGCTGGAGCACATTTAGCATTATTATGGAGTTATGCTTTTGATACAAATAGCGATATTGATATGGTTTGTAGCATTGTAGGACCAACCAATTTAACAGATCCCGCTTATTTAAACGCAACCGATCCAATGCTTCAAGCCTTATTGGATTTATTTGGCGAAGACGCTTCCATGGCGTTTCTAGAAGAAGTGAGTCCGTATCATCAAGTAACAGCAGCTGCACCTCCAACTATTTTGTTTTATGGCGGTCAAGATCCATTAATTCCAACATCTCAAGGTATCGATATGAAGGATAAATTAGAATCTCTTGGAGTTCCTCATCAATTTACTTTATATCCAAATGCTGGTCACGGTTGGATTGGCCTAGATTTATTGGATACCACTGTTAAATTGAAAGCATTTATCGAAATGCATTTTGATTAAAATCTAACCTATTACTTCAAGTTTCGCAAAACGCAGCAATAGTTTTTTAATTCCACCTTTATCGAATTTTATTTCGGCTTTGGTGTCGCCTCCTACACCTTCAATTTTCACGACTTCTCCTTTTCCAAAACGCATGTGTTCTACCATGTTTCCTACAGCCAATTTGCCATCAAACAAATTAGCTCCTCCACTGATTTTACTTACTGGTTTTAAATTCTTTGGCGTGCTAATATTTATTTTTTCTGAAGGATTATCAGCCGAAGCTTGTTTTTTGTTAAATGTAGGCTGTACAGGCTTTTTAAAACGAATTTTATTGGCATCTGCCATTCTTTTAATTTCGGGAATATCATCTCCAAAAATATCGGCGCTCAACATTGGGTTAAAGCGTCGTTCTTCTATAGGTGTAATAATATCTAGGTATTCCTCATCTATTTCTTCAATAAATCGACTAGGTTCAGCATCCACTAATTTTCCCCAACGATAGCGGGTTAAAGCATAGGTCAAGTAAGCTTGTTTTTCGGCTCTGGTAAGTGCCACATAAAACAAACGTCGCTCCTCCTCTAGTTCACTACGTGTATTCATGCTCATGGCACTTGGAAATAAATCTTCTTCCAACCCAACAATATATACGTACGGAAACTCCAAACCTTTTGCTAAGTGAATGGTCATTAAAGCCACATGATCTGCATCGCCTTTGTCGGCATCCAAATCTGTTGCTAGAGCAACGTCCTCTAAAAACTCAGCCAAAGAAGCGGTGGCATCTGCCAATTCTTTTTGTCCTTCAACAAAATCCTTCATCCCGTTTAAAAGCTCTTCAATATTTTCCATTTTGGCAACACCTTCTGGCGTACCATCTTTATTGAGTTCTCTAATTAATCCACTTGCTTTTGTAACATGTTCGGCAAGTTCAAAAGCATTGGCTGTTTTATTTAAAACCTGAAAACTTTCAATTAGGGTGACAAAATCCTGAAGTTTATTTTTGGTACCAGAATTAATATTGAGGTCTAATTTATCGATGTTTTGCAACACTTCAAAAATGGAACGGTTATAATGGTTGGCGGCCACAATTAATCTATCTAAAGTAGTTTGACCAATACCTCTTGCTGGATAATTAATAACGCGTTTTAAAGCCTCCTCATCTGCTGGATTGATAATGAGTCGTAAATAAGAAAGAACATCCTTAATTTCCTTACGCTGATAAAACGATAAGCCTCCATAAATTCTATACGGAATATCTCGTTTTCGAAAGGCATCCTCAAAAGCACGAGACTGCGCATTGGTGCGGTACAACACAGCAAAATCGCTAAATTTCAATTGATTTTGCATTCTATTCTCGAAAATAGAACTAGCTACAAAACGACCTTCGTCCCCATCAGTTAGAGATCGGTTGACTTTTATTTTAGCTCCTACGTCGTTAGCTGTCCAAACAACCTTTTCCAATTTAGTTTGGTTTTTATCGATGATGGAATTAGCTGCGTTGACAATATTTTTAGTTGAACGGTAATTTTGCTCCAGTCGGAATAATTTTACATCGTCGTAATCTTTCTGAAAGTTTAAGATATTATTAATGTTGGCACCACGGAAGGCATAAATACTTTGGGCATCATCACCTACCACGCAAATGTTCTGAAACCTATCGGAAAGCGCTCTAACAATCAAGTACTGACTGTGGTTGGTATCTTGATACTCGTCCACCAAGATATAGCGAAATCGATCTTGATATTTAGCCAAAACCTCCGGAAAACGTGTTAAAAGCTCATTGGTTTTTAGCAATAAATCATCAAAATCCATGGCTCCAGCCTTAAAACATCTATCGACGTAGTTTTTGTAGATTTCACCCATTTTCGGGCGTCTAGCCATGGCGTCGGCCTCTTTAAGTTCTGGATTTTGAAAATAAGCTTTAACTGTAATTAAGCTATTTTTATAGGAAGAAATCCGAGAGCGAATTTGTTTGTATTTATAAATATCTTTATCCAAGTTCATTTCTTTAATAATGGCAGAAATCAATCTATCGGAATCTTGGGTATCATAAATAGTGAAATTGCTAGGATAGCCCAACCTCTCTCCTTCAATACGTAAAATTTTAGCAAAAACCGAGTGAAACGTTCCCATCCACAGGTTTTTTGCTTCGCTATTGCCTACAATGGAAGCAATTCGATCTTTCATTTCGCGCGCAGCCTTATTGGTAAATGTTAGCGATAAAATATTAAACGCATCCACACCTTGGCTCATTAAATAGGCTATTCTATAGGTTAACACTCTGGTCTTCCCAGATCCTGCTCCTGCAATAACAATCATCGGGCCATCCTTTTGAAGGGTTGGTGCTAATTGTGCTTCGTTTAACTGACTTAAATACTTCTCCAATTCTCTTTCATTTAAAGGGCTAAAAATAACCATTGTTAAGCTTTTTCCCCTTGAGAATTACGAATAATTATAAACAATTTGAAACTTCTTAGAACTACGCAAGAAGTTGTTAAAGTTTTATAAAAAGTCAATTAGTCCTAAATCCATAAACTAATCGATAGTCATGGCTTTTAATAATCCAGCTTTCGTACTGATCCAAATAAAATTAAAAACCGATTGGGTTTTATGACGTTCAATATCTGTTTTTGTAACCTCTTTAAAATTATCTTCTTTCGAGTGACTATTTTTGGAAACAAACAGGTTAATCACATCCGATAAAAGTTTGTTTTTCTCGTTCCCGTCTTCCTTTAGCACAATAACATCAAACGCTTTGTACTTCACTTTGAAATCAATAGACGATAAATCATCCGTACCTGAAATGGTGAAATATGTTTTATCCAATTGGCCTTCCATGCGAATATTTAAGTTGGATTCGGTAAAGCTATTTAAATTACTGGCTTGAAGCACATCCATTTCTGCTTGAAATTCAAATAAATCGGAAGGATTGTTCACGTCAAAAGTCCAAACCACTTTTAAAGGAGTTTTTTCCATAAAAAGCGTGTTGATATCTAAAGTGGTTTTTATTGGTTCTAGGTAGGTATTGCTTACATGACTGATGTGTGCATTAAAGTTTGAAAAAGAAACCTTTCCCGCTACTCTATCTGTTTTTACTTTCTCTTCATAAGAAATAAAACCATCGTGAATTTGAACTTTATCTACTGTTAAATCAAAATTTAAATCACGTAGCATTTTACTATACAAGGGTTTAATGGTTTCATCGTCTGTTACCAACTTATCTCGATAGACTTTAAAAACTGGTTGAAAGATATCTATTTGTTCACTTAAAAAATGTAATTTAGAATTGGATGTGTTTTCTAGGAGTGGTTTTTTAATTGTTAATGAACTAATATTTAAATTGTAGTGATCTCGTTCTTTAGGAATAATTTCAGATAAAACGTCTCTCGAATATTTAGTTTGCATACGTACATCATTAAGAGAAATCAATGCTTGGTTCAATTCAGCTTCTTTAATAGCTACATTTTCATATTCACCCATTTGTGAGAAAAACGAAGAAAATGTTAGTTGATAATTCTTATATTCAATAGGAATTTTATGTTTTTTTGTGCGTTCATTATAGACAATTCCCTCAAGTTTTAAATGAATATTCTCTGTTTGAAGTTTTAAGGAATCCGTTTCAGAATCCAATATTTTTATCCGACCGTTTTCCAAATTCACTTTTTTAATCTCAATTTGATTTTTAAAAGAATTGGAATTGGAAACCTGATATTCTTCTTTGGGAATTATTGGATTGTGATAATAGGTAATCTCAGGGTTTTTTAATGAAATTTCAACTATTTTAATCAAATCATTAACCAGAAAACTCCAATATCCAATACCATTAACAGAGAGTTGATCTAGTTGGACAATTCCATTGGGCTCATTAACTGTATGTCCATGATTGGTAAGGTGTAGATTGGTTAGTACAATTTTGCCTTTTAATAAATTTACCGCTAAATCATCATAATGTAATTCTATGGTTTCGGGAAGCTCTGTAGTCAACAGGTTTTCTAGTTTAGATTTTACAACGTATTGAGCTATAAAATATCCTACAAACAGAATAATTACAATACTTCCGACAATTATTAACCATTTTCGTTTTTGTTGTGTCATTTCATAAAGATATCTATTTTAATCCTATATATTTTAAATATATTTACGTCAAAATTATAAATATGGATGCTGTTTTCAATTTTTTAAGTCAGATCACTTGGTGGATGTGGATTATTATTGGCTTACTTCTTATTGCCTTCCGAGATGTGTTTCTACAAAAACGACATACTATTAGTCACAACTTTCCAATAGTTGGTCACTTCAGATATATGTTGGAGAAAATAGGACCGGAATTAAGACAGTATTTGGTTGCCAACAATAGAGAAGAGCTGCCTTTTAATCGAATAGAACGAGGCTGGATTTATGCTTCTGCCAAAAAAGAAAATAACTACGAAGGTTTTGGAACCGATAGGGATATTTATGCGCATCAGCATATTTTTATTAACAATGCCATGATGCCTTATAAAATAGCTCCAGACCATCCTAACAGCATTAACCACTGCTTTTTGCCTTGTGCTAAAGTTATGGGATTACATAATAATCGAAGAAGACCATACAGACCAGGTTCTGTAATTAACGTTTCGGCTATGAGTTTTGGTTCGCTTTCTGCTAGAGCAGTGGAATCTTTAAATAAAGGAGTTAAAATGGCTGATGCTTATCACAATACTGGCGAAGGCGGCTTATCTCCTTATCACAGTCATGGTGGAGATGTTGTTTTCCATATTGGAACTGGTTATTTTGGAGTTAGAGACGATGCTGGTAATTTTTCTATGGAGAAACTCGTTGATTTAGTTAATAAGAATCCTTTTGTTCGAGCCATAGAAATTAAACTCTCTCAAGGTGCAAAACCTGGAAAAGGCGGTGTGCTTCCTGCTGCAAAAATTACTCAGGAAATTTCAGATGTTCGTCATGTTCCACTAGGACAAGATGTGCTTTCTCCTCCTAATCATTCCGCTTTCTCCAATGTTCCCGAATTGATGGAATTTATTGAGCAAATAGCTGAAGCAACAGGACTTCCTGTAGGAATTAAAGCGGCTATTGGAAAGCTAGGCGAATGGAAAGAGCTTGCAAACATTATGGTTAAAACAGGAAAAGGCCCAGATTTTATTACAGTCGATGGTGGTGAAGGTGGCACTGGAGCTGCACCTCCTAGTTTTGCAGATCATGTATCCCTACCTTGGGTTTATGGATTTAGCGATTTGTATAAACTATTTAAAGATAAAGACCTTTGTGAGCGTATTGTTTTTATAGGCAGTGGAAAATTAGGCTTTCCTGCCAAAGCGGCCATGGCCTTTGCTATGGGCGCAGATTGCATTAACGTAGCGCGTGAAGCTATGATGAGTATTGGATGCATTCAAGCTCAAATTTGCCATACCAATCGTTGTCCGAGTGGCGTTGCAACACAAAATAAATGGCTTCAAAATGGATTAGATCCAACCTTAAAATCTGTAAGGTTAGCTCAGTATTTTAAAACGTTTAGGAAAGAGTTTATAGAAATTACACATGCTGCAGGTTACGAGCATCCTTGCCAGTTTAAAATGAACGACATTAGTGTAAACATAGACGACCAAAGCCTCTCCAAAGAATTGGATAGCACCTATATGTACCACAAAGTAGTAGTTCCATTCACTTCTATGCAAGATCTAAAAGATTGCATCTATTTGGGTGGAAACAAGGCTTAATTAAACAAATTTAAAAAGGCTTTTTTATTTGTTTTGGATATGGGCACGCGATACTCATTATCTAAAACCACATACCCTTCATTTTCAAAATGTCGTACTTTATCCAAATTAATAATGTGCGATTTATGACATTTAAAGAATTTAGAACTTAATAGTTTCTCAAACTTTCCTAGATTATAAGAGCTGGTTATGGTTACACAATTTGTAATATGGATTTTTG
>Ga0209075_1001801_pt1 | contig 19753 bp, 10 predicted proteins | sample Stecom2011_FD_187523 | JGI IMG/M metagenome (GOLD analysis project Ga0209075, IMG submission 187523) | Agricultural soil microbial communities from Utah to study Nitrogen management - Steer compost 2011 (SPAdes) (version 2) | ecosystem: Environmental > Terrestrial > Soil > Agricultural land...
TTACACCCTGTTGAAAAGATAAATAAAAAAACAATAACCAAAAGTTTCATAATCAATTTTTAAAAATTAAATATAAACAAAAAACCTCAGATTTAAAAATCTGAGGTTTTCCAAGTTATGAAAAAAAAAAGCTGTTATTTCACTTCTTCAAAAATAACCATATTTGATAATCAGCTATTTATAAATATATGGTACAAATAAGGAACAAAAATAGAGATTTAGAATAAATTATTCTGTCACAAATATAGCATAGATTTGTGACAGAAATTATTGGCTAAGGATTTAATTTTCTACTATAAGCCATTGTATTTTATATTCATGCTTCATAGAGATTATTTTTTTAAATAACTAAAATGATATGATGATAACCGAATAATTATCTTGTGCATCTTTAAGAAATTGCTTTTCCAATTCTTCTAATCTATTTTCTTGATTGATATATACAATAATTTGTTCAATGGAAACCGTATTGTGAACGCCATCTGAACAAATAATAAACGAATCGCCTTCAGAAAACTGAATAAGCCGATGTCCAATACTGGATTCCGAAGGTTTGCCTGATATAGATCTGGTTACGATATGTTTATATTTCTCCAAAGACTTTTCTTCTTTTATATTTTCGGTTTCTAAAAGACTATTTACCAATGTATGGCTTTTGGTCTGAAACAAAACTTTATCCTTATTTATTTGATAAATCATCACGTCGCCAACCCAAAAAACATGAGCAGTATTTTCTGCTACAATAATACCACCTATGGTAGCACCAGATTTGATACTGTTTTTATTGTTGAACTGCTTGATAGCTAAATTGGCTTTTTGAACAGCTTTTTGAATATTTTGTTCATTGATGCTACCGACAAAATTTAGGAAGGTGAAAATGTTTTCAGAAACAATTCTTGCCGCTTCATCGCCTTTCTCATAACCTCCCATACCGTCGGCGATAAGGAAAAAAGAAGCCCCAGATTCTAATCTGTCAATACAGATAAAATCTTGATTGCTTTCTCTTTTCCCTGTTCCTGTTAACTGTTGTACTTTCATTAGTCTCCTGTTGCTTTTTTTGTCGCTCCTCCGTGATTAGTAACTCTTGGTCTTGTACTTATTTTTACCGGCTTTGTTGTTATACTTTGTTCGGATGCTTTGGAAGCCCATAGGAAGCCTTCACCAGCTTTCAAGACACTCATATCAGCTGCTGTCAGACTATTCAACTGTGTCAAGGATTTTTGAATATGCTTTAACCATTGTGGAGAGTTAAACTTATGGAGTAATACAATACTGCTTAATTCAATGATTTCATTTGGTAAGCTTGGTGGATCTTGACTGGCAATCATAATGCTTACTCCTTTATGTCTCATTTCACGAATTGCTGTAACTATATTATTTGTCAAATCCTTATTATCCATATATTTATGAGCTTCATCAAAAACAATGAACTTGTTGAAGTGCTTGTCATTAAAGGTTTTTACCCCTGAAAAAATATTAAGCATGATCACGAATAATCCTAACGCTTCGTCTTTAACAATAAACTCATCTCGCAAATCTACAATGACCAATCTCCCCGGTTTTAAAACCTCTTTAAGAAAGAAACTGTCATCAATATATTCTTGGGCAAAACTAAGTTTCTGCCTGGCTAAAGATTTTTGAGTGTTTGAAAGTAGTTCAGATGCCTCCACACTTTCTCTTAACCCTTCCAACGTAATATTTCTACGTTGTTCTTTCATCATAAATTTTAATTGCTTAATGTATGATGAGTCGTTTCCAACTGCACCCAATAAAAACATCCAGTCCTGAACATTCAATTCTTTAGAGTTAAAGGCTATAGGTTCAACTTGTATAGATGGAAATTCTTCTCTACGTTCGTCAACTTTATCTGAAGGAGTTAATATAATAACATCTTCTATCTTGTCTGGTTCGGCACCATATAACTCTTTTAATTTCCCTAACTCGGTAAGATTAGTATTGGCGTTAATCATCGAAGTAAATTCTGGTTCATAGTCCATACTTTCACTGTAATGGAATATAGCTCCTGCCAAAGGAGCAGGAAGTTTATTGATTTTTGAAAATTGTTTCAATACCATTTCGCTAATCGTGCCAATAGTATAACTCTTTCCTCCACCTTGTACACCAAATAAACTTATGGTATTGGTTTCAGACAAGTCGATTGCTATTTTTTTATTGTGTATTGATGTACCGATAATACCAAATTGGTCAGAGATACTATTCTTCCCTACAATAATGTCAAATTCTGGAATATTATAAGCTATGTCATTATTTTCAGGTACAGTTTGATGATTACTATATTGCTTTTCGGTAGTAGGCTCTGCTACTTCAACATTTTTAGGCTGTTCTTCAATATATACTTCAACTAAACCTTTCGTTTCCTTTTCGGGTAAATTTTGAATATCACTTGTCACATCTTCTTCTTTTTCCTCATTAGAAGACGGTTTAAGTTTTGATTTAAACTTCTGAATAAACGGCTTTAATTTGTTATTCGATTCAAAAGCAGAAACCAATTCTTTGTTAAGCTCTGTATCTTCCAATCTTTTGGTATTCAAATCAGAATCTGGATCTAAGATATCGCTAATTAATTTGTGTCCAAAAGTAAAAATGGTTGTATTATCATCGAAGTTTTGCTTCTGATGTTTTTGTTCAAAAGAAAAATCAAAAATAAAGCCTAATCGTATGAATTTGAACTCAAACCCATTATTGAGAGTTTGAATAAAATCAATATAGCTATTGTAAGCATTTTCAGATAAGTAATTATATCTGTACGCTCGTTCAATATAAAAGCTAAATAGAGATTTTAATTCCTTGTTTTTGATTTGTCGATCTAAACGATCATTGCTTTTATAATCATTAGGATCAAAATGATGTTTGATGGCAGCAATTGTATTATCAATTTGCTCTATCATTTTTATCTTTAGCTCTTCTCGTTCTGAGACTCCTAAATAGCTTCTGCATTTTATCTCTAAAACAGCTATTTTGATTTCTCTTTTTTCTTTATTTATCGCAATAAACAGGTTGTCTGCTCGGCTTTTAGAATTGGTATTTAAGCTCTCAAAAAGATTTTGATGCAAATCAATTGGAATAAGGAAAGCATTTTCCAATAGTCCTTTTTTCTCCAAAACTCTTTTAGAAAAAGCAGTACCTATAGCTTCAAAAGCTTTGTTTTTTGAAGAATTTAGTTGCAATACCAAAGAACTACTGATAGCTCTTAAATCTTCGAGAATTGTTTGAATTTTATTTTGGCTTTCAGCATTTTCTATATTTAATCCAAAAGATTCAAAATGAGGGCTTAATAAGCCGATTATTTCACTTGAAGGTTTGGTTGTCAAATAAGAGGAAATCCCCGACACTTCTTCTCCAGGAACATAGTCTAATAGAAATGGAATTTTCTCGTTTTCAGAAGGCTGATCGAAAACTTGAGGACCTAAGTTTTTATCAAATGTAATGACCCAATCCGAATACTCGTGTAAATGCGTCAATAACACTTGATCTCTGTTCGTCAAACTTAACTGCGTAGCTGGAACTGCTTCTGTAGCATGAGCAGCCAAAGAACCCGAAGTGAAGACCTGATATGAATTATAAAATTTATTAATCAGATTTTCTTTTGTGTTTTCAATTTTGACATAATTATTCCAAGTTATTTTTTCAGGCTCCTGAATAATTTCAACATCAGTGGCTGGATCAATAATTAAACTGTTCAGATAAGCAGACTTATATGATCTATACGGTTTGTATAAAGTGATTTTTGCTGCAAATGGATTAACTAAAAAACTAATATGCGCATTGTATATCTCTGGGTTTTGTACAAAATCATTGATATTGTTAATCGAAAATCTCAATTTAGGAAACAATCTGTTTTTAGAAGGTTGTGAAAATAGTTCAGCTTCTTCACTAATATTTGTTTCAGGATTAAGTAAAGCTTTTAAAGCTAATCCGTGTTCAATCAATGATTCTTGTCCTACAAAAATTCGAACTTCAAACTTGGTGTTGTAGTACTCAGGATACTTACTCACATCTACAAATGCATCGGCAAATACCTCAGCATCACCAACATTAAATAAATTGATGATTAACGTATCTGTGTAAGGATGTTGTATCAGAAAGTTTTTTAGATGTTTAATTACTAATGCTTTACTGACATCATTATGAACAATATTTCCAGCATCAATATTCAATAAATGTTTGAAATAATGTTTTAATTGATGTGAAATAGGAACAAGCGAATCATTTGGATTGGGCGTAAATGCATTAATATAAATTCCCCATCCAAAACTTAATTCTCCAAGATATTCATAGTTCATTAATTGAGTAGGATCAACTAATACCAAGGGATTGTTGCTTGGAATCAATTCACCTAAAAATAAGTTTTCTAAAGATTGCCATTCCTTGATATGGTCATTATATTGAAGTGTTTTATTAAACCATCCTTCGAATTGCTCAATAAGATTCATATACCAAGCCAACCTAAGCGGATGAAGTGGCGATAATAAAACCGCAGAAACAGAACCTTCAGTTGGTAATTTTGTTTTAATTTTTACCGTGTCCAAAAATTGGACTTCTGCATACAGAAGCTTGATATTTTCCTTTTCTTCTTTTGAAACTTCTGATTTTTCAATCTTTTTATTAAGATTTACTAACCAATTATTATAGTGTTCTAAATAGGTCTTAATATCCTCTTTCAAATCGTAAAGATTTGTAGTTTCGAATACACCATTTTCAGAACTATTTGAGTTTTTGATTTTCTCAAAAACAACTTTTCGTGACTCTAATAACTTCTTTGGAGTGATATCCGTCAGGCTACTAATCCTGTATTCAATATTTTGCAATCCAAGCGTGGTGTTATTATTACTAATGGTAACATTCACAAAACCAAAGTGAAGACTGTTATTCAGAATCTCATCTTCTATCAGCCTTAGCTTTGATGATAACATAATTTGATAATTATGCTTATTTGAATAATTGATATGAAAAACGGATGATAATTTTAGTTTATCATCATTTAGCCAGACGTTAGATTGTTCGCTTGGAGTAGGACTATTTATGGCTGTGTCTTGTCTTAAACCATCAATGTTATATTTGAAAAATGCTTGAAGAACATTGTTCAACTTATCTTTACGTATTGTCTCTTCTTTTTCGGTATTGATGTCGATAGCATAATCAAAATCCTCCGAATCGCATTTCAATTTATAACGAAGCTCTTTTTTACTTTCAGACGAAAACTCATTTTCTTCCCACTCTCGTTGTATAGAATCTTCATAAAAATCATCATTTACGTTTAGAACATTTCCTAATTCATCTTCAGCTAATACTTTAAAAAAGTACGATCCTTCTTCAATATTATTTGCATTGAGTTCTATTTTAGCTTCGCGGTAGGCTTGCTTAGCATTTGTGTTTTTTAATTTTCTAAGCGTGGTTATTTCTTGACCTGAAAAACCATCTACAGCCATTAAAACAACCCTGAAGTATTTCAATTCTTCAATATCTTTTGGTTCAGGTGTAGTTTTAAATCGAATGGTAACTTTCGGGTTAGATGCTCCATCAGATAAAAGAACTTTTTTACCTTCCTCAATAGTAAAATCTGTTGATCGAATTTCAATAATTTCCAGTTTTACTTCTTTAAAATTCAGACTTGGAATTTCCCATTTATCAAACCATAAGTCAGGGTATTTCTCTCCAATTATAGCTACCAGTCTATTCAATGAAGTAATGCTTTCTTCATTTCTGAATAACTGAATAAAATCCTTTTGAAGGGAATCTTTTTTTATTTGAAGTTCGTCCACTCGGTCATAAACAGGTTTATTAAAAGATGCCAGTATATTACAACTTGTCATATTTAGGTTAAGTCTCGAACGAATCAGATTCTCGTCTTCAAGCAATTTGAGATCTGGCAACAAGTCCAAATAAAACAGATTTCGCCCAATACTTTCTTTTGTAAATGACTCTTCTTCCAATGCTAAAAGATAGCTCAACAAGCTTGTTCGATTCGGATTGCCGATGTAGTTAATCACGGTACGAACAAACGTAAATAGCTCTTCTGGAATTTTATTCTGAAGTTTGGTAACTAAAATAGGCTCTATGCGTTCCAAAGAAATTTCTTTAAACGTAGCATTGCCATAAGAATCTTCCGCGGCGGTTCTGCTATTTGATGGAACAAGAATAAGCAACGGCTTTTTCTGTTGATTTCGCAATTCGATTAGCTTCGTTGCAGAAATATAATAATCACCTTGTTGTGTTTCATCAACAATATAAGTATCTAAATTCTTGAAATACGTTGTAATAACTTCCCAAAGAGACAATAATTGCTCATTCCCCAGACCTGTAATTTTCATACAATGTCCCGGTTTCGCACTTTCGAACTCATTTTTGTATAGCTCTACAATTAGCTCGATGATGTATTGATAGTAACGTGTTAAAATATTGACGTCCATTATTTTTAATTATGATAGTTCGTAACGAGGTCTTATTTTCTGCAAGATGTATGCATCACTTAAATCATTATAAAAGCCTATCTGCCTCAATTTTATCTTAAAGGCTTCTACATTTTCTTTAAACGCTAAATGAGTATGAAGATCTGTGTTTTGAAAACGTTCTTCCTCCAATCCATTTATAATTAATCCGTAACGGTCTTTCAGATTACGCATCAATTCTTCAATAGACAAGCTTTGAGTAATAAACTTATCTCCTTCCAAATGCAAAACCTGTATTTGCACCAAGGCTTCTAATAACCTGGTTCCAAGCACATATCTGCGAGGATGTTTTTTACTTCTTCCCTGAGCTAAAAATCCTCTTTCGCTATTTTTTTGTGACAAGCTGTCTAATAGTTCTATGTAATCCTTATGTAAGCGTTTTCCTCTCACTTTTAAAAGCAATTCAACATATCTGTCAAAATAAGTCGTTTCATACTTCACCATTTCAGTGAGCAAGTTTTTATCATCTTCATCTTGCTCGTTATAGACAATATCCCAATACGCCTCAAACTTTGTTTCATATTGATTCAATTCATTTTTAAGAATTTCCAATGCTTTTTCTACGCTATCCGAATTGGATTCGTCTAACTTCAATTTTTGGATAATACTATTAATCTTAAACGTAGCTTTAATGTATTTGTATAGCGAATTATATGTTTTTTCCGCATCAGCGATAGCAATAGAAGAAACTTTACTTTCAAAATCATCTGTAGCATCGATCACGATATTCCAATCATCAATAACATCTTTTGTTCCCGCTTCAATCATTTTTGGCAATAAATAAATGACCTTATGTATATACAAAGCAAGGTGAAAGGAAGTAATTGTTTTCAGATAATCAATTAAAACATTTCTCGGGATTTTGGATTTATACACCAATAATCTTCGAACATCATCGCAAAATAATTCTGCTTGTTCTATTAAAAGAGGTTTTACTTTATTGAGCGTTGTGTTACTCTCCATAAAGCCCGGATTCACATTCTTTATCAAATATAAAATCCCCAAACTATCTACATCCAATTCTTTGGATTGAAGTAAGGTGTTGGTTGTTTTATCCCATCCTTCCGCTAAAAAATTCCGAAGATTCTCTTTTACAATTGGGTTTTGCCCTAACATCAGGTAAACTTGATCTGCCGTAAAATAGTCTCTGGTATTGGGAACATTTCTCACCCGATAACTTTCAAGATGGATAGGTCTTAACGAAGATATTTTTTCTTTTTCAGAATTTCCACGGTTTACCATATTGACAAGATTGGTACGCAACCAAAGTTCTACCGCTTCGGGATTTTCTTTAAATCCTTCCAACTCATTACCTTCTTCCAGTTTTTGGAAAATGTTTTTTAGTTTATCCAGTTCAATAAAAACACTGTCGCCTCTTCTTGTTCGTTGTTTAGGACGAATGCCTTCGTGCTTTAAAAGCATAAAAAGATTGACCAAGGTATTATCAATTCTAATCGTTTTGGCATCAGCCGTAAAAAGGAGTTCATTTCTGAATGTGCTTTCCTGTTTGTTTAGTTTGATTGCCATAGCTAATAGGTTAATTTTTTAATAGCGATTTTGTTATGATTCTTTTTAATAGAATAGAACAGACGATTATCTGGTGTTACTACAATCTCATCATAATTCAGATTCTCTAATAGGTTTTTAAACACAATCAATTCAATGAATTTACCTCGTAAATCATTCAAAGACGGGCTAAAACCTTTCTTTATAAAGTAAAGCATTTCATACAAATCCAATGAAATAGCCAACTCGATATGCTTATTTATTTTATGCCTAAAAATTAAGCTGTCCGGTTCATATTCCAGATATTTAATCAAATGGTCAGTACGATTTACAATTAATTCAAAATCATCTAAAGGAAACATTTTAAAGGATTTTCCTCGAACGTCTTTTATATCGGTCGAAGCAAGGATTAGGTTTTCTTTGTCCAACGACTCATTATCGCATCCTTCGTTTAAAGAAACGGCTCTTGAGATGACCTCTTTTGTTGTTTCTTCGATCGTAGATTGGGATAATATAGAAACAAAATCAAAAATAGATTTGTAAGGCAAGCGCAATAAATACGAAGGTTTTAAACCTTTATTAGTCGGTTTTTCGGTAGTTTCTTCTGTAGATATATCTTCCTTGAACCAACTTGTTTTTCCTTCAAAATAATGATGTCGAACAAATGATTTATGTTTTTCCCTTATCGTTTGAATCAATTCTGGTGTTTGTTCATGCGCTGGAATAAAGGATTTTTGTTCGTTAAAACTATCTAATAAATTAGACTCTCTTTCTGCGAATACAACATAGTCTTTTGGATTATGATTGCTAAAAAACAACTCTCTGTCCCAATGTGGAATCGCAACTTCGCCAATATCTGTTTCTCTTAAAAGTTTTATTAGGCGATCCTTACTTCCACTGTCTTCCAACGTAGGATTAGTGATATTGAAATAATAATATTGCCAATATTTTTCGGGATTTGACTCTTTTAACGATTCTATTTTCGATACTTCTTCACAAGAAACATCACGAGTAAGCATAAAAGCAATAAAAGAACGAATATCACGCATCGTGATATGTAATTCACGTTTTAAACTAACGGTTCTGATCAACCATTCCAAACGATTGATGACTGTTTCTCCAGAAGCTGTATCGTTTAATGTATCAACATTATATTTGATAAAACAATCTTTTGCCAGTTCACATCCTTCACATTTCGTCCAAAGCGATTTTTGTGTCAATGCTTTTACCTGATTTTTAAACAAACTGCCTTCGCCCGAATCATCTGCAACCACAGAACGAAGATTCAAATTGACAATCATTACGCCTTCTGGAAGTTCGGTATGCCCTTCTTCGTAAAAGTAATCTTCAATTAGTTTAGCTAATTTATGATGCTTACTTGAAGTCTTTAAAAACTCCACCAAGCGTCCTTCATTTATCGCAATGATACGCCCTTCTGTTACTTTAACATAGTGTTGAATATTTTCAAAAGGTTGGAAAAACTTTTCTAAAACGTCATTGTTTATGTTGTTTTCTTCATCCTGAGAACCATCATAGTTACTTTCATAGCTGATGCCGTTTATTTTAAATCTCGCTCCATTATGATGCGCAAAATGCTCAACATTTTGAACGGAAGCGTGTTGTTCAATCTTCTTGATAAACGCTGTTTTTCCATCACCTGCATTTCCGGTAATGATAAGCAATTTGTACTGTCCATCTACAATAGCCGGAATAAGACTTTTATCCAGCTTGGTAGGTGTGTACGTTTGTTCATCCAATTGATGCGCATTGTTGTTTACTCTTGTTCCAAAATTTCCGTATTTCGATTGGCTATACAATGAGTTGATATATTGAATAATATCAACATCAGTTGTAATAGTTGTCGTATCTGTTGATTTAGTATTTGGAGAAATATCTTCTAAAATCTGATCTTCAATGGCAATCAATGCATCAAACATTTCCTGTGCATTTTGAAAACGCTCAGAAGCATCGGTAGCAATAGCTTTCAATAAAAAAGAAGCAAATTCATTTGATATTCTTGATTCAAATGCTTTCGGATTATTCGGTTGTCTACTACTCATCGGCATTTTAGATGGATGCCACGGATATTGTTTACAAACCAACTCATACAAAGTTACTCCGAGCGCAAAAGTATCAGCCGATAAATCCCAGTTTACCTTATAATTGTCAGCAATTATATCGGGAGCTAAATACGGATTGGTACCAACAAAATCTCTGTTGGTTTGGTTGGAGGAAGCCACATTAAAATCAATCAGCACAAAACGTTCTCCTTTGTCCCAAATAATGTTTTGTGGTTTAATGTCTCGGTGCAAAACAGGTTTTTCTTTGGATTGCATTGCTATCAAAGCCGAAAGAATTTCTTTACCTACTTGAAATATCTTGTGAATAGGCAATTTGGCATCAGTACGAGTATAAATGCTTAAATTCTCCCCATCTAAAAATTCCATTACGGTAAAAAACTGTCCCGAAGCCGCTTCATCATTCCATTTGAATTGAACAATGTTGGGATGATTTAAATTGATTAACGCATCGTATTCGTCTTTTACAGAACTAAAATTTACACTTTCATTGAATAATTTCAAAGCATAAAAAGTATCTTGAATACGGTGTTTAACTTTAAACACTTTGGAATAACCACCTTTACCCAATATTTTGTGAATGGAATAACTGCCAATAGAATCGCCTTCTTTTAGCTCTTCAAAAGTGGATGATTTTAGAACAGGAGCAACCACAGGCGATGCTTCCGCAACCGATTTGCTTTCTATAGCATTGGCGATAATATCTTGTAAAGTTTCTACACTTTCTATTCGCTTTAAATCGTCTGTTAAAATGGTTTGTAAACACACTTCATCAATCCATTTGGGTAAATTGGAGTTGATGTGTGTTGGCAATAAATCGGTTTTCAATTTACCACCCATTTTATCTAAATCATATGGTGTTTTAAACGGTTCTTTGTCGGTAAATAACCAATAGATTAAAACGCCTAATGAGTAAATATCCGAAACCGCACTGGCATCATTCACGGTCAGCTCCAAAGGATGATAAGCTGTTGCGTTATTTTGATTAATGGTTGGCATGACGGTATATCCTTCTTCACTGTGATCAATGAAGTAGGATTTACCAAAATTGCCCAAATACGCATAACCGCTACTCAAATAGATGTTATCTGGGTTGATATCACGATGGAAAATACTTTCTTTATGCGCTTCTTTCAATGCCACCATTACATTGTTGATGATGTCAATCTTTTCTTTGAATGTAAAGGTTTTGACACGAGCTTCTGAACGTAAGGAGTTTTCTTCCAAGAAATCAGAAATTTCATAGAACAAATGATTAACCTCATCTATACGAAACTCTACATTCAGGATAAAAGGTTTTGCCTTTAACTTATTGAGTGCGTGATATTGGTTCTTGATTTTATCTTCCCGTTTCTTCAGTTCTTCGGCAGACAGACCGCTTACTTGCAAAGCATATTCCTTAATTTTTCTACGCACCGAAGTAGCACCTTTAGGCTTTACCAGATATTCTGTGAAATTAGGTTCCTGCTGAATGATTTCCAATACTTCATAACCTTCTATTTCTCTTTTTTGCTCAGGAGATTTCTTGGATTGCTGACCGATTAGGAATTGCATTATTACTTGTTGAACGTCAGCAATATCATCTTCTAATTTCCCAATGCTGTACGGATCGGTAATAAAATCAATCAATTTCTTGTTTAAGCTAAACGTGAGCTTTTGCGCTTCGTGCGAAATAATAGGTGGATAGGTATTATCAAAAGAAAGTGTAAGCATATTTTGTACCCACGCTTTTCCCCAGGCAAAGTTGGCTTCTTTTAGTTTGGATGCCAATATCGCTGTTTTTTGCCGACCTGTTTTAAGCGGATTGGGCATTTGCTTATCGTTGAGATACCAGTAATGGTCATCGCCTTCGATACGTCCTTTCCAATCTTTGTTTTCAATATTGTAGATACCGTGCGGAGCTACGACAATTAAGTCGTATTCCCAGTATTGGGTACGATTGTTTTTGGGATTGGTAGAAGCAATCTCCACATTGGGAATTAAATAGTAATTATCCGGAAGATGAACCTCCAGATAATCTAATAATCTCTTTTCTCCGGCATTAACGACCGATTCGAAATAAGGTGGTTTTATGATACTTGCCATAGGTCAATCTCTTTTTCTATTAATGCAATGGCTTGATTTTCTGCAATCTGACTATCAACGCTACATTTTAAACTTTTTTCAATTAACTCAGAAACAGGCTCATACTGATCGTCTGGTTTTGGAATTCTTAAGTTTAGTAATCTCTCAGGTGTAATGAATGGAATCATAGATCCGGTTGCTGTTTTCTGCAATATTCTTATGCCTGCATCACTCTTGAAAAAAGCATAAATCCAATACGACATATTTAAGTCGTTTGTAAAAATTCTAATTACGTGATCTGATAAACATGCTCCATCAAGTATATCATCAGCTATGAAAATATTTCCAAGTATTCCTCCATCTGTATTACCTGATTTATACAATAATAACGTTCCTTTTTCTACTTTGTAATCATTTATATTTTTAACTCCTTTTAATGATAACCACCTGTAGAATTTTTTATTGAACTTGGTTAATTCTGCTCCTGTTAAAAATGGATGACCATTATCTTTATTAAGATAAATATGTTTAAACATCGGAGGAGCAAAGCATTTATCTACAACTTGATTTAAAGTAAAAAAATCATCCTTATTTTCGCTATATATTTTATCTACTTCTAAGTTGTTATTGTAAGCTGCTAAATTGAAATCTAAGTCCTTTGCACTTTTGGTGAATATCTTAGTTAAACCATTGATAGGGAATTTCGTGTTAAAATAACTTACAGCTTCATCTTGTAATCTACTTGCTTCAACTCTCAATTCCGATGCTTCTACAATAAGTTGATGAATTCTCTGTTGTTTTTCTTCAGGAAATATAGGGACAGGTATTGTAGAAATAAACTCTGGTTCAATATGCTGGATAACTGCACCGAATTTTCCTTGGGTTAATAAATTATGTCCGTGTTTAGAAGCTAGATAAGCATATAAAAAACCTTCATAAATATCATCTTTGGGGACAATTCTAATAATATGCTCACTAGCCGCTTTGCCTTTAAATAAATCGCTAGTGAAGCTAACATTTCCTACTGTACCTGATCTTGAAATAAGAATCCAATTTTTATCCAAAAGATAGTTGTTAATGTTTTTAGTTAATTTTTTGGAAATTAATTTTAGTCCAGAAAAATCACTCTTTAGCATATCAGCACTTCCCATAAAAGGAATCCCCTTACTAACATTATTAACATAGTAACGTTTATCTCTGCCTCCATAAAAGATATCTTTTGAAAAATATTCTATATTTTTAAGAGGATAAGGAGAATTTTCTAAATATCTTATTACCAAGTTCCCTTCACTCAAATAAGTCTTAGCATCTAAACGATGAGAGTTTTGAATAAAGTTCTTTGATTTTATATTGAATAATTTCATGTCATATTTATCTTACAAATTCCAAATAAGCCTTCGCTATTTTAGGCAAATCATCATCCAACATCCGTTGTTTTTCAACACGTGTTTTTACGATTGGCTTCCCATCTTCTGGTCGGTATGCCACATATTTATTTTCCACCGGAAATATGATTTCAGCTCCGTCTTCGTCTCGCAAATAAATAGGGTTTCCTCTTCGGTCTTTTCCTAATTTTTCGGCAATTGCCATAAATACCTCGTAATCTTCTTCACCTTCGTGGGCAATATTTCTTTCATTGGCAGATTTCTTTTGTAAGAACAAAAGAGAGGCTTGTACACCAACTTGTGGGAGAAATGCCTCTACGGCTAAATCTACTGAAGCTAATATTTTAAACTTATCCAAAATCCATTCTCTAACCGGCAAAGTGTTTGGGTTTCCCAAAATACCATCTGGCAATACAATAGCCATTTTACCATCTTCTTTCAAAAAATTGTAACAGGCTTCTATAAATAACACTTCGGGAGCATTTGAATATTTGGATAATTCATAATGTTCAGCAATCTCTTCATCAACCTTGACTTTTGCTCCAAACGGTGGATTGGTAAATATTAGATCAAATTTTCCTCTGGCACTACTACCGTAAATGCCTTCATCATCTTTCATTTGCTTTAAGCTCCGATTGATTGCTTTTTCAATTTTTTCAATTTCGGTAGGATGCTCCCAGTTTGGATAAGCCAAAGAATTGACGTGAAAGATATTGGCGTGTCCGTCACCCGCCATGACCATATTCATTCGTGCGGCTTTCTTTAAATCGGGGTCAAAATCAAAACCGAAAATGCTGTTTTCGGCATATTGGCGTACTCTTTCGTTTACTTCTGGAGTATTATACTTTGCTGCAAGCAAAACTTCATCGATAACTTCCGGATAAATTTTTTCAGCTATTTGTTTGCGAACGTGATCCAAAACCATGACCAAGAAACCACCGGAACCACAGGCAGGATCCAAAACGCGTGTATTTTCGGTTGGATTCATCATTTCCACCATCGCTTTGATAATGTTGCGAGGTGTGAAAAACTGACCCGCCTCTTGTTTCAGGGTATTGCTGACAATGGTTTCGTAAGCTAAACCTTTTACATCAACAGAGGCATCAAGGAAGGAATATTTTGCCAATTCTCCTGCAATAAACGCAATTCCCTTGTCGGTTAATTCTATTGCTTCATTCCCGTCAAATACATCCGAAAAAGTTCCTTCTGTCTTTAATTCTTCAAAAATTTTCTTAATTCTGTCGGCAACAGCTTTTCTACCTTCAGCCGTATTTTGTTCTTTTACACCTACCCAAAAATAACGACGATAAGAAATGCCGTTTGGCAGATCCATAAAACGTCTTTTCTCATCGTACAATTTACAGAAAATAAGATAGAGTAGCTGCCAGAATGCATCTTTCTTGCGACCTTCATTTCCGTAAATATAATCGTGCGAACGCTTAAAAACTTTAATTAACGAATCGTTAGCAGGTTTACGGCTATGCGAACGGTCACCACGATTTAAATCTTCTAAAGTTTCTCCAAAACCTGGGAAATCAGACAAATCGGAAAAAGTATCATTGCCAAAATCATCTTCCTCTCGTTGTAAATATTTAATATCCGTTCCATTTGTCCACAAGCCAAATTCGCAATTATCGACAGCAGCAAGTGCGTTTTCTAAGGTAATAATTACTCCTTTTTTCTTGTCGTTTTCTTTTATCTTCTCGTCCTGTACGATGGTAATTCGAACAATAAAATCTTGCTCATGCGATTTGCCTTTTTCAAAAATAACAAGATCAATCTTTTGTTTTTTATTTTTACCAGTATCTGGATCCGTGTAAATGATATTAAAATCCCGTTCCATATCAGACAGCTCAAAACCATACTCTTCGTTGAGCATACGAATAATGGATTGTAGGTTATTTTCTTGTGATGTTGCTTTTCTCGCTTTTGCGGTGAGAATACACATCACTTGATTATCTTCTAATATTTCTTCTTTATTGTTGGTTTTCATTTACTTTAATTTTTGATTTAGGATTTGAAAACAATCCTGTACATCATCAAATTTGATGTGATTTGTTTCTATTATTTGATTGAATAAAATACTGTTTTCAGCAGCATCTATTTCCGTTTTAATAATCGCTTTTAATTTATCTCTTCCAGTTTCATTATCAGCCAAAAGTTTGTTCATATCCATACCTAAAAGAACTGAACCTGCCTTTGTGATAGAGAAATCGTCTATTTCATAGACTTCTTCATAATGCTCCATTGCGGCTCTTTCTTCGTTAATGTTGAGATAGTTCAAAAGGATAAACCCCATGTCATCGGCATCTTTATTCCCTTGAATATGCCTATCTTTCCAAGCAACCAATTTCAGAATGAAAATTCCTGTCAACGAAACAATATCAATTTCCAGCGTATCGTCTATTTTAACACTAACCAAATCCTTTTCTGCTTCTTCAAAACCCAAAACAGTCATTGCAAAAGATTGATCGGGCGGCCAGAAAATTTTATCTTCGGCAGTTGTAATTCCGCCATAAGGAACAATATCTAACTGAAAATCATTTAGATATAAAAACCGTTGTTGCTGTTTTGGATCTTTCTTAAAATCTGCAAGTTGTACTATTTCCTTTTCTATGGTTTCAAATTCTTCCCATTTGTCCACAGCTATCGCAATATCAATATCTTGCGTTCTTCTACCAGACTTTTCACCGTGAAGTTCCATGATAATATCTCGTGCTGTTGCACCAATCACAAAAAACTTGATTTCCAATTTTTGAAATACAGGAATCAACTCATCCAACAACTTTTTCAGTAATGGATGTTCCAGTTTTTCACTTGATATATTATAATCCATTTTCTAAAATTAGTTTAGCGGTTTCTATATTTCTACTACTATTAGAACCCATTAAATCGGCATATACGACTAAAGGAGGAGCGGTATATTCATTCTTCAAATAAAGACTATCTGTCCAGAATTTACTATACAATTCGATATTTCCAGCTTCGTCTGGGACAAGTTTCAGTTCTTTTGCTATTTTGCTTGTTTCTTCGTCTGTATAAATAATATAATCTATAGGTTTTAAATGACCAGTCAAGATTTCTCCTCCTAGCTCACCTCCGGAATAGAGTTTCATATTAGTATTATGAATTATACCGTTTAAACTAAATTCATTTTCTAAAGCTCTCATTCTCTTTTTAAAAGAACGAGGTTTTAAAAGCTCATTGTAGGCAATTACCCAACGTTCAATAATTTCATCTTGATTTTTTAAAACCCTTTTATTTCTTGTTTTTAATAGATAGCGTCCTTCCTCCAATTCTTTAAATACATTACTTACTGATCCAAGTCCGATTCCTGCTTTTTCGGCTAATTCTCTATAAGACAATTGCAAAGTGTCAGGATTAGAAATAAGCAATAAAAGTAATTTTAAACCTGCTTCCTGAAACGCTCGGGTTTGGTTCGTTTTTTTATTGATTTTTGCTTTTCTGCCTTCTATATATACAAAAAAATCCTTGGTCTTAATAAAGGTATTTCCAGATGCATCAAGATAGTTAATGCCATTTTGCTTAAGATCACTTGCCGTTTTTTTAGTTAAGTAATCAGCAATAACGATGTTGTTTTTTGAAGGATTAAAATCCTTAATAGATGACATGATAATAGCATAATTTGCATTTTTTGCGTTTTTCTTAGCAATACAATAAAAGGTTTCTTTCTTGATTTGAAGCACCACATCATAGGTTTTCCTAACGCTTTCAATAGCGATAGGAATCCCCGTTGTCTCTTCTAAAGAAGCAATAGCTTCATAAACAAAATCATTATCTCTATACATTTTTGTTCAATAAAATTAAGCGTTCAGCAGGAATGAACATTCAAAAATAATGAACAAAAATAGATTGAACAAATTTTTAGAGAAAAAATATTATGTTTAATATTATAGCTGTAATTTAAATTTACCTCCTTAATCCTCTTCTTTTCTCAGGCTCGTTCTGTTCTGTTTGATTATCTGTTTTTAGCGAAGTATCTTTTGTGGCTGTATTTCTATTTTGATCAATACCAAAACGTAATAGTGTAAAAAGCTGAGCAACATTATCTGGACTTTTAAAGATTTCGTCAAATGCAGAGGAAGGAATATTATTATCTTTTGAGACTATTTCACTTATTTTACTCAACCTATCTATCAGTTGTTTTTTGTTATCTATCTTTAAATAAGGTTGCTTTAGTCTTTCAAATTTGATTGCTTTCTCCAAAGTATTCATTACCGAATCCAGATATTTTTTCTTTTCAACAGCAAAAACGCTTTCGTTGGTCAGTAGAATAGTGTTTTTGCTTTTGTGAAACTGTGCTTCTTTTTTTAAATTTTCATTTTTTGTAGATAGTTCGGCAATTTGTTTCGTTTTGGTTTCTAAATCGGCTTTGTTTTTTAAAAGTTGATTTTTCTGAGCTTTAAATATTTTCTCCAAATTCATCAGTGTTTTCTCGGTTTTCATTCTTTGAAATCCTAAAAAGTCCGGTTCTTTGATAATCAGTTCCTCAAATTTCTCTGAGCTTAATTCCTTTTTTATTTCGTTTTTGCGTTCTTCCAAATTTTTTAGATACTCTTCCTCTTTCTTGATTTTGAATTGTATGGCTTCTAACCTTGCTTTTGAACTCGAAACTCCTCTTTCCATTCCCAAACATTCTGCTGTTATATCCTGCATTTTAGAATAATGAAAAGATTGATGTTTTAATGTTTTTCCCGTTTCCAAATCCTGCCAATCTGCTACTAAATGAGCGTGATAGTTAGGTTTCCATTCGTTGGTATCTTTATCATAATGCCCCTCGTCTTTATGAATAGCTATTTGAAAAACTTTTATTTTCAATTCTTCTTCTAATCGTTTTGAAAGGTTGTGCAAATCTTGCATCGTGGTATTTTCTTTGATTACGACCACGGCTTCACGAACAGGCATTGCATTTTTTTGTAACTTTCTCCCAGATTTTTCTTTGCAATAAGTTTCAATTTTTTGAATTCGGTCAGCAATTTTTTGTTCTTGCCAATATTCGTTTTTTGGAGTTAAATCTTTACGGATGTAATCAAAAGTTTTCTTCCTGAAATTATGTGTTTCAGAATCAGATTTTACAGCTTTAAAATTTATTGATGTTTTCATTTTAAAATAATTTTCTAACTTTTAAAAGCCTCGCAGAGCGAAGTAGAAACTTTAATTGGAGGAACGGATATTAAAGTTGCGAATGAGCTCCTAACTTTCGCATATAGTTGGTAAAAACATAGAACCTTATATTATTTTTTGCAGCCTTATATAATGCGTTTTTTTATCTTCTCCGTTTAAAAAATTGAGAATTTTGTTGTTGTTGTTGTTGTTGTTGTTGTTGTTCTCTTGCTTGTTGCTGTCGTTTTTCGTTTTTTATTTGTATTCGGGAAAGCAAATAATCGTTCAAATCTTTATGAGGAAAATAAATTTTAGAATGGTTCTTGGCTTCTGGAAATGATTTCAAAATATCATTTTTACAGTTTTCTCCGGCTTTATCATTATCCAAAAAAAGATGGATGTCCGAATAATTTTGTAAATACTCTTTAGTTTTATTCAACAACGAAATAGAATTCATAACCAACAAATCGCCTTTAAAAAACCGTTTCATTTCAACGAAAGACAAAGCGTCAAAAAAACCTTCAAAAACGACAACATTTTTATTTTTTTCGTGGTTCTTATTATTAAGCTTTATGACTGAAATATCTTTTTTAAGAAGTGAGCCTTTATAGAATGAATTTCTCAGTTCCCAACCACCGGAAAGATTTCTAAATCCAATTGCATACAGATTTTTTTCTGCCATTTTGAAGTAAACTTCCTTAATTAACGGAAAGACTATTGACGAAAGTCCTCGTTGGTATAGATAATTTTTAAGTTTTTCGTTTTGAAGTTCAGTGATTTTCGTGATCTGATAATTTGGAATTGAATTTTTTAGATGAATATCGTTCCGCGGTTGAAAAGAAGAAAAATTTTGTTTTTCTGTCCATTCCAAAACTTCTTTTGCTGAATTGTTCTGATATTTCATCATAAAATCGGTGTTGTTTCCGCCAATGCCTTCAGAGTGCAAATACCAAAGATTTAATTTTTTATCAAGTTTAAAAGAGGCTTGCGTTTCTGTTCCGAAAGGATTCAGATACCAAGCTTCTTTTTCGTTTTGTTTTGTTGGAAGGTGTCCGAGTGAAGCAAGGACTTCTTCCAATTTAATGGAGTTGAATTGTTTACAGTTCATTTTTTACTTTTTTATTGT
>Ga0209075_1001803_pt1 | contig 19747 bp, 21 predicted proteins | sample Stecom2011_FD_187523 | JGI IMG/M metagenome (GOLD analysis project Ga0209075, IMG submission 187523) | Agricultural soil microbial communities from Utah to study Nitrogen management - Steer compost 2011 (SPAdes) (version 2) | ecosystem: Environmental > Terrestrial > Soil > Agricultural land...
TGTATCCAGCAGATCGATGTTTCCCTTGGTGCTGGAAACAATAAGCAGGGTCGCCGGATCGCTCAGACGAACAGCACTGCTTTGCAGCGCCTGCTGCAAAGCCACCAGGAGCATCTTTTCAAAACGACTGCCCGCAAAGGCCGGAGCCACCTTTTCTGTCGCCTCCTCCAACCTGTTGGCATCGACCTTTGAAAGCATTACGGGTTCTGCTGAGTAAGGGCCCTCCACATCACAGGCCAGGCCCGATTGGCCTTGCCAAACCCGGGTAAAGACTTCCTCTACCGAAAACCCCAGTGCTGAGACGATGCTTCCGCTTTCCACATAAACTGCCATGTTTTCCTTTTCTATTTAAACCAATCCCTTGCTTTCCTTCCATTGCTGGAAAAAAGCCGGATTGTTTAATTCCATATTGCCGTCCAGGTCAAGAAAAACCTGAACCGTGCGCGCCTTGAGCACCACTTCCTGGTCCGACTTTCTATAAATCCGATAATCAAAAATGAGCTTAGCGGCCTCGCTATTCACAAAGCGGGTCTCAATTTCCACCTCCTCTCCATACTTAACCGGCCGAAGATAACTCAACTCCATTTTAACAATGGGCGTTGTATATCCCATGGCGTAAATCTCGTTGTATCCTACCCCATGCTCCAGGCCAAAAGCCTCCCTGCCATCTTCCAGATACTTCACGTAATTGCCGTGCCATACAATGGCCATGGCATCCACCTCACTAAAGCGAACCCTTATTGTCGTTCTGTTTACCAGGGGACTTTTCTCCATATTAATCTTCCTCCAGAAATATCTTCATTTCGCATTCGGCCAGACTTTGACCGTTTTGCAAGACCTCTCCCCGAATGATGTCCACATTAAAAACCTTGTCGACTACAGCCACATGGGTTTCGATGCGTGAACCCACCAGCGGCAACGCCCCAACCTTAAAGTTTTTAACCGCTCCGATAAATCCACGCCTTACAGGCGCCTGCCTGCTCATGGCCTCATATCCACTTAAGGCAGCAGCGCTTTGTGCAATGTTCTCCAACAGGCCATAGGCCGTAAAACGACCCTCGTGTACCAGGAGGTTATCGGCCCCGATAAGGGTGGAGGTAACAATGCCTTTGCCTGCGACTTCCACCACTTCTCCGACCATCACAAAAGGATCTGCTTGTGGAATCAGGGTCTTTATATCGGGAGCTTGCGAATTCATAGTTTCGTTCTTTGTTAGGGTCAGGCCTTCAGCTTGCATTGGTAAAGGGTGTGGCTGACGCCGACGTCCTCAAAACCTTTCACGACTTCCAGGCCCGCCTTGTCGATCAGGGCGAGCATGTCGTCCGAATGGTACATCTGACTGCAACCGTTGGCTATATTGGTAAAATAGAGCGAGGTGGCGTGCAGACTGTAGGTAGAAGCTTCAAACTTTTGCTTATCCCAATAGGTCTCCATTATGAATAAGGAGCCATTCGCATCCAGGGCTGCGGCAGCTCGGCGAAGCAAGGCCAGTACATCCTCCTGCGAGAAACAATCTAAAAACTGGCTCATCCAAATGACATCGGCCCCTTTTGGAAAGGGAACGGAATGATCCAGTAAGTTGAGGGGCACGCCTGTGATCCTGTCCTGAAAACCATGCTGCGCTATGTTCTCATAAGCCTTTTTCAACTGACCCGGCAAATCAAGAATCTGCACCTCCACATCGGGCTTAAATTCGGCACAACGAATAGAAAACTTACCGGTATTGCCGCCCACATCCAACACCTTCTTCACCCCTTCGGTAAGCACCAGGGGCAGCACCTCGGGGAAGGCATAATCGGAATAAAAATGATCAAAGGCAAACCAGCTTTGCTGCGCCTTTTCGGGCAATTCCGACAGCGCCTCATAAACCGTATCCCAATCGCCAAACACCTTTAATCCGGTAGGTTTACCCTCCTTAATGGAATCCTCAAGGGTAAACATGCCCAAGTAGTTCACATCATGGGTAAAATCCATATTCACGCGGGTCAGTTCGTCGGAAAGAATGTGCCAACCCGTTTTGGTGATTTGGAAAAGACCTTCTTCTACCTTAACCAGCTCGAGACTTAAACCCGCTTCCAGCAACACTTTTACGCCATAAACCGACAAATTCAGTTCTTTGGCAATATCGGCCATCCGGATGCCCTGCTTGCGTTTACTTTTAATGAGCGCCAGTATCCCCAAGTCGCGCAAAGCTTTGGCCGCCTGAAACATAATGGGCCCAAAAGCTATCTTTTGGGCATCGTACTTTGCTTGCAAGGCCGACTTGTTGTCCGATCCGTAGGTCCATTCCATAATTTATATTTTCAAGTTAAGTTTAACACCGCTTTTCTTCCTCCTCCCAAAAAGGATAATAATTGAACCATTGCTCCGGGTACTTCCGCACCATACGCTCCAGTTCATCAACATAGGTCCGCACCATGGCCGCCAGTTCGGCTTGTCTGGTTTTAACACGTGCCGGATAGGCAAAAATCCTGGGCCTGCTGGCATAAAAATGATACTTTGTGGGCCCTTCCTTCATGGTGAAAACAAAGGACACCGGCACCCTAAACTTGCTGGCCATATACAAGGGGCCTACCGGAAAACGAGCTTCCTTACCCAAAAAAGGGAGACCGACCACGCCATTTCCCTCCACAAAACGATCGCCGTGCATGACCACCAATTCATTGCGCCCCAGGGCAGCTTTGATGGCCTCCAGGTGGGAGAAATCAGAACTGATGGGAATGACGTTGAATTTCCTTACCACATGGTGGGCAGCCAGAAGGGCTTTAATCCTTTCGTGCTCCGCATCCAGCATGAGCACATTCACCTTGGTGTGCAAACGTTCCAGCAGATTGCCGGCCACCTCCCAGTTGCCCATGTGTGCACCAATCAGCAGGCCTCCCTGTCCACCGGCCACCATGGCCCTGAGGTGCTCCTCCCCATCAAAGTCGAAATCGAAACCGGACCGGGGCTTCACCAGAAAAGATATTTTATCAATGAGCACCTCGCCCAAAAGCACATAATTTCGAAGAATACTCCGCTGAAGAGACAGCCCCCTTTGACCGTGAATGTGCTTGAAGTAATAAACGATGGACCGGTTGCGGGCAAAGAAAAAATAATACAGGGCGACCAGCCTCAAAAAGCCATAGACGACCTTCCTGTGGCTGTACTTGATCAGTAAAATAAAGAACTTATATCCAAAGGTTCCTCCCCGTGTTTTTCCAGACCATTTCGTCATGCCGGTGCGTCAAAGTACTGGTTTACACCCTGGATGCGATAAAATTGTACATATCGTCCAGGGTCTTTACATTGAGCATATCCTCCCGCGTGGCCTTAAATCCAAACTCCTGCTCAATAATGACTACAATATCTACAAAATCGAGACTTTCAATCCCTAAATCCTGAATCAACAAGGCCTGGGGGACCAAAGCACTTTCTGAAATCTCAAACTCCTCAGCCAAAAACTGATTGATTATTTTTACAATCTCCGCTCTCTGCATATGCTGCTATTTTCGATATTTTGACAATATTAAGGTGGAATTGGTTCCTCCAAAACCAAAAGAATTAGACAGGATCGTATTCAACTCCCTTTCAAGGGTTTCGGGCACCACATTAAGTTGGGCAAGTGCCTCATCGGGAGCAGAAAAATTCAGATTGGGCGCAATAAAGCCCCGTTCCATCATCAACAAAGAATAAATAATTTCACTGGCACCCCCCATCCACATTTCGTGGCCGGTCATCGATTTGGTGGAGCTTACGGGCGTGTTGCAGGCTCCAAACACCTCCAAAAGGGCTTTTCCCTCATTCAAGTCGCCCACCGGAGTTGAAGTCGCGTGTGCATTCACATAATCAATATCGGAAGCCTGCATTCCTGCAGCCTTCAATGCCTTAACCAGGGAGGCCTTAGGTCCCTCCACATTGGGCACCGAAATGTGTTCCCCGTTGGAAGAGAACCCATAGCCCTTAATTTCACCCAGAATGGGCGCTCCCCGCTTAAGAGCCGAGTCGAGACTTTCCACAACCACAGTGGCGGCTCCGCCACTGGGGACCAGTCCGTCGCGCGCCCTGTCAAAAGGCCGCGATGCTGCAGCAGGTTCATCTTGTCGAACCGAGAAGGCGCCCAGTCCGTCAAAACTGCCCATCGATTCGGCATTGATCTCCTGCGCCCCTCCACAAATAATGATGTCCTGAAAGCCTCCGGATATCAACAGGTGGGCCAGACCAATGGCATGGGAACTGCTGGCACAGGCCCCACTAATGGTTAAATTGATGCCGCGAAGTTTGAGGATGACCGATAAATTCATACTTACTGTAGAATTCATCGACTGAAAAATAGAACCGGAGCCAATCAGAGAAGTGTCGCGCTTATCGCGCATCACATCAATGGCTTCAATCACGGGAATGGAGGAGCTGTCGTTGCCATAAAGGATGCCGACCTCGTGACTTTTTAAAAAATCCGGGTCAATTTTGGCATTTCCGAGCGCCTCCATCGTTGCCATGTAGGCATACTCTCCCTGGACAGGTAAGCCAATACGCTCCCTTCTGGAAAGCAGGCCTTTCAAATTGGGACGGTCGAGCAGGCCCGTAAGTGCCGAACGGAAACCAAACTCCTTTCGCCGTTCATCAATCCCAATCCCGGATTTCCCGCTGTACAAAGAATCTGCAACACTGTTCAGGTCCAGTCCGATTGTGGAATAAATCCCGGCACCAGAAATAACAACTCTTCTCACTATGAATTTTTAGGGTTTTCAAGTTTTCAATCAGGGTGCCTGTCCACACCTGCTTTGGTGTTCATCATCTTACCGAACCGTACAAAACCGGGCGTGAAAACTCCTGTCAGAAGGCTGGAAGGCAGACAAAACTACTAATAAAAACCAATAATACAAACGATTTAAAAGCGAAAGACAGCACTCACTTTGAGCCCAAACGAGGCAGGTAACGCACCCGTTTCACGCACATCCAAATAAGACAAACGATGAAAGGCCTCCACCCGGAAAAGCTGAAGGATGTTTTCAATTCCGTAGGAGGCTTCCACATAGGGGCGCTCCCAGTCCAAAACCTGAAAACCACTGTAAGCTTCTCCCTCAGCATTAAAGGCCGGCAGCAAGCCTTCGGGATTGGACAGCGCATCGTAAAAGCCGTTGCTGTCGTTCGCCAGTCGCCCGGCAGCCACCCCCAGGCCAGCCACCGTTCGCAAACGCAAACGCTTAATCAAGGGAATTTTATCCAGGATGAAACCATCCTGACGAAAAGTCAGGAAAAGGGTGGCCGACTCATCGGCCACAAACTCCCCATAACGCATCATATTAAAAGTCTTTTCGGTCCTGAAAAAAGACTCATTTGCAGGCAGCACCGTCAACAAGGGCCAGGGAAGTTGCCCGTGAATTTTGGTAAAACCCAGGTCGTAGGACACGCTGCCCAAACTCCCCAGCAGGATTTGCTGCTCCACACCCAGGGACCAACGCTGGTAGTGAAAAGCCCCTCCGGCCCAACCCTCCAGGCCCATGTCGTAAGCACCACGCACCGTAGGCGCATTGTTAAAAGCAACAGGAAACCGCTCATTTTTGTCGCTTAAAAAAGTGGCACCCGGCCGATAGCGCCAGCTGAGCCCGAGCTCAGCGATCTGCAGGTCGGACCGGGTTTGGCTGCGGCTGTCGTCGGTGTAATAAGCAAAATTAAAATCGGCTCCAAGGGCTTGGTGCTGCTTAAGCTTCAACGAAAGCTGCTGCGTAAAGCCCCTGAAAAGATCGCTCTCGAGCCACAATCGACCCAACTTCACCCTGCTCAGGCGATTGGTCCCCCCAAAAGAATGGGCAAAGGAACTGTACAGCCCCTCCGAAAGAAAATCGTCCTCAGCCCCCAGACGCTCCACATCGTGCATCAGTTGCAGCCCCGCCCTGGTCCACGACTCCCGATGGAGAAAACGCTCCAATTTAAGACCGTATTTAAAATCTTTGTCGTAGCTCCCGTAAGCCAGGTGACCCTGCACCATCCAGTCCCTGCTCCAGTTCTGGTTGGACTTAAAGCCCAAACGAAATCGATGTCCCTCTACCTCGTTAAAATTATAAAACAGCAAATAAGGGCCCAGTTCCCAGGCACCCAGATTGTAATAGCCTTTGACCGACATATTGACCAAGCCGGCTAAAAAACGAATACGCCCTACATCCCGCATCCCATCAATACGTTCCAACACCGCAAGGTCCATGGTATCCAGGGGCACCGGACGCAACTGGTCCCAATCACCCAGGTCTCCATCGCGCTCTGCTTTTGGCAGACTCAGCGAACGATCGAAGAATCCGACTTCATGATGACTTATGTTGAAATTATTGTAGACTATCCCGGTATGGACAAAGATGTTGACGGCATCTGCCAAAACCCTGGTTCCGGAAGGATACCACACCCCTCCTTCAACCGGCTTAAAATCCTGCTGAAGGCGAATGCGATCTACAAAATTAAGGTTCGCCTCCTTCCCCAATTCGAGCGACAAGCGCTTAAGCGCAAAGGTCGAGTCGTTGACCCAAACCGTACCGCTGAAAACAAGATCTCCTGCCCGCCGCGGAACCACCCGCAATTCGTAAGCATAATGCTCGTCGAGATAAAGGGAGTCGACCAGGTAATACTTATAGTAAAACAGTCCCGAAGTAGAGAGCGGAGACACAAAGTTGCGGTCGAAAATACGAACGTGGTTGTTGTAGAAATTAAAGTTGCTGCTTTTTTGAATGAGCTGGGTCACCACATCGGCATCTGCATCAGCGAGACTTCGCGTTTGCGTGGCCTTGAGCTCCGTCTTCGAACGCTGCGGGCTCCTTAGGAAGTGTTCGGTAGCCAGGGTTTCGCTCATAAACACCGGCAAAAGAGACACCGACGCCGAATCTGCCTGGAGGCCAAAACGACGAAAGACTTGATTACCAGGCTCCCCTTCGGCCTCCTCCCTTCCCATTGACCGCAGAAACACCTTTGTTTTGCTGTAGGCATCCACGGAAAACTGGGGCAGGCGATCGGGATTGTTGTGGGCCTTGTTGGCCCAAACCTTGCGCAAAATGGCATGAGCGGGATTCTCTCCCGGTGTTATGCGCACCTCCGAAAGAGCCAGAGATAAGGGCTGGAGATTAAACTGAAGCCCTTGAAACGCCCCCCTGGCCAAAGCTTTGCTTTGGCTTTGATAGCCGAGACTGCTGACCGCCAAACTATCGGCCTCGACTGCGATGTCGAGCCGAAAGAAACCTTCTAAATCCGTAGTGGTCCCAATCGGGTGCCCGGGAAGGTACACATTGGCAAAAGCTATCGGCTCCAGCGTTGAGGCATCAAGTACCCTTCCTTCAATGGCTGTTTGCTGAGCCAGGAAGGGTGAAGCCAACAACAACAAAACGAAAGGCAGAATGGTCTTACTCAGCAAGCGCACACCAAAACTACTCAATAATCAGGGTGACTGTTCTTCGTCCGGGTTTATTGCACCTGGCCCTGACCTTTACTTTATCGCCCGACTTCAATGCACCAATCTCATACACAAAGCGGGCCTTCTCCTCCGAACATTGCTCCTCTGCTTCAATGGTCTTCACCTTTTTTCCATTCAGTGAAATATCCACCTGCTTTATGTAATGACTCTTAACATCACCTACCGGATGCACGGCCTCGACCACCAACTCCCGGCTTTCCGAATCGTATTTCAAATCCACTTGTTTGGGAGGATGTGCCCATGCCAAAACGGGCAGAACCAACCACAATACGGCTGCTAAATACTTCTTCATAATTTAAAAACTTAAGATATTTCTGCTTTACTTTGAAAGATACTTCGAACGCCAGCGTTTGAAGTCCTTCTTTTGAACTTGCTTCAACACATCATAAATACTCCCGGCCCAATAGTTTCGAATTCCAAAACCGGCGGCACGTCCCGTCATCTTCTCACACAAAAGCACTTCCCTACTGGCAATGTCAAAGAAGGTGAGGTACATACTTCCCTGCACAGTGCCCTTGTTAAAACAAGTCACAACAAAAACGAGTCCAAGTCCCTCCGTCACGCTTCCCGTATCGTAAGCTTTAATCAGGTCTGCCACCAAGGCCTCCGGAGCTTCCAGGTCAGGACAAGAAGAGACCAACAAACCTTCCGGGACCATCTGCTCGTTGACCCGGGCAGCGGTTTCAATCGCATAAACAACCTGCTCCTTCTTAAAGGTTTTGGCGAAGTCATACTTCCCCGGCTCACTTACCATCAGATTGTTCCAGGCAGGAATCCACTTCTCAACAATTTCGGTTTCGCTGCCTTGCTCATTAAGAATCTGCACAAATTTAGCCTGCGAGAAGTCGAGACCAAACCAAACCACATCCCCCTTCTCAAAAACATCGGAAAGCTGCTTCTGAGCCGCCAGGCCAGAACCCAGGGCAAGCACAAAAATCAAAAAAAGATACTTCTTCATAGGGCGCATTTTATAAAACAACATCCTCCCAATTTCCAAAAAACACAGGAAGAAATCAAGTAGAAGCCTAACTATAGAGCCCACCATTGACCGATATCACCTCTCCGGTGATGTAGGACGACTTTTCTGAGGCCAAAAAGGCGACCACTTCAGCCACTTCTTCCGGTCTTCCGAAACGATTGAGCGGAACCATGCGCTTCATGCCGGCCTCATCAAAATGGTCGGTCATCTCCGTTTTTATAAAACCCGGAGCCACAGCATTCACCCGAACATTCTTTTTCCCCACCTCCATCGCCAGCGACTTGGTGGCAGCAATTACCCCGCCTTTGGTAGCGGCATAATTCACCTGACCCGACTGTCCTTTTTGTCCCGATAAGGACACCATGTTGATGATGCGTCCCTGGCGCCGCAGCAACATGGTCTGCAAAAGCATCCTGGTGACATAAAAAAAGCTGTTCAGATTCGTATTTAAAACTGAGGCCCAATCTTCAACCGGCATAAAAACCATCAAATTGTCCTTGGTAATGCCGGCATTGTTTACCAGCACATCAATGGGCCGGTCTGGATGCGCTTGCAACCATCCGCCCAATACGCGCTCCACCTCTGCTGCCGACCCCACATCAAAGCAGAGCAACTCTCCGCTTCCTCCGGCCTGCTCCACCTCCTTAAGGGCAGCCGCTGCCTCCTGCTGATTACTGCGGTAGTTCATCAGCACATGATAGCCTTCAGCAGCCAGCTTGATGCTGACGGCTCTTCCTATGCCTCTGGAGGCGCCTGTAATCAATGCAATCTGCTCCATGCTCCTGGTCTTTCAAATATTTTAGCCAATTAAAACGAAAACTTGTTGTTGTACAGAAAATCACGCACACGGGCAATCTCCTCGTACTTGGGCGTATCCTCTACAAACAAAGGAACCAGGTCCCTAATTTGTTGGAATACAGCCGCCGTACTGCTCGAAAGCCGATCCTGAATTTTCAAATAATCAATGGCCTGAATCAAGGCTATCATATGAATGGCCTGAACCTGATAGGCATTCTCTACCACCGTAGCGGTCATCAGGGCCGAGTTGGTGCCCATGCTCACAATATCCTGATTGTCGTTATTGGTGGTGATACTGTGCACATACATCGAGTTGGAAAGCATCTGGTTTTCGGCAACTGTTGAAGTCGCTGTAAACTGAACGCCCTGCATACCCAGATTCAGACCCAGGATGCCAAAATTCACAAAAGGCGGCAGGATATTGTTCAACTTGGGATTAAACAAATAAGCCAGTTGCCGTTCCGAAAGCATCGACATTTTTGTAACAGCCAGCTTCAATTTATCCATTTCCAGGGAAATGTAATCGCCATGAAAATTACCTCCGTGGTAAACGTTCTCCCGTTCGTGATCGATGATGGGGTTGTCGCTGACCGAATTGACCTCGTTCTCCACCACCTCCCTGGCATTCTCGATGGTATCAAAAATGGGACCCAGCACCTGGGTAACACAACGCAGTGAATAATACTCCTGAACCTTACGGTCGAACTCCACCACCTTTGCGTCCTGCTCATCCTTGTAGAAATGCTCCTCCCTGCGCGAAATCATCTTACTGGAGCGCAAAATGTCCGTCAGCTGATCGGCCACCTCCAGCTGTCCCTTATGCCTTTTAACCCCGTTCAACTCACGGGAAAAATAGTCGTCAAAGGATCCCACAATCTCATTCATCATGGCCGAAGAACAGAGCGTCCAATCGAAAAGCTGACGCGACTTCAGCACATTGATGGAGCCAATGCCGGTCATCACCGAAGTCCCGTTAATCAGAGACAGGCCTTCCCGTGTTTTGACCTGTATGGGCTCCAGTCCCAGTTCGGCAAAGACTTCAGCAGTTTTTCTAAGTGTACCCTGGTACGACACCAGACCTTCTCCCAGGAGTGTAAGTGCCAAATGCGACAGCTGCACCAAATCGCCGCTGGCGCCAACGCCGCCATGGCGGGGAATAAAGGGATATACCTCCTTGTTAATCATATCCTTCAACAAGAGGATGGTGGATGGATGGATGCCGGAACGCCCTTTGGAAATGGCACACAAACGCACCAGCATCGAGGCACGCACACTTTGGTCGTCGAGCTTTTCGCCAGCCCCGGCTGCGTGACTCCGAATCAGATTGTATTGCAGACTGATCTGGTCCTCATCCTGCACTTTATATTGGGCCATAGGTCCAAAGCCCGTATTGACCCCGTAAATGATCTTATCCTTGGCAAACTTTCTTAAAAAATCGTAAGATGCTTCTACATGGGCCAGGGTTTTGGGGTCCAACTCAATTGACTCCTTGTGCAAAACCACGGCCTCAACATCTTCAATACTCAGGTCATCAAACGAACTAATTGTTCTCATCAGTATAAATAAAAAATGGGTAAAAAATCAGTGTAAACAAGTCAAAAAAAGCAAGCCTGTCAGGGAGAAGACTCATTAACAGCCCCCACTCTTTTCAAAAGAATCAGACTGTGTTGGAAGTTTTTATAATGATTGTAAATCAATACCGTTTGGGCCGGACCTTGTCCCTTCCGGAGCACCATTTCATCAGGAACTTCCTTGCTCTGCAGTGCATCAAGGGCCATTTTCAACGCAAAACCCGTTGCAGTAGGATACTCGCCCACCCAAGGTTTAAAAGCCCACCAGGCCGAATGTGAAAAACAAGCCTCTGCCAGCTCATAATAACCAGCATCACCTTCTGCGTCGCCGTTGACACCAAGCAGCACCGCATCCACCTCTCCGGCCTCCAGCCCGTTTCTACGCAAAAGTTGCTCGCACAAGTGCTGCATTTCACCGGCTACGGGAGCGGTCCGTGTAAGCACATCGGCCACCCTGACAGCGCCCGGATGCGCCTGCGCATCAAGGATAAAGAGGGCTGCCCCCTCTCCTGCGACTGTCCCTCTGGTGCCGGAATTCAACAACTCGCCATTGGAAAGGACTTCTTCCTTGTAGTTCCCGGCGGCCCATTCTATGTTAAAATTGTAAGCCGATATTTCTTCTACACTACCCACCAACAGCCGCCCCGCTTTCCCTTCCTCAAAAAGCATCAGCGCATCAATCAGCGCATTCTCAAAAGAAAGGCCCCGGTTCACATGCGTGACGTTGTAAGCGGTACATCCACTCATCAGAGCCAGCTGTCCCGCCAGCGCGTTGGGAGTGCTTTGAATAAAATTGGTTGGGGTAAGCGTTCCTTCGTCGTAGTCAACAATCTGATTCAAGAACTGAATGCAACCCTCCAAACCACCTTCAGAAGTCCCTATTAAAATCCCATCTACGGGGCCATGATTTTCGAGCAGCACGGCTCCACAGCCCACGCCCATCCGTAAGGCCTTGCCCATTCTTCGCAGCTGTGCAGGTTTAATACTTCCCGAATAATCCGGTTCCAAGGCCTGGTACTTTAAGCCCTCCAGAACCCTTAACTGCTGCATCCATTCGGGTTCAGAAAAAGTAGCTTGCGGCGAAATAACCAACGCGTCGTAAATATACATTTCAAGCCTTTTGAAAAATTAAAGAAGTACAGTTGCCACTGAACCCGTACGAGTTGGACATGACATACTGCAAAGGGGCCTGCCCACTGCGTGAAAGCGGACACAAACCCAAACCTTCGATTGGGGTTTCAAAGTTGAGACTACCATACATTTCGTCATGCATCAGGGCCAAAATTGAATAGATGGCTTCCAGCGCGCCGGCGGCACCAAGCGTGTGCCCCACATAGCTTTTTGTTGAGGCAAAGGGAGGTACTTTTTCGAAAAAAGAAGCAAACCCCGTCAGTTCCACCTGGTCGTTGTTCAGGGTGCCTGTACCATGAGCATTGATGTAGTCGATTTGAGCCGGAATTATGCCTGCTTCTTCAACCGCCATCTGCATGGCCCGCAAAACACCTGTGGCCTGGTCCGACATGGAAGAGGTATGAAAAGCATCATTGGCATTGCCCCAGCCTGCTACTTTGGCATAAACTGGTCGGGAGCCGGCCAGTTCGGCCAACTCCAGCACCAAAAATCCGGCCCCTTCTCCAAGATTAAGCCCTTTACGTTGGGCATCGAAGGGACGACATTTTTCTTCAGAGAGAATTTGAAGCGAATTAAAACCATTCACCGTGTACTTCGAGAGACTGTCCACGCCGCCCACAATGACACGACGCGCTCTCCCTGTCCTGATCAAACGAACACCATTCATTATGGCATTGGCGGAGGAGGAACAAGCCGTATTAATGACATCCACCAGTCCCTTGATTCCATACCTTTTAACCAGCTGTATGGCATGTGCCGATGCACTGTACGACTCCAGAAAAGCCTGGGTATCCGACTGCAGATTGGAATCCTTATACAGTTGGTTGGTCATACACATGCCACCTACCGTACTCGCTGAAATCAAAGCCGTACTGCTGTCGGCCAGCTCAGCTGGCGACAAACCGGCATCGGCAACAGCCTGGGCAAAAGCAAGCACAGCCAGGGCGTCGGTTCTGGTATGGCCCTCTGAGGCTGAAAGTCCGGCCCTGTCGAGCAAAACCTCATCGTCCTGATCAACCTCTCCAAAATAAAGGAGGGAAGCATAGCGCGACTCAAAACGGCGGGCCCTATTCAAAGCATCCCTGCCCTCCCACAACGCCTGACGATTGGCCTCAACAGTTAAGCCCAGCGGACTCACACAACCCATTCCAGTAACAACTACATCGGTAGGCATCCTTCTAAACTCCTATTTTTTCACCTCCATGATGTAGGTCGCCATCGCCTCCACACTCGATAAAATTTTTCGCCCGTCTGCAGGATTGGTAATTTTGATGCCATACTCCCGCTCCAACATAACAATCAGTTCCAGGGAATCGATGGAGTCCAGTGCCAATCCATCCCCAAACAAAGGCATGTCGTCGCTGATCTCCTCCGGGGTATAATCCAATATGTTCAGGTACTTCACCAAATGAACCTTCAATTCGCTTTTAAGTGCTTCTTTATCCATTAGAGTAGGTTTATATTAATCTGTTTCTGTGTAAGTGCATAAAGGTAATGAGCTGACAAATAAAGGAAAAAACGAGCAGAATACCGAGCGGAAGCCACAATTCGGTCCATGCTCCCCCCCTCAGGAAAAGGGCATAGAAGGCCTCCAGCGACCAATTTAGAGGAGACACCATACTGAGCAGCTTCATGTATTCGGGCATTACAAAAGTGGGCACCCACACCCCCCCGATGGCCGCGAAAATGATGATGGAAATGGCCCCAAATCCGTTCGACTGCTCCTGGGTGCGCGACAGGGCACCCAACATCAGGGCATAACTGACTGCAGAAAACACACTCACCAAAACCACGGCCAAAATACCGGGGACGTTGTTCGGCAAAATCAGCGGAGGCAGCTTGAGGAAGGGGAACAACAACATGGCCACCCCAAAAACAAATACCACCTGCAGTATGCCCACGCCCATAAACACCAACTGTTTACTCAACATGACCCACCAGAAACTGGAGGGCATAGACTTGAGTCGCAAAAAGCTGCCGGTGGCCTTTTCAAGCACCAAATTGGAGCCCAGAGAGATCACCATAAAGAACATGGCGAAGATGGTCCAGGCCGGCACATTGTGCTGGGTGCTGTTTGGAATCAAACGCTGATTTTTGGGCAGTACCCGTTCTATTTGAATTCGATTGTTGCCCAAGGCTTCCTTCACCGACGCCGGCAATTCCTCAAAACCCAATTCGGCATACAAACTTTCGAGCATACGCGACACTTCCATTACATTCAAATGCGTGTTGAGCATATTGACCACAGAAAGCACGTAATTGTCCTGCAGCACCGGGTCGTTCATAAAGTAAACCGAAGGAGCTTCGCTTTCCACCACAGCCAGGGTTTCTGAAAACCCGGCTTCTCCCATAATCATGGCACTCAGTCCCGCCGCATGCTCCCCAAAGCGACTCGAGAAATCCTCGCGCAAATACAAGCCGGTCAGCGTCTTCCCGGAAGCCACACTTTCCTGAAAATCAGCAAAACTGCAGTCCTCTTCCAAACGAAGGTCAAACATCCCGGAAGCCGCCAACAGCTCTACCAGTGTTGCCCCTTCTGCTCCCTCGTCCTTATTGACCACCAACATCGAAATCTTATTCTCATTAACCACCTTAAAGGCACTGTCCTGAATAACGGTTATGATCAACACCAACAACAGGGGCATAACAAACATCAATGCCAGTCCGGTTTTGTCATTTACCAGCAGCAGCAATTCTTTTTTTATGGAGACAAAACTCTTATACATGGTCGCGAAACTCCTTTCCCGTAAGTTTTATCAACAATTGCGTAAGATCGGCCGCTGCGTGTTGACGAAGTAAGGGCCCGATCTCATCCAGGGCGATAATCTGACCACGGTCTATCACGGCAATACGATCACAAAAGCGCTCGGCTTCATCCAAATGGTGCGAAGTGTAAACAATGGACGTCCCTTCCCTGTTGAGCGCATTCAAAAAATCCAATATGGCGGTGCGACTTTGAATATCCACCCCCACAGTAGGTTCATCCAGGAACAGCACCCCGGGTTCATGCATCACCCCTACAATCAGGTTGAGCCTTCTTTTCATCCCACCCGAAAAGGTCTTCACCGGCTTATTGGCAACCTGAGAAAGCCCGAGTAAATCAAACAAGTGCGCCGCGCGTTCCCGAATGCGTTTGGCCGACAAATTAAACAAGGCCCCGAAATATTCCACATTCTGAAAGGCGGTAAGTCCCTCATAAAGCGCCAGGTCCTGCGGCACAAAACCAATGTGCTGCTTAATGTCCGAAAAGCTTACCTCCCGGTCTTTTATAAAATACCGAACGCGCCCTTCGGTCGCCGTTAAAATCTGACACAGTATCGAAATCAAGGTGGTTTTACCCGCGCCATTGGGACCAAAAATACCAAAACGTTCGCCCTGACGAATACTTAGAGACACTCCCTTCAAGCTGAATTCGTCGGATTTGGGATAGCGCTTGGTGAGCCCTTCTATGGAAATCAAGGTTTGCATTATTTACCCTCCTTCCATTTGACCTTTGCCAGGCGTTGAAAACCTTGTTTTTCGATGTCTGAAATCTCATAAAACAAAGCAGCAATCTCATTAAAGCGCTCCTGCCCGGTATGTCGGCCCTTAAAAACACCGGCCATTAAAACGGCCGACTGCCGCCACAAATCACCGGCACGACTAAAGTCCTCCGAAGCCAGGGTCAGTTGGTCGTTCTGCAACAAATCCGCAGCCTGTTCCAAAAAGGCCGCATATAAAAAGCGAAAGCCTCCTCCACCGGTCCCAATCTCTTCCTGCATACGCACGATGTGCCCCAGGTAGCGCCCCGCTTTCTTCAGGCCCAATTGCTCCCGCCACCTTTCAATTTTCTTTCCGGTATATTTAATGCCACTCACTCCGGCAAAGGCACCGGGGATGTACAGCATGTCTCGTACATTTCGTTTGATGCCCCTTTGTACGGCCTTCCGGAGCAAGGCCGCATCGAGCTTCTCCCGGCGACTGGCAGCGTCGACATAATATATATGTCCCTTAGGTGCATACAAGCCTTGGGCATAGCGGGCTTTCAGGAGTTCCGGTGCAGGCAGGGTCACCGGAGCTTCCATCACGGTATCGCTGATGCGATAAATGCCCTGCTCTTTCCCCAGTACCACAATATTGTGGGCATTGAAGTGAAAACGATATTCCACCGGAAGGTAGGAGAGGTTGAATACCCCAACCTGACAACCTACTCGGCGTCCCTGCTCCAGCAACTTATCCAAATAAGCTTCGGCAGCTGCCGGCTTGGAAAAACGCCTGGATACGTAATCCACCTCCAACAAGCGACAGCTTCGCTTAAATATCGCTCCGGGCATGGTTCTGAAGGTGATGGCGGGACCATTGTTCAGCTTTAAAACGGGAAGGTGAATGTAAAACAGTCCCGAGCCGATGCCAAAAGCGAGGGGTTCGTTCATAAACGCCAGGCCGTGATCCCTCAACAGATTAACCACCACCCCGTTTTCACAGTGGGCCGACTGAATGTGTTCCGCTTGTTGCTGCATTATAGCTTATGGTTCTTTAGGTCCTCCACACTACAATTAAAGGCTTCAGCATAGCGTGCCCATCCCTTTGCACCCAAAAACCGACAACCCAAAGGCCGGAGATGGAACCAAACCAGGACGCGCCCAAAGCCCGAATAACTGCTCAATATCGAAAGATTCATCAAATTCTTTTTCATAAAGAAATACAAGGGACTTCTTTTCCCCATACGGACCAGGGCACGGGCTTCCTCCAATTGCTCTTCCACCTCATCCCAGGCAGTCTCCAGGGCCTGCGCCTTCACCTCCCAGCCCGAACTAAGACCAGTCACAAACTTCCCGTCCTCATCCTTCACATAACAAAGCTCCCGGGTATAACCCTGCAAGGCACTCGCATCCTGTGGCAACTCCTCCTTCTTCATTTTGCTGTACTATCAATATTTAACGGTTAGCAAACAAAAGGCATAGGAGAAGCGGGCACTTTCAGGGACGGCCAGCAAGATTTGCTGCCCCTCCTTCAGCTGCCCGCTGTGCAACAATTCCTCCAACATCACATAAATGGACCCCGCACCAATATTTCCCTTCGTCTTTAGGTTTACAAACCATTTGTCGTAGGGGATCTCAATACCGTTGTCCTTTAAAAAGGCATAAATTTTATCCTGAAAAAAGTGGCTCGACATATGGGGCAGAAAGTAATCTACCTTGCTGACGTCGATGTTCTTCTTCTCCAGCAGCTGCTTTAAAAAGGCAAAACCCTTCGACACAATATTCTCACTCAAGAGCTTAACATCCTGCTTGATACTCAGCACCGAATTCTGCACCACTTCCTGGATGGACATATCCTGATAACCAACGAGTTTTCCTGAAGCATCCTTTTCGGCGCCCATGTACATGCAGGTCTCCAATTCATTGGCAAAGGAGCACATTTCTATCCACTCGACCTTCAACGAGGGACCGTCTCCTTTTTTCTCAGCTTCAACAAGAAAGGCACCTGCGCCATCAGAAAGCATCCACCGCAAAAAGTCTTTTTCAAAAGCCACGTAGGGATTGGCCTCAATCCGCTCGAGATACTTGATTTCTTCTTCAAAAAACGTAGCCCGCATGTGCGACGACATCCGTTCCGAACCCGTGCATACCGCCTTGCTTTTGTCTTCTGCTTTTACCGACAGATAGGCGTGTTTGAAAGATTGCATCCCCGAACAGCAGGCTCCTGCGTTGGATATCACCTCTACACCAGCCAACTCTGGCAAGAGTCCGTGTACCAACACAGCGTGGGAGGGCAGCAGGGCATCGGGACTGGTGGTTCCGCAGGCCAGCAGCTCTACGTCTTCCATCTCCCGGGGATTGGAAAACAGCCTTCGCACCGCCTCAGCCACCATTTCGGCATTGGTATGCGTGGCACGGCCTTCATTATCCAGGGCGTAATAGCGCTGCTCTATTTTATTACTTCGAAGCACCACCCGCTTCGACTTCGATTTTTCGCCTCCAATAAACCCCAGGTAGCTTTCCATTTCCTCATTGGATACCGGATCGTTAGGTAAAAAAGCGGAAATAGAATTAATGTATACGTCGGCCATAGTTAGTTCAGGTAAAACAAGCTGTTACAGGTTACTAAAATCATTCATCAAAAGCTGCTGCCGTTTCTTTTTAAAACGCGGGAACAGAAAGGGCAGAAAAAGCACATTGTAGACCAGCAGCACAATGGGCGCTACCAGAAACAAGGCAAAAAATAAATAATATTTAAAGGCTGTGATGCCCAGCCTTCTTTTCCGGCTGCCCGGGGCTAGCCCGGCAAGCAGACCGGCCCAGATCCGAAACATCATCTTACCACGCTTTTCTATAAAAAGGATGTTGGGCGATAACCCAAGGCGCCCGGTGGCCACGAAGTCGGCCTGCAACGCTTCCAAACGCTGCTCTTCCAAACAACTTTTCAGCAGGCGACCAAAGTCTGCCGTGCCTTTAATATCTTCCGGTGCTACGCCTGGAGGTGGAAAAATGCCCCACATTTTGTCCTTTTTCCCGGTAACCATCCAATACAAAATCGTCACCGCACTGATGAGATTATTGGCCTTGTCGACCAGGGGAACATTGCCCACCACACGACCACCGGCTGCCTCAATCATACGGGTAACACTGCATTGGGCATTGACCCACATATTGCGCGAACCAATCAGGGTAAGCACCGGCTTACCCTTGGCCAAGCGCTTAAAATCCTGCGATTGCAAAAGTGCGGTAACCGGTATGGCCGGAGATAGAAACCAGGGCTGGTGACCAACAACAATCAAATCATAAGGTCCTTCCACCTCATCAAGCGGGGCCAAAGGTGCTCCCTTCTCCAAAACAGAGTCGGGCATGGCATCGAAAAACACCTCAGAAGTCCAGGGAAAGGGGAAGGCCTTAAGCGGCTTCACTTCCTTAAAATCGACCTGGTAATCCGACAACGGTTGCATAAAACTCTGGAGTATCTCCCGCAACTGTCCGGACTGAGTAAAATACAAAACCAATATCCTCATTACTTATCTACTAGCGCAACTTAGTGCCGTTGCAGGTACAACTCAACCTCCTTTTTTAATTCCGGCTCCATCACATCCAATGCCTCCAACACCATGCCTTTATCTGCCTCCAGCTCCCCGTTGTACTTTAAAAATGCAGGGGCCTGCTCCTGAATAATCATTCGGACAAAGCGAAACTCCACCTCCTTAGGCTGCTTCTCAATTTCCTGCTCCAGGAGGTCACGCCCCTGTTTAAAAGACGCCAGCTTTTGGGCAGGGACTTTTTGAAAATCAGCCATACGCATATAAAGCGCCCCCAGATAAACCTGGTCCTGCGAAGAAGGGGACTCCAGTGCTTCCAGCTGGCCCACCAGTGCGTGGACCGCGTCACCGGATGAACTACGGATGACCTCATAAAACGCTTGGTTAACCTGACTGCTCAGCTCAGAGCACTGCAGCAGAAAGATCATAAAAACGCTTACAAACAGTACGCCCCCTTTCATCATCGGCCTTTATTGTATACGATTATTAAAAGAGTCGAAAAATAGCAAAAAAGTCCCAGACCCCCAGCCCCATCCATCAAATACATTAAAACTTCAGCCAAAGTATCCCCTCTTTGGAAAAAACCAGACCCGGCATCACCAAAAAAGAGGGGCACGAGCCCCTCTTCCTAAAACATTAATCTTCTACACGTGACAAGGCGTCAGCGCTGCTAAGACTTTGTGTTGCCGAAGTAATTATAAAATAAAGCGATGGTCTCAATTCCCTTAAAAAACTGCTCCAGGGGGAAATTCTCGTTGGGACTGTGGATGGCATCGGCCTCCAGACCAAAACCCATCAGCACCGACTTAATGCCCAAAATATCC
>Ga0209075_1001805_pt1 | contig 19740 bp, 17 predicted proteins | sample Stecom2011_FD_187523 | JGI IMG/M metagenome (GOLD analysis project Ga0209075, IMG submission 187523) | Agricultural soil microbial communities from Utah to study Nitrogen management - Steer compost 2011 (SPAdes) (version 2) | ecosystem: Environmental > Terrestrial > Soil > Agricultural land...
AATATATGCGCTTTCCTAAAACGTTGTAAATCTCAATCGCTTCCATCGCAACCGTACTTTCAATATTCAGGGTGTTGTTTTGAACGTAGTGGATAAAAGGAATGTCCTTATTTCTTTGGGTGCTCAATACACCATCAACTTGAAAGTTATCCACATAGGTATCTTGCCAAAGGAATCCTTCAAAAGCATATTGATCAATGGCTTCGTTAGACCCCCACATCTCACTTTGATAAATCTCTTCCCCATTTGCGTAATACGTAATGGTTTCGTCGGTATAATTAAAAGCCAACTTTATTTCGTTAAACGCACCAACATTGATTGCCGCCATAGCAAGAGATACCGGATTAACAACCGTTACCTTCGCTGGAAACACATATTCTTCTTGAATAATGATGTAAGCGGCATACGCGTCATTCGACATAACCTTCCAATACAACGTAGTGTCATCTCCCGGCACATAGACATCCATCGAGATTTCGAGGTTGTCGTCTAACGGAAGGGCCTCTGGAAAAGTCCAATGGGCAAAAACCTGCGGATGGTTAGGGTCGAACGACAATTTTAAGGCGTTTGCTCCATCAGACGCCCTATCATCAGAAACATAAAAGTAATTTGATCCCGCCGTGGTTTCTTCCTAACCATTTAGGCCATCTACCAATTCACCGGAAGTATATCCCTCTGAAGATTCGAAAGAGGTTTGTTGTGCATGGACTGTAAAAGTTGCCAATACCAAGGCAATCAAAAGAGTAGTGTTTTTCATAGTGGGGACGTTATAAGTACATTAGGTTTATGGTTCGCAAAAATAGGTATAATACTCATGGCAATGAAAGTTTTTAACATTCGCAACCTACCCCAAGTGCAATCATTGGAGGAAAAGTTTAAACACCGAGATTTTTTATGAAAACATCCAGTATAGAAACAATACACTTCCCACTTCAACCACGAATCTTGAACGATTGTGTCGTGAAATTCGATAAATCTCGAACCTCTTTATTCTTTAAAGGAAGCGTACTTTCCTGATAGCGCACTCGCCGGTCTCTTTCAAAAAAACACCATGTACCGCAAATTGATTTACGCACGCTGCTTTTCGTGCTTACCTTCTTTTATCTCTTCAATCAGCTTCTTATTAAAAGCCTCTAGGTCTCCTGGATTTCTGCTGGTTACCAATCCGTTATCGACAACAACTTCCCTATCTACCCAATTGACGCCGGCATTTTCCATATCTTTTCGGATTGATTTATACGAAGTCATCGTCCGTCCTTTTACCACTCCGGCATTAATCAAAGTCCAAGAGCCATGGCAAATAGACGCAACCGGTTTTCCTTGTTTAAAAAAATCCCGCACAAAGTCCAAAGCATTTTCATCAATGCGCAGCTTGTCTGGATTTATCACTCCTCCAGGCAAGACCAATGCATCGTAGTCTTTGGCAGAAACTTCAGTCACGGCTTGATCGACTTGGTAATCATCCGACCAATCACCCTCTGCCCAAGCTTTTATTTTACCCGGCTCGGGCGCTACGATTTCCACATCAAAACCTTCTTTTTCCATCGCTTGTTTGGGAGATGTCAATTCTACTTCTTCAAATCCATTTGTTGCCAATATGGCTATTTTCTTTTTCATCATTGTAAATTTTTAGGGTTTCCTTTGAAAGATAGGATTCATATCCAAAATAAGTTGTTTAAATTTTTATAAGACTTCCTTAAAACTGACTCCTATTCCAATATTCCAAACATTCCTATTTGCCGCCATCGCACGTTTTCAAATTTTAGCATCTCATTGACATCATAAGTCTTCCTTCATTTGTAAATTGCTGAAACCGACAATCATAACCCAAGATTAATTATGGCAACAGGCAAAAACTATCACGAAAAAAGAGATTTCAACAAGACCCCGGAACCTAAAGGTGAAGAGGCAAAAGGAAATCCGGATTCGCCTGGTTTTGTCATTCAAAAGCATGATGCCACGAATCTTCATTACGACTTCCGCTTGGAGATTGACAACACTCTGAAGTCGTGGGCTATTCCCAAAGGTCCCAGTACCGATCCGTCTGTGAAACGCATGGCAATTCCTACGGAAGACCATCCTTTGGAATATGCCGATTTTGAAGGTAATATTCCAAAAGGCCAATACGGTGGAGGAACGGTGATGGTTTGGGATAAGGGTACTTTCAAAAACATAAAGGAAGATGAGCAGGGCCAGCCCATTGATCTATTAAAGTCTTATGAGATGGGAACACTCGAATTTCGGTTGGAAGGCGAAAAACTAAAGGGAGGCTATGCGCTCGTAAAAATGAAAAGTGGAAAGATGCAAGGAAATTGGTTGCTGATTAAAATGGATGACGATCAAGCGGACGCCAGACGAAAACCGACAAACACAGAAAATAAAAGTGTTCTCACGGGACGGACAATGAAAGAAATTGCCAAAGGAGATAAGAAATGAAAATCGCAGGAATAACAATCTCGAGCCCAGATAAAATCATCTATCCAAAATTAAAAATTACGAAATTGGAAATGGTGAAATACTATGAACAAATTGCAGATAAAATGCTTCCTTATTTAAAAGACAGGCCATTGACTTTGCAACGTTTTCCGGATGGGATATCGAAAGATGGATTCTATCAAAAAAACGCGAGCGATTACTTTCCCTCTTTTATAAGAACTGTAAAAATTGCTACGGAAGAAGGCAGCAATACCCAAGTGATCTGCAACAGTAAAAAATCCCTGATATACCTAGCAAACCAAGGAACGCTGAGCTTTCATACATGGCTCGCCAAAAAAGACAAGCTCAACAAACCCGATAAAATTGTATTTGATTTGGATCCTTCAGAAAACAACTTTGATAAAGTTAAGGAAGCCGCAACTATCGTAGGTGATTTTCTGCGCAAACATAACCGAAACCCGAAATTGATGACCACAGGTCAGAACGGCCTCCACGTGTGGTATAAAATCCGGCGTACCAAAGATTTTGATACCGTGAGAGAAGAAATTAAATCGATGGCAGCAAATCTTGCGGAAAAACATCCAGACCTATTGACCACTGCTGTGAGGAAAGACCAACGCAACAAAAAAATATTTGTCGATTACCTCCGCAATTCTTACGGACAGACCTCGATTTGTCCTTACTCTTTGAGATCAAACGAAAAAGCAGGAATCGCCACTCCTATTTCTTGGAACGAACTGGAAAGCTTGAAAAGTTCCAGTCAATTTAGTTTAGAAAACAGTTAAAAGATTAGAAAACCACCTTTCGTTAAAATTTTTGCTCAAAACAGGAGAATTGAAATTCTTGGATATCCGAAACAAAGAAATATTTTCCTCTCCTTTCGCTTCATCGACTCCCTAAAATTATGAATCTTTGAACGAGATTTCCTAAAGATAATCTTATAACACTTTTCCCTTATAAAAATGACAGTAGACGAGCGAATTGAAAAGTCGGAAACGCGTATTTTTAAAGCAGTTTTCCCGAATACGACCAATCATTACGACACCCTTTTCGGAGGAACCGCGATGCAGCTTATGGATGAAGTGGCTTTTATAACGGCCACGCGTTTCAGTCGACAGCGCATGGTGACCGTTTCTTCTGATCGCATCGATTTTACAAAACCCATTCCGGCGGGAACCATCGTGGAATTAATCGGGAGGATTTCCCAAATAGGAAGGACGAGTCTAAAAGTACAAGTAGAAATTTACATCGAAGAAATGTATTCCCTTTCACGGGAAAAAGCTGTGAAAGGAGAGTTTACCTTTGTTGCGCTTGACGAAAACAAAACCCCAATTAAAGTACTTTAAAACGATTTAAACAAGACCAATCACACTTAAACATCCACCGCTTATGCTACCTTGGCACCAATATTTACTAGGAATCATTTTCATTCTTGCGGGAATGAATCACTTTAGAAAACCAAAAGTTTACGAACTCATTGTTCCGCCGTACATCCCTGCAGCGAGCACCATCGTAATGCTTACCGGAATCGCTGAAATGATTTTAGGCTTTATGCTGATGAATAAAAATACACAAACCGAAGCGGGATGGGGCATCATCATATTATTGATTCTTTTCCTTCCCGCACATATCTATATGCTACAGAATAAAAAAGCGAGTTTAAAGCTACCCAAATGGGCATTAATCCTGAGAATCCCGCTTCAGTTTGCCTTAATGTATTGGGCTTATGTATACACCCTTTAGCGTTTATCCGAAAATATCATTTAACAACGCCGCCAGACGAATACCACCTTTTTGGATTTGGAAACGGAGTGGATCCATATACTTGTACATATATTCGTATCCCAATTTTTCACCGATTTCGGTATTGGCGTATATATCTTCGCAAAGTGCACGGCTATCATACATCCAATCTCTCACCGAACCGCTTTTAATGGCCTTCACTTCTTCTTTATCCAAGACATCGACATTTAAAGCTAATTCGGTGTATGACATCTGGTAGGAATCCAACATGTCTGAATCCCAAACCCGATGTAAATTTGTTCCTTGGTTAAACCAACGCACCTGAAAGTCGTTTCCTCCTTTATCTTCTGCCAAACCTATGTGAAGTGGTTGGTGCAAGTCTCCAATAAAGTGTACTAACATTTTCAAATGAAAAATCTTATCTTCTTTCGAACTGCGTTCATCTTTTAAAACAGCAATACACGTTTCGATTCCAACAATAATATCCCCTCGCTCACTTTTTGGATGTTCGTCGTATTTTGCCCCAAAAGGAAAACTTACGTAATGCCAAGGACGATACGAATCGTAAGCGCGGTCGCTTTTAATATCATCGCCATAATTTGAAATAAGCGCAAGGGATTGTCCATCCAACAATTCTGAAATCTTCTTCTCCGCCCTTCTGCTCAAGTGCTGTTCCGCAATTTCGCCAACAGCGCGATGGCCTGTTTTTCCCCAATCATCGGCGAAAGAATGAAACGGGAAACTCAATAAAAATGCCAATAGAAAAATAAATCGATACATAGAAAATAATTTTTGATGTCAAAGATAACCCCTACGACGGGTAATTGAAGTTTATTTTTTAAAATAAAATCACAATTGCGCTTTTCATTTTTGTTTTAAATTTTTAGTATCAATAAACCTGTATCTTTGAGACTCTAAAATTGCTCCTACTATGAAGTTTTTTAGCTATCTATTCTTTATTTTATCTGCAACGCTAATTGCGCAAAACCCCAATTTACACACAGAAGAAATACGCATTACGCCTTTAATCGACGGCACCCTCCTTGTCCCTGATACTGAATTTCCGCCGCCCTTAGCCATTTTTATAGCAGGAAGTGGACCGACCGACAGAAATGGCAACCAACCCATGATGCAGAATAACTCGCTTCGGTTTTTAGCTGAAGAACTCACAGAAAGAGATATCGCTACGTTTCGGTATGACAAGCGCATCGTGAAGCTGATACAGAATCGCAACGTGGACGAAAGGAAACTTCGTTTTGATGATTTTATAGACGATGCTATTGCCGTTTTAAACCACTTTAAAGGCGACGAAAGATTTTCGAAGATTTACATCATCGGCCACAGTCAAGGGTCGTTGATCGGGATGGTTGCAGCCCAACACGGAGCCGATGGCTTTATCTCGATTGCCGGCGCTGGTCAAGAAATAGACGATGTTATTGTCGATCAACTTGCAAAACAAGCCCCCGGGTTGACCGATAGTGCCCGTTTGGCATTCGACGACCTGCGCGCCAATGGCATTGCCCTAAACTACGATTCAGGATTAGGTTCTATTTTCAGAGCAGAACTACAACCTTTTATCTTATCCTGGATGCAATTTGATCCCCAAGAAGAAATTGCCAAATTAAACATGCCTGTCCTGATTATCAATGGCGACAAGGATATTCAAGTACTTACTGATGAAGCGGAAATCCTTCACCAGGCTAAACCCGATGCAACTCTTTTAATCATTGAAAATATGAATCACGTGCTTAAAGAAGTTCACGACATGGGGCTGGAAAATCAAAAATCATATAACATCCACCATCTTCCTGTTGTACCAGAACTCGTAGAGGCCATTGGTGATTTCATTTTAAATTAAAAAATCGTTCTAAAAATAACCTTAATCTCAGAATTCTGATCTCAGGATTCTAATATTTAAATTAAACTTGTATTTTGCGGCAAAACTAAATGTAATGCAAGATACTGCCACCGAAATCATTACCGATACCACCCCTCTTTTTACTAACGACACCATCGTTTTTGGAGTTTTGATGATAGCATTAGGCCTCATTTTTTATACTTCAGCACGTGAATATGGATTTTGGAAAAAGTTCTACGCTGTAATCCCTGCGCTTTTTATGGCGTATTTTCTACCAGCGCTGCTAACAACAGCAGGCATTATCGCTCCCGAATGGACGACCGTATCGGAAACAGGCGAAACCATGGTCGGACAAACAAATTTATACTATATGTCGAGTCGGTACTTATTGCCTGCCGCCTTAGTTTTAATGACGCTAAGCATCGACCTAAAAGGAGTTTTTAATTTAGGGCCAAAAGCGTTAATGATGTTCTTTGCAGGAACTATTGGCATTATCATTGGCGGACCGATAGCCGTTTTACTCGTCGGCACTATCCATCCAGAAGCTGTAGGAGGGGAAGGAGCAGACGCTGTATGGCGTGGGCTTTCTACCCTCGCAGGAAGTTGGATTGGCGGTGGTGCCAACCAAACCGCCATGCTCGAAGTGTATGGCTACAACCAAAAACTATACGGCGGAATGGTGTTTGTCGATATTGTAGTCGCCAATATTTGGATGGCCGTCATTCTCTTTGGAATAGGAAAATCTGCAAAAATTGACAAGTGGTTAAAAGCCGACACAACAGCGATAGAGGCTTTGAAAGAAAAAGTTACGGATTACGCCAAAAAAGTAGAGCGAATCCCCACCCTTTCAGATTTTATGATTCTTGCCGCTATTGCTTTCGGAACGGTAAGTTTGGCACACTTAAGCGCTAATTTTCTCAGTGCGTTTTTCACTTCCGTGGTCAGTGAACTTCCTGCTGGGCTCACACGAAACATCTTTTCCTTCTTAGACTCCAGTTTCTTTTGGATGATTTCGATTACGACCATCATCGGGATTGCACTATCCTTTACCAAATTGCGATCTTATGAAGGTGCGGGAGCAAGTAAACTCGGAAGTGTTTTCATCTATATCTTGGTGGCGAGTATCGGGATGAAAATGGACTTAACCCTTATTTTCGATAACCTTTGGTTGATCGTCATTGGGCTCGTTTGGATGGCGATTCATGCAGGACTGATGATTTTCACGGCAAAAATGATTCGCGCACCTTATTTCTTCCTCGCGGTAGGAAGTCAAGCAAACGTCGGTGGTGCTGCATCGGCGCCAATTGTAGCGTCTGCCTTCCACCCTTCTTTAGCCACGGTAGGTGTGCTATTGGCGGTTTTTGGATATGCCGTAGGAACCATTGGCGCCATTTTGTGTACGGTCCTCATGCAATTGGCTTCAGCTGCTGTTTAAAACCATGGAATCCGTTGCGATTTGCTGTAATTTCAACCATTAAAAATGAGGAATCTTTAATAAATCACTATTAGAACCGTAGGGGTATCAGAAATTTTAATCCCGATTGCAACGGAACAATTTTCAAAAAAATTATACATATTTGCAGCCTTGAAATCCGAAGCGGTCTGGATTCAGCTTTAAACTTTAAAAAATACAACATGCGCTACCTCCTATTATTCTCAATTGTTTTTGGTTCTTTAATTAGCTGTTCAAAACAGGATACATCAAAAATGAACGTTACGGGCACCGTAAAAGATTTAAAGAAAGGAACCATCCTGCTTCAAAAATTTGAAGACACACTTTTGGTTACTGTAGATTCATTAGTTGTGGATGGCAATCCGGATTTCACGTTTTCAGACTACGTCGAAAGTCCGGAAATCTACTATTTATTCGTCCGTTTAAAAGATGGTAGTTTAAAAGACGACCGCATTACTTTCTTTGCGGAAAACAAAGACATCAACATCACGACAAACCTAAAGCAATTTGGAAGCGCTGCAATTGTTACAGGTTCGGAAAACGACAAAGCCTACAGAGAGTTTTTAAGACTTAAAGAGCGCTATGTGGCTCGGAATTTAGATTTGATTGAAGAGCGCCTGAAATTGAGTAAAAATGCAAGCGACTCAATTAAGCAAAGCATCGAAGACAGGCAATATGCAATGCATTCGAGCCGGTATTTTGCGACGATTAACTTTGCACTCAATCACAGCGACTACGAAGTTGCGCCATATTTGATGCTGAGTGAAGTTTATGATACAAACATCAAATATTTAGATACGGTTTACAACGCGCTTGCCCCAAAAATAAAAGACTCCAAATACGGTAAAGAATTGGAGTCGTTTATTAAAAATAGAAAAGAAATTGTCGATTCACTATAGGGCATTGATTTGATCTACCAAACCTTGGGCTCTTGATTCCAGCTCGGCGCGAATGCTTTTGAAGTGTTGCTTTTTATCTTCAACATTCTTTTGATTTACTTTTCCGATCAGTTCGTCAAAGGTGGTAACCACCTCGTCGATAATCGCATCGCCTTTTTCAGTTACTTTGTTCGCTGCCGTCATTTCTACGATGTAAACAGCTTCGATAATATCACCCATTACTGAATTGATATCTTTTTTTAAATCTCTAACACTTGCCATAATTTATCACCTTTTTCAAGGAATTTTTAGGAATGAATATTCATTTTAAATTCGTGCCGCAAAAGTACGAACAATTACGGAATGTACACTTCTAAAAATGAAGCTTTTGAGGTATTAAATTTTATCTCAGACAATTCGGATGGCACCAAAATGGTCTCGCCATTCGACACTTTTTCGGAGGTACCATTACTTTCAATGATTGCTTCTCCTTCAATACACATATAGACTTTAAAGGAGTTTGAAAAGTCCAATCCTCTCCTGAGGTCTTTCGACAAACAGAGTTTATTTACTTCGAAATATGGCGTGCTGCCTATATACACTGGCACATTCATTTGTTGTTTGTAATCTATTTTCGAACTAGGTGTATTAAAATTTATGGCATCGAGTGCCAAATCGGTGTGAAGTTCGCGCATTTTCCCATCCGTATCGGGCCTGTCCCAATCGTAAATTCGGTAGGTGATATCCGAGGTTTGCTGAATTTCCGCGAGCAAAACACCTGCCCCGATGGCGTGGACCGTTCCCGGATTGATTATAAAAGCGTCGCCTCTGGATACGGGTTCTTCGTGCAGATGATTTACTAAAGTCTTTTGCGAGAGAGCTTTTAGGTATTCAGCTTTAGTCAGCACATCATTAAAACCAACGATGATGCTGGCATCGGCATCACTGTCGAGGATATACCACATTTCAGTTTTCCCTAAGGAATTATGCCTGCTTTTTGCCAGCGCATCACCTGGATGCACTTGAACCGACAACACTTCGCGGGCATCGATAAATTTAAACAAAAGCGGAAAAACAGTACCGTATTGTTTGAGCACATGGCTTCCTACCAGTCGCTCTTTGTAGTTTTCTAAAACCCATTGCAGCGATTTTCCTGCTAACGGTCCATTGGCGACAGTAGATATATTTTGTTCCACCGCAGAAATCTCCCAACTTTCCCCAGTTTTGTCACCACTATCTTTATTGAAAATTTTGTTGAGCTTGTCGCCACCCCAAATTTTCTGTTTTAAAATAGGTTCAAACTTTAAGAGATATAAAGAAGGTAATGTTTTTTTCATGGCCCCGTATAAATAACAAAGTTGCGTGGGGTTTCATATAGTTTTACCGAAATATCAAATTTTGTGTCGATGCGCTTTCTGAGTTTATTCCAGATAACTACAGCGATGTTTTCAACGGTCGGATTCAGTTTTTTAAATTCGGGCACTTCTACATTCAAGTTCTTGTGATCGAAAGGTTCCTCTACTTCTTCCTTGATGATTTGACTCAACGTTTTTAGATTCATCAAAAAACCCGTTTCTGGATCTACCTCGCCCGTAAGTCCAACTTCTAATTCATAATTATGGCCATGGTAATGCGGATTGCTGCACTTTCCGAATACTTGGAAGTTTTTTTCATCGTCCCACTCTTCCTTATATAGCCGGTGGGCCGCATTGAAATGGGCCTTTCTGAAAACGGTTAAACTCATGCGCTTAGATGTTCATCGTACTTTTCGAAAATTATTTTGAACCAAGGTGTATAAATATCAGGATTATTTTTCATATCCTCACGGATATCCTCCATTTTCATCCATTTCCAATCCGCGACTTCTTCTGGGTTCAGATCAGGTTCGTCGTTGTAGTTTCCTACTAAAATATGGTCGGTTTCGTGTTCTGTCAATCCGTTATCAAACGGCGCCTTGTACGTAAATTTCGTGGTTTCTCTTAACGGTACCGTAAATCCCATCTCTTCCATCAAACGACGCTTTCCTGCCTCGAGAGAGGATTCGCCATCGCGTTGGTGACTACAGCACGTATTGGTCCATAATCCAGGAGTATGGTATTTATGCAACGCCCGTTGTTGCAGCATTAACTCACCTTTGTCATTAAAAATAAATACCGAGAACGCTCTGTGAAGCAACCCTTTTTCATGGGCCTCCAATTTTGGCATCAAACCAATCTTATTGTCGTTTTCATCAACTAGAATAACCAATTCTTCTTTCATCTATAGTATCGTTTAAGCTGCAAAAATACAAAAACCAACTTGCATTTAAAATTAAAAGAGGGTCGTAGTATGAGCGCGAGAAAAAGCCAATTTGTCGGATAATCCATGACTTATGTGCATATTGAACATGATTGTCGCCTACGGGAATAGCTATTCGTAGATTAGGAAGTCTTAATGTTAAAATAATAAATAAGAAAATATATCAATTGGATTATCATCATCTTTAAAAACTATTGGAATTATCGAATAACTTCCCGCTCTATTCTTTGATTCTGCGCAACAAACTTTATCTTTGCCGCCGTTATACCTATTAAAAGAATGTCCTTAGAAAAAGAAATCAAACGACGCCGCACTTTTGGCATCATCGCTCACCCAGACGCTGGAAAAACGACTCTTACTGAAAAACTACTGCTCTTTGGTGGTGCTATTCAGGAAGCTGGAGCCGTTAAAAGCAATAAGATCAAAAAAAGTGCTACGAGTGACTTTATGGAAATCGAGCGGCAACGTGGAATTTCGGTAGCCACCTCGGTTTTGGCATTTGAATACAGCGGGGTTAAAATCAATATCTTGGATACGCCAGGGCATAAGGATTTTGCTGAGGACACGTTCAGAACGCTCACCGCAGTCGATAGTGTGATTGTCGTGGTAGACGTTGCACGAGGTGTTGAGGAACAAACGGAAAAGCTCGTCGAAGTCTGTCGTATGCGCAACATCCCGATGATTGTTTTCATCAACAAACTAGACCGTGAAGGACGGGATGCGTTTGACCTTTTAGATGAAATTGAGCAAAAACTCGAGTTAAAAGTAACGCCTTTGAGTTATCCTATCGGAATGGGGTATGACTTTAAGGGAATCTATAATATTTGGGAAAAGAACGTCAACTTATTTACTGGCGATAGCCGCAAGGACATTGAAGAGACCATCGAATTAGACGACATAGAAAGTGAGGAGCTCGATAATTTAGTCGGAAAAAAAGCTGCAAAAAATCTCAGGGATGAGTTGGAATTGGCTATGGGGGTCTATCCCGACTTTAACCGCGACGATTACCTTAACGGAAAGTTGCAGCCCGTCTTTTTTGGTTCGGCCTTGTATAACTTTGGCGTGCGCGAATTGTTGGATTGTTTTATCGATATTGCGCCACCGCCCCAACCCAAAGAAAGTACAACGCGATTGGTACATCCAAATGAAAAAGAATTCTCTGGTTTTGTTTTTAAAATCCATGCCAATATGGATCCAAAACACAGAGACCGGTTGGCATTTGTAAAAATCGTTTCGGGAATTTTTGAACGAAACAAACCCTACCTCCACGTGCGTCACGGAAAGAATTTGAAGTTTTCGAGTCCCAATGCCTTCTTTGCTGAAAAGAAACAAATTGTAGATACCTCCTACCCCGGCGATATCGTAGGCCTTCACGACACCGGGAACTTTAAAATTGGCGATACGCTCACCGAAGGAGAAGAAATGTATTACAGAGGAATCCCGAGTTTTTCACCCGAGCATTTTAAATACATCAACAATGCCGACCCCATGAAGAGCAAGCAATTGGAAAAAGGAATCGACCAATTGATGGATGAAGGTGTGGCGCAACTTTTTACCATAGAATACAACGGCCGAAAAGTAATCGGAACGGTCGGCGCACTCCAATTTGAGGTAATTCAATACCGACTGGAGCACGAATACGGCGCGACCTGTTCGTATGAAAACCTAAACGTACACAAAGCCTGCTGGGTCGACCCAAAAGATCCTAAAAGTGAAGAATTCGCCGATTTCAAGCGGGTAAAATCAAGGTATTTGGCAAGAGATAAGGAAGGCCAACTGGTGTTTTTTGCCGATTCGGCATTTACACTTCAAATGACCCAACAAAACTATCCGAATGTGAAACTGCACTTTGTGAGTGAGTTTTAGAAGCTTCTGTGGGTTCTCGGAAAGCAGCGAGGAAAATAAAACTGATAGTACTTGAATAGTGTTTACTAACATTGTCAATTATCAGAACGGCGATACTTACTCGTTGGGATTCCTGTATATGGCTATTATTTTTTATGGCATGACCTCATAGGGAGCTTCTATGGATGACCTATAAAGAACACTGTGTTTGTTAGGAGTTAAGAAACATCCAACAAGTCCTCAATGGAACTCAATATTCAAATTTCTCTATTTTGATTGCCACAGCATAAAAGTCTCAATGTATATTTCTCACCTTAAATTTTAGACCTGTTTTTAATAACACAATATAAATATTAGGCAGAATCTTTATATTACCATACGGAAATCAGGAGTTCAGTTATTTACAGTTAGATTATAGCACTTAGTCTTTCTTCAAGTTATCTTTCAAAAGGCGATTGTTTTACCTCATCGGGAATATCGGAGGAAAGGCTTTCAAAGAAGGCGAGCATATCGTCTATCTCTTCATCCGACAGTTCTATATTTCGTTGTAGTTTTCCCATAACCTGAACGGCAGTGCGCAAATCATCTACCGAGCCGTCGTGAAAGTAAGGAGCTGTATGGACAATGTTCCGAAGTCCGGGAACCTTGAAGAAATACTTTTCCGCTTCTCTTTCACTGATCTCAAAAAGACCTAAGTCAACTTCTTCCGATTGGGTTTCTTTCCAATAGTCGTGGAACAAACCGAATTTCTGGAGCATTTGTCCCCCAAGGGCCGGTCCGCTATGGCACGTAATACAGCCAGAATCGATAAAGATATTTAAGCCTCTCTTTTCCTGTTTGTTTAACGCCTCGCGATTTCCTTCGAGATATTCATCAAACCTACTTTCGGGAATCAAGGTTCTTTCAAATGCACCTATGGCATTGGTCAGATTGTCAAAAGTAATCGGGTTGTCCCCTTCGTATGCCTTTGCGAAAAGTTCTTGATAGAGATCTACTTTTTTCAAGCGGTCTACGAGTTGTTGTTCGTCTTTTATATTGTGCTCTAAGGGATTCAGAATAGGTCCTCCAGCCTGTTCTTCCACATCGGCTGCTCGACCATCCCAAAACTGCATTTTGTGTAATGCTGCGTGAAATACGGTAGGCGAATTTCTTCCTCCCACGGTTCCAGGCGCATCTCCAGGAGAAAAGCGTTCGTTATCCACTCCATAAGTCTTTAGATTGTGGCAGGAGTTGCAGGAAATATTTCCTTCCCCTGAAAGGCGCGTGTCAAAAAACAGATATTTTCCGAGTTCCACTTTATCGGGGTCCGGTGTTTCCAAATCCAAAGAGGAAATGGGTTGGAAAAAGGTAGTAGCCTTATCGTATATGGCTTCGTAATCCTCGAGGTCGGTTTTGTCTTTTTCTTTTGAATCATTTTTGCAGGCCGTCAGTGTCAGAGAGGCGAGCAAAATCCATAGATAACTTTTCATAAGATTGTTTTTTGTTGGTTTCAACCCATTAAAATACAAAATTCTTATAAGGTTTCCCAAATATTATTAAGGAGTTATTTTTTGCACATTGCGAATGTGGGATAGAGAAAAGTTGAAATTTCTCTAAATTTCAAGGAATCGTCATATTTTCAAAATACCTTATTTATAAAAACCCTCCGACTCAGAGCAGTTTTACTCTTCATCGGGGGGTTTATCTCAGCTGTTTTATAGCTTGTAGCCCATGATTAATTCAATCCTTGACTATAAAATAATTATCCTTTTGGAGGAGGTTCCATATTCCGATTCCACCTGGATGATGTAGGTGCCCGAGGGAAGATTATAATCCATTATAGAGGTTCCTGCTTCTTTTACGGTAGTGTTCAATACTCTTCCGTGCATATCGATAACGCTGACATTAGCCCTGCTTTGGAGCACCAACGAAAATCTTCCGTTCGATGGGTTTGGGTAAATCAGGAATTTCGATAATTCATGGTCTTCCACATCTAACAGCGATATGATGACCTCTGTTTTTTCTGAAAAACCTGTTGGATAAACAGCTTCCACTTCAGCAACATGGGTTTCATTGGTCAAGTCGTGGAGTGTAAAGGTTAAATCCGTTACATTTTCTGAAACGAGTTCTCCGTTTAGATATATATTGTAGAAAAGAGCATGGTCGTATTCCTTTTGATAGGTTAAATTATCTAACTTCAAAATATACGTATCGTTGCTCACGTAGTTTATAGCTACAAACTTTGTCTCCTCTGGAGCCTCAAAGGAGTATTCCGTCCAGACTTCCGGGACGTTTATCACCCCTTGGAATTCCGTGAAATCCGAAACTTCACTTCCTGTGGTAGAATAGAGTACGCGTATTCTTTCAGGGTCTGCACCCACAAGCGAAGCCGCCATAAAAGAGAATTCTCCGCTGCCGGCCGGAATTATCAACCAATCGTTATTCACACCATAAGGACTAGCGATAGCAGATAAAAATCTTCGCCCCGAAAAGGCATCGAATTCTACTGCTGGAGTGGTAGCATGTGGGTTGAAAACCATAAACGACATTGGTGATCCAGCATTTGGCCAGGTGAAGTTAATGAAGGTGTGCGTTTCGAGACCGTCTAAATCTTTCAATTCATAATTTCCTATGTTTTCACGTTCAAAATCTTCATATCTCTCCATTTGATCGATAAAGCTGCTGTGAAGTGTCCAGTCGAGTCTAGCCGATGACGAACCTTCAATTGTAGCCGTAAGATTTGATGGCTGGACTTTCAGCAAGTTAAGTGGTATGGTGGCTGCGCCATTTTCTTCCACTACGACATCTGAGAGTGTGCCAATTTCATAGTTTTCCAGCTCAACTCTTACATCATAGGTGCCGCGGGCCAAGTTGCTGAATGAAACAGAAGAACCAGAGACAGGCACGAAAGCTTCCGCAAAATTATCCTCATTTGAAATAGAGACATAAGCCCCTTCCACATTTCCAAAATCAGCTTCTACTTCGAGATTGAAATCAAAAAACATATTGTGTTCAACTTCATTAGAAATAGCCTTTTCAGAGATTAGCTCACCGGTATAGAGTGCGCTAATTCCATATTTATAAATGTCGGGTGCGGCAGTACTGAGCGAGGCGTCGTTAAAAGCGGTCGTTGTAATTGGATCTGATGTAAGCTCTGTCCACTCAGTTACTGAGGCAGGGCTTCTATAAACTTTATATCCTGACGGATTGGCCTCCATAGCGTTGTTTGCGATTCCATAAATATTCCAATTTTTATTGGTCAGGCTCATTGCTGTCCACACACCATTCTCATATTTCATGCTTCCTTTTCTATCGGGTGCGTTTGGCCCATCATCCAGACCAATCGGATAAGCTCCGTATTGTCCGGCAAGAAATTCAATCCCGATCCAAAGTTCCTGGGTCACATCAATAGGGAGGGAAGTGGTAAGTTCAAAAATATACCAACCTTCTTCCGAAATACTGACTGCTTGTTCGTGGATAAGTTGGGCAGCGTTTTCACCTTCAAATACCTTAATGATGATTTCGGCATTATTAGCGATAAATGCTCTGACATGGGTGAGTTCGGCATCTTCCGCTACTTGGGCTTGAAGATCAGAAGCTTCAAACCTGATTCCAGCAATAAAGGGATCTCCACCGTTGCCCCATTTGTCTCCAGCCCGGTCAAACGATCCCCAACCCAATATGGTTTCATTAAAATGTCCCACAGGTTTGCTCCAACTCACTTCGCCTATGCCATTGTTATTAACGGCAATTACGTTAATGGGTTTATGTGCAGAGAGATTTAGTGAAATCGGGTCGAGGGTGTAATCATCTTCTTCACTTATAAATGATAGGGATGCTATGTTATATAATGGATGGAAAATCTCAAGATCGTATTCTTTTTCGGCAAAAGCCTCCAGAGTGAAACTTCCGTTTGCATCGCTTTCTGTAGAGAAGTTAGAGAAACCGGATAGACTTAGGCTCGCTCCTTCTATCCCATCTCCTGCAGCATCCACTACAGTTCCGGAAATCATCAAGGGCACTGAGCTGTCTAATTGCACATCGAGAATAAGCTGTTCGTTCGGTTCGATAACAATACTTGTCTCGTAGGTGTCAAATGTGTCCTTACTGAAGGTTGCCAAATAGCTTCCGGGTAAAAGAGCAGGAATATTATAAACTCCATCTTCATCGGTCGTAGTAGTTTCTATTTGATACGTCCCAGAATCTTCAGGTGTGATTGTTACGGTTACATCCTCCAGCGGAGTGCCGTCTGAAAGTTGGGTTACAATACCTGCTAGACTTCCATAATCTTTCCTTTTCTCAACAACTACACTTGGAATGGTTGGAACTTCCTCTGTAGACCACGATGCCGGTTGAGTAGAAATTAAACTTAGGTCCACAGAATAACCGATGGCATAATAGGTGCGCATGCCGTCTACGGAGGTGTTGTAAAAGTCTCTTGGGTTTACCGTAGGTGGATTTTCCAGCAAAGGTTTAACGATGGTGATAATCACGTTTTCACCACTAGTTTCATCGTAATAAAAAGGTTGATCCAAATCGATATTTATAGCGTTACGACCTGCTGGAAATTCGATAGTTCCATCGAACAACAGTTTTTGATCTCCAAAGTACTCCCATATGGCGTTGTTAAGGTTGGTGCCAAAAATATCACGATTGGTAGTACTCATATAGATTTTATAACGAGCAGAGGTGGTTGTGCCTAAGTTTCCAAAATAAGAAATTGCTGTAATCAGTCCGCTGCTTCCAATTTCTTCTGGGGTATAAATACTTTGCGAAATGATAGAAGATCGACTGAGTTCGAAAGCTTGTTCTGATGCCTTGTTGCCACTGGTTACCGATTCCTGATTTGCACTTAAACCTGAGTAGGCAGAAACTTCTGCAGGGACACCATAATCCTCCGGACTGGTTTGCGCTACTAGGGAATAGGTGTATAAATTTAAATCGGGTATTTCCGTTTCGGTATAGGTAGTGCTACTGTGCATTTCAGCCAAGGTTTCAGTCGTGCTTCCCAAACTGCGGGTTAGCGTATATCCTACCACAGGATTTTCTAACGTACCTCCTAAAACCCCATAATCTACTTCATCCCAAGAAATCACGGTTTGTAAACTTCCGTTTTGGGTAAATGTTATGTTTTTAGGAGCGCCAGGGATGGTCTCATAACCAAAGAATGTAAGAGGAGTAGTAAAGATTTTACCGTTGCCATACGTATTATAAGGAACTAATCTATAGATATAAGAACCTCCTTCAGGCAATAGATCTTCATAAGTCATGGATTCGCCTACTGTTGATGTCAGGTCGGCGATTTCGGTAAGGTTCATTGGGTGCGTTCCTCTAAAAACTTTTACACCAATCAATTCGTCTAAAGCATTGCCCGCAAAATCGATCGTAGGGTTTACCCAGTCTAAGCTAACCTCTATATCATTTCCCAAAACCGAATTCATTGTAAAATCGGTAATCAAACCGGGTGCTAAAGGGTCGATATCGTGTTCAAACTGGATGTCGTCTATCAGTAGCATCACCGCTTCTGAAATAGCGTTAATGGCAAGGTGTTTTGCATCGGCCGGGATTACAAATTCAAATTTCGCCCAGTTGGTTGAAGGTGTAATGGTGTTCCCAATAAAGATGAAATCTTCTGGATCTGCCCCAGCAGTCGAATAGCCTACTTTAAACTTATCCGGTCCTGCATAGTCGAAAGAGCTTTTGGCGTAAAAGGAAAGAACGCCACCAGGATGATCTGCCAATTCATCAGAGATCAGCCAGTCATTTATTGGACCATCATAGGAAGAGATGCTGGCAAAATATTTTTGACCGGAATAAGGCTCATAGCCTTCGAGAACATTGACTGGGTCGGTTTGGGAAGGATTGTAGACTATAAATCCCAAAGGGCCGCCTTTACCTGGAAAATTGTGAAATGAGCCAGCGGTATTATATCCATCCAAATCAAGCGAAGTCCAACCTACTAGGTTGTCTTGTTCAAAATCAGCTTGCTGCTCAACGTCATCCTTAAAGGGCTGCAGCTGGCCTTGCGACCAGCCGGTAATTGAAAAGAAGACGATAAGTATAAATATCGAGTAGTTTGTTTTCATTTTAGTACATATATTTAATGAGTCTGTAAATAATTGATTAAGAGATTCAGATTGAACGCAAAACACGAATTGTCAAGCAAACTAATCGATTTGAATGAAACTAAACAATTTTTGTTACTCCATTTATTTCCAGACTAATTCTCACACAACATAACTAACAGCAAATCAAACACTTGTATTTCAATTAATCTTTTGCCACACATGCGTTCAGTGACTCCTTGAGTGTCTTTAAAAATCCGACATCTACTTAAAGTCCGATGCCGCTGTAATTCCTTCAATTGCCTAATTGAGCAAAGATTGATCTTTAATCAACTATAATTTTCTAAAAGCCACTTATCCCGAGTTCATGGTACGCTGATATCACTATTAGGATTTCCTAAAAAACTCTTTGCGATCTCTTTATTTAACATATTCGATTCAGTTTAATACTTATGTTTGCACAACCAAATTAAATTGACAATTAAATTATGAAAAAAATAATTACAATCGCACTTATTGCGATAATCTCTCCTATCTATTCGCAAGATAGGAATTGGCACTATCGAACCAACGGAAACATTAGACATTGATGGAACACTTCGCGTGCGGGCGACCGCTCCACAAATCGGAACCGAATTAGTGAAAATTGGTGGTCTGGACGTCAATGGTGTATTTCATGAAATAGCCATTGGCCTTAACTTAATACTCAAAAACAATACATTGAGTGTTAAAACACCTTTTGACCATTCTTATGGTAGTATTCACTTGGAAGGCGCTTTTGATTTTAACGATGTAGATTTAAAATTAAATGAAGGAGAAGAAAATGAGGGCAAAACGATAATAAAAATCTCTTATACTCCTCCGAATAATGCTCCACTCCCTACAGCTTACATATGGTCAATCAAAGATGCTGGGATACGTCATGGCCAACAAATTTGGTTGCTTTGTGATACAAGAGAAATAATATTTCGGATAGGAAGTCTTGAAAGTCCTCCTAGATCTATATTGGGTTTTGTTGGGAGTCCTAAGGTTAATAGAAATGAGATCGTCAATTTTGTTCCTGACTTGTCCGGCTAAAAATTTTGCCGAAAAACAGATGCTGAATATCAGCATATTATCTCATAAAAAAGTTAGATTTGTCGTACTAACGGACAAAAATGCTTAAAGTTCGAATTGTAAAAACCG
>Ga0209075_1001806_pt1 | contig 19736 bp, 16 predicted proteins | sample Stecom2011_FD_187523 | JGI IMG/M metagenome (GOLD analysis project Ga0209075, IMG submission 187523) | Agricultural soil microbial communities from Utah to study Nitrogen management - Steer compost 2011 (SPAdes) (version 2) | ecosystem: Environmental > Terrestrial > Soil > Agricultural land...
GCGCGGGGCGATGAAAAACCGGACGAAGAGATGAGGGAGGCAATAGGGCTCTTCGCGGCCCTGCTCGGGGGCGAGGCGGATATGGATTCATTTACGTTCGACTTCCCACCGGAGGATAATCGGCTTATTATCAATCTGAAAAAAGATAAAAATGAATGAATAATGCTAAAACGATGGCTTTTATTTCCTAAAAAAGTCTATATTTGCACCCGATGGTTGTTTATGCAACTAAAATAAGGCATGATTAAAGTAACGGAACGAGAAATATTCGATATACTGACCGGAAAGATTTCGGGGATCATCAACCGGACATTGCTGAAGGCCTTTTCCCGTGAAGGAATAGATATTACCACGGAGCAATGGACGGTTCTTTCTTGTTTATGGCGAAAAGACAAGGTTAGCCAGCAAGTGATTTGCGACCTGACCCAAAAAGACAAACCGAGCGTTACGCGTCTTATCGACAACCTGGAAAGGAAAAATCTGGTCGTCCGGGTACCGGATACGGCCGATCGGCGAATCAACCTTATCCACCTCACGGCCGAAGGAGCCTCGTTAAAGCAGAAAACCACCAAGGCGGTTCGCCACGTGGTGAACACGGCGGTGGAGGGAATCCCTCACGATACACTGCTTCAATCGAAAGATATCCTGATACGAATTATGCGCAATTTGGAACAAGGTTGACCCTGGTTGGGGTTTGTGGAAAAAAACTGCATTTTTGCAAAAATGGTTGTCTAACTAACTATTATGGTATGAGAAAAACTGGAATAATAATCATCAGCTTAGGCTGTGTTTTTGCTTCACAGGCTCAGAGGCCAGTGAACCTGGAAACGTGCCGGCAATGGGCATTGGAGCATAACAAAACCCTGAAAGTGGCCAAAGAGAATGTGCGTGCCGCAGAAGCGATGTCGAAGGCCGCGTTCACGCAGTTCCTACCCAACTTTTCGGCGACCGGAGCCTACCTCCACAATCAGAAGAACCTCTCCTTGATGGGGGAGGATGCCTACCTGCCGGTAGGGGTGCTGGATGGCACGGGAAATTTCGGTATTGGAGTCACGGAAACCTCCGTCCCTACGATCCACGATGATGGGACGCTCTCCTTCGGCGAGTCGTCCGTGAACAACCGATTCACCACTGTGGATGGCCAAATGGTTCCCTTGGATGCGCAGGGCCAACCCTTCGATCCACAGGTTCATCCCGAAAAGATCGATTGGAAGAATTACGCGATGTTGCCTAAGAGCGCGATGGAGTTTGACGCGCGCAACATTTTCGTGGGAGGGATCAGTTTCGTGCAGCCGCTGTTTATGGGCGGCAAGATCGTGCAACTCAATGCCATCGCGAAGTCGAACGTTAAAATTGCCGAAGCGCGGGTGGAAGAGCAGATCGAAACCCTTCTGCTGAACGTGGATAAGGCCTACTGGCGGGTCGTCTCGGTGGAAAATAAAGCAACGTTGGCGAGAGAGTACCGCGGGTTGGTCGACGAGCTGAATAGGAACATGGAGGCGCTCCATGAAGAGGGGATGGTTACGAAGGCCGACGTGCTGAAGGTGCGGGTTAAACTCAACGAGGCCGATGTGTCGTTGGCAAAGGTGGAGAACGGGCTGACCCTCTCGAGGATGGCGTTGAACCAGCTGTGCGGGCTGCCCCTGGAGGAGCAGGTGGTGCTGGAGGATGCTGCGTTGGAAGAAAGCCTTGACTTTCCTGAACAGGTTCCCTTTGATCGGGTGTGGGCGAACCGTCCGGAGATGAAGATACTGCGGCAAGCAGGGAATATAGCGGCAGCCAATAAAAAGATGCAGATCTCCAATTTTTTACCCAGCATCGCGTTGACAGGGGGGTACGTGGCGACCAACCCGAATCTGTTCAACGGGTTTGAAAAGAAGCTCAACGGTATGTTTACTTTCGGGGTGACCGCCTCGGTGCCGCTGTTTCATTTTGGCGAGAAGCGCCATGCATTGAACGCGTCGCGTTCCCAGGCGGTGATCGCCAAGTTGGAGATGGAGGAGGCCAAGGAGAAAATTGAACTTCAGGTGCATCAAAATAGGCATCGGGTGGAAGAGGGGGTGAAAAAACAGGCCGCCACCCGGCAAAATATAGCGCAGGCCGAGGAGAACCTTAGGTACGCGAGGGAGGGATTCAACGAGGGGGTGATTACGTCGACCGACCTGTTGATGGCGCAGACCGCGTGGTTGTCGGCGCGTTCGGAATATATCGACGCAACCATCGAAGTGAAGCTAAACAGTGCCTATTTAAAGAAATCGCAGGGAACGCTTTCTTATGAGGCGGATTCATTATAGAGCAGAGCCGAACACGAAACATGCATAAAATCAAAAGCAATCAAATAAAAATGAGCAAGGAAAATAGAGAGAGCGTGCGTAATTTACAGATAGCGCTCGCGGGATTGATCGCGATTATCGTCGTTCTTTTCATCATCGGGTGGATCATTTACAAACCCGAGCCCGTCGTTATTCAAGGGTATGCTGAGGCCGCCGAAGTACGGGTTTCCGGCAAGTTGGCGGGACGGGTCGAGCGGTTCCTCGTGGAAGAGGGGCAATGGGTGGAGCAGGGCGATACGCTGGTACATATAGATAGTCCCGAAATTCATGCCAAGCTGGCACAAGCCACGGCAGCCCAAAACGCTGCCCTTGCGCAGGATCGTAAAGCACGAAAGGGCACGAGGGACGAGGTGGTACGCGGAGCCTACGAGGTATGGCAACAAGCGGAGGTAGGCGTGGATATCGCTAAGAAATCGTACGACAGGGTGGAGCGCCTTTTCGAAAAAGGGGTGGTCACTGCCCAAAAAAGGGATGAAGCGGAAGCGCAATTCTTGGCGGCGACGGCCCAATCGGCGGCGGCTAAGACGCGGTATGATATGGCGGTGAGTGGTGCGGAACAGGAGGACAAGGCGGCCGCCGAGGCGTTGGTTAACCAAGCGAAAGGTGCGGTACAGGAAGTGGAGGCTTACATGAGCGAGGTTGTGCTGGTCGCCCCTATCTCCGGAGAGGTGACCGATATTTTTCCACGGCAAGGCGAGCTGGTTGGCACGGGGGCGCCCGTCATGAACATCATGGACTTGACCGATGTGTGGTTTACCTTCAACGTCCGTGAGGACCTGCTTGAGGATATGAAAAAAGGGGCGACGATTCGGGTGAAAATTCCCGCATTGGGCGACCTAGAGGCCGCGCTGGAGATTACCGGCTTGAAGGCGATGGCTTCATTCGCCACCTGGAAAGCGACAAAGACGACCGGCGATTTCGATGTTCGCACGTTCGAAGTAAGGGCGAAGCCTATTGAACCCATCGAGGACCTGCGACCGGGGATGACCGCGTTGGTGGTACGATAGAAGGGGGATGAGGATGCGATCTTTTCTAGAAAAAATAAGGGATGTAACCTATCGTGAATGCCGAAGGCTGCTTTCGAGGCCCATCTACCTGCTGACATCGGTAGGCGCGATGCTCTTCTGTTACCTCTTTTTCCTAACGTTCATGGGGGAGGGGTTGCCGCAACGACTGCCCATCGGGATTGTCGACGGCGATCAAACCGCGTTGTCTCGTACCATCGTTCAGAGCGTGAACGCTTCGCCGCAAGTGGAGGTCGTGGGTTCATACGCTGCTTTCTCGGAGGCGCGAGAAGAGATGCAGCGAGGGGAGATTTATGCATTTATCGATGTCTCACCGGGATTCCAAGCCGACTTGTTAGCCAATCGCCGGCCTGGCTTGGCATTTTACGTGAACAACGCGTACCTGGTGGCCGGCTCCCTCTCCTATAAAGACCTGACCTACGTGAGTGAATTGATGGCGGCGGCCATCAAGCAACAATCGCTTCAAGCGAGAGGGGTGGTTGGAGAGGAGAGCCTGATGCCCCTTCTGCAGCCGATCGCCATCGACACCCATCCCATCGCTAACCCGCGGGTGAACTACAACGTGTACTTGTCGAACGTGTTGTTGCCGGGCGTACTCAAGCTGCTAATCATTCTGTTCACGGTATTTGGTATCGGTGTGGAGATAAAGGAAAACAGCACGCGGGAATGGGTAAGCACGGGGGGCGGATCGATGCTTGCCTCTCTTACCGGTAAGTTGTTGGTTCATAATTTTCTGTTTTATATCCTTGGACTCGTTGGATTTATCCTCTTGTACGGGGTGATGCGTTTTCCGATGAACGGCAGCATCGCGTGGATGTGCGTGGCGCTGTTTGTTTTTGTGCTGGCGCACCAGGCGATAGGAATATTTATCATCGGGTTGTTCCCCCGCCTACGGGATGCCATCAGCTTGAGCGTCTTCTACGGGTTGCTGGGCTTTACCTTCGCGGGATTCACGTTTCCCATTGAAGCGATGCCACGCGGGGTGCGTATCTTTGCCAACTTCTTTCCCATTCGTCACTACTTTAAAATATACACCAACGAAGCGCTGCATGGGGCGGGCATTCGTTACTCGCTTATCTATTATGTAGCGATGATGTTGTTCTTGATCTTGCCGTTCTTGGTCTATTCCCGGTTGACGAAAACAGTGAACAACCATTCAACAACGGAGGGTGTGCTCGCCCATGGGAGAGCGTTGACCCATGGAAGAGCGTTGACCCATGAAGGGGGGTTGACTTATGAAGGGGGGTTGACTCAAGAAGGGGAGGTGCCCCGTAAAGGGATGTTGCCCCGTGAAGTAGAAGAAAATAATGATGGAGGGGGAGGCAATGATAGACAAGGAGACAATGGGTAAAAGGAATCGAACAAAACGGACCGGTTTTTTCTCGCGGGTTGTCCGGGAGTTGCGACGGGTGGTCTATATCATGCTGGATGAATACCGCATCATCCTGAAGGACTCGGGGTTGGCGGTTGTGCTGCTGGGTGCACCCTTGTTATACCCTGTCCTCTATTCGTCCATCTATCGGAACGAGACTGTCCGTGATATGCCCATTGCCGTGGTGGATGCTTCGCAAAGCAGCCGTTCCCGTGAATTAACAAGGCTGCTGGACGCGACGCCCGACCTCAAGGTGGTGTACCGGTTGAACAACCTCGAGGAGGCCAAAGATCCTTTTTATCGCCAGAAGATACACGGGGTGGTCCATATCCCGGGGGATTACCACCGGAAGATTCATCGCAACGAGCAGGCTACCGTCTCCATTTACAGCGACATGAGCAGCTTCATGTACTACCGGGCCATGATGTTGGGAGCAAACCTGGCTATCCTGGATGCCGGTAAGGATGTGAGCATCCAACGGCTGAGCGCTGCCGGTATCACGGGGGAGGCCGCGGAGGTGTCCCTGAGTCCGTTTCGATATGAAAAGAATATTCTCTATAACGAGCCAATGGGGTTCGCCAGTTTTCTGTTGCCGGCCATCTTGGTGCTTGTGTTGCAGCAAACCCTCTTTTTTGGAATCACGATGACCACGGGAACGTTGCGAGAAGAGCGGTTGACCACCATTGATCCCGCGCTGCGGCAGAAGGGCAAGTTCTTTCAGGGGATACTTGGTAAAAGCCTGTGTTACCTGGGGCTTTACCTGGTGCATAGTGTGTATGGACTGTTGCTCATTCCACGTCTATTTCAATTGCCTCATATCGGGAATCCCGTCGACATCCTTCGCTTCTTCTTCCCTTTTATATTGGCGGTGATCTTCTTCTCGATGGTTATCTCCCTGTTTATACGCAACCGAGAGACGGGATTGATTGTTTTTTCGTTTTTCTCGTTGATATTGCTTTTCTTGAGCGGGATCTCATGGCCCGAATCGAATATGCCCTGGGGATGGAAAACATTCGCCATGCTTTTTCCGAGCACGTTCGGGATACGTGGATTTCTTAAGATCAACACGATGGGGGCGGGGATGGCGCAGGTGCAGTTTGAGTATGTCGCCTTGTGGATCCAAGCCGCCTGCTATTTCCTGGTACTTCTTGTGGTTTATCGACTCCAAACCCGAAAAAAATCAGTGCCCGCCGTGAACGCGCCCCGTGATTCGTCGGGATTACTTTGTGCGGCAAAGAGGGGGTGAAATTGAACGGTTGATGTTATCTTTGCGATCAATGAAACAGGAAGAGACGCGATTGTTAGGGTGCATGGAGGCGGGTCGGGTAGAGGCTGGGTGCGACGAGGCGGGGCGCGGCTGCTTGGCGGGGCCTGTGTTTGCCGCGGCGGTGGTCCTACCGGAGGGTTTCCGGTGCAAGGGGTTGACCGACTCCAAGCAGCTAACGGAAAAGAGACGCCTTGAATTGCGGCACATTATAGAAAAGGAGGCGGTTGCTTGTGCCGTGGCAATGTGCAGTCCCCAAGAGATCGACACGATGAATATCCTTTGGGCATCGGTGGAAGCGATGCATCGGGCGCTGGGCAAGTTGACGGTCCGTCCCGAGCATATCTTGGTGGACGGCAACCGGTTTCGTCCGTATAAGAAGATACCGCATACCTGCGCGGTAAAAGGGGACTCCAGGTTCTTGTCCATCGCGGCCGCCTCCATCTTGGCCAAGACGTATCGCGATGATTATATGCGGAAGTTACATGAAGAATACCCTATGTATGATTGGGCACGTAATAAGGGATATCCCACCCGGACGCATCGGGAAGCACTGGATCGTCACGGCATCACCCCGCATCATCGACAGAGTTTTCGCCTGTTCGAGCAGCAATTGGAATTGGAATTTAAGTGACGCTGCCCTCTCTCGGAATGCTCTTTCTTGACATCCTTTTTCTTAATATCCTTTCCAGATGCTCTTCTTATGACACCCCTTTCATGCTGAGTTGAATACGCCCACGGGTTAGATCGATCGTCAGCACCTTTACCTTCACATGCTGGTGCAGCGACACCACCTCGGCAGGATTCGACACGAACCGGTCGGCCAACTCCGAGATATGCACCAGTCCGTTCTCCTTGATGCCCACGTCCACGAAACAGCCGAAGTTGGTGATGTTGGTGACGATACCGGGCAATACCATCCCCTCTTTCAGGTCGCCGATAGCCCGGATAGAGGGATCGAATTCCAGCACCTTCGAGGTACCGCGGGGATCCCGCCCCGGTTTCTCCAGCTCCTGCAGTATGTCGGTCAATGTTTCTGTTCCTACCGTTTCTGTCTTGTACCGGTCCATCTCGAGGGTATCGATCAACGCCTTGTTGTGCATCAGCTCTTGCACCGACAAGTTCATGTCGCCCGCCATCCGTTCCACCACCGGGTAGCTCTCGGGATGCACCGCGGAGTTATCCAACGGGTTCTCCGAGTCGGGCACCCGCAAGAAGCCCGCGCATTGTTGGAAGGCTTTTTCGCCGAGACGAGGTACCTTCTTTAGCTCTTTACGCGAACGAAACGGACCATTTTTCGCACGGTAGTTCACGATATTCTGCGCCAGTGCTTCCCCCAATCCCGACACGTAGGTGAGCAGGTGCTTGCTCGCCGTGTTGAGGTTTACCCCCACTTGATTCACACAGCTCTCTACGGTCTGATCTAGCGACCGCTTTAACTTCGACTGGTCGACGTCGTGTTGGTATTGTCCCACGCCGATCGACTTGGGGTCGATCTTCACCAGCTCCGCGAGCGGGTCGCTCAACCGCCGTCCGATGGAGACAGCCCCCCGCACGGTCACGTCGTACTCGGGGAATTCCTCCCGGGCGATCTTGGAGGCGGAGTAGACCGAGGCCCCGCTTTCGCTCACGACAAACACTTTCACCTCTTTCTCGTACCGCAGGTTGGCGATAAACCGTTCGGTCTCCCTGCTCGCGGTGCCGTTGCCGATGGCGATGGCATCGATCCGGTAGGTCGACACCAGCTTCACCACCTTGCTGGCCGCCTTGGAGGTCTCTTTCTGGGGCGGGTGGGGGTAGATGGTCTCGTTGTGCAGCAAGTTCCCCTGCTCGTCGAGGCACACCAGCTTGCAACCGGTGCGGTAGCCGGGGTCTATGGCCAGTATGCGTTTTTGTCCCAGCGGGGGAGCCAGCAACAACTGCCGCAGGTTCTCCGCGAAGACCGCGATCGCCTCTTCGTCCGCCTTCTCCTTCGAGAGGTTGGCAAACTCCGTCTCGATGGAGGGTTTCAGGAGCCGCTTATATGCATCCACCACCGCGTCTTCCACCTGGTAGGACGACGCGCTGTCGTTCTTCACGAAGCGGCGTACCAGCCGGTCGATGCACTTCTCCTCGTCGGGGGCAATCGATACCCGCAATATTCCTTCCGATTCTCCCCGGCGGACAGCCAGAATACGGTGGGACGGGCAACGGTGTAACAAGGCGGAGAAATCGAAATAGTCTCGGTATTTCTCGCCCTCCTCCTCTTTTCCTTTGATCACCTTGGAGGTAATCATCGCTTCCCGGGCGAAGATAGCTCGTACTGAATGACGGGCGGAGGTGTCTTCGTTCACCCATTCCGCGATGATATCACGCGCTCCTTTTAGCGCCTCGTCGGCCGTGGCTACCTCCCCCTTCACGAACTCCGCAGCCTTGGGCTCCACCGGCCCCCGGTGTTGGGCCATCAGCCAATCGGCCAAAGGTTCCAATCCCTTCTTGCGTGCCATCTCGGCACGGGTCTGCCGTTTCGGCTTAAAGGGGAGGTAGAGATCCTCCAGCTCGGTGGCGTCCCAGCACTCCTCGATGGTTGTTTTCAGTTCAGGGGTGAGCTTCTCCTGCTCCTCGATCGATTTTAGAATAAACTCCTTTCGCTTCTCGAGTTCTTTATACTTCTCGTGGAGGGATTTAACTTGGCCCACCTGCACCTCGTCGAGCCCCCCTGTCGCCTCCTTTCGGTAGCGGCTGATAAAGGGGATGGTGGCCCCCTCCTCCAGGAGCCGGATGCAGTTCTCGATAGGCTTGAGCGGGATCGAAAGCGATGTAGAAATTAGCGCGTGTATGATTGACATTGTGAGTGGATTTATAGTTGCTGCAAAAATAGTTGCTACAAAAATACAAGAAATTTCCGTATCTTTACCTCAATAAGCGAATCACCAGGTCCAAGAAACTCAAGGGAGACCTTTTATGCACGTTTTAAGATAGAGTAAGCGTGCATCTTGCTTGAATGAGGAGGCTATCAACGGGTATACCGTGACGAAATGGTACGTATTACACGACGAAAAAGCAGATGAAACGAGCAAGGGCATATTAAAACAATCAACGGATGGCAAAATTAAAATCGGTCTATTTTTGCAGCAGCTGCGGGCACGAGTCCCCCAAGTGGATGGGGAGGTGCCCCGCCTGCGGGGAGTGGTCCACCTTCGTGGAGGAGGTGGTGCGCAAGGACGCCGCCGCGAGGCAGGACGACACCCGCTCCTTCACCTCGATGAAAAGTGAGCCTCTCACGCTGCGGGAGATCAAGGCGGAGGAGGAACCCCGCATCGATACGCGGGACGGCGAACTGAACCGGGTATTGGGCGGGGGATTGGTCCCCGCTTCGGTAGTGCTTATCGGCGGCGAGCCGGGAATTGGGAAGTCGACCCTCGTGCTGCAAACCGCGCTTAAACTGAAGGGGCTGCCCATCCTTTACGTCTCCGGTGAAGAGAGTGCTCGACAGTTGAAGCTCCGGGCCGAGCGGATCGGGTTGGAGAACGACGACTGCCGGATCGTCTGCGAGACGAACCTCGATGAGATCTTTCGTCACGTGAAGAACGTGTCACCCTGCCTGCTGATTGTCGACTCCATCCAGACGGTCTACAGCGACGCGTTGGAGTCTGCCCCGGGCAGCATCTCGCAGGTACGCGAGTGTGCCTCGTTATTGCTCAAGTTCGCGAAGCAGTCGGGTACTCCGGTGCTGCTTATCGGACATATCACCAAGGAGGGAAGCATCGCGGGCCCCAAGGTGCTGGAGCACATCGTGGACGCGGTGTTGCAGTTCGAGGGCGACCAACATTACATGTACCGGGTGTTGCGGGGCATCAAGAACCGGTTCGGGAGCACTGCCGAGCTGGGGATCTACGAGATGAACCAATCGGGCTTGCGGGAGGTGAGCAATCCATCCGAACTGCTGCTCACCCGAAACCACGAAGGGTTGAGCGGGGTCTCCATTGCCGCGGCGATCGAAGGCATCCGCCCCTTCCTGATCGAGACGCAAGCACTGGTGAGCACCGCCGCGTACGGCACCCCGCAACGGTCGGCCACCGGCTTCGACATCCGGCGGATGAACATGTTGTTGGCCGTGTTAGAAAAACGGGCGGGGTTCAAGCTGGCCCAGAAAGATGTGTTCCTCAATATCGCCGGAGGGTTACGGGTAAGCGATCCGGGAATGGATTTATCGGTGATCACCGCGGTGTTGTCGTCGAGCCTCGATATGACGGTGGATCCGGACACCTGCCTCTGCGGGGAAGTGGGCCTTTCGGGAGAGATACGCCCCGTCCACCGCGTGGAACAACGGGTGCAAGAGGCTGAAAAACTGGGATTCTCCCGCGTGTTGATCCCTTCCAATAACCTGAAAGGGTACCCTAAGAAAGGGAGCATCGAAATCGCGGAGGTGCGGAAGGTGAGCGACGCGTTCCGACTGCTTTTTTCCTGAGCGCGAAAGAACGGGTGGACGAACGAGGTCGGTAATCAATTACGACTATAGCAGCTGACCGAGCGAGGTAAGTGTTAGAGTGGGGGCCATGGTAATTTTGAATTTTCGAGAAACGAAAGAAATACGGTGAATCTCTTTGAAACTCTAAAAATATATAGTACATTTGCAACCGCTCTGCATATTTAGCAATAAGGTACCTTGGCCGAGTGGTTAGGCGTCGGTCTGCAAAACCGTTGACGGCGGTTCGAATCCGCCAGGTACCTCCAAGAAAATCCTTGCAACCGCCTGTAATCGGGATTGGTCGCAAGGTTTTTTATTTCACGGATCTCCGTGAGTTTGCAACGCGATCGAGGTGAGTCTGCAGTGCGAACTAATTGTCAGGAAGTTTGGGAATCCTCTTTCTTGAACGCATCGGTTACCTTTTCGTAGTTCTCTTTCCAAGATTCGGATACGGTGTTAAAGAAATCACTCGCACTTTCTCGAATCACTTCCCATTTGCCATCGGCTACATTTTCGTACTCTTGTAATTTAGAAGCCAAGTTATCCCGTATTCCTTTCAAATTATCCAATTGCTCCCGGTACTCCTCTTTCGCGTCATCCGCGATTTCGTCGGCTTTCTGATCCAGCTTGTTTATGTAGTCTGCCAGGTCGTTCAAAACCTGATAGGCTTTTTGTTTAAATTCGTCTTTTTTCATCGTGATGTGTATGGTGTTTAACTTCAATGTATAAACATTTTACGATTGCTTTTGGTTCAAAGCGAGAACTATCTTGGCAATTCGTTTGATCGAAAAAAGGCAATAGATATGTCATAAAGTAAGCAAAATAACAGAAAAACCGTATCTTTGCAACTTAGAAAAAAAGTTTTATGTTGAATATAGTAATTTTTGGAGCCCCAGGTTCAGGGAAAGGAACGCAGAGTGAGAAACTGATCGAAAAATATGGTTTAAAACATGTATCTACCGGAGATTTACTTCGTTCAGAGATAAAAAAGAAAACGAAGCTGGGACTCATGGCAGACTCTTACATCTCGAAAGGGCAGCTAGTTCCCGACGAGGTTGTAATCAGGATGATAGAGGGATTGTTCGAAAAACATCAAGGTACACCCGGGTTTATTTTCGATGGTTTTCCAAGAACATTGACGCAGGGGAAGGCCCTCGATGAAATATTGGATAAAAAGGGAGAAAAAATCTCCATGGTTCTTAGCTTGGAGGTAGAAGATGAGGAATTGATCGAACGTCTCCTGAAACGAGGAGAGATTTCGGGACGTTCCGATGACAATCGGGAAACAATCGAGTTGCGATTAAAAGTGTATTATGAACAAACGGCACCCTTGAAGGAGTTTTATAGGGAGCAGGGCAAGTTAGTACGGATAACAGGTCACGGTTCCATTGATACTATTTTTGAATCAATGGCTACCGTCGTGAACCGGATTATAGCTTAGTGTATGGCAGAAACAAACTTCGTTGACTACGTTAAAATATTTTGCCGTTCGGGAAAGGGGGGGCGTGGCTCTGCCCATTTCCGGCGGGAAAAGTTTGTCCCAAAGGGTGGGCCTGACGGTGGCGACGGTGGCGACGGAGGAAGTGTAATTTTGCGGGGTAACCGCAATTACTGGACGTTGTTGCACTTGCGTTACCAACGACATATTTTTGCCGGACACGGTGAGAGCGGTTCCAAGGCAAAACGTTTCGGGAAGAGGGGAGAGTCGAAGGTGATTGAAGTTCCCTGCGGAACCGTGGTTTTTGACGCACACACGGGAGAGTACCTGTGCGATATCACGGAGCACGACCAAGAGGTGGTTTTATTAAAAGGAGGCCGAGGAGGCCTGGGGAATGTTCACTTTAAATCGGCTACCAATCAGGCACCCCGGTATGCTCAACCGGGGGAACCCTACGAAGAACGATGGGTAATCTTGGAACTAAAGCTTTTAGCAGACGTGGGATTGGTAGGTTTCCCCAACGCTGGTAAATCGACCCTGCTTTCCGTAGTTTCTGCCGCTAAACCAAAAATAGCGAATTATCCCTTTACCACGCTAGAACCTAATCTGGGGATCGTGAGTTATCAAGATGGTAAGTCGTTCGTGATGGCCGATATTCCCGGGATCATCGAGGGGGCCAGTGAAGGAAAGGGGTTGGGTTTACGCTTCTTGCGCCATATAGAACGAAACTCGCTGCTACTCTTCGTGATACCCGCCGATAGTGAAGATATAAGGGCAGAGTATGCCATCTTGGTAAACGAGTTGAAGCAGTACAATCCCGAGTTACTTGATAAAAAACATGTGCTGGCAATATCTAAATCGGATATGCTGGACGAAGAGCTGATACAAGAAATTACCCTTGAACTGCCCGAAGATATCCCTTACGTGTTCATTTCGTCGATCACGGGATATGGGATACCGGTTTTGAAAGACGTGCTTTGGAGGGAACTTAACGAACAAGAATCAATGCCTTTGCCGGGGCCCCGGGATGTGTTGATTCACCGCGACAAAGATGTATCGCTCTACAATTTTGAGCCCGAAGAGACATTTCCCGACGAAGGAGAGGATAATGATACAGGCGAGGAAGATGATGATGAGGACTTTGAATGAAGGTGCACTCCCAATACAACAATTTGCTTCTTTTTGATCTGTTGGATAAGGAAGAAACAATCGCTCACTTCAGCACTACTCGTGTAGGAGGCGTGAGCCATGGCTCCTATGCTTCTCTTAACACGGGTAATTTTTCCGACGACAACCCGTTGAATATTCATGAAAACCGGCAAATTATCGCTCGGATGTTTTACATGGAGATGGATCGGTTTATCATTCCTCATCAAACTCACGGAACGGGGGTGTTAAACGTCGACGGCGAGTTTCTTCAGAGGGATCACGCATCAGCCATCGAAACCTTGTATGGGGTGGACGCGGTGATAACCAGCGAGAAAGGAATTTTTGTTTGCGTGACAACAGCCGACTGTGTCCCTATTTTGCTGTATGATCGCGACAAAGAAGTGGTCGCCGCGATCCACGCGGGCTGGAGGGGCACGGTGGGGGGGATCGTGGAAAACACTTTGCGTGAGATGGAACAGCACTACAACTCTGCTGCAGAAGATATTATTGCCGGAATTGGGCCCGCTATTAGCCAATCTCACTATGAGGTGGGGGAAGAGGTGATCGAACGATTTCGTGAAAAGGGATTCGATCTTTCAGACAAAGCGGTCTTCTATCGGGAAAAGTTGACAGGAAAACGCTATTTAGATTTAAAGGAGATTAACCGTCGTGTACTTGTTCGACTGGGTCTACCGGAGGCGAGTATCGAGAAAAGCGACTTCTGTACATTCGACAAGCAAGAGCTATTTTTTTCGGCTCGACGGCAGACCGTTCATTCGGGGAGGATGCTTTCGGGTATTATGCGAAAAGGGAGATAGCCCTTAACGTGAAAGGGAACAGAATGCCATTGGCAAATTGTTCCCTTTCTACGAATAAATATGCTTGCTTTTAATGCAAGTATGTTAGATGTGCCGCATCAATAACGTTGACCCACCGTTTCCCAGTCAACAATTTTCCAGATCTCTTTCAAGTGCTCGGCGCGTCTGTTTTGGTAGTCGAGGTAGTAGGAGTGCTCCCACACGTCGAATCCCAAAATGGGGGTTAACCCTTTTGTCACGGGGTTTCCACCGCCGCTCTCTTTTTCAATCGAGAGTTTACCATTGTCGTCTTTTGCCAACCATACCCAGCCAGAACCGAAAACCGAAACACCGGCCGCGTTAAACTCTTCTTTGAATTTTTCAAATGAGCCAAATTGCTCGTTGATCGCATCCCCTAACTGTCCGGTAGGCTCACCGCCGCCCCCTTTTTTGAAAGAGGTGAAATAGAGGTTGTGATTCAATATTTGCCCGGCATTATTGAAGATAGCACCATCGCTCTCTTTTACTACTGTCACAAGATCGGCATCTTCTAACTTGGTTCCCACGACCAGTTTATTTAAATTATCCACGTACGCCTGGTGGTGTATGCCGTAGTGAAGTTCAACCGTTTGTTTACTGATAACCGGCTCCAAGGCGTCGGTCTCGTAGGGCAATGCTACTTTTTCGAATTTCATATTTACACTATTTTTAGAATTATTGTTTTCGTTATTTCTCGCGCTGGAGTTACTGCAACTGATCGTGGCGAATACCACTAATCCAGTTAATAGATAGAGATGCATTGTTTTCATAACCTCATCATTTAGTTGATCAATAATATAACGAAAAGCACGCGTTATTGTTCGTTTTGCTTCCATTTGTTCGAGTAACGATCAGGGCCTTTCGCCATTGATCAATGGGTTGCTTCCAAAAAGAAACGCCCGAGAGCAGCTACTCCGGGCGTTCTATCTATTTTGTCTATAGCCTTTTTTATTTATTTATGGCGCGGGCGATTCCGGCCGTGGTTCTGTTCTTTCGGTATTCGTCTCTTCCTGTTCCTGCTGAGCGTCCAAGAAGACGGAGTCGTTGGATCCATCCGGTCGGGAGGGCAGTGTTTGTTTTTCCGGAGTTTCGGGAGTACTTTCTAGTATCTCTTGCGAACGAGATATCCATTTGCGCTTCCCGAAAATATGCTCCAGGTCGTCCGAGTAAATGATCTCTTTCTCCAGCAAGATGGTCGCCAGTTCTTTATGGCCTACTGCCTTCTCGCTCAAGATATTTTTTGCCCGCTCATACTGTTCCGCTATCATGCTTTTCACTTCGCTGTCGATCAACCTTGCCGTGTCATCGCTGTAGGGTTTAGAGAAAGTGTACTCCTGCCCCGAGGTATCGTAATAACTCAGGTTGGGGAGTTTATCGCTCATCCCCATGTAGGTAACCATAGCATAAGCTTGTTTAGTCACACGCTCAAGGTCGTTCATAGCCCCTGACGAAATCTGCCCGATAAACAGATCTTCTGCTGCCCTTCCACCGAGGAGAGCACACATTTCGTCGAGCATTTGATCCTTGGTGGTGATCTGTCGCTCTTCGGGGAGGTACCAAGCCGCACCCAGTGCTTTTCCGCGCGGCACGATGGTTACTTTTACCAGGGGATTAGCGTGTTCCAAGAACCAGCTTAACGTAGCGTGCCCCGCCTCGTGGATAGCGATCGACTTCTTCTCGTCCTGCGTGATAATTTTGTTCTTTTTTTCCAATCCTCCTACAATACGGTCCACCGCATTCATGAAGTCCTCTCTCTGCACGAACTTCTTTTTCTTTCTCGCGGCAATCAATGCTGCCTCGTTACAGACGTTCGCGATATCAGCACCCGAGAATCCGGGGGTTTGACGTGCCAGGAAGTCGATATTGATCGATTCATCTATCTTGATGGGTCGGAGGTGAACCTTGAAAATCTCTCTCCGATCGTTCAGGTCGGGTAATTCCACGTATATCTGCCGGTCGAAACGTCCTGCCCTGAGCAGGGCTTTATCAAGCACGTCGGCACGGTTCGTGGCCGCGAGAATAATGACTCCACTGTTGGAGCCGAAGCCATCCATCTCGGTGAGGAGTTGATTCAATGTATTCTCACGCTCGTCGTTCGAGCCGAAGTTGGTGTTTTTACCACGGGCACGGCCCACGGCATCGATCTCGTCGATGAACACGATACAGGGTGCCTTCTCCTTCGCCTGTCGGAAAAGATCGCGCACCCGTGAGGCACCCACTCCCACGAACATTTCCACGAAATCGGAACCGGAGATTGAAAAGAAAGGCACATTGGCCTCACCGGCTACTGCCTTTGCCAGCAATGTCTTCCCGGTCCCGGGGGGGCCTACCAGGAGAGCACCCTTTGGTATTTTCCCACCCAGGTTGGTATAGTTCCCCGGATTTTTTAGAAATTCAACAATCTCTTGTACTTCCTCCTTGGCTTCCGAGAGGCCGGCCACGTCTTTAAAGGTGACTTTCTGGCTGGAGTCTCTGTCGAAAAGTTGCGCTTTGGATTTACCCACGCTAAACACGCCGCCTGATCCTCCACCAGCACCGCCTTGCATTCTGCGCATCATCCATATCCAAAAAACGATAAGCAAAAGGAACGGGGCAAAGGTGATCAATATCCCCCATACTTCCGAAGAGGTGTCGAAACGAACCTCTATATCGTAGTTTCGTTCCTCTTTAACGCCTTCGATAAATTCCGAGATGGCATCGGGCGATGATCCTTTTACCCGGATAACCGGAGTTCTACCCACCCGGTTTGCATCGTCGCCAAATATTTGGGGAATAGACTCTTCCCGCACGATAGCCTCCGCGGTTTCCTTGTTGTTATAGACAACTACGCTGCTGATTCGATTATCCCTCACGTACTCTTGAAACTCCGACCATTTTATCTCTTTAACCGTTGTGTCTTGACCAAAAAACCACATCCCCATCAGGATAGCCAGCACGATCGCGTACACCCAATAGGGATTAAATGGCTTCTTAGGATTGGTGTTGCCTCCCAACTTTGGGCGTAAAGTGGGTTGTTTGTCTTGTTGTTTATTATCTTTATTCGTATTGCTCATTTGTTTTGCTACCTTATCTGAAATTGGTAATGCCTCGTTTTTATCCCGGATGAAAATCCTTGTTTTGTAACAACTCTTCGAGTAATAAGTTTTTAATCGATATTTGGAATCCGTGTGGAACGGGCATCCTCCCATAGGAGATCGATGTTGTAGAAATTTCGCAATTCAGGCAGGAAAATATGAACGATAACGTTCCCATAATCCATGCCAATCCATTCTGCAAGTTGCTGCCCGTGTACGCGAAGTGGTCGTTCGCCGGTGTTTTTCACAACGTTTTTCTCTACCGATTCTGCCAGTGCCGATACCTGGGTAGGCGTGTTGCCTTCGCAAATCACGAAATAATCGCAGACTGCTCCGGATAATTCACCCAGTTCGATGGCATTGATGTTTTTTCCTTTTTTCTCTTGGATACCTTCGATAACATGTTGTAAAAACTCGTTCTGTTCTATCATCCTTAATTTTAAGCCGGTTTTATAAATAATTCGAGCTTCGTGAGTTTGGTTGCATACTTCTTATCACGAACTCGCGAACATTCAGTAAGGTATCAAAAACACCGTACTGTTGTGACAAAGATAGGTTGTTTTTTCTTTATAACGGCCCGAAAATAGGGACAACCTTCTCTTTCGTGTAATATTGAACAAAAACAGTGCCAAAAAAAATAAAGCCTTGTCTCGAAAGACAAGGCTCATTAAGTTTCTTCAGGTACGCTGTTGTCATACGATGAGCAACTGAATGTTGTGCTATAAGGTTTGCAACTTGAGCGATCTCCATAACACTTTGATTCCACCTCCATCGTGAATTTGGAGCGCGATTCTTCCTTGTGCCTGTCCGATTTTTTCGTCGGTGAGATTCACCATCTCTTTGCCATTCAGCCACGTTTGAATATTATCTCCTTCTACACGGATACGCATCGTGTTCCAATCCCCTTCGATGAGGTTATCTTCCCCTTCCGGTATCTGAGCGAGCCAGCCTCTTCCGTAAGACTCGTATATACCACCGGTATGCATGTTTTTGGGAGCTACTTCCACTTGCCAACCGTTCACGATTGCCACCGGCTCGATGAACGAACGAATGAAAACGCCCGAATTCCCATCGGCTTCCTGTTTGAATTCAACCGTTAGGTCAAAATCGTCGTAATATTCCCGGGTAGCCAAGTAGCCATATTCTTTATCAGGCCCGCTTTCGCATACCAACAATCCATCTTGCACGTACCATTTCTCGGTGCCATACACTTCCCAGCCATGCAGGTCTTCCCCGTTAAAAAGGTTTACCTCTTGGGTTTTTCTCGGGAGTTCCTTCACTTTGACGTTGCGGAACCAAGCGGCCGACCCGTGATCTTGGAGGCAAAGTACCCCTTTACGTGCCAAGCCATACTCGGGAGCATCTTCCCATTTCCCACTGTTTTTTCGCTCGAACCAGTCATCGGTCCATGCTTCGAATTCAATCACTTTTTCACCGTTTAGCCAGTGCTCCACGTGGCCATTATCGAATACAATCTTCGAAGTGTTCCATTCGCCGGCAGGTTTGATGATTGTTTTTTCCGGGTCGGTGGTATACATCGCGTAGTCGGCACCCGTTTTTTGCCAATCCTCCAGGGGTTCCGGGAAGTTCAGTTCGTCAATGAGCTGGTATTCAGGGCCGGTTACATAAGGCACCGCGAATTTCGGGTTCTCAACAACGTGGTATAATACACCGCTGTTGCCACCATCCGCGATTCTCCATTCCCATTTCAACTCGAAGTTCTCGTAAATTTTTTCGGTCACGATATACCCGTGCTCGTCGGCACCCTCGCCTTTGGCTTGGATCATGCCATCTTCGGCGAACCAAGGAGCCGTAAGCTCTTCACCATTATAGTCTCGCCATCCATTCAAGGTTTCACCATCGAACAGCAGTTCCCATCCCTCGGCGATTTCCTGCTGCGTGAGGGTGTTGTGTTTCGCCCCACTGTTACAGGCAGTCGTCAATACCATCATAACTGTCGTAAATAATAAAATAATTTTAGATTTCATCGTTTCTTTTTTATAAGGGTTATCTATGTTGAGTTTATACTACAAAGATATTAAAAAGAGATTAGAATCGCACATTTTGGAAAAGAATACCTACGTTTGTAGGCTGTAGCGAGCGATTTTAAACAAACAGTCGTTAAAATCGTTCATAGTAGAAATGCGATTAACAATTAATTTATTCGATTTTGAAACTCATTGATTTAGCTGTAGAGAAGGAAATAGCAGACTTGGCTTTTGTAGCCACCGTTGGTTTTTTTGATGGTGTCCACGTTGGGCATCGGCATCTTATAGAACAGGTGAAAGCGGAAGCGCGCATTCGTAATTTGCCATCGGCCGTGATCACTTTCCCGGTGCATCCGCGTAAGGTGCTTCAGTCGGATTACCAGCCCTCGCTACTCAGCGGTTTCGATGAAAAAGTAACGCAGTTGGACACGACCGGCATCGACTATTGCATCAGCCTCCCCTTTACGGTAGAGCTGTCGCGACTTTCCGCCCGCGATTTTATACATCATGTTTTGAAAGAAAAAATTCATGTCGACACGCTTCTGGTAGGGTACGACCATCGTTTCGGGCACAACCGTGAAGAGGGGTTCAACGAATACAAACTCTACGGCGAAGAGGTGGGAATGAATGTTTTTTTGGCCACCGAATTTCAGTTTAGCGGTAGTCACGACGTGAGCTCATCGCGGGTGCGGCGCCTGTTAAAGGAAGGAAACATAAAAGAGGCAAATCGCCTGTTGTCCTACAGTTACACCTTATCAGGGAAAATCGTGGAGGGGTATCAGGTAGGGCGTACTATCGGGTACCCAA
>Ga0209075_1001808_pt1 | contig 19723 bp, 15 predicted proteins | sample Stecom2011_FD_187523 | JGI IMG/M metagenome (GOLD analysis project Ga0209075, IMG submission 187523) | Agricultural soil microbial communities from Utah to study Nitrogen management - Steer compost 2011 (SPAdes) (version 2) | ecosystem: Environmental > Terrestrial > Soil > Agricultural land...
ATAAAGGCCAGCCGAACGAACCTGATGATCGGCCAGGTAAAACTTCACCTCCGGCATTTCGGCGGGTGCGATGTTGATCAGGAAATGATTGGGCGCGTCGGCGGGCAACTGGCCCTGCCACTCCGATACCAGGCTGGTACGCATCAAATAGATCACCACCAGCAACATCAGCGCGATGGCAAACACCACAATTTGCAGAATGCTCTGCCAGCGCCGCCGTACCACCCCGGCAAGCCCCAGCTTCCAATAAGACCCGGCCCGGGTTCCCACCAGGCGACTGGTACGCAGCAGCAGCGCGGACAACCCCACAAACACCAGCAACACACCGGCTAAACCGCCAATCACCAGGCCGGTCAGCATCAAGTCACCACTGTAGAACAGCAGCATCCCCACCATGGCGACAATGCCCACCCCATAAAGCCAGGCGGTACTACCGGCTTCACCTTGCAGATCCCGACGCAGCACCCGTACCGGCGCCACCCGCTGCAGCATCAGCAAGGGCGGCATCGCAAATGCCAGCAGGCTGACCAGTGCGGTCACGCCACCGACCACAAAGCTATTCAACGGTGCCTGAACACTGATGGGCGGCAGTAAATCCTGCAGCGCCCACAACGCAAGGAAGTGCCCCACCCAGCCCAAGGCCAGACCGAGCAACGTACAAATCACCCCCAGCCCCAGAAAACTCAGACCATAAAAGCGGTTAATCGCAGCCCCCTTCACCCCGAGGGTTTTCAGCAGGGCCACGGTGTCATATTGGCGCTGGGAGTATTGGCGAGCGGACATGGCGATGGCCAGAGCCGCCAGGATCACCGCGAGGCTTCCACCCAGCAACAGATAGCTTTCTGCTTTTTCCAGAGCATTGGCGATCGCCGGCCGACCACTGCGGACATCCTGCCAACGTTGGCTGGGTTCAAGCTGAGGCAGCAGCCAGGCCTCAAAGCCAGCCAGCGCGTCTTCATCACCGGCAAACAAATAGCGATAGCGCAAACGGCTGCCGGGCTGAATCACACCCGTGGCTTCCAGATCCTCCCAGTTCATCATGACCCGCGGTGAAAGGCTCATAAAGTTGAAGGAGGTATCCGGTTCCCGCTGGATAATCCCCGCCACCCGTAACTCCTGGTCACCGATCGCCGCCATCTCCCCGACCTGAACCTGCAGGAGCGCCAGGAGCCGCGAGGCAATCCAGATGGTGCCAGGCGCCGGCCCGTGCTCAACCTGCTGCACGCCCCTCCCCTCGGGTTCGTTGATTTCCAGACTGCCCTTCAGGGGGTATTCCTCGGTAACGGCCTTCACACTCACCAACTGCATGTCGTCCCCCGCAAACAACATGCTGGGAAACTCCAGGGTACTGGCCGTGCTCAGCCCTCGCCGCTTGGCCTCCAGCAACCAGAGCGGATCAATCGGGTTGGGGCTGCTCAGTTGGCGGTCCCCTGCCAAAAACTGGCTGGAGGACTGATAAATCATCTGCTGGAGCTTGGCGGAAAATACCGTGATTGCGGTCACCGTCGCCACCGCCACAATCAACGCCAGGGCCAGAATGCGCAACTCACGGGATCGCCAGTCCCGACGGACCAGCCGATAGCCCTCCCGCACCATCAATCTCATGACCGGGCCTCGTGGTGCAACTGGCCGGCTTCAATACGCACACTCCGACCACAACGGCGGGCCAGCTGTTCATCGTGGGTCACGAGCACCAGGGTGGTGGCATACTCCCGGTTCATTTCGAACAGCAATTCAATCACCCGGCTCCCCGTGGCCGAGTCCAGATTCCCCGTGGGCTCATCCGCAAACAGGATCTGCGGCCGACAGGCAAAGGCCCGGGCCAACGCGACCCGCTGCTGCTCACCACCAGAAAGCTGGCGGGGAAAGTGATTTTGCCGGTGGCCCAGCCCCACCCGTTCGAGAAATTGTCGAGCCTGGGCTTCCGCCTCCACCTCGCCCTTCAGCTCCAGGGGCAACATCACGTTTTCCAGGGCACTCAGGGAGGGCAGCAACTGGAAGTTCTGAAACACGAAACCCACCAGCCGGGCGCGCAATTCAGCACGACGCTCCTCATCCAATGCGGTGAGATCCTGTCCCTGCAGTAGAATACGCCCACGACTGGGAACATCGAGCCCCGCCAGTAAGCCCAGCAGGGTGGTTTTGCCGGAACCGGAACTGCCCACAATGGCCAGGGTTTCTCCCGGGTTGATTCGAAAGGATATTCCTTTCAATATTTCCAAGGGTTCGGAACCAAACCGAACCGACTTGAACACATCCTCGGCAACCAGGACTGGTGGAGTCTCTAACGACATGCAATCTCCTAAATCTAACGCCCCCCTTTCCCGCTGGCTGAGCATACTCGGGGGCTGGCTCCTTCTGCTTGCTGTCACGCCCACTGGCGCCGCGACACAGCACTACTCGATTTTGGTTTATGGGGACAGCTTAAGCGCCGCCTATGGACTCTCGCAAGAACAAGGCTGGGTCGCCCTGTTGCAGGAACGCCTGACCCAACGGGGAAATCATTTTAAAGTGATCAATGCCAGTGTGTCCGGCGAAACCACAGACGGCGGCCTACGCAGGTTACCGGAAACCCTGGAGCGGGTGAAACCGAACCTGGTGATTTTGGAACTGGGTGGTAACGACGGGCTCCGGGGGTTTCCACTTCCTGTCATTCGCAACAACCTGACCGCCATGGTCAAGGCCGCCCAGGACGCCGGCGCTGAGGTGTTACTGGTGGGCATGCGGATTCCCCCCAACTATGGCACCCGTTATGCCGAAGGGTTCCATCAGCTTTATCAGAAAGTTGCTGAAACGGAAAAGACTGCGTTGGTTCCCTTTTTACTGGAACAAGTCGCGCTTGATGACAACCTGATGCAAGACGACCAGATCCATCCCACGGCCGCAGCACAGCCGCTGATTCTGGACACCATCTGGGCGCACCTGGAGCCCCTGCTCAATCCGGAGCAAATCGCCCAATAACCGCGCCGTGGCCTCAGCTGCCCTCATTCAGAAAGCGAAAGGCGCGCTGCTCGGACCAATACAGATCATTCCGGTTGAAGGACACGAAGCCCACATGCCCGCCAGAAACGGGCACTTCCAGCTTGACCCGGCGGTTGGCCTTCACCTCTGCGACGGGAAAGCAGTCCGGTGCCAGAAAGGGATCATTGGCCGCATTCACAATCAGCGTGGGAATCTGGATGTTGCCGATAAAAAACTTGCTGCTACAGCGCCGCCAATAGTCTTCCGCATCATTAAAACCATGCAGTGGCGCGGTAAAACGGTCGTCAAACTGCTTGAAGGTGCGCACCTTGTCCAGCCGCGCAATGTCGATCTGATCTGGATATTGCTGATGCTTGAGCTGCATTTTGGTACGCAGACTACGCATGAAACGGCTCAAGTATAGGTAGTTGGCCGGGCGCGTCAGCTGGGTGGCACTGGCGGCCAGATCGCACGGCACGGAAAACACCACGGCTTTGCTGATTGCGGAATCGAGCTTCGCCCCGGCCTCGCCCAGATACACCAGGCTCATATTGCCACCCATGCTAAATCCGATCAGAGCCACTTCGTCATAGAGGCCTTGGGCCCTGGCATGCGCGATCACCTCGCGCAGGTCCTGGGTTTCGCCACTGTGATAAAAGCGCAGCTTCCGGTTCATCTCGCCGCCACAGGAGCGGTAGTTCCAGGCCAGGGCATCCCACCCAAATGCATTGGCCGCCCTGGCCATGCCGGCCACATAAGGTCGCCGGCTATGCCCTTCCAGGCCATGGGAGATCACCACCAGACGCCGCGCCCCACACCGACTCCAATCCAGATCCAGAAAGTCGCCGTCCGCAGTGGTAATTCGCTCCCGCTCAAAATGTTGAGTGGCCACCTTGCGCCACAGGCTTGGGTAGATGCTCAACAAGTGCCCATTGCGAAGCAGTGTCGGCGCGACGTAGTCCATGTCTCTCCCCCTCAGTGTGTCCTGCAAGCCGGCCGCTCACAGGTTGTCATTAACGAACCACCAAAATGTCAGACTCCAGGTTATCCAGCACCCGCTCTGCAGTGCTGCCAATCAAAATTCTGTCCACCCCACTGCGGGAGACTGCCCCCATAACCGTGAGGTCAATGGCATTGCGGTTCACAAACTGAGGTAAGACCCGCTCCGGCACCCCATCTTCCAGATAGGAAATGGCTTCCGGTGCCGCTGTCGCCATCAGATTTTCCAATGCGGTCCGATGACGCTTCATCACCTCGCGGCGATAACTGGGAAAGTCCTTGATCAGCGTGTCAAACTCAGCCATTAACCCCGTTGGCGCCACTTCATAGGCATGGACCACATGCAGTTCCGCGGGCAAATGAGTGGCCATCAGCTTGGCGATCTCCAGAATGCGCAAGTCCAGTTCCGGCGACTTTTCCCGGGCATGGACGGGATCGACGGCCGCCAGCAACCGGCGACGGGCATTCCAGACATGCTCTCTTTTCACAAACCAGATCGGGCGGGAGGTTTCCCGCATCAAATGCCAGTCGGTATTGGTAAACAAGGCCCGCTTCAACAGGGAATGCTGATGAGTCTCTTTCAGAATCAGGTCCGCCTGGATTTCATCCGCCCGTTCCAATACTGCATCATACAGATGCCGTGCCCAACGCACCTCGGTCGTGACCTGTACCCCGGCCTGGGTCAAGCGCTCCACATAGGCGTCCAGCCACTGCTGCTTACTGGTGACCAGCCCCTGCATGGCCGCTTCCAGGCTTGCCGCCTCCAACGGATAGCTCGGCTCCAGCACGCCCCGGTGCTCTGCCACGAAGAGCTCGAGCCGGGCATTGAAACAGGTTCCGATCATTACCGCCCGTTCCAGCAAAGCATCGTTTTCGCTCGTCGGGTCGACCACCACCAGTACGGTTTTCAGGTCCATATCAACAATCTCCATCGCACCGGTCTCCCGGCATTGATTCATTAATCTTTTTAATCGCTATTTTGCAGACAGGAACATTCAAGCAGAAGCCCAACCACCCAAGCCCTGACTCCCATCAAGTCAGGGGCAAATCCCATGCCCCCTCCAATACCCGACGTACGATGCCCCGTGACAGGACCACTGTCCAGTGCAACCCCAAAAGCGAAATGGAAGCCACGGCAGGATTTTTCATTATTTTCACGTTTATCAAGGCATTCAGGTGTTGACGTTGCCGGAATCACTCTATATTATTCGCAGCCTGTGTTTGGCAGTTCCTCGATAGCTCAGTCGGTAGAGCAACGGACTGTTAATCCGTGGGTCGCTGGTTCGAGCCCAGCTCGAGGAGCCATTTCTCCTTGTCCTGCCAAACCTCTCCTCTTATTGTCCCTGTTTAAAATTTCCCTTAACTTTCACAGACAAACCGAACCCGAGCAATTGTGGTTCACGCCCGTTGTGCCGCCTGCCTGCTGTGTGTCCACCAACCGGATCAGCGCTTGGGAGCAGGCCCACCGACCCGCCCCACAAACCCAACTGCCCGCAGAAAACCCGCTAGATCAGCTGATCCTCTGCAAAAAAGGCCGTCAGCACCTGAAACAGGTTGTAGGCATCCTCACTACCCGCCAGTTCTCGAATGGAGTGCATGGCAAATTGCGGCACGCCGATATCTAGGGTTCGCACCCCGATATTACCGGCAGTGATGGGACCAATAGTGCTGCCACAGGCCATATCGGTACGCACCACAAAGCTCTGACACGGCAGCCCCAAACGCTCACTCAACACCCGATACAGGCTGCTGGTTTCACTACTGGTGGCATAACGCTGGTTGGCGTTGATCTTGATGACCGGTCCACGATTCAATAACGGGCCATGGTTGGCATCATGCCGATCGGCAAAGTTGGGGTGGACACCATGAGCATTATCCGCGGAAATGAACAACGAGCGGCTGATCCCTCGCTGACGCGCCTCCCCATCCGGACAGATCCGCTCCAAAACCGATGCCAGGAATGGCCCCTGGGCACCTTCCGCTGACTGGCTGCCCACTTCTTCATGATCGTTGAGCACCAACAGGGCCGGCTCCGTGGTCTCGGACTCCACCAGGGCACGCAAGCCGATATAGCAGCTGAGCAGGTTATCAAGCCGCGCCGAAGCGATGAACTCTTCCCGTAGTCCGACAAACGACGGCGGCTGGGTGTCGTACAGGCTCAGCTCATAATCCAGCACCCGCTGCACGCTTAAATCAGGGTGCTCATCCTTCAGCTGCAGGGCCAGCATGGTCCGGAAGTCCAGGTGTTCATTCTCCAGCTGCAGGAGAATGGGAGGCAACTCCCGCTGCGGGTTGATGCTGCGGCTACTGTTCGCCTCACGATCCAAATGAATGGCCAGACTGGGGATCACCGCGATGGGCTTGGCAAAATTCACCAAGGCGGACCCGATCCGCCCCTGCTCATCCAGATAACCGACCCGGCCGGCAATGGATAAGTCTCGATCAAACCAGGGCGCCAGCAAGGCACCACCATAGACTTCCACGCCCAACTGGAAATATCCCTTGGAATTGATCTCCGGATTGGGCTTCACCCGCAGACAGGGACTATCCGTATGAGCGCCCACCATCCGAATGCCACGATCATCCAGGGCGCCATGCACAAATGCAACAATGGAAGAGCCATTGCGGACGACGTAATAACGCCCCCCAGGCGTCAGAGCCCAGGCATCCACCTCCTGCAGGGGCTGAAAACCAGCGGCTCGCAGACGTTGCACCACCTGCGCCACGGCGTGATAAGGTGTGGGAGAGTTTTTCAGAAAATCAAAAAGATCCCGATTAAAATCGGCCTGTTCCATTGTGCACCTCAACAACCAACTGACACCCCATCCGCAGGCCCATCTCACCAGGACCTTCGGATAGCGAAAAAACAAGCTTACCACTGCGCCTCGCCCAGGAGCCACAGCATAAGTTTAAGCCCGCCAACCCCTCAACCCAACGCAACACCATCACACTGACTGAAGTTGCCGCTATAATGAGCCGGTTCTCAACCGAGCAGGAACACTCCATGCCCTATCCATTATTCATCGACTTCGAAGCAAGCAGCTACGATGAAGACAGCTATCCGATTGCCGTGAGCTGGTCGTTACCGGACGGCCAGATCAAGTCTGTTTTGATCATCCCCGAAGACGACTGGACCGATTGGGACCCGGGCAACTTCGCGGCTCGCGGCATCAGCCGGGAGCACCTGTTTGAGCAAGGCTTCTCCGCCCTGGACGTGATCCGGGAAATGAACGAGGACCTGTCCGACAACCAGGTTTTCGTGGATGGCCTGGATTACGACCAGGAATTATTGGAGCGCCTGTTTGAAGCCTACAATGAAACACCCGCGTTTGAGCTCATCGCCGTTGGCGAGCTCTTTCGCAGCTACGGTTATGAGCGGTTTCTGGAGTATCGCGAGCAGCTTTTCCTGGCCAACGGCATGTCGCCCTATGATTCAGAAAGCAACGTCCTGGCCATGCTAAAACTGGCTGATGAACTGGGTCTGCAAGACTGATCCGCCGCTATCCGGCCGAATTTGTGATATCCATCAGCGAAAGCCCTCGCCTGCTCCTGCACAATTCGGCAGTCTCAAGCTAAAGGCGGGCTCCTGTTGAGCCCGCCCCCTCGATCAGACAGGAAGTTCGAATACTCATGCGCCACCTCCTTGTGATTTCTGCTCTCACCCTCGGTCTGTCCTCGCCTTGCTGGGCCCAAGAAGAACGGGAAGACAAAGCCTTTATTGGCGTACGTGCCGTCGATCTTGAATTCCGCACCTCTCATGCCACCCGCGAGGACAATATGGCCGGCGCCGAACTGGTGCTGGGCAGCCACATTACCGACTATGTTCGGGTTGAGCTGAGACTCGGCACCGGCCTGGGAGATATCCAGCTGGAAGAAGAGCTCACCGCGGAAGTCAAAGGCTATGCCAGCTGGTATATGGGGCCGCAATACCCAATCACGGAAAACCTCTGGGTTTACGGGCTGCTGGGCTTCTCCTTTATCAAGGGAGATACGGAGCGGGCAGATCCGGACAGCTATCCAGAGTATCCCGACAAGTTCTATGACAGCTCCTTCAGCTTCAGCTATGCTGCCGGTTTCGACTATCGGCTATTCGGCAACTGGTATGGCAACTTTGAGTTCGGCCGGATCAACCGGGACAGCCAGACCAAACTGCGCACCATGCAGCTGGGCCTGGGAATCAAGTACGAATTCTAAGCAGCGCTAAAGCAAACCGGAAAGGCCTGAAGCAAGGCTCGCCTTGCTTCAGGAGCGCCAGCGAATCCGCCAGCAGCGATGGATTTTGGGATTGCGCTCGAAATCCGGATCCAGGGTTTCCCGACTGATCTCCGTCACCTCGTAACGCTGCTCCAGCGCCGGACTCATCTGAAAGCGCCGATAGTTGTTGGAGAAGATCAGCACTCCACCCCGCTCCAAAAGCCGCATGGCGTCATCCACCAGCACCTCATGATCCCGCTGTACATCCAGGACGTTGTCGGTACGCTTGGAGTTGGAAAAGGTGGGCGGATCCAGAAAGATAATATCGAATCGCTCACGAGCCTCCTTCAGCCACTGCATGCAGTCAGCCTGCACAAACTCGTGCTGGGCCTCGCTGAAGCCATTCAGGGTCAGGTTGCGTCGCGCCCAGTTGATGTAGGTTTTGGATAGATCCACACTCAGCGTACGCCGGGCACCGCCCCGTGCCGCATGCACCGTGACCGCGCCGGTATAGCAGAACAGATTCAACACCCGCTTGCCCTTGGCATTGGCCTGCATCCAGCGCCGCATGGGGCGATGATCCAGGAACAGACCGGTATCCAGATAATCCCGCAGGTTCACATACAGTCGACAACCGTGCTCCGTCACTTCCAGCTCATGACGGCTTTGATCCAGTTTCTGATACTGGCTGGTGCCCTTCTGCTGACGCCGCTCCTTCAACACGATTTGATGGGCCGGCACCCCGGTGACCTCCGGCAGGCACAGCACCAAATCCTGCAAGCGCTGCTGCGCCTTCACCGGATCCACTGACTTGGGCGGCGCATACTCCTGCACATGCAGCCAGTCGCGATAACGATCAATCGCCACCGCATATTCCGGCAGGTCCGCATCATAGATCCGATAACACTCAATACCTTCCCGCGCTGCCCAGCGGTCCAGCTTTTTCATATTCTTGGCCAGGCGATTGGCAAACATGCGCACCGACTCACCCAGCACGACCGGCGCCGACTTATCCCCCGCCACCGCAGCCCGGGGCTGCTCCGGCTGCCCCTGCAACTCCCGGAAGATGGTCTCGTCATTCACCTTGAACAACAGCAATTTACAGGGAATGGCGCCATTAAAGAACGCATACTGGTGGTGACTCCTCACCCCCAGATATTTGCCCAACTTGGGGTTGCCCGTAAAGATCGCCCCATTCCAATCCCGGCAATGGTGACGTAACACCTCACCCAGTGCCTGGTACAACGGCTGGACAGTGATTTCATCGCTGAGCCGCTCGCCATAGGGCGGGTTGGCAATCAACAGCCCCGGCTCCTGCCAGGTGGAAGGCAGGCGAAAGTCGGCCAGGGCACGGCGCTCAACGTGGATCACACCCACCAGGTCGGCCTGCTCGATATTCATTTGTGCCGCTTTAACCGCATTCAAATCGGCATCATAGCCATGCAGGGACGATTTCAGGGCGGCCCGGCCCGCTTCCTGGCGAGCGCGGGCCTCCTGCAGCAAGGGCTGCCAGTCCGCGACCTGGAAACCGGGCCAGCGCTGAAAGCTGAAATAATGATCCAGCAATCCCGGTGCGGTGTCCGCGGCAATCCAGGCCGCCTCAATGAGCAACGTCCCGGAACCACACATGGGATCGACCAAGGGAGCCCCGGCGGCCGCCATTTGCTGCCAGCCCGCCCGCAACAGGATAGCGGCGGCAAGATTCTCTTTCAGAGGTGCCTTGGCGCCCTCTGCCCGATAGCCCCGCTGGTGCAGGCTGCGCCCGGCCAGATCCAAATAAAGTGTCAGCCTGTCACGCCTTAAAAAGGCCTGTACCCGCAGCTCCGGCCATTCTTTATCAATCAGCGGCCGCTCCAGCCCCTGATCCCGAAACTGGTCAACAATGGCATCCTTGATCTTCAAGGCTCCAAAGTGACTGTGCTTGATCTGCTCCGACTGCCCCCTGAAATCCACCAGCAAGGTTCCGCCGGGACGCAAACGCTCGGTCCATGACACCTGCCGGGCCGCCTCATAAAGGTCATCCGCCCCTTTAACCGGAAAGCTACCGACTTCCAGCAGAACCCGGTTGGCCAGTCGCGACCAGAGACAGACTCGATAAGCCTCCGGCAACGTCATTTGGCAATAGACCCCGTTGGTGGCCAAACGGAGATTGGGCACGCCCAGCTCACGCAATTCCACCTCAAGCAACTGCTCAAGGCCTTTGGGACAAGATACGAGGAATTGGTTTACAGACATATGTCGAATCAGCTAATTGAATTAGAGAACACGATTATAAAATACAATCGCAAAAATGGGGCAGGCCAAATCCGGGGGATTAATTGCCAAATCAGCGCGTTAAGCCTTTTAATTCCGCGCAAGAATAAAAACATATATTCTTATACGGATTAGTTACTGTACATATTGAACAGAATTGGCTTTACTCGATCTGAGGCGCAAGCAAAAAACGCGTCAGCTTACCCTTGCCTATTTCAATAGGCAAGCATTTTTTACACCAACGGTCATTCTACAAGAAGGGAGTTTTATTTAACGACCGAAACACACGCAAATCTACACATACTTAAACCAAACGAATAGTGAGGTTGCATAAGAAATGAGAAGGCAAAAGCGTGACTTGGTTGAAAGAGCCTACAACCGTGGATACCTTGCAGGCTTGAGCGGTCGCTCCAAAAGTTTATGTCCTACCGAAAACCCGGAAATCCGCCAAAGCTGGATGAACGGTTGGCGAGCAGGACGCGAAGACAACTGGGCCGGCCTACAAGGTGTTTCGGCTATCCATCGCCTTCCCATCGCCAATATGACCTGACAGTTCCAGGTCAACTGACTGTGTCTAGATGATTACCCGTTAAATCAAGGCCCTCCTAGCCTTGCAAAGGCCCGCACACCGCGGGCCTTTTCATGATCCATCCGCTCGAACGCAGCCGATTTCCCACTAATCCGCCAGTTTGGCGATGGCCTCAGCAGCTTCCCTGACCAATTCCGGACCTTGATAGATCAAGCCACTGTAGATTTGCACCAGGCTCGCACCGGCTTTGATTTTCTCTACCGCGCTGGCTGCATCCATAATGCCCCCTGCGGCAATAATGGGAATCTGCCCTTTCAGCTCTTCCGCCAACAGACGCACCACCCGAGTGGACACATCCTGCAACGGCTCACCACTCAACCCGCCCTGCTCATCGGCGTGGGGCAGCCCCTTCACCTTTTCCCGGGACAAGGTAGTGTTGGTGGCGATCACCCCATCCACCTTAAACTCCAGCAATGCCGCGGCCACCATGCGAATCTCTTCGTCCGACATATCCGGCGCAATTTTGAAGGCCACGGGTACATAGCGACCATACGCCTGGGCCAACTGCGCTTGCTCGTCCTTAATGGCCGCCAACAGGTTCCGCAGGGAGTCTCCGAACTGAAGGCTGCGCAACCCTGGCGTATTGGGAGAGGAAACATTCACGGTAATATAGGACGCCAGCGCGTAAACCTTGCGCATTCCGACCAGGTAATCTTCCGCCGCCTGTTCAACGGGCGTATCGGCATTTTTGCCGACATTAATCCCCAAAACGCCCTTGTACTTGGCCTGACGCACCCGCTCCACCAAGTAATCCACACCCAGGTTATTGAACCCCATGCGATTAATGATGGCGTTCCGCTCCGGAATCCGAAACAAACGGGGCTTCGGGTTGCCCGGCTGAGGCCGGGGCGTGACGGTGCCGATTTCAATAAAACCAAACCCTAACGCTGCAAGGCCATCAATGCACTCGCCGTTCTTGTCGAGCCCGGCCGCCAGCCCCACCGCATTGGGAAACTGGATCCCCATCACCGTCACTGGCTGGTGTACCCGAGACTTCACAAACAGGGGCGTCAATTTGAGGCGGGCGGCAGTCGCGAGCAGGTCAAGGGTCAGCTCATGGGCTGTTTCTGGATTGAATCGAAACAATAGGCGACGAATGAGGCGATAGGACATGGAATCAGCTCGCAATCAAGGAATGGGCGCATTATACCCGGAAGGGCGCCAGTCTCAACTGACAGCGCTTGGGCAAGACAGGAGCTTCATCACTTCGAGAAAACCAGGCCCTGCTTCATAAGAGGCCCGAGATCGGCAAGACGGCCAATAACAGCAAAACATGACAGGCAGATGAACACTGGATGGCAATGTCGTAATTTATCCACGGAATCTGTGGATAACTTTGTTGATAGCCTTGGAGAAATTGACGGGGACCCGCATGACTTGTGCCCCCACCTCAAATTGATCATTTTTTGATCAAAAAAATATCTTGAAAAATCATCAAATTACTTATAAATCGGAGACAGGGACCGCAGAGAGGCACTTTGGCCCTCTTACGAACTCACCCTGCTCCAAAGCGTGGCTCCGGTCATCAGAACACCCCTTAGACAAACCGCAGAGCCACTCCATCCGAGTCGCCTCGCACGACTTTCATCGGTACACCAGGTGTGCCGTCCCCAAGCATGCCATCCACCTTAACCTCAACCACACTCCCTTCTTGAGGCAGGTTTGCCAAATGACCCTGCACGTACACACCACTGTCGGACATGTCACGGGTCTTCATGGGGCGCCGCCCCACCTGGGGATGGCAGACAAAGACTTTGAAATCCATCTTCTTGCGCGGATGCATGCGCTTGTCAGATCCTGTCAACATATCAGCCTCCTATGCTTTCCTTTTTATCGGGGTTATTCCCCTTGTACTGTCGGATCATGTCGCAAGAACTTAATCGACCGGTCACCCAAGGGCTTCAAGACCACTTGGCGACTTTGGTAATTTACTTGAAAAATGCGCCAAGCGTCTGTTACGAGTAGGTAATAATTCCTTTGCTCCCCGGAACCCTGCTAGCGAGACGAAGCTGCCGACAGGCCATTATCAGGCTTGTCGGTCTCATCAGCCTCATCCATTTCCGCCCGTTCCAACAAGGAATCATCCAGACTCTTACTGGCCCTGGCCCCGAGGGCCTTTAAGCTCTCCGCCCGTCGCACCAGATTTCCCTTACCATCCACCAGCTTGTTATAAGCCTTATCCCAGGCCTGCTGGGCACCACCCAGGCGCTGGCCAATCTCTTGCAAATCCCCAACGAAGTTTACGAATTTATCATACAAATTACCGGCTTGGCGCGCGATTTCCTGGGCATTACGGGACTGGTATTCGTAACGCCAAATGTTATGGATGGTACGCAGGGTCGCCAACAACGTTGATGGGGATACCAGAACAATATTCTGTTCAAAAGCCTCGTTGAACAACTCCGCTTCCGCCTGAACCGCGGCACTGAACGCTCCTTCCACCGGGATAAACAAAAGCACGAAATCCAGCGAGCTCAGCCCAGTCAGGTCCTGGTACTGTTTTCTACTCAGGCCGCGAATATGGTTGCGCACCGACTGCACATGCTGGCGCAGAAACTGCCGTCCCTGCTCTTCATCTTCCGCGCCATAATAGGCCGCATAAGCTGTAAGGCTTACCTTGGAATCGATCACCACATGGCGGTTTTCGGGCAAATACAGAATCACATCGGGCTGCAGTCGCTGGCCCTGCTGGTCCTTGAGGCTCACCTGAATCTCATATTCCCGCCCACGCTCCAGGCCAGAACGCTCCAGAACCCGCTCTAGAATCACCTCGCCCCAGGCGCCCTGGAGCTTGGTCTGCCCCTTCAGGGCATTGGTGAGATTTACGGCATCTTCACTGATGCGCTCGTTGAGAGACTGCAGCCGCTGAATTTCGTGCGCCAGGGAGAAGCGCTGCTGGGACTCCTTTTCGTAGGTTTCCTCCACTTTCTGACGAAAGTCCGACAACTGGTGTCGCAAGGGCTGAAGCACATTGTCCAGCGTGTCGCGGTTCTGCTCGGCCATTTTGCGGCTGTTCTCGTCCAAAATCTGGGTCGCCAGCGCCTTGAACTCATGGCTCAACTGCGTCTTGGCTTCCGTCAGCATGGCCAGCTTCTCCCCATGATGCAGGCGCTCCTGACGCAACTGGGTTTCCAGCCCCGAGACTTTGGCCTGTAACTCGCCGGCGAGCTGACGCAGCCGGTCCAGCTCATGCTGCTGGGCCGCACTGATATCTTCCAGTTTGATGACTTCCTGCTCCCTGCCGGCAAAGCGCTCCCTCAGAGTAGCCAGTTCCTGAAGGTGACCGGCCAGGCGGCGTTCATGCCGTATCCGGGTGACAAAATATGTGGCAAGAACCGCCAGCAGCACCAGAGTGCCCGCGATGGCGGCAGATAGGGGGTCGATCATGTTATCCTCGGCTCAAATACGAAATGGGCCGCCTTTATCAACAACGGCCCATCACGTTTGAGGATAGCGCCTTACGCCTTGAAGCGCAGCATGATCCTGAACAGAAGGGTGAAAACCAAACCTGATGAGCAGCCAATTGGCTTCAGGTGGTCGAAATCAGCGCATGGCTTTTCAGCTCGGCAATTTCATCGCGAAGCTGTGCCGCCTTTTCAAACTCCAGATTACGGGCCGCCTCGTACATTTCGTTTTCCATCCGCGCAATGTTTTTGGCGAGCTCCTGAGGTGTACGGGACGCCACCGCCGCCCGATAGTCGGCCGAGGCCTCCGCCACCCGGCTGGCCTGGGCCTTGCCCTTACGAGCACCGGGTACGGCTCCTTCCATAATATCGGTGATCTTTTTGTTCAGTCCTTTGGGAACGATACCGTGCTCTTCGTTATGGGCGATCTGCTTGGCCCGACGCCGTTCAGTCTCATCCATGGCACGCTGCATGGAACCGGTAATTTTATCGGCATAGAGGATCGCCTTGCCCCGCAGGTTTCGGGCAGCCCGGCCGATGGTCTGAATCAAGGAGCGGTCGGAGCGCAGGAAGCCTTCCTTATCCGCATCCAGAATCGCCACCAGGGAAACCTCCGGCATATCCAGCCCTTCCCGCAGCAGGTTGATCCCCACCAGGACATCAAACTCGCCCAGGCGCAGGTCCCGGATAATTTCCACCCGCTCCACCGTATCAATGTCGGAGTGCAGATAACGGACGCGGACGCCCTGCTCCAGCAGGAAGTCGGTTAAGTCTTCCGCCATGCGTTTGGTTAAGGTGGTCACCAGTACGCGATCCCCTTCTCCGACCCGCGCGCGGATTTCCGACAGGAGGTCATCCACCTGGGTCGTGGCCGGCCGCACTTCAATTTCCGGGTCAATCAACCCGGTCGGGCGCACCACCTGCTCGACTACTTGGCTGGCATGCTCATTCTCATAATTGCCTGGCGTGGCCGAAACAAAAATCATCTGGGGGGCGATCCGCTCCCACTCGTCGAACCGCATGGGCCGGTTATCCAGTGCCGATGGCAAACGAAACCCGTACTGCACCAGGGTTTCCTTACGGGAACGGTCGCCCCGGTACATGCCGCCCAACTGTGGAATCGTCACGTGGGACTCGTCCACGACCAGCAGGGCTTCCGGCGGCAGGTAATCAAACAACGTGGGGGGTGGCAATCCCGGCGCGCGCCCGGACAGATAGCGGGAATAGTTTTCGATGCCGTTGCAATAGCCCAACTCCAGCATCATTTCCAAATCAAAGCGGGTCCGCTCCTCCAACCGCTGGGCTTCTAACAGTTTACCGTTGTCCCGGAAGTACTCGAGACGCTCCTTCAGCTCTTCCTTAATCCGCTCCACCGCGTCCAAGACGGTTTCCCGGGGCGTGACATAGTGAGTTTTCGGGTAAATCGTCACCCGGGGGACCCGCCGCAGCACCTCACCGGTGAGCGGATCGAAATAGCTCAGGTTTTCGATCTCGTCGTCAAACAACTCGATCCGAATCGCGTCCTTATCCGACTCGGCCGGAAAGATATCGATCACATCCCCCTTGGCACGGTAGGTGGCACGGTGCAGCTCCATATCATTGCGGGTGTACTGCAGCTCCGCCAGGCGCCGCAACAGGGTGCGCTGATCAATGCGATCGCCCCGATCCAGGTGCAGCATCATCTTCAGGTAGGATTCCGGATCGCCCAAACCATAGATGGCCGAGACCGTTGCGACGATCACCGCATCCTTGCGCTCCAGCAAGGCCTTGGTCGCCGATAGACGCATCTGTTCAATATGCTCGTTAATCGAGGCGTCTTTTTCGATAAAGGTATCAGACGATGGCACATAGGCTTCCGGCTGATAGTAGTCATAGTAGGAGACGAAATATTCAACGGCGTTATTGGGGAAGAATTCCTTGAACTCGCCATACAGCTGGGCCGCGAGCGTTTTGTTGGGCGCCAGGATAATTGTCGGGCGCTGCACAGCGGCAATCACATTGGCAATCGTAAAGGTTTTCCCCGAGCCGGTGACGCCCAGCAGGGTCTGATGCATCAGGCCATCATTCAACCCCTGCACGAGCTGGCGAATTGCCTCAGGTTGATCTCCTGCGGGCTTGAATGGGGACGAGACTGCTAATTCGTGCGACATAACGATGACCGACCAATACTGAAGATGATATGATTATACCGTTTTGCCTGCTCAGTTTAACGATTGGGTCCTGGAGCCCCCCGTCAAACTGGGACTAGTCGCAATCGGTTTTTCCACGACTTTATCGATAACTCTCATCCTTTGAGGATACTGGCTTGGACGTACAACTTTCTCATCGTGTACAAACCATCAAACCGTCCCCTACTCTGGCCGTCACCAATCGTGCGGCGGAGCTCAAGGCTGCCGGAAAGGACATTATTGGCTTAGGCGCCGGAGAGCCCGACTTCGATACGCCAGAACATATCAAAGAAGCCGCCATTGCCGCTATTCGGGGTGGCCAGACCAAATATACCGCCGTGGATGGCACGGCTGCACTCAAGCAGGCAATCATCAAAAAGTTCAACCGCGATAACAACCTCTCGTACCAGGCCAACCAGATCCTGGTGTCCAGCGGAGGCAAGCAGAGCTTTTTCAACCTGTCCCTGGCCATTATCAACCCCGGGGACGAGGTTATTATTCCTGCCCCTTACTGGGTTTCTTACCCCGACATGGTTCTGGTTGCCGAAGGCAAGCCGGTCATTATAGAAACCACCCAGGAACAAAAGTTCAAAATCACGCCTGAACAGTTGGCTGCGGCGATCACCCCAAAAACCAAACTGGTGGTACTCAACAGCCCTTCCAACCCCACCGGCATGGCCTATAGCCGTGAAGAGCTGCGCGCCCTGGCGGATGTGCTGGTCAAGCACCCCAATGTGCTGATCGCCACCGACGACATGTACGAACATATTCTGTGGACGCCGGAGCCCTTCGTAAACATTCTGAACGTTGCGCCCGAGCTCTACGACCGCACTTTCGTACTCAACGGCGTCTCCAAAGCCTACTCGATGACCGGCTGGCGGATCGGTTATGCAGCGGGTCCGGCCAAGCTGATCGGCGCCATGAAAAAAGTGCAGTCCCAAAGCACCTCCAACCCGGCATCCATTTCCCAGGCCGCGGCCCAAGCCGCCCTGGAAGGGGATCAAAGCTGCGTGGGCGTGATGGTGCAGGAGTTCAAGAAGCGCCATGACTTCCTGGTCAATGCCCTGAACCAGATTCCCGGCGTGAAATGCATTCCGGTAGACGGCACCTTCTACGCGTTCCCAAGCTTCCATGAAGTTATCGAGCGCCTGCCCGGCATCAATAACGACATTGAGCTGGCAGAACACCTGCTGATCGAAGGCGGCGTGGCTCTGGTCCCCGGCTCTGCCTTTGGCGGCGACGGTCATATGCGCCTGAGCTTCGCAACCAGCATGCAAAACCTGGAAAACGCCGTGGAGCGTATTGCCAAGACGTTGAGCCGTTAAAGCAATTGGGCGCGCATTAAGGCCTTGACCTAATGGGAAAAGATCATTAATATACGCGCCACGTTGCACGACTATTCCTCGATAGCTCAGTCGGTAGAGCAACGGACTGTTAATCCGTGGGTCGCTGGTTCGAGCCCAGCTCGAGGAGCCAAATTGAAAAGGGTTGCCATTAGGCAACCCTTTTTTATTTCCATCTCTTTTGTCTGTCTATCCCGGCAACAACCTGGCAGCTTCAGCGGCCAAAAGCCGAGTCGCCAATACCCTCACCTACCGCCTCCGGCAAGCTCAGGTACTGGCGCCCAAAAACTAATGACCCGCTTGGGCGATTTCCTGCTCAATCTGCCCCAGCGCCGCCAAGGGGTCCGCCGCTTTCGTAATCGGACGCCCAATCACGAGATAGTCGCTTCCCGCAGCAATGGCGTCCGCCGGCGTTAGAATCCGCCGCTGATCCCCGACCTCCGCCGATGCCGGACGAATCCCTGGCGTGACCAATTTAAAGTCAGCTCCCAGCTCTTGTTTCAGCAGCCTGGCCTCCTGCGCCGAGCAGACCACACCATCCAGACCGCTTTGCTGCGTCAGCCGTGCCAGCCGCAAGACCTGCTCCTGAGGGCTCACCTCAATACCAATCTCTCGCAGGTCCGCCGCCTCCATACTGGTGAGCACGGTCACAGCAATCAGTAGCGGCCGCATCGAATAGCGCTCCAGCTCCTCGCGAGCCTGCTCCATCATGCGCCGGCCACCGCTGGCATGCACATTCACCATCCACACGCCCAACTCAGCTGCCGCGGCTACCGCCTTAGCGGTGGTGTTGGGAATATCATGGAACTTCAGATCCAGAAAAACCTGAAAGCCCCGCTGCTGCAGCTGCTCCACCAGGGCAGGACCGCCCCGCGTAAAAAGCTCCTTGCCAACTTTCAGCCGACAGCGGGCAGGGTCCAACTGACTTGCCATAGCGAGCGCAGCGGCAGGTTCAGCATAATCCAGCGCAATGACAATTTTCGGGTCCGGCGTTGGTGTCACTTTAGTCTCCACTTCGGATAATTTGCGATTTAAAGGGTTCAAGCCCTGCTGGCATCCAATGGCAATGGGTTCAGGCATCCGGGTTAGCGGCACCCTCTCGCCCCAGGGCTCGCGGCAGACTGCCGCTGAATGCTTAGTGCCCGGTAATCCCCTGCACCGGCTTGATGGTTTCCCAGCTCTTGCAGCTGGGACACAACCACAGCAGTACACTGCCTGAATAGCCACAGTTTTCACAGAGATAGCGAGGGCGGCTTTCCAACAGTTTTTGAGTCAGCCGTCGAATAGCCTCCAGCCTGATTCTCTCTTCAGGCGGGGAGCCTAATATTTGCAGCTGCAGAAAGTAGTCCAGCCCCCGCACACTGATGTGTCGCCCAAGCTGATCCGCCAAAAAGGCGATGGCCACCCGATCACCCTGGGTGAGCCTGAGACTATCCGCATAGGCGATCAGCAAGCGGGAAAAATGCGCACGCTCCAACAAGCCCGCCAGATATTGCTGGAGCTTGTCCTCCTGATTCAACTGCCGGTAACACTCCACCAGCGGTGCAATGGCTTCCGGCAGGAAGCGCAGGTCCTGGTCCTCAACACGATGGAGCACCCCCAACGCGCTGGCATAATCACCATTTTTCATGTGCATGTTGGCCACGGTAAAAGTGACCCGCACACAAGAGCGGTCATAACCCAACGCCTCTCGCAACGTGCGGCGGGCATCAGCAATGTCGCCCCGCTGCAGCAGCAGGTCTGCCAGCTCGCAGCAATAATGGGCCAGCCGCTTCTGGGTCACCGGGTCGCGGCGATAATCCAGCTTCAAAG
>Ga0209075_1001809_pt1 | contig 19718 bp, 23 predicted proteins | sample Stecom2011_FD_187523 | JGI IMG/M metagenome (GOLD analysis project Ga0209075, IMG submission 187523) | Agricultural soil microbial communities from Utah to study Nitrogen management - Steer compost 2011 (SPAdes) (version 2) | ecosystem: Environmental > Terrestrial > Soil > Agricultural land...
AATCATCCAGAATATATTGGCGAAATTTCACCGTCTTTTCTCGTGCCATCAAAAATAAATACTCCTATCTTTTTCTTATTCAACAGTATTCCATAAAGCACAAAATTTTTCTTCTTTTTCTTTAACCAGAAACGCTTCGAGGCAAGAAAGTAACCGGGACATTTTTCTTTGCAGCAAAACATTTTGCGGTGAAGAATCGATAAAACCCGCCAGACGACAGTGGAGAGGGTAAATCTCCCGCAGGTAAATACCGGCGACGGCATTTTGAATCCTCTCCGAAACAAGAGGAATACAAAGGGATTTTATCTCCGCAAAGTTAATATTTGGGGTTCCGACGCCATTTTTGAGCCGAAGAATTTGAACCCGCCCGAAGTTACTCATAAGAAAAAGCCAGACAAAAAGAGAATTAATGTTCCGCAACCTTATCCGGTCCACAAAGCAACTGACATTGGCCGGTTCTTCACCCAAATAAACACCGGACCTGAAGCGGAGAAGCGAGCCTTCGCCGGAGCGTGAAAACAAAAGATCTCCCCGCCGGACCCGGCTACGTTCCGGGTCAAATTGCCCTTCCGGCGCTACACGCAGGGCAGGATAAGGGTTTATTCCGGTGGGAAAAAGATCTTTCTGGCCGAAAACAGGCACGCCGTTTTTTTGCGGCAGGGGTTTCTTTCCTGGAAGTATGGGGCCGTAAGAAATTTTTTCAATATAATCCGCCAGTGGGCTCAGGGGAAAAGTAATCTCATCCAGCGCTTGAGTCAAGGCCGGGTCCCAAAAATTTGGATGCCAGCTTTTCCGGGATAAATTTTCCCTCTTTACCCAGGTGACCCCGGGAGGAAGGTTTTTTTCCCGGCCGGTAAAAACCCGCAGGACCATAGGAAAATACCCGGCCTGATCTTCCGCTTCCCGAAATTCCACGCTGCTGAAGAAAGTTTCTCCTTTCTCCTCATTTTGCTTCTCTTTCCGGCGAAAAAAAACCAAAGCCGTCCGGGCCGGTGTTCCTCCGGACCGGAAAGTACCGGCCGGAAGTCCAATTACACCTATAATACCAGCCTCCTGACAAAAAACTTCTCTCTCCCGCTGCAGGCGATGATTTGCCAGGTACCCGTCGGGCAAAATGACCGCTCCGTAACCACCCGGCCGGCACAAAGCCAAAAATCTCCGGAGAAAAAGCGCTTCCACAGGTAACCGGTAAAAATATTCGAGTTCTTTTTTGGGGACAAAGCCATCCCCTAAAAGCCATCCCACACTTTCCCGGTCGCCACGGGAAAGCGCGCGACAAAACCCTTCCTTACCGCCCCGGCCAAAGGGAGGATTACCTATTACCAGGTTAAAAGTTTCCGGCCGCAGACCGGGAACGTTCAATAACCCGTCACCAAAGACCCACCTGGACGCCAATTCCGGAGGAGGGCACAGGTGAGAATCAATTTCCACCCCGGTCACCTGTTCGGTAGAGATTAATCCCAAATCAACTCCGGAAGTAAGAAAAATTCCTTCTCCCGCCGCGGGATCAATTACCTGCATCTGAGAAAATTCTCCCGGTGGAATAATTTGTGCCAACATTTCCCAAGCGAAAAGCGCCACCTCTTCCGGAGTAAAAAACTGCCCCCGGATCCTTCGCGCCTGTTTATTCAGCAATTTTTCCGGCATTTTTTTCTGTTACCGGACACACCTCTTTCATCATGGCCTGTTCATCACAGTTGGGAAATTTTGGACAGTTAATGCATTCTGTCCAAACCTTATGCGGCATTTGATCTTTATCAACCAGTTGAAAGCCGCATTTTTCAAAAAATTCCCTTTGATATGTAAGAGCAAACACCCGGGGAATACTCAGTTCCCCAGCCTCAATAAGTAAGTTCTCCACTAATTTCCGGCCGATACCCTGTCCGGTGGCATTGACAGAAAGCGCCAGTGCTCTAATCTCCGCCAGGTCTTCCCATATTATATGCAGGCCGCCGGTTCCTAAAAATTCCCCGTCATCCTCGACCACGGTAAATTCCCGTAGGGACTCGTAAATCATACTTCTTGACCTGGGTAACATCAGCCCCTGCCCGGCATAGGAATTGATCAAAGCATGGAGATTCTCCACATCAGTCATTCTTGCCTTACGAAAGGTGACCATTGGCATACATCCCTTCTTAACACAGGGCCGTTATGGCACTATTATTCGTGTATTCGTCACTTCTCAGTAAATTCCTCTGTGTTTGTGTGTTGTTTTTGAGCACCCAAAGACACCAAAGACGCCAAAAAATCACGGCAAAACAGGAAACAAAAAAGGACTCAAACCAAATCTGCTCAAGTCCTTGTATAATAATAATGGTGCCAAGGGACGGAATCGAACCGCCGGCACGAGGATTTTCAGTCCTCTGCTCTACCGACTGAGCTACCTTGGCACTCTAAACAGCAAATGGCGGAGCCGACGGGACTCGAACCCGCGATCTCCAGCTTGACAGGCTGGCGTGTTAAACCGACTGCACTACGGCTCCGTATAAAATAAAAATAAGGGTGGTGGTCGCGACTGGATTCGAACCAGTGACCTCTGCGATGTGAACGCAGCGCTCTGACCGGCTGAGCCACGCGACCCATTCTTTAAAAAATTATAGCATGTTCCCAGCCATAAGTCAACAGAGAGAAATCCACCTGGTAACAGGCGGACATTGTTTTTATGGTAGTCCCAAGGGGATTCGAACCCCTGCCGCCGCCTTGAAAGAGCGGTGTCCTAACCCCTAGACGATGGGACCGCATGGTGGGCCATCGGCGAATCGAACGCCGGACACCCTGATTAAAAGTCAGGTGCTCTGCCGACTGAGCTAATGGCCCTAAAGTCATATCAGACTTTATTTATGATACAATATTTTTTTCCCGCTGTCAACCCTGATAAAAATATAAAAAATCACGAAATATTTTATATGTTGTGAACGCTTTATTACAGTGACTGTTGTTGACGGGTTAAAAAAAAATTGATATAGTCACTATAAGTTGAGGTGAAAACGATGTCCAAACAGTTTTCTTATGAAAAAATCAAGGCCGCCTGTGAATTGCTTGGCCTGCCCGAAAAAGCAACCATGGATATGATCAAAAAACACTACCGGGACTTATGCCGTCAATGGCATCCCGATCTCAACCAACAAAGCGATATCAATTATAACACCAAAATGAGCGAAATCACCGAAGCCTATAAACTGATTATGGACTACTGTCACCAGTACCAGTATTCCTTCACCAAAGATGAGTTCGACAAAAATGTGGAGACAAAAGACTGGTGGATGAAAAGATTTGGCAATGACCCGATCTGGGGACCGGGATATAAAAAAGAAGATTAGTTACGCGCCGTGCACGCCGTACTGATAAAAAGAGCAAGGGCGCCGGCCCTTGCTCTTTTATTGTTTCTTTCATTACTTACAGAACACCCGGCTCATAGTATTGCAGCGTGGAGAAAGGCGAACATCGGTCACCACATCTATCTGTCTCCATTGAGCGGCTTTGACCAAAATATGCGCCACAATTTTCTGCCGGAGTCGCCCGCTCTTACTGCTGTCACAAGACGGCTCCAAATGAAAATCCGTATCTAGATCAAGCACGTGAGTTTGAATTTCTACATCGTCACCGGGTTTTAACCCGGGAATGGTCACACCAGTCATAAAAGGTACTTCTTCCGCAGTATGGCGAAGGAAATTGCCCGGATCAACAAAAATAATTTGTTTTAAAATAACTCCCTGCAAAACAACTTTATTTGCAAAAACATGTTCGGTAACAGGGCCTAACTTAGCGTCAATACGCTCGACTTTTATAGCCTTAATTGGTACTTCACTTTCCTCCACCACTTGAGCAACCTGCTCGCCAATAACTTTCAGGACTTTCAGGCGTTCTGTTTTCAGGGCTACACTTGGCCTTATACTCAACCAATTCACCTCCATCTCCGCGACCGGGTCATTGATTGCGACCCCGTCTAAGACCAGCATATGCAAAGCAGAATCCTCATTGGACCGGGAAAAAGTATTTTTATCCGCGGTATTTTGGAATATTTTCTTTACCTGTACCGGTAAAAAAAAACGGAGACCCCGACAGGTCTCCGTTTCAATGAAATTATTGCTGCTGCTGTTGCTGTTGTTGCTGTTGGTTAAAACCGGGTATGGAATTTAAAACAGACGGGCCTCCCGGGCCGACGCTTAAATTAGTTCCCTGTTGACCGGCGGGAGCATTTAAAGTCTGACGAAAAGCGGCGCCGGTCTGCTGCGCGGCCTGATTGGCCAGAGACTGTTCTGCAGCCTCAATCATTCTCTTTACCATGTGCCCGCCGACGGCTCCGCAATCACGCGAGGTCATGAATCCCCAGTAATCTCCTTGAATCGGTTGGGTGTTAATATTAAGATCCTGGGCTACTTCGTACTTAAATTGATCCAAAGCCTGGTGAGCCTCTTTGACCATTAAGGTGTTCCTCTTCTGACCGGTTCCCATATGTAACACCTCCTTTCTGATTTTTAGCTTTCCCAAGCTAATTCCCATAAAACTAGTTTTCCCTTGGTGGTTTTGGTGTAAAAAGGCGGGTAAATTATTGCCAAAATCATGAAGGCGTTTTGGCGAAAAAAAAATTCCCCAACAGGGGACCAATTTTATTTCGCCGCGGAATCCAGGGTTCTAACCAACCGGTACCGGCGGCCCAGGTAAAACAAGAGGGCCAAAAAAATCAACATACCTAACAATAGAAAAAAACCGGTGGTGGAAAGCTGCCAACGCTTTAAGACCGGTAAAAAAGGAATAAAGGCCCGCGTTGAAGGTAAAGTAGCGACGGTTTTGACTGTCCCGAGAAATAAAAAAGTATAAAAACCGGCCAATAAGCCGTGACAAACCCGGGCGATAAAATACGGGAGGATCCGGATATCCGTGTCATGGATTACACTTATTACCTGTCCATGAACAGAAAGCCCGCTCCAGGCGATAATCACCCCGGCGACGATCAGACGGTGATCAAGAGTCGCTGTGGCCTGGGCGGTTGCCATCACTCCCAAGTCAATCTCCATTATTCCTTTAAGCAACGCCCCGGCAAGAACCGGTTCCAGGCCAAATAGGTTTAATACCCCGCCCACTGCGGGCAAAAGAGCCTGAAACAGACCTATTTCTTCCATCACCCGGCTGAGAACGGAAAAAAGAACGATAAAACCGCCAATCATGAAGAGGGTTCCTATGGATTCTTTGACGGCATCGCCCAGCAATTGACCCAAGGGACGGTTATCTTCCATTCTGGCCTGGTACAGCTTTTGTACTGCACGGCGAAAAAGTCCGCTTTCTCTTGATTCCGGTTCTGCTTTTTGAGGTTCCTGCCCGTAAAAACGGAAAATAAACCCCACAGAAAAAGCCGCCAGGTAATGCGCGACTGCAATAGTCATTCCCAATTGCGGGTAACCAAACATTCCTACGGCCACCGCACCAAACATAAAAAGAGGATCGGCAGTATTGGTGAAAGCCAGCAACCTTTCTCCTTCAATCTTCGTACAAAGTCCTCTGCGCCGGAATTTACCGGTTATCACCGCATCCATCGGGTAACCGGCCACCAGTCCCATGGAAAGGGCAAAAGCGCCGGCTCCCGGCACATTGAACACCGGCCGCATCAACGGTTCCAAAAGGACGCCAAAAAAATGTACCACCCCGAGGCCCAGAAGGATCTCCGAAAGCACGAAAAACGGCAAAAGCGAGGGAAGGACTATTTCCCAAAAAATTTTCAAACCTTCCCGGGCGGCCTCCAGTCCTTCCTGGGGAAAAACCGCCAGTGAGATGGTGAGAAGAGTAAAAAGCCCCGCCGTAAAAAAGAGACCGCCCCGGTGCAAGAAAAGGAGTTTCACAAGTGTCACTCCCTTTTCCAATGCCTGCTTCTCTTTGACCGCAGGCAGCTTTATAAGAGCACTGATCTTATTTTAAACAGTTCAACTTCTGGTTCCCCATAAAATAAGGCCGGCGCCGGCAATAATTAAAAATATTTTTGCCGGTGAAACCCTAACAGCCAACGTCACAATACCCAGCGCGCTGACGGCAAGAAAAAACACCGGCCCGAGCAACCCTAAAACCGCATTTACCCGCAAAGCCGATTCTATCCGGTGAAGGCGCACAATTACCAGGGCGGCGGCAATTTCCATAATTCCGGAGATTACTCTAAGCAAAGCCATTTGGGAAAGGATCCTATTTTCCATACCCCGAGATTCACCTCATTTTTCCCATTCCGAAAAGATGTAAAAGTAAGGCCGTCAACCCGGCGGCGGCCAGCGGTCCCACAGGAATACCCTTTAAAAACGAAACACCCAGAATCGTGCCGATTACCAGACCCACCAGTATCTCGGGTTTCCAGTTCAGCAGGATCACTCCCTGCCCGCAAAGGTAGGTAGCCAATGTTCCTCCCAAAATAGCAATAATCCCCACCGGAGTGATAAAAGTCCGTCCAACCTCTTTAAAGCCGACTTTACCCAGGGCAAATGGTACCATGACTGCCAGCAGAAGAAATAATAATCCCCACTCCAGAGAATGCTGTTCAACAATTTTTAACAAAATAGGAAGATTGATCAACTTAATAACCAGAAGAGTAGCCGCGCCGGCGGCTACCAGGTTATTCCCGGACACCATCCCCAGCAAAAAAAGGACGGTCAAAATTATCCTTCCTGTGTCCATTGATTAATCCCCCACCCGGCACTCAAGATACATATCCGGCATAGTCTGTTGTCAGAAGATAACTATTCGGCATTGGGACAGTAAAGAACTTATTTTGGCAATTTTGCGTGATTGTAACTATAATTCAGGGGGAATCTTTATGTCTCTTCACTTTTGGGAAAATATTATCACTCCTCCGCTTGCCGGGCGGACAGAAAAACCGCGTGTCTCTGGATTGACAATGGTCATTGATAAAGGGCTGCCTCTTGCCCAGACCCGCGACTGGCTTTCCCTTGCGTTTCCTTATGTTGATTTGGTTAAATTTACTTTTGGCACCCCGGTCCTTTACCCTGAAGAGATCCTAAAACCCAAAATCGACTTTTTACGAAAACAGGGAATTAATGTCTTTCCGGGAGGAACCTTGTTGGAAGTCGCCGTACTCCAAAATAAAACCGGTCCTTTTTTTGAATTTGTTTACCAACTTGGTTTTAATTTCTTGGAAATATCCGACGGCAGCATTACCATGGAGAAAACTGTCCGGGGAAAACTTATCACAGAAGGACGCCGGCAGGGATTAGGCATTTTGACGGAAGTGGGTAAAAAAAATCCCCGGAAAAAACTCAGTCCCGGAGAAATGAAAACACAACTTGAATTCGATCTCGAACAGGGAGCGGATTTTGTCATCATTGAAGGACGCGAATCCGGAAAAAATGCCGGTATCTACGATGAAAACGGAGAAATCGACTCTTTTGATTTGGAAAACCTGATTACAAACGTCCCTCGGCAAAAAATTATTTGGGAGGCGCCGCTCAAAAACCAGCAGGTTGAACTGATCAAAAGATTTGGCGTCAACGTCAATCTGGGAAACATTCCTCCCGGTGAAATTCTGGCCCTGGAAGCGCTTCGCCAGGGGTTACGCGGTGATACTCTCGTAATGTAAGTCACCCCCGGTTCGCCGGAAGCTGAACTTTATTGCCTCAGGCCGTTTTTCCCGGAAACAAGTGCCGGGCGTCCTGTCCTAAACTTTCTCGATCCGCGCCCCCAAACTCTGCAACTTCTCCACCATTTTTTCATACCCCCGGTCAATGCACTCTACATTGGCAACTATTGTTATCCCCTCCGCAGCCAGTCCGGCTACAACCAGCGCCGCTCCCGCCCGCAAATCGGGGGTTTCCACCGGAGCTCCGCTTAATTTGGGGATGCCTTTTATAATAGCCCGGTCCCGGTCCACCCTAATAACCGCGCCCATGCGCGTCAATTCATCCAAATAACGAAAGCGGTTGTCATAAATCGTCTCTCTAATAATACTGGTACCTTCAGCCATGGACATAAGAGAGCCGAATGGTTGTTGAAGATCAGTCGGAAAACCGGGATAAGGCGCAGTCTCCACATCCACTGCCTGCAAACGCCCGTCGGCTTTTAACCACAAATCGGTCTCCCCTTCTTTGATCTCAATCCCCGCTTCCTGCAACTTCATTAGAGGGGTACGGAGATGTTCAACCATCACATTCTCCAGGACTGCTTCTCCTCCGGCGGCGGCGACAGCGATCATATACGTCCCGGTCTCAATCCGGTCGGGAATAACGCTATGCTCGGCTCCATGGAGCCGTTCTACTCCCTGTATTCTAATTACCTCTGTACCGGCCCCCCTGATTTTTGCACCCATGGAATTTAATAGCACCGCCAAGTCCACGATCTCCGGTTCTTTGGCGACATTTTCCAAAACCGTGACCCCCGGCAGCAATGAGGCCAAAAAAATCAAATTGACCGTAGTTCCCATACTGCTCCGGTTAATAAAAATCCTGTTCCCGCACGGGCGGGTAATCCGGGCTTTCATTAACCCGTGTTCAATGGCCACCTGGGCGCCCAGGGCTTGAAATCCCTTAATATGAAAATCAACCGGCCTTGGCCCCAAAAAACACCCGCCGGGTAACGGTACTTCTGCCTTTCTCAGCCGGGCTAAACACAATCCGGCTATATAAAAAGAAGCCCGCAATTCCCGGGCCAGTTCATACGGGATTAAAGCGTTATTTAAATTCGCCCCGTTAATGACTATTTTATCCGGTAGTTCGACAACCCGGACTCCTACCTTCCTCAGCAGGGCGGACATTGTCTTCACGTCGGTATCGCCCGGGACATTGGTTAATACCACATCCTCCGTCCCAAGGGCGGCGCCTACCATCAACGCCAAACTACTGTTTTTTGATCCGCTGATCCTTATTCTTCCTTGTAGCTTTTTCCCACCTTCGATCCGAATCGAAGACATCATACTCCCTCTCTTTCCAGATAGAAACGGACTAATTCTTCAAGAATCTGGTCGCGGTCTATTCTTCTAATTAAAACCCGGGCATTACGATAACTGGTAATATATGCTGGATCTCCGGAAAGGAGGTACCCAACAATCTGGTCCAGGGGATCATAACCTTTTTCTTTTAAGGCCGCGCAAACCTCCTTCAATACTTTATTAATTTCCATCGATTCCTGTTCATCACGCGGGTTAAAGCGCATGGTAGCTTCGGAAGAATGATCCTTCATTACCTCCCGCCTCCTTAGAAAATAATCTTGAAGCATCTATATGTGTTTATGATGCCAGGTCGTCTTTGCGCAAAGAAAGATTAATATCGACTTTTCCGTAAGGAGTGGAAATTGGTATTGCCAAAGCAGTATCCACGTGCTGTAAAAAACTAGGAATATGCCCGCCCATCATAATTAACGGTGGAGTAATCAAACACCTGTATCCTTCATGCGAGAGATTAGTACTGGCATTACCTATTATGATGTTTTTTAGTTCACAAATTGCACTTTTTCCCATTTCGTCAATATCTTCTACCGGCATTTCCAACATGCGGGAAATAATCTTCCTGGCGGTATCCTCGGTCATTCCGCAAATCACCTGCCCCTGCAAATCGCCCAACACTCCTACTAAAACAGCAACCTCGTAACGTTTTAAGGGTTCTTCATTAAAAAACGGTTTCCCGGCCTGTACATTTTTTACTTCCGGATTTAGCATCTTAGCAAAAACTGTATAAACCGCCTGTACAAATGAATCTATATGCTGAAAGGCCACTTTTCAACCCCCCTCACTTGTGACATTTTAGGCTTTGAACGGCCGCGACAGAATCTGATTCTTTAAAAATAAATGTTCCGGCTACCAAATAATCAGCGCCTGAGGCAATAACTTCTTTGGCTGTTTTTTTGTTCACTCCTCCATCCACCCCAATTCGGCACTTATAATCTTTTTCCTCCACAATTCGCCGCAACTTCGCAACCTTTTCCAGCACCCCGGGGATGAGCTTCTGTCCCCCATAACCCGGATTAACCGTCATTAACAGCACCAAATCCAATTCCGGTAAAATCAGGTCCAACCAGTCCAATGGTGTGGTTGGATTTAAGGCTACCCCAACTTCTATCTCTTTTTCCCGGACTCGTTCCACCAAACGATGAAGGTGCCACGTGGTCTCGGCGTGGATTATTATCCTCTCCACTCCGATCTCCGAAAAAAGAGCAATGAACAGTTCCGGGTTTTTTACCATGAGATGCACATCAAAGGGAAGTAGGGTCTTTTGCCGCAAGGCTTTCACCACCGGCGGGCCAAACGAAAGGTTGGGAACAAAATTACCGTCCATAATATCAAGGTGCAACCAGTCTGCTGTGGATATTTTCTCCAGTTCCGCTTGGAGGTTGGAAAAATCGGCGTTAAGAATAGAAGGCGCCACTTGAATTATCTTACTCATTATTCAGCTCCTTATCTACTGCTTCATTGATATCTCCGGCCGGCTAGTTGTTCAAATTCTTTTAAAAAAACTACATAATGTTCATAGCGCCAGGAAAAAATCTCTTTTCTCTTCAGTGCTTCTTTGACCGCACACCCCGGCTCTTTCAGATGCCGGCAACCGGCAAAACGGCATTTTTCCACCATGCCGGAAATTTCCGGAAAAAGTATGGCCAAATGCCGGTAGTCATTAATAAAGTCCAAAGTAAGCCGGGAAAACCCCGGGGTATCGGCAATAAAACCCGCGCCGCCCGGCAGACAGAAAAGTCCTACCTGTCTTGTGGTATGCCGTCCCCTTCCAATTTTCCGGCTCACTTCCCCGGTCCGCAGTTGAAAATGGGGATCGATCATATTAATTAAAGCCGACTTGCCGACTCCGGACGGGCCGGCGAATACCGTCACTTTTTTCTCCGTCTCCTGGAGCAACTCATCTCTTCCCTGCCCGGTAACCGCACTGGTACATACTACTTTATAACCAATTTTCCGGTATGGCCCGGCCTGCGTTTCCTGTTCCGCCCGGTCAACCAAGTCTGATTTGTTAAAGACCAGTAGTATTTCCATGCCGGCGCCTTCCGCCGCTAGTAAAAAGCGGTCAATCAGCAGCCTATGACAATTGGGGTTGCGAAAAGAAAAAACAACGACTACCCGGTCAACATTTGCTACATACGGTCTTTTTAAAACATTTTTACGGGGAAAAATCTCTTCTATTATTCCCCGGCCGTCCGGTGTTAAACTATACCTTACCCAGTCCCCCACATAAATGGTTCCCTCCAGGCGAAATTTTCCCCGCGCGCGTGATACCACAATCCTTCCATCGGAACCTATTACATCATAAAAACCGCCTACCGCCCGGGCAACCCGCCCTTCAAATAGTTGTTTTCCTTCTTTTCCTTTTTTACCGCCGCTTTGCCGGTGTTTTTTTTTCTTCCCCATACCTGTTTTCATTATCGATTAAAAGGGTTATTCATCCTCCAATTCTCTATTCATAGTTTCATTCTTCTCTCTCCCGGTTACTTCCTCCCGCTCCCCCGCTGATGACAAAATTCATCGGCGTGCCCAAAGGCACCACGCTTCCGGGAGGGGGTTGATGATCCAAGATCTGTCCCCGTGGGTAAGCGCTGTACTTTTCGGACGTCAGGTTAAAAACCAAACCCAAACTGGCCAGTTCCGCCTGTACTTCCACTAAAGGCCGGCCGATAAAATTCGGTACTTCTACATAATCCTGACCCCGGCTGAGATAAAGGTCTACTGTGGCCCCTTTCTGTATCTGTACATTAGAAGCGGGCTTCTGTCGTACAACCAATCCCCGGGGAACCTCGCTGCTTGGTTCGTTGTAGATATCTCCCAATTTCAACCCGGCGTCCTCCAGAATGATCTCTGCTTCAATCCGTGTTTTTTCCAGTAAATCGGGAACCACAACCATTTCTTTCCCTCTGCTGAGCACAACTTCGATTTCTCTACCCTCCCGCAGTGACCTGCCGGCCTTGGGTTCCTGAGAAATTATGCAGCCCAAAGGCACCTCATCATTATAATCATGGCGAACCGTTTTGACCTCCAACCCGCTCCCGGCCGCCTGTTCTTGGGCTTCTGACAAGTTAAGCCCCGTTAAATCTGGAACTTCCGTAGCAGGTTGTACAGGAATAAGATATAAAAATCCAACGCCAAAAAGTATTATGGCGCCAAAAAGAGCTATTAACATCCAAACCCATTTTTTTTCGTTCTTCTTATCTTTCTTTTTGTCATCTGTTTCACTTTCATCTTCCTTGTTCGAAGCTACCGGCGTTTTCAGAATTTGGGTCGGATAATCTTCCTGCTTTTCGTCTTCCTCCTGTTCCAAGCCTAATTTTGCCCGCAGGTCTTTTAGCATGGCCCGGGCGGAAGGATATCTTTCATCAAGATTCTTGGCCAAAGCCTTATTAATTAACCTGGTGACCTCCTGTGGTAAGTCGGGCCGCAGCTTCTCAACGGAATACGGGTTTTCTTGAATGTGTTTTAAAGCGATTGATATTGGACTTTCCCCGTTAAAAGGAACCTCTCCGGTGAGCATCTCATAAAGCACACACCCCAAAGCATATAAATCAGACTGCGGTCCCACAGAAATCCCTTTTGCCTGTTCCGGAGAAAAATACTGTACAGAACCCATAACAACACCGGTTTGTGTGAAACCGGCGTCACTGATGGCCCGGGCAATTCCAAAATCGGTGACTTTCACTCTTCCTTCTGCGGTTAAAAGTATATTATGCGGCTTGATATCACGATGAATGATATTGTTCTCATGGGCATGGTGTAATGCTTCACAGATCTGCAGGGCGATCCGGAGAGAACGGTTTATAGAAAATGGGGCTTCCTTGCGAATTAAACCCTTCAGGTTTTCTCCCGCAATATATTCCATCACAATATAGTGGATCTCGTTATCCTGACCCACATCATAAATATTCACGACATTCGGGTGTGAAAGACTGGCGGCGGCTTGTGCTTCCCGGTGGAATCTGGTTACAAACTCCTTGTCTGAAGAATATTGGGGCCGGAGAACTTTTACCGCTACCGTTCGTTGCAGAAGAGTGCATTCCGCCTTATAGACCAGGGCCATACCGCCTTCCCCGATCAACTCAATTATTCGGTATCTATTACCCAGGAGTTGTCCGATCAACAACCTCACCTCTCAAGATCGGGTAATATACAAAACAGTCGTTAAAATTGCATACCCCTATTAATTCGCCGGTCTGATTCAAAAATCCTCCTCATATGAACACGACTATTACAGAAATATTATCGTGTCCTCCTTTATTATTTGCCTCTTGCACCAAAAGTTCCGCTATTTTTTGAGGGGAAGTCTTTTGTGAAATAAGGCCGGCGATTTCGTCATCCGAAAGCATGGAAGTCAACCCGTCGGTACACATTAAAATACGGTTCCCCTTAACGGTGGCAATTTCCGAAATTTCCGCCTCTACTTCACCCGGCACACCCAAGGCCTTGGTTAAAACATTCTTATGCGGGTGATACCCGGCCTCTTCCTTGGTTATGGTTCCCTTGCTCACTAATTCTTCCACCACCGAATGATCTCTGGTCACCCGGGAAAGCTTTCCGTCACGCCACATATACACCCTGCTGTCACCTACATGGGCCACCCATGCCCGTTTCTCTTCCACCTTTAGCACGGCAACGGTCGTCCCCATTCCATGACACTCCGGGTGTTGTCCGGCATAAGTCAGAATAACCTGATTTGCCCGGTTTAAGATACCAGGTAAAGCGCTGGCAAAATCACCTCCGGCCGCCTCCCGGCGAAGAATCTCTTCTACCGCCAGGGCGCTGGCAATCTCTCCGGCATTATGCCCTCCCATCCCGTCGGCTATAACAAAAAAATTCTTTTTATACCCCAGGCTGTCTTCGTTAATCTTCCTGATTTTCCCTACATCCGACGCTGTTCCAAACTCCATTCGTTACCCTCCCAACCGGCCAAGCGCCGGGCCTTTTCTTGAATCGACAACTTCAAGGACAGAACTGCCTACCCTAATCCGGTCCCCTGGTGTTAACACTTTGCTGCCGTCAATTTTTTCTTCGTTGAGGTAGGTCCCATTCGTACTGTGCAGATCAGTAAGGACATATTGCTCTTTTTCCGGGTTAAATTCCAAAGCCGCATGTTTTCGGGAAACATTGGGATCCGACAACCTGATATAATTATCCGTCCGGCGTCCAATTTGCATCCGGCAGGGAAGAATAACAAATTCCCGGCCTCTATCAGGTCCTTCCACCGTCACCAGTACCCGGTGAATTTCTTTTTTCTTCTTTTTTCTCCAGTACTTTTTGGTATTTTCCTTACCTTCATCATGTTTTTTGCCTGTGTTCAATCTCCTATTCAACCTCCGGTTTTCCCTTTTAATTGCCGTCTGTCTCCGGGTGGCAAAAAAACACTATGAATCTTGTTAAAAAACAGGCGAAGTCTTTATATCATTATAACAGCTTCCTTTTTTTTTAACAAGCAAAGCCAAATGCCTCTATCTAATTCATGAGGAACATACGTCTATTCGTTCATCTTCATTAACAGGCGCATCTTATCTCCAACCTTGGCAATAAACGACGCGCTGGTTGGAAATTTCCCTTTGGCCCCTTGTGATTCCTCACCACCCAAACCAAATATTTTACGAAAACATTCATAATTCCCTCTTTCCCAGCCGACTTCTATGGTGTGACGAATGGCGGATTCAACTCCGCTGGAGGTGGAATGATACTTCTCAGCGATCTTGGGATACAAATTCTTGGTAATATTACCTAAAACGGCAACGTCCTGTACAGCCATGATAATGGCTTCCCGCAGGTAAGCATACCCCCGGAAATGCGCAGGAATTCCCATCTCATGAAAAAGTTTGGTTATCTCCATTTCCAAACTAATTTTGGAAGATCCTTTTAGTTGAACTCCGGGCGACCTGTACAATCCTTTATTTTCGCCGGTTTTTTCCGAAAAACGGCCAAATTGCCGGATTCGTTCCAAAAGGGTTGCAGTATCAAAAGGTTTGACTATGTAATAATCCACCCCCATGCCAATCATTCTTTGGACCATTGATTCCTGATCAAAAGCGGTCAAGACAATAATTTTGGGTCTTGGTGTAATTTCCTCCAAACGCTCCATTACGCCAATACCGTCCAAATACGGCATGGAAATATCCAGAACCAAAACATCGGGTTGAGATTCTCTGACCAGTTCTACTGCTTCCAGGCCGTCATAAGCTATGCCCAATAATTCCAAATCCTCCTGTCGACTAATGTGTTCCGTTAAAACATGACATAATTCCCGGTTATTATCCGCCAAAAGAACCTTGATTTTTTTCGTCATACAGTATCCCTCCTTCTAATTATTGTAAACGTTACAAAAAATTATTGCAAGGTTAATCATTCTTTTCTTTGTTATTAATCTTTGTCTCTGCGCTCCGAAATTTTCCTTTATCAATACCCATTAAAAGAATCTCCTTCCAATCTTTGTCTGCCAACCGTTTTAAAAAACCCCGTCTTCTAAACCCCACTTTTTCGTAACAGTGGATGGCACGGGAGTTAAAAGTATATACCCTCAGGTAAATATATTCGAGTTGGAAACGGTAAAAAGCCCGGTGCAAAATTTCCCGAAGGGCAAAAGTTCCATAACCCTTGTTCCAGTATTTTTTCTCACCAATACGAATTCTTAATTCCGCCTCTCTTCTTTTCCAGCAAATATGATCCAGTTCCACCTCGCCAAGGAGAACCCCTTCTTCATTTTCCAAGGCATAAAGACGGTAATTCTTTTCTGAAACATATTTTTGGAACCACTCCCGACATTCTTCCCGTGTCTTCGGCAGACGCCGGTCAACCAAATACTCCAACTCCGGGTCTTTGTTCCAATAAACCATGAGATCCAAATCTTTTTCTGTAAATGGACGTAAGACAGCTCTTTTGGTCTTCTCCGACATAGCTGTGTCTCCTTTTGCGACGATATTTTGAAAAGTGTTGAAATTGCCGGGTAAGACATCTGTTTTAATGAGATTTCGCCCGCTGTATCACATCCCCTCCAAGTAAATACCGGCAGGGTTTGCAAAGGCATTCTGACTTGGAATTATTAGCTTAAATCTATGTAAATACTTTTTTTAACAAACGATACAAATTTCCCCCTAGAACTTGTCCAATCACTTGGTCACTGATCCCTGAAGAACGCATTGTCTCCACAAGGTTGGGAAGGTCTCTAACTTCATGTAAATCGACCAGAGTTTTTTCAATGCCGTCAAAATCCCCGCCCAAGGCAATATATTTATCACCCGCCTTCTCTAAGAGATATTCAATATGTAAAAGCAAATCCCGGCAGCAGACGCCCTTTTTCTTACTAATGAAAGAAGGATAAAAAGTAAGGCCGATTGTTCCTTCTGCTTCGACAATGGTTTTCAACTGATCTTCGGTGAGATTTCGCGGGTGAGGACAAAGGTCATAGATGTTGGCGTGAGAAACAAACACGGGTTTTTTGCTGAAAAAAACAGCCTCCCGAAAACTTCTGGGGGCTAAATGAGAGAGATCTATTAATATCTTCATCTTTTCCGCCAGACGGATTGTTTCTTTGCCTAAGAGGGTAAGACCATAATCGTCAAGACAGCCGGCGCCGGTGGCCAGCATATTGGGGTGATTCCAGGTAAGGGAGAGAATTCTTATGCCCCGGGTATATAATACTTCCAATCTGTTCAGATCGTTTGCCAAGGGTTCGCCCCCCTCCAACCCCAAAAGCACTCCTACTTTTTTCTCCCTTTCCCACCTGATAAAATCCTCCCTGCTTCTTATCCAAATAACCCGGTTGGAGGAGGAGCGGTACTCTTCTTCCCAGCGATCCAGAATCCTGTTTACCCATTGGTAAGGTTCTTTCCGGGTTCCGGCGCAAATCGCCAAAACCTGCAAATCAACCCCTGCCTGTATCAGACGGGGTAAATCCAAATGTCCAAGGTTGCTGAAGTGAAAAAAACTTCTTCCTTCTTCTAACGCCTGTACAATAGTATCAGCATGACCGTCAATCACCGGCCAATATGTTGATAAGGAATGTTTCCTCATACAACCTCCTGATACAACGATTCTATTCACATCTTTCTATACAATATAATTTGTCGAAAATTTTACCGGGGTTCAACAATCAGTTTAATGGCCGTTCGTTCTTCACCGTCGATCATAATATCAGTAAATGCGGGGATACAGATTAGATCTATTCCACTCGGAGCAACAAAACCCCTGGCGATTGCCACTGCTTTCACCGCCTGGTTTAAAGCACCGGCGCCGATAGCTTGAATTTCCGCCGCGCCCCTCTCCCTTAACACACCGGCCAAAGCACCCGCTACTGAATTTGGATTGGATTTTGCCGAAACCTTTAATATTTCCATTGCGTTATATCCCCCTCCTGAAACTAGTTCTTTTAGTTATATTTTTATGTTGACCAATAAATTCCTTTTTTTTTAAGAAAATATTTTTATGTTTCTCGACGATTTATCCTTTTCACCTGCAAAGTATGTCCTTGTTCATTCCATTCCATCAACAAACCGTTTAATTCCGCTCTTCCGGACGACACCTGAAATCTGACCGGCAACTTGGTTATAAACTTCTTCAGGGCCGTTTCAGTTTTGATTCCGAGTACGGAATCAACAGGCCCGCACATTCCTACATCAGTAATGTAGCCGGTTCCCCCGGGAAGAATTCTCTCATCCGCTGTGGTAATATGGGTATGGGTACCGAGTACGCTTGATGCCCGGCCGTCAACATAATAGGCAAACGCCGTCTTTTCCGAAGTGGCTTCAGCATGAAAGTCCACCAGCAAAAACTGGGTCTTTCCCTTCATGTATTCCAAAAGTTCTTCGCCCACTCGAAAAGGACAATCCAAAGGGGGATCCAGGTATACCTGGCCCAAAAGGTTCACCACTCCCACCTGGTACCCGTTACGGGCCTGGAAAAAACCAAAACCCTTACCGGGAGTTCCCGGCGGGTAGTTGGCGGGCCTTAACACACTGTTGTAGCGGGAAAAAACTTTTGTGATCTCTTTATTTTTCCAAGTATGATTGCCCATTGTTATAACATCGATGCCAAAACGAAACAACTCCGCCGCCACCTCAAGATTAAGCCCAAAACCCCCGGCGGCGTTTTCCGCATTGGCCACCACAAGATCGGTGCGCAATTCTTTAATCAACAAAGGTAAAAATTGCTTCACCGCTCTTCTTCCCGGCCGGCCTACAATATCCCCTAAAAATAAAACTCTAATCATTTTCCTGCCCCTTACATACTTCAAGTAAAACAACCCACCGGAGAACTCTCTCCCGGTGGGTTGTTTATTACGAATGATTAAAAATCATTACTCTGCCTTCTTCTCTAATGCCAATTAAAAGCTTCTCCTGAATCGTATCTTTTAAGTCTTCCAGCATATGGTCGATCATCTCTTCCTGAAAGACCTGATCGTCTTCACCAACACTCTCTTCCTGCTCCCTGATGATCTCTCCGGCATAACGGCGGTTTATTATTCCTGCGACCAGTGATATTTCTTCCTGGGAAAATGAAGTAATATCTCTCTTTATCTCCAGAAAACTTAAACCTTTTGACTTGCGGAAAAAAACTGTGGACAACGCTGTTTGCCGGTTATTGAGTTCAGCCAAGGCTTCGAGGCTTTCAGTCAGTTCTTCCCGAAGCTCTTTGGTCTCCGTTGCCGATAATCCCCGGCTGAATATAAAAGTAAAAACAAAAGACCTTTCATCGGGATTCAGCCGTATTGTCGAAATCTCCGGATACCTAAGCAATAAAGAAACGATTAAGCTCATGGAGTTGGTAAAAGGCTCCCCTTCTTTCCAAAACACTCCCTTCACCCCGCTCCCCCCTCACATCACAATCTCATCTTTCAATTCCCTATCACTGATAAATATCACTTCCCCTGAATTATTTGGCATAATCCACCGCTCTGGTCTCTCTTATTACCGTAACCTTAATCTGACCGGGATATTCCAGTTCATCTTCGATTCTTTTCGCAATCTCCCTGGCTGTTCGTACGGAAGTAGCGTCATCTATTTTTTCCGGTTTTACCATTATACGAATCTCCCGGCCCGCCTGGATGGCATAGACTTTTTCCACACCGGAAAAATTATTGGCGATATTCTCCAGCCTTTCCAGTCTTTTTAAATAACTTTCCAGGGTTTCCCTGCGGGCGCCCGGTCGCGCAGCCGATATGGCATCAGCAGCTTGAATCAATACCGCCACAATGGAATTTGGTTCGATGTCGCCATGATGGGCGGCAATGGCATGAACAATAACCGGTGATTCACGGTATTTCTTTGCTATTTCCGCACCGATATTAACATGCGACCCTTCCATCTCATGATCTACTGCTTTGCCAATATCGTGAAGCAGGCCGGCCCGTTTGGCGACCGTGACATCAACTCCGAGTTCGGCGGCGATCAAACCGGCCAGGTGGGCCACTTCAATAGAGTGTTTCAAGACGTTCTGCCCGTAACTGGTACGGTAACGCAGGCGCCCTAAAAGCCGGATCAATTCAGGGTGCAACCCGTGAATACTGGTCTCAATGACAGCCTGTTCCCCTTCTTCTTTAATCACATTATCCACTTCTTTTCGGGCTTTATCCACCATCTCTTCAATTCTGGCCGGATGAATACGCCCGTCCACAATCAAACGTTCCAAAGCCAGGCGGGCCACTTCCCGCCGGACGGGATCAAAACCGGATAAAATCACCGCCTCCGGGGTATCATCAATAATCAAGTCAATCCCGGTAAGAGTTTCCAAAGCACGAATGTTTCTTCCTTCCCGGCCGATAATCCTTCCTTTC